>WNGR01005565.1_pt1 | contig 15321 bp, 16 predicted proteins | sample 5407581 | NCBI WGS metagenome assembly WNGR01 (sample SAMN13153383, study PRJNA577476) | soil metagenome | isolation source: 80 cm soil or saprolite under Garry oak tree replicate 2 | place: USA:California | collected 2016-06-15
GGCTTCCAGCAGGTCGACACCATCGAGGCGTGGCTGCCGCTGTTCTTGTTCTCGGTGCTGTTCGGGCTGTCCATGGACTACCAGGTGTTCCTGCTCAGCCGCATCCAGGAACGCTACCGCCACAGCGGCGACAACACCGACGCGGTCTCGTTTGGCCTGCGCACCACCGGGGGGATCATCACCGGCGCCGCGGTGATCATGGTGGCGGTGTTCGCCGGGTTCGCGGCCGGCCGGCTGGTCTTCCTGCAAGAGACCGGGTTCGGCCTGGCCGTGGCGGTGCTGATCGACGCCACCCTGGTCCGCTCCGTGCTGGTCCCCGCGGCCATGCGCCTGCTGGGCAAGTGGAACTGGTACCTGCCCAGCTGGCTTGCCTGGCTGCCGCAGTTCCGCATCGAGGGAGGTGTCCAAGCCCCGACCCCGGCCGAACCCCAGCGCGAACCACAGCCAGTGCGGTAGCTAGCACCAATCCCTGCGAGGCTCGGGGGGAGCACGCTCCCTGTGGGTGCCAGATATCCGTCACCTTATGCGACCTGCTCATACTCATGGACCAGCCCGCCGAGTCGATCCCGCCGTACAACCCTCCCACCCGTCAGGAAGGCCGCCTGTTGGTCAAGGCCAAGCGGCGGCGCCTGCTCCAAAGATCAGCATCCGGTCCAAGCACTCGCGGCGCACCATGCCCACCCACCGCTCCGCGTAGGCATTCGCCCGTGGCGCCCGCACCGGCGTGCGCAGCCACCAGCGAGCTGACAACGCCTTGGCTGAACCGCCCAGTGAAGATGGCGGTTCAGTGAACGGCCGCCCTGGTTGCGGGTAGGGTGACCCCGTCCTTTGCGTCAGCCTCGGCAGGCACGCCACCCTGCACGATGATGGCCAGACTGCTCGTGATCCACCACACCACCTCGCCCCACCTGCAGGCGATGTTCGAAGCGGTCATGTCGGGCGCCACCGACCAGGCAATCGAGGGCGTCACGGTGGTGGCCCGGCCGGCCCTGGCGGCCACGGCGATCGATGTCCTAGAAGCGGATGGCTACCTGCTCGGCACGCCAGCCAACATCGGCTACATGTCGGGTGCGCTCAAGCACTTCTTCGACCAGATCTACTACCCGTGCCTGGACGCGACCTTGCGGCGACCGTACGGCTTGTACGTCCACGGCAACAGCGACACCACCGGGGCGGTCCGGGCGGTGGAGACGATCACCCAGGGTCTTGGATGGCGCCGCGCGCAGGCTCCAGTGAGCGTGCTCGGCGGCCCGAACCCGGAGGACCTGGAGGCCTGCTGGGAGCTTGGCGCCGCGATGGCGGCGGGCTTGAGCCTACCTGGCGGCTGACCTTGCATGATGGCGTCCATGGCATCCGCACCGCACGTGCCGTCCGTGGCTGCGGCCGGTCAGCGCGTAGGGTCAAGACGCCGGCACACGCCAGTCCAGGCACACGACGATGCTGAAGGGAAGTGAGCGAGATGGCAGATTATGCAGACCTCGGTGGCGTGCGGACCTGGTACGACGAACGCGGCGAGGGTGAACCGCTCGTGCTGCTGCACGGCGGGTCGGTCGACGCGCGATTCTTCGACAGGAACGTCGACGCGCTGGCCGACCGGTTCCACGTCTTCCTGCCAGAGCGGCGCGGTCACGGCCACACCCCGGACGTCGACGGCCCCATCACCTACGAACTGATGGCGCAGGACACGATCGCGTTCCTGGAGGCGGTGGTGGGCGGTCCCGCGCACCTGGTCGGCCACAGCGATGGCGCGGTCGTGGCGATGCTGGTCGCCCTGCGCCGTCCCGACCTGGCCCACCAGCTGGTCCTCATCAGCGGGGGCTTTCACCACGACGGTCTGATGCCCGGGATGGACCAGCTCGACGTCGACGAGGTGGTCAAGTTCGCCGGACCGGCCTACGGCGAGGTGTCACCCGACGGTGCGGAACACTTCCCGGTGGTGGTCGAAAAGATCGCGCGGATGGCGGCCGAGGAGCCGGCATTGCCGCAGTCGGAGCTGCGCGGCGTGACCAGCCGGACGCTGGTGATGTTCGGCGACGACACGTCCCACTTCCTCCTCCAGGAAAAGCCGATGCTGTGCAACACGATCATCGTCGACTTCCTGACCACCCAACCCGTACCCACCGTGGCGCCGATCCGCCGCGCCGAGCATCAACCAAGAAGGTAAAGGATGAGCCCCCCGAAGACCGCGTCTCGTGACGAGTGGCTCGTTGCTCGCAAAGAACTGCTCACCAGGGAGAAGGAGCCACCATACGCCGGATGCTGGGCCACCTCTCGCACTTGCACGCAGCCAATATCACGCTCGCCGTCGTCTCTCGTACGCCGCTGGCGAGGATCGAGCCGTTCAAGGCGCGGGTGGGCTGGACCTTCCCTGCACAGGAACTCGTGCGGATCCGTCGCGGGGCACCGAAAGGCCAGGGATGATCCTGACTATCGGGATCGAATGGGATAGGCGAAGGAAGCAACGCGATGAGCACTGGAGGATTGTCCAAGGTGCGGCTCGGCCGCATGCACGACGTCATGGCCAGCTATGTCGAGCGCGGTGACGTGCCCGGTCTCGTCACGCTGGTCAGCCGGCGCGGCGAGGTGCACGTCGATGCGATCGACGCCAAGGCGGTCGGCGGCGGCGACCCGATCCGGCGCGACACGATCTTCCGCATCGCCTCGATGACCAAGCCGATCACGGCCGCGGCGACGATGATCCTGGTGGAGGAATGCAGGCTGCGGCTGGACGAGCCGGTGGATCGGCTGCTGCCCGAACTGGCCGGCCGTAAGATCCTGAAGCGGCTCGACGGGCCGCTCGACGAGACCGTGCCTGCGGACCGGCCGATCACCGTGCGCGACCTGCTGACCTTCCGCATGGGCTTTGGCCAGCTGATGGCGCCGCCGGATGCGTATCCGATCCTGAAGGCCGCAAACGAGCAGCAGATCGGCATGGGGCCGCCAACCCCGTCGGCGCCGCCTGCGCCGGACGAGTGGATCCGCCGCCTGGGAACGCTGCCGCTCATGCACCAGCCCGGCGAGAGGTGACTGTACCACACGGGCTCCGACGTGCTGGGCGTGCTGATCGCGCGCGCCTCGGGCCAGCCGCTGGAGACGCTTTTGCGTGAACGCGTCTTTGAGCCGCTCGGCATGAAGGACACCGCTTTCAGCGTGCCCACGACCAAGCTCGACCGACTGGCGACCAGCTACCAGGTAAATCCCGAAACCGGGGCGCTGGAGCTGAATGACCAGGCCGAGGGCGGCCAGTGGAACCGCCCGCCCGCATTCCCGTCCGCCGGCGGCAGGCTGGTCTCGACCATCGACGACTATCTGGCCTTCGGCCAGATGATGCTGAACAAGGGCAAATACGGGAGCGAGCGTCTCCTGTCCAGGCCGTCGGTCGAGACCATGACGACCGACCAGCTGACGCCCGAGCAGAAGGCAGTGTCCGGCTTCTATCCAGGCTACTTTGACAGCCGCGGCTGGGGGTTCGGCGTGTCCGTGATCACCCGACGCGACGATCTGGCGGCGGTTCCCGGACGGTTCGGCTGGGACGGCGGTTTGGGCACCTCCTGGTATTCAGATCCAAGCGAGGACATGGTCGCCATCCTGATGACCCAGCGCTCGGCCTTTCCCCTGTTCTCGGAGATCTATCTCGATTTCTGGACCTCGGCCTACCAGACGATCGACGACTAAAGGCGCCTCACAGCGACCGACGAGCGCAACTTGTACCCACAAGGTGCCGTGCCCAGCCCACCCTCGATGCGGCACGGGCGATCTCGGTCTTGTTGGCGTAGTGGGTGTAGCCGTCGCCCGTGGGGTCCGTAATGCATTCACGCAGCCCGGCACCCACGGACGCTGCCGAGCCAGGCACCTCGACGCACCGTCACCGGCGGATGGCCTCGTCGCGCCGACCAAGCCACGACCGCTTCCTGGGACCGCTGCGGCCAACCGCATCCCAGCGGCCGTCCCCGGGGCCGACCGCGACCAGGGAGGCACGCGTGCAGGCCCAAAGGATGAGCCCCGGCACGGGTGAAGACAGCAGATCGCACGGCACCGACTGGATTGTGCTGCTGCAGCGACCCTGCCGCGTGCGTTGCGCGCGCGGACCCGAAAGCAAGAGGAACGAGCATGCTGCTCGAGTCGATGTGAGAGGGTGCCTCACAAGGTTCAGCGAGTGGGCCACGCCCAAGGAGTTACCAAGACAGGCAAAGCACGCGCAGGGTCCAACGAGTCCGGCCCCAAGGAGTTGCCCGTGACCCGAGCACGCAGTCGGCCTGGCGGCTCCCAGCGTCGACCAACCTCAGGAGGTCCAAGATGAGACCACGACGGCTGCTGGCCTGGCTGACGGGCCTGACACTGTCGGCGGCGCTGCTTGCGCCGACGGCCGCCTTCGCGACCCAGACCCAGACCATTCACTTCAGCGGCACCGACTCGCGCGCTTCAGCGAACCCCTGTTCCGGCGCGCCCGGGACGCTGACGATCGTTTTCTCGGGCGTCATCCACACCACTGACCTCGAGGACGGCACCCTCCACCTGACCGGCACGATGACCGGCACGGTCGGGTTCTTCCCAGACGACCCGAGCCAACCGAGCTTCACCGGCCACTTGGCCGAGTGGTTCGGCGAGAACGTGAACTCCAGCAACTCCACCATCACCATCGCGGAAAACATCGTCCTCCACGGCTCCGACGGGTCGCTGGGCAAGCAGCACATCCTGTTCCATCTCACTGTGAACGCGAACGGGACGCTAACCTCGTCCATCGATACGGACCAGCTCAGCTGCTGAGCGCGCGGTTGGGCGGCCCGAAGGGCCAGCGTAGCAAGCGAGCGCCCGCTGCCTAGATGGATGGCGTCGCTGCCGCATCACATTCGACCAGTCCGAAGGGCACCCAGGACCCTGGTAAGGTCGCGGTCTGCATCAAAGGCCCGAACATGCCTGTCGTCTAGGATCTGGTCCCGGCCTGGAGCAATGCGATCGCGTGGCGCCGGGATAGGACCTGGGGTCATCAGACAAATCGGGAACGAATCGCGACTTTGCCGAGGCCCTTCGGCGCTGCTGGGTGCTAGCTTCAGGGCCGCGCTGAGCCGCGCAGGCGGGAATAGACAAGAGCGAACAGACGCGCTCGAACGCCGGCCCGGCTGCGGCTGCGGACAACCCACACAAGACGTGTCGTCTCCGGCGAGACCGTTTCGAACCGGTGCTGGTAGTCGATCGTGACGCCTATGGCACGCCCTGTCCACGTCCACGAGCGGGGCGGGTCAAACTCGGTCATCGTGAATCGCGACCGTCCGACAGGCCGGAACCGGAACGTCCCTACCGCATCTGCTCGCACGGGTCCCGGCGGGCTGACACGAGCACCCATGATGTGCGGAGCCCACGAGGGCCACGCCGCCACGTCGGCCAACGCGGACCAAGCGTTCGCGGTCGGTACCGGCACCATGAACGACCGCTCGACGAGCACGTCGGTGTGCGTATGTCCCATGCCCATGCGCACCAGCAGGATCCCGACGACCAACAGCCACAGGGTGATGATGGTGGGTGCGGCGATGCCCAGGGCCTGGGTGATGCTGCTGGGCTCCCCGATGGACGCCTGGATCACGCCCGACACCGCTCCGCCAGCTCCGCCTGCGACTGCGACCCACCCAAGCCAGCGGGGGTACACGCTGCTGAAGGCAGCCGCAAGCCCGTAGAGAACGAAGGTCACGCCTGCGAAGACGAGATTCAGTGGGCTGAGGAGCGCGAAGTTGATCGAGTCCTCCGCGCTGAAGGCGGCGAGGGCGGTTGCCCGAGCGTCAGCCGGCGCAGACAGCCACGACTCGGCGAGGTGCTTGGCGGCAAAGCCGTCGAGGGACAGCAGGATGACCGCACCCGCGGTCCCGATGATGGCGGCACTCATCCCGAACCGTGCGAGCGCACCGGCTAGGCCACCGTTGATCGAGTCGCGGATCGCGATGAGGCCGCCGAGCATCAGGATGAAGGCCACGATCAGCGCCAGGTGGACCGGGACCCAGATCTGGCTCTCGGCAACCACCCTTGCGGTCGCCGCGGGATCGGCAGGTCCGGCCGTGACCGGATGGATGAGGTTCCCGACCAACCCGAGGACCGCGCCAGCGATCGCCGCCCAACCTCCGATCCTGAACACCCATCGATCGTCGCTTGCCGAGTCAGAGATCGGAGTTGCGACCTCGAACGTCCCGTCCGTAGTTGCCGCGGTGGCCCTCCTTGTCGCCTCCCGGAGATGACCGGCCTGTGGGGAGCCCATCTCAGTCCTCCTGCCCCGGGACTTCACCGAAACGAGAGTAGGTCTCTGCTGCGACGACGTCGTAGTGCTCGACGCGCGGGGTCAGCTCGAGAAGGACACGTTCGTCGTCTCGGAAGTAGACCGCCCGATCGACATCCGATCCTGCGAAAGCGACGACAGCGTCCATCGACTCCCACAGCGAGACGAACTGGAACTCCGCTCGGCCATCGACCGTGCGCTCCAGGACGAACGCGCCAAGGTTCCCCTCGACCGACCGGACCTCACGCAGGTCCGCGCGAAGAGCGTCGCGGTAGGCTCGCGAGTCCTCCTCCCGAGTGGCGCCTCGCCAGACCCGAGCGATCGCCGGTCGGTCGAGTGTGCGACCGCCATCCGCGTCGACGTTCATCTCGAGCCCCCTTCCGATCGTGCCGCTCGTTCCGCTGGCGGCAGGCCAGCCACAAGATCAGCACCAGGTCTCGCTGGTTCAGCGGCGTTCGCCACGCCGGCGACGCGCGTCTTGATCCGATCCGCGGACCGCGTCGGGAGCGTGGTCAGGAGTCGGATGTTCATACGATTTCGGAGCCCAGGTCGATATCGTGTTCGAGGATTGGGCTCCAGCGCAGCTCTTGCCAATGTGGCCGCGATGCCGTCCACCGAGGCAGCCGCTTTGAGTAGCCGCTTGGGGAAGCCGAATCCCGCAGGCCACAACGCGCGATAGGGCTCGAGGGCTTCGTCGTAGCCGGACAAAGATGCAGCAGCCACCTTGTACAGGGGTGTGTTGATGACGCCCGGCTCCACCAGCACCACGCGAACCCCGAAGGGCGCCAGCTCCATCCGCAGCGCGTCCGAGTATGCCTCGATGGCGAACTTCGACGCGGAATACAACCCGCTCCCGGGAAGGACGAACCGTCCCAGGATGCTCGAGACGTTGACGATGCGACCGGCGCCCCGTTCGCGCATGGGCGGGAGGAAGGCCCGCGTCACGGCAAGTGAGCCGAACAGGTCGACCTCGAACTGCGCTCGGGTCTGCTCGTCGGGAACGGCCTCCACCGGGCCCAGGACCAGCGTCCCGGCGACGTTCACCAGCACGTCGAGCCCGTGACCGCGGGTCGCCGTCCCGACCTGCTCGCGGACGTTGCCGATCGAGGCCTGATCGGTCACGTCGAGTACGAGCGGCCGGACCCGGGGGTGGTCTGCGGCGAGAGCGTCGAGCGCACTCGCCCCCAGGGCGGCCCCAAAGACGACGTGGCCGGCGTCGGCGAGTCGCGCGGCGGTTGCCCGACCAATTCCTGACGAGGCGCCGGTGACCATGATGAACTGCGGAGAAGTGGGTTCGCTACGTTTGACTTCGCTCATTTCATGCCTCCAGGGGTCGTGTGCAACGGAACCTGGTGAGTTCCTTCCTCGGCGAGCATGGTCGTGGTGTCGGGCTGGGCCTCCGCGGAGGGACGTGCGGGCAGGAGGAACCAGGCAACGAGCGCACCCGCGGCCGCCACGGCGCAAGCAACGAGAGATCCGGCGGCGAAGCTGTGGAGGAACCCATCGACCGCTGCCGTGCGCAGCTGGCTCGCAACCGGTCGGAGGCCTGCCTGCGAAAGGTGCTGGGCGGCGACGTTGGCGCCGCCGACCGATCCCTTCGCCGCCTCGACGGCGGTTCGAGGCAGACCCGCTGGGAGGGTGGAGATGAGCCGGGACGCGTACAGCGAGGCCGAGACGCTGCCGATCACGGCAACGCCGAGGGTTCCGCCCAGCAACCGAGTGGCGTCGTTGACCGCCGAGCCGACCCCGGCCTTCTCCTCGGGGCCACTCCCATGATCGCCTCGGTCGCCGGCGCGCTCGTCAGGCCCATGCCTATTCCGAGCAGGATCATCTGACCGGCGATCCCCAGGTAGGAAGTTGCGCCCGACGCCGTCGAGATCCACAGCAACGCGCCGGACAACAGGATCAGGCCCGAGGTCACGACCAGTTTGTTTCCGGCCCGGACGGCGAGTCTCGTCCCAACCAGCGACGCCACGGCGACCGAGCCTGCCACCGGCAGCAGCCGGATGCTTGTGGCCAGTGGGCTGTAGGCCTTGAGGAACTGGAAGAATTGGGAGACCAGGAAGATGAAGCCCGACAGCGCGAAGAAGGCCACCGTGACCGCCCCGCTCGCCGCGGTGAACCTCGGGTTTGTGAACAGCCCGACGTCCAGCATCGGATGCCGACGCCGCCGCTCCACCAACAGGAACCCGGCCAGGACGGCCACGCTGGTCACGAACCCCACGATGGTGCGACCCGACCCCCAGCCCCAATCAGGGGCCTCGATGATGGTGAACACCAGCGCTCCCATCCCAGCGGAGGACAGCGCGAGCCCGGCCCAGTCGACCGGCGGCGTCCTCGGGTCGCGCGAGAGCGGAACGACCAGAGCGACCCCGATCGCGACCGCTGCGGCGACCGGCGCCATGAACAAGAAGACGCTCCCCCACCAGAAATGCTCAAGGAGCCAGCCTCCGACGATTGGTCCCATCGCGATCCCCACGCCCGTCGTGGCGCCCCACAGCCCGATCGCTCTGGCCCGCTCGGCTCGTTCGGTGAAGACGTTCGAGAGCAGCGACAGGGTGGCGGGGAAGATCAGGGCGGCGCCCAGGCCCACGATCAACGTGCCCTTGCGACCGAGCCGGTCACCGAGGCTCCCGGCGGTCAGGATCAGGGCGGCGAACACCGGGCTGTAGGCGTCGACCGCCCACTGCAAGTTGGTGGTGGACGCGTGGAGCTGGCGGACCAGGCTAGGCAGCGCCACGTTCACGATGGTGGTATCCAGGCTGATGACGAGCGCCGCCGGGCAGAGAGCGGCGAGGGCCAAGCCTCGGCGAGCCAGGGCGCGGATCTCGCCTTCTCCATGTGGGACCTCCTTCGTCGTTGGTCGGGTCTCCCCCTCCGGGGTCATCCGTTGATGGGAATCGCCACGAGCAGCCGGGGCGACCTGCCGTGGCTCGTCCAGCTGCGCATCCGTAGCGCGTCGCGGACCAGCTCGCGGATACTGACCTCGCCCAGCCCCTCGACGTTGGCGAACCGTCCCTCCAGCGCGATGCAGTCCTCGAGGTGGCGGTCCAAGGCCAGCTCGCGGGTCTCCTTCTTCGAGGCAGCACGCCAACTGCCCGTCGAGCCGCCCCATGCGGTGCAAGGATGCCAACGTCGCTGCGGACGGCGGTCATGCACCGTCACGACCAGCAGGAACGCAGACGTTACGCTCCTCCGCACGGGCCGCACCCCTCGTATGTGCGCTGTACATCTTCCAACTCCTCAGCGCCCCGCGCGGACCTCCCGGCACCAGCAACGACGCCGGCCGCCCGCCGTTGCGGCACGTGCCCCACGACAAGGAACAGAACGCTGGCGTGGGCTAAAGCATTGTTCCTTCGCCGGACGCCTCAGGCGCGACGCGCATTGTCGCTGCTTGCTGGCATGGCTGCCGACGGCAGCCATCTGGGCGGCCTGACTATGCCTGCTTTGCTGGCCAGAGGTAGACATGGTTGCATGCGCCCGTGACGGGACGATCGCTCACCCGCCCAGCTGAGGAGACCTGATGGGGCCGATCGAGCCGGCCGCCAGCACCGCCGCCAGCCTGCTGGCCCGCGGCAGCGCCCCAGGCGGCGGACAGCCGGCCATACCTGAGCTCGGCGCGCTAGTCGAGGCCATGCTCGGCCACCATCGCGGTCTGCAGGATGCGCTCGAGCGGGCCCGCGCCCAGCCCGAGGACCCCACCCGGGTCGGCGCGCTCGCCCAGGCGCTTACCGTGCTTGGCGAAACCGACCCGGCCTTCGGGCACAAGCTCACCACGCTCGTCGCCCAAGCCCGACAGGCAGCCGGGGTCGGTGGGCTGGTCACCCGCGTCTACGGGCACGCACAGGTCGGCAAACTCGTCACCATCGGCCAGGCCGGCGACATCCATCTCCACCTGCCCCTGACGCCGACAGTGCTGGACCAGCTGCCGCGCACCCAGCCTGGCCCACTAGTGGCCAACCTACCGCCTCGCAACCCGGCGTTCACCGGCCGCGAAGATCTCTTGGAGCGACTACACGCCAGCCTGCGACCTGGGCAGCCCACCGCGGTTGTCCAGGCCCAAGCGCAGACACTGCATGGGCTGGGTGGGGTGGGCAAGACGCAGCTGGCCCTCGAGTACGCCTACCGCCACCAGGCCGACTACGACCTGATCTGGTGGGTCAATGCCGACCAGTCCGCCGCCATTCCTGGGCAGCTGGTGGCGCTCGCCCACCGCCTTGGCATCCCCGACCAGCAAGACCACACCGAGACCATCCAAGCTCTCTGGGACGCGCTCCGGTCGAGGGACCGCTGGCTGCTCGTCTTCGACAACGCCGAAGACCCCAACGACCTGCGCACGTCGTGGCCGCCCGACTCCGGTCAGGTGCTAATCACGTCGCGCGCCCCCACCTGGACCGGCCTCACTGCTGCGCTTGCCGTTGACGTGCTTCCACGCGCCGAGGCAGTCGCGTTCCTGCATCGCCGCGGCGGTCTGGGCTTCCAGGAGGCGGCGGCGTTAGCGGAGGTGCTGGGGGACTTGCCGTTGGCGCTGGAGCAGGCCGCTGCCTATCTGGAAGAGACCGCCATCTCAACCAGCGAGTACCTCGACTTGCTTGGCGAGCACGCTCGCGAACTGTTCGCGCTCGGCCGGCCAGCCAGCACCGAGCACACCATTGCGACCACCTGGTTGGTCGCGCTGCAACGGCTCCGCGACCACGCGCCGGCCGCCGAGGACTTGCTCATCTTGTGCGCATTCCTAGCCGCCGAGGACATTCCCCGCACCCTGCCTGTCGAACATCCGGATGTGCTGCCTGGCCGACTAGCCGCAGTTGCTGCAAGACCGCTCGCCTATCAGCAGACAATCGGGGCGCTCCGCCGCTACTCGCTGGTCAAGACCAGCCAACACGGAACACAGTTGAGCGTTCACCGGCTCGTGCAGGCTGTCGTTCGCCACGGCCTGGACCGCAGCGAGCAGCAGCGCTGGGCAGAAGTGGCGGTCCGGCTGTTGTTCGCTGCCTTCCCGGTCGACAGCTATGAACTCGAAAGCTGGCCAACCTGCGTCCGGCTGCTGCCTCACGCGCTCACCGTAGTCCAATACGCCAGTGCTTTCGGCGTCGAACCGACGAAGACCGTCGTCCTCCTTAACCGGGTTGGCGATTACCTATGGGGTCAGGGTGAGTTGCGTCAAGTGAAGGCGCTGCTGGAGCAAGCCTCGGACATCGCCTTGACTCATCTCGGCTCCGACCACCTGGAGGTCGCCCGCACCCTCAAGAACCTCGGGACTGTGGTCTACGACCTTGGCGACCTGCCCAGCGCTCGCATCGCCATCGAGCGCGCCCTCGCGATTCGCGAGGCCCGCCTCGGCCCCGACCACCCCGAGGTCGCCTACAATCTGAACAACCTGGGACTAGTCTTGCGTGACCTTGGCGACCTTGCTGGCGCTCGCGCCGCCCACGAGCGGGCGCTCGTCATCCGCGAGGCCCAACTCGGTCCCAATGACACTCTCGTGGCGCAGAGCCTGAACAGCCTCGGGAGCGTTCTTGCCGACCTCGGCGACTTGACCGCCGCGCGCAGCACCGTTGAACGCGGACTGCGCATCCGGGAGGCCTGCTACGGTCCCCGTCACTTCGATGTCGCCTACAGTCTCAACACCCTTGCTCGGGTTCTGCGCAACCTCGGCGATCTCGCTCAGGCACGCACCGTCGTTGAGCGGGCGTTGGACATCTATGAGACCCAGTTCGGCCCCGACCATCCGTACGTCGGGCAGAGTCTTTACATTCTGGGCCTCGTGAAGTCTGATCTCGGGGACCTGCTTGGAAGCCGGGCCGCGCATGAGCGCGCGCTCACTATTCGCGAGGCTCGCCTCGGCCCAGATCACCCAGACACAGTGCGAAGCCGAGAAGCGCTTGCAGCAGTGGTCGCAGAGTTCGACGACCAGCCATAGCCGTTTAACGGCTTATGACCTATGTGAGCTGCTCTAGGGTAATTCGCGCAAGCTCAGGTGCTCAAGCGTTACTCCCCGCATGGCTTATAGCCGTCCTCTGACCAACCGTCCCGTGCGGTTACAGCTGGTCCCGACCCAGCGAGTGTGCTAGGACAAGCCAGCCATAGCGCCTGCCAGGCTCGGAGGAACCATGGACCCCGCCACCCTCGCCCTGACCGCCGCCGGGCTGGTCGCCAAGAAGACCCTGGAGGCCGCTAGCGGCGAGGCCGGCAAGACCGCGTGGCAGGCGCTGGGCCGCATCGCCCAGACCATCCGCGGCTGGTTCGCCGGCGACCAGGAAGCCACCGAGACCCTCGACCGGCTGGAGGCCAAGCCCCAAAGCCAGGCCCGCACCGCCGAACTCGCCGAGGTGCTGCAGCCCCGGCTGGAGGCTGAGCCGCGGCTGGTCGCCGAGCTGACCCGCCTGGTCGACCAAGCCAAGGCCGACCCGCAGACCGCGGCGTTTGTGACCACTATCCAAGGCAACGCAAGCGTCGGGAAGCTGACCAACATCGGCCAGATCACCGGCAACGTCCAGCTCTAAGCGCGGCAGGCACGATGACGATGGCGGAAGAGCTCGAGCCGCTGGCGGGTACCACAGCGAGCCAGCACCGCGCTCAGCGCGACCGACCAGCCAGCCGAGCTGGCCGTCTGGCCGGGCCTGGCCCGCCTGGTCGCCGTCCTGCAGCAGGCCGCCGCCGCCGACCCGGCCCTGCGGGCCACACTCGCGGCGGTCACCGCCACGCCCGAGGATCCGAGCCGGGTCGCCGCGCTCGCCTATTCTGTGGACGCCCTGGCGGGCAACAACCGCGGGTTGCGGGCCGAGCTTGAACGCCTGCTCAACCAGGCCCAGCACCATCCGACCGCTGGGCCGCTGGTGACTCAGATCGCCGGGCACGCCCAGGTGGGCAAGCTGGTCACCATCGGCCACGCCGGCCAGGTCCACGTCCACCCGCCACCACCACCGGCCACGGTCCTTGACCAGCTGCCCCCAACTCGCGCGGGGCCCGTGGTGGCCAACCTGCCCCCGCGTAACCCCAACTCCACCGGCCGCGCCGACCTGCTCCACCAGCTTCACGGCGCCTGCACCCCGGCCAGCCGGCCGCGGTCGTGCAGGTCCAGGCGCAGACGCTGCACGGGCTGGGCGGGGTCGGCAAGACCCAGCTGGCCCTGGAGTACGCCTACCGCCACCAGACCGACTACGACCTGATCTGGTGGGTGACGGCCGAACCGCCCGCCGCCATCCCGGGCCAGCTGGTCGCACTCGCCCGCCGTCTCGGCCTGCCCGAGCAGGCCGAGCAGGCCGAGACGATCGGCGCCCTGTGGGACGCGCTGCGGCAACGTGACCGCTGGCTGCTGGTGTTCGACAATGCCGAAGACCCCAGGGACCTCCGTCCCTGGTGGCCGCCGGACTCAGGTCGGGTGCTGGTCACCTCCCGCCACCCCATCTGGGCTGGCCCTGCCACCGCCCTCGCGGTCGACGTGCTGCCCCACACAGAAGCAGTGGCGTTTCTCCGCCGTCGGCTGGGCCGCGACGACCCCGACTTCGATCTGCTGGCTGCGGCGCTCGGGGGACCTGCCGTTGGCGTTGGAGCAGGCCGCCGCCTACCTGGACGAGACCGCAATCACTCCAGGGGAGTACCTCCATCTGCTCAGAGTGCACGGTCGCGAGTTGTTCGCCCTCGGCCGCCCAACGACCACCGAAAAGACGATCGCGACCACCTGGGCAATCTCACTGCAACGACTTCGCGAACAGGCGCCTACCGCCGAGGCCCTGCTGGTGCTGTTCGCGTTTCTGGCCGCTGACGACATTCCGCGTAGCCTTGCCACTCACTGGCGATGTCAACCTGCGGTGGCCCCACTATGACGGGTTGATCTGGCCCCACCCGCGTGGTGGGGCGCGTCGGGTGGGGCGGTCTGATCTGGCCCCGTCTGGTTTCGTCGCGGAGTACGGCGACGCGCTCGACCGTTGTCAGTCGGGATGCTGAGGTTCCAGCCAGGTGCGAATGAGGGCGACCGCCTCAGCCGTGTCTGAGGTTCTCACGGGACCCTGATCGGCCTCGATGTAGAACGGCGTCTGGCCGTGTGGCCATGTGTCGATCTGGACCTCGACAGCGCCGCGTGTGGCTCGCAGGAACCAGACGTTGTCGTCGTCGGCCGCGTGCGTCACCTCGAGGCGTTCCACCATGAGGCCGTGGATGCATTCCCGCAGTTCGTCGAACAGCCCGTCGACGGGTCCACCCGTTCGATCGGCGGGTCCCCAAGGCCGGGCTGGCATCGTCTGGGCTCCTTTGACGGCAACCTGTCGCCAGGCGGCATCGTAGCGCTGCCCGTTGGCCATGACGGGCTGGTCAGGTCCTGGTGGCCGCGCTGGTGGTGTCGCGCTTGTGGCGGGTGTGGGCGAGCCGGTAGGAGTTGGTGCCGGTCTCGATGATGTTGCCGGCGAAGGTGAGCCGGTCCACGATCGCGGCGCACAGGCGCGGGTCGGTGAAGGTGTTGGTCCAGCCATCTGGGGCTGGGACATGTTCGTGGTGGAGGATCCTGGCTGCTGCCTGCAGTCTTCGCTCTCCAGCCCGCTCTTTGATCTTCCAGGCGTAAGCCCCGTATGTTTGGCGCCACCTTGATCATTCAACTGTGAGGAAGGTGTGCCGGTGGTGTCACGACTGCGCGTGCTGGAGGGCGGGGCCGTCCCGCAGGAGCCGGTCACCACCGACCCGTGGGCGTTCCAGGCCCAGTGTGTCGAGGCGTTCGTGGCCTCCTGGCAGGCGCCCGGGTTCAGCCCGGTGACCATCGACAACGACACCGGCCTGCTGGAGCGGACCCTGACGGCCCTGGGCCGCCCAGCGTGGGAGGTGACCCCAGAGGATATCGACCGGGTCGTCGGGGAGCTGGCAGTGGCGGGGCGGGCGACGTCGACCCGGCGGGAGTATGTGCAGATCTTCAAGGGCTTCCACCGGTTCCTGCAGGCCCGCAAGGCCGCCGAGATCCAGGCCATCTTCGGGGTGCGCCTGGTCTGCCCGGTGGACGAGTTCAACGCCTCCCGGCATGTCGGCGACGACTCCCCGGCGCTGCTGCCCCCGCCCACCCCGGAGCGGGT
>WNGR01004348.1_pt1 | contig 15318 bp, 13 predicted proteins | sample 5407581 | NCBI WGS metagenome assembly WNGR01 (sample SAMN13153383, study PRJNA577476) | soil metagenome | isolation source: 80 cm soil or saprolite under Garry oak tree replicate 2 | place: USA:California | collected 2016-06-15
ACTTTGCTCCGTGTGCTCTCGCACGCCGTGTGTCCTTTCCACGGCGCAGTGCAACCACTCCTAAGTTGCTCCTACTCCTATTATTATTATCAATTTATTTCTTGGGTGCTTCCAACTCTAGCGTAATGAAAGTCGGCTATTAGGGCTTAGACTATTATTGGTTCAACGGCGTTTTGTCTTGGTCTTGTATCGCTATAGCTTTTTAGAGTTGCCGAGTCTACTTGTTACACAATTATTTTTTTCTTTCACTCCTTTCACTCGGAACTGTAGTGGAACTGTATGCTTGTACGGGTGGCCGCGGCCATTCGAATTCATGGAGATGGTCACTCGCACATACGTACTGTACATAATATCTAACGACGGAATTGGGTTTCGCGAGTTTCACGGACAGAGCTGTCACCTTACGCCAAGGGCACCGGCACTTACTTACGACGGATGCCACGTCCTGGCTGGTCACTCGTGTTTTCATTAAGCTACCTTTCCTTTTCTGCCATATTGGGATAGAGTTCTTGACAGGTCGGGCTATTCACGACTTGCAATGAACAAATACCGAAGTTGGGGCTCAAAGACGTATTTATTATTATATGGCAGCGTTCGACTTAGCTACTATATCGTATGGGCGTTATCCAAGGGGGGCAGAGGGCCGAAAACTACTGTGAACGACCTATATGTAGATGCTAACTAATTTGAATACAATCGGAGAATATCGACGTGCATTATCGCCCACTGGTATACGCTACACAACGCCCGCGAAGCAAGCGATTAGTGGGAATTAGTGGGGGGGGACCGTCTGACCGGGCAGGCGTCCGTACTCGGATTAGTCAAAAAAAAGTGAGAGCAGAAACCAAAATGGAGAAAAGAGCAAGAGGACGAGGCACAAGAACTGGGACTAGAACGAAGACGAAAGCAAGACCGAAAGCAAAATGCAAAATGATGCAAGCAAGAGTGCAGTGCGCAGTTGAGACAATAGTGAGGCGGACAGACAGGAATGGGAGTGATGCGGAGGCTGGCGCGGTGACTGAGCACGGCTACGTCTACCGCCTTATCTTTGTGAGTGGTGGCGACTCGGAGTCCTCCTCGCAGTCGCTCTCTTCGAGGTCGTCGGTACGCGACCGTTTCCTTCCCCGACCGCGCCAAGTCATCTCCGGATACTCGCATTCTCTGCACCGCTTGGCGCATTGTCTGTACAACAAGGGGCGCCGCCGTCAACATCACAACACTCCACTCAAACGAATTCCAGAAAAGAGAACTCACTGGCACGTGTTGTCCTGGCGATCACCAAGCAGAGGGCGGCACTGGATCTTCCGCCGACGACAGAAGAGACATGCCAGCTTGGCCCGCAGTACAGGGCGCTTGCGTCCCAACAGGGGCAAAGTAAAAGCCGACTCCAGTACACTTTTGCTGTCAGTTGTGGACGCTGCCGGAGCGCCGGTTGAAGATGACGGGCGAGACGACAGTGACGAGAGCGGGCTTGACGCAGCAGAATGATCCTCCCTGCCGGATCCTGGCAGCGCTGGTTGGAGCTGCGCCATATAACAGGGTTTCCGTAAGTGGATGCGTAACGGCGTGGGTTGGGAGGGGCAGTTCAAAGGCTTACCTTACGTAGCCGCGGGAGCGTGTCGTAATCGTGTGTAGCAACATCAGGGAAGGAATGTGCTAGTGTGTGAGCGTGCAAAGGCGTTACGAGAGACAAATTCTGCGTTGGAGCGTTGGTACACGTAGTCGGCGGCGTTCCGGAGGAAACAAGGCCTTGCGTTCGTGTAGGTGCATGCGCCGCCAGAAGGGGCACCTGCACCAGAGTCGGGCGGGGGTCCCCAGCCAGAGTGAGCGACGTGGATGTCGCATTTGGCGAAGGTGCCGAGATGCCGAAAGAGCCTAGTCTATCTCCGAGAGCAGGCGTACACGGCAGAGGTGCCTGCCGTGCCTGTGGATCTTGCGGTTCCAGAGCATGTGCGAGCGACGACACACGGGAATGAAGCGTGCCTATCGAGGGCGAAGCAGGTGACTCGTGCTTTAGCACTTGATACAAGGAGCTGTGGCGCAGTGGCACAGGCGCCAGGGGCGACGATGTCATCGGGCCAAGGTTCAAGAGACGATCAGTAGACAAGCCAGCAGGCGGTGGGAAAACACCGCTCAGAGGATGGACGAGTAGGGAATTGTTTGTATATGGGGGAGGGGGTTCATCGAATAAGCTCTGGTCGGAATCAAAAGCCGGCTCGGTCTGTGAGAGCTCCTCGTTGCTCGCGAAACTAGACGTGCTACCCCGATGCAGATGAAGCGCTGGAAGCGTCGACCCTGAGAAGCTGCTGGGCATTGTCATCCTGCCAACCCCTTGGATGAATGGGGTGGGGTATGGGGGCTGCGCCGCGAATTGATCCAGTATAAGCCTGGGACGACACGTTTACAATGACGACACTCACCTGTTCGCGAGAGGGGAGCGCCTGCTTCTGCTCGTGTGCGTGGGCACGAGATTCTCGATGATACGTGTGGTGAGGAGGCATGGTCTCGTAAGTGTTTCTAGGACGGTGGTAGTCTGGCTGTGATAGATCCTGCCCAGAGTACGACATTGAAGAGGGGTGGTAAGTTACTGGATCCACGGTATGCCATGGTCCTCCAGACGATGCTACTAGAGGTGCCCATTCATAGCCAAAAAGTATGTTACTCGACTGGGGAGCGAATTGTGAAGAGCCCGCGGTGGTTATGGACGCGGTGTATTGAAGGGAGGTACAACAGGTACAGCGATCATGGATGGGGCACGACATCAACGCGCACTGGTTGGATCTTGCTAGATGACGAGTTGATAAATAAGAGAGAGAGAGAAAGAGAGAGAGAGAGAACGTGAAGGAGGAACGTCCGCTGAGTTCGCACGGCGCATGCGCCGGTCTTTAGGACATTCTGAACGACGCACTAGTCTGAAAAAGAAGCTGGGGATCAGTGTCTGCCAGTAATTATTTGATTATTACAGTAACGATTGATCGAGAGAAAAAGTCAGTGGACGGTGGCTTTTGACACATATAGTTCTTCCCTGGCGCCAGGCGCCTACAAGCCCGTTACCCTTTTTCCGAAATATTTTGGCTTTTTGGGGGCATTGGTTGCGGGCGCGCACGCCTATCGCGACCGCTTAGGCAAGCGGCTCGGCCACGGCGCGTCTGAGCCAGAGAAAGGGTGTCTCGCCCCTAGGTTTGGGTCGCACTATTAGGGAATTCTGTCACCGAAAGAGCGAGAGGTACCCCTGATGGGCGAGTTGGCAATTGTGTCTCGAGCTGGGACTAGCTGCTTCTTGGCAGAAGAGGCGAAAAACGAGGACCGGATAATCGGTACAACAGATGTAAGGACCCATTCACAGGTCTCATCTGAAGCGCCGCGTGCCCCGCTTACAACTCGCCTGGAAAAGGCTCCGAAATCATCTTTCTTGCGAGCTTTCCATTACATCGAAGTAACATTAGTTAGTGTCGTGCAAGACGGGCAGCATGGTCTTGTGTTTCCTTTTGACCATTGGAGCATCATGCCAGTGCCATTATGTCGCTTGCTGGCAGACTTTGGAGAATGTTGCTGGTGACAGGAAGCAGAGTACTATGTCGGTACCGTGGCAATGGTAATAAGTTCTCAGGGCGAGTTCAGCGGACCATCAATCGGGCAACTTGGAGCAGAGTGCCTAACGCGTAAACGAGATGTGATAGTGTGGCGTGAGAGACTAATTTACCAATTAAAATTGGAAACTACACTCCCAGTTTAGTCAACGAGTGGCATGTAACGAAATACCGACTGGCATACGACCACACCCACGCTTGTCGTATGCCAGTGGGGTGTTTCAGCACCCTGCAATTGCACAGGGTCGAATACTAATTCAGATACTTAACCCCACGCTAGCGCGTACGCCGCTGTCACTGCGACTGGCTTTGCTAGACTGCTAGTTGATGGATGGCCTGAAAGTGCCATCCCCGAAGTGACGAACGATCCCGTAGATGTGGTGTACTGGTTCGGGACCCGCACTGCTGGGCTTGAAAGCACGAGAAGAGAGGTGGGAAAAAAGCAGGTAGCAACAGGCTAGCAAATTTAGACCAAATTAGAGCTTATCTCCTTTTGAGATGCAGCGCTCAGGCTACACAATTCAAAAGAACGCCACGGCTGAGATCGAGTCGTGAGTAAGGTAAAGGGGGGGGATGCTCGGCGGAGGGTTTCCTCGCTATTCTGTACATAGAATGACATGTATATCACAGGGTTGTTAGTACGTAGTAATAGCGACCCAACTCGACGGTCTGCAGACCTCGGCAAATTCTCTACTCCCCAGGAGCTTCCTGCAGACAGGGTCTTATGAACGTTGGATTGAGCACTAGCCAGAGGACTCTTGCACGCATTCATTCATACCATATCTTTACGTGGACACGAGACATCCAGCAGCTCGAATTTGTTATACCAAGCGAGCGTACAACATTGCAGAAGACTCTGTCAACTTGAATAGCCACATGCACGCACAGCCTAGTCCATGAATATGTACGCAGCTCTTTCATGTAATAGGCACCGGGGACCAAGAAGAAAGGATAAGCGCGGGAGTTCTGCCACTTTGGCCGATACATAGATCCAACTGGATCTGGACCTTACCTTGAAAGATGTCAAGTTGTCAGTGTGTCCAGTGCCCAGCTAAGTGCGAGCCTGCGTACGTACGCAAGCGACGAGCTAACCGTGAAACTCACACCAAGCACTGGAGCCAATGGGAGGAGCCAGTGCCGTGCGTGCTAGTGCCACGGCGTCCCGTCCATCCGAGTCCAACCGTCCTTCTACCACGTTTCTTCGAGAGTACGCACAGACCAAGGGAAATTCGATCAGGGTGCTCTTGTGCCCGTCTCGCTTCTAACATCACATACCTGCAGTACCTGTGTGCATTATCGCCACTAAAGACACAGGGGCAGTGCGCTACGCGCCGCATCGCGGTGGCGCATGACGGTGCCGACGCACCAGTGGCAACCGCACTAGAGTAGCGGCTAGCATCTGTCGCTCTTCGCATCTAGGCTGCCCGTATCCAGGTTTCAGTTCAGTGCCGCCTCATGCCGCCGCGTAGCCATTGTCTATGAAAGGAAAAGACCGCTGTGGGCGGGGAGGGGGGAGGGGGGCGCGAAGGGGTCGCAGTTGGGCTGGCTGGCTTTGCCCCATCGTGGCTCCACTATAATCCAGACTCAGGCACGCACGCCTGACAATAAGCCTGCCTGCAGCGCCCACATTGCCTCGAGGCCATGATAGACCACTCCAGCCCACCAGCCAAGTGAAATACGCGTCTCCAACGCACGAGGAGGGGAGAAGAAGAGAAAGCGTCAATGCTGCCGGTGCCGTGCCGTGGGGGCTTTACAGTCCGATTCACGGAATTAAACCCCTGGCTGGCAGAACTCGAAGTCCCGCCTGAACGATTTAGGCTGTTTTTAATTGAGCAGGAACTTTCGGTCGCGCGAAAACTTACCGTGCTGTACCGACACACAACGCGAACCTAGCCGGTGGGCCCTACCTTCCCAACATGCGAGCGAACGAGTGAGCGAAGCTCTGGCGCGCCCGCCGCTACGGTACCGGGTACGAGCCGCCAACGCCACACCATCAATCCAAATATGCCCAGACTCTACCGAGGGTTGGGCGCCGGCTCTCTCCAATCCCCCAATCCCACCTTTCGTCAATCGAGAGGTTACCGGACCTTGGAGCCGCGAGGGGGAGGAGAGCAGCTCAAAATTAGGAGGGTCTTGAATTCCTTTGAAACCAAATGAACCCCCAAACTCGCGTCGCGTAGCACCAGCAGCAAGCGATTGATTTTCGCGATGCATTGCAGTATTATTATTATTATAAGCCACTAAGTAGTTCCTGGAAAGCTGATGACAGAGGGTCTTTCGCTAGTGGTTTCCACTTGGTGCATCGATCGAGGCCTTGACGGTTGGTTGACAGTCTTTGTTCGCCGTATATATACAGTACGTTAGACACTATTTCCTACAGTAACCTCATTTGTGCACATCTACTCATACACCCACGCCTCTTTTTTTGGTTTAGAACCCTGTATTTATTATTTGAATTCCGCGACATGCATCCGGTTACAGTATGTACGACAAAGACTCAGTCTGAGAGGCTAGTATTCGAGGAGAGACCGGTAGTTGGTGCAAGCGAGAAACGATGCCCTCACCGAGAACTTCGCCTCAAGTCTTCACTGTGTCTCGATCATGACCGGGTTTGTTGCAGTGCCCGACCCTGCGAGTCGTGGGGGACGAAATGCGGTGTCGATGTCGTGCGTGCCGGTTGGTTCAAGTTGCGTTGCGTTTGCGTTGAGGATACGCCGTGCGCCCATTGACACGCTTGCGGCGACGTGTCCTCGGCGGTTGCCATCTGTCTCCGTTCTTTGCATGTTCTCTCGACTTTGTTTTGCACGAAGCGTCCTGTGGCGTGAATGTAATTTGCCACTGGCAGGGGCATTAGTACGGGCTCATTGCTGTTTACAGCTGGCGAGGAAACGATAGACAGGCTGGGCAAGTCTCGTCCGAGTCTCAGGCTCCCTTACTGTACAGCATGACACGCCGACACATCCACAAAGTAGCAGCTTATTATGGTCATGTCGGGACACCCAAATACACATTGTTCTCCATCATTTGGATATAATTGAGCCCGGAAATCAGAATATGTTCTACTGTGCTGGTCTGAATCGGAATGGTACAGGTACACGAGCAGTCATACTAGTCATGCGACACACACTGCTATTGTTTTCCCGTTCCAAAAGTATAAAAAAAAATGTGGCGCCTTGGTGTGTTTGAGTCTATCGATTTCCTCGCTAATTGTAAGTATTCGGGAGCATTTCTTCGGCACTTCAGCTTTGCAGTGCGATAGAAGGGCCCGCCTCTTGTGCGTAGCATTGTGTGATCGTGTATGAAAGTACGAAGCTATATGAAGTGGTTGTGTACTTTCTTTAGCTTTAGAGTAATCAATGAAATAGCTCTAGGATGGTCCACCGTGACTCCTTTGAGTTTTAACGGCCCCGCGGTGGTGCGCACGCAGAAGCCTGAGGGTAGGGTGAAGCCACACTCAGATATCTCACACGAGCGTAACAATGCACACCGAAAAAAAAGGTAAGGAAATAGGTAGGTCCATGATAGCTCCAAAGAGTCCGACGTTTTTCATGTAACTTGTAACTTTCAATAAACAAGAAATAAGCATAGCAGTAGTGAGACCGTGACATAAATCGCGTACCCTACGCACCCGTACTGTACCGGGTATGTATGCAACGAAATAAAATAAACCACCCAACGGCTGTTCCGACGGAGGGTAGAGTGCACTACTCTCTCTTTCTGCAATTGCGTGGGCTTGGGGGGGAAGAAATAAATAAGTTCGTTCAACTCTGTGATCTCAATGTAGTCCCCAGGATATAAACAAGGTTCATAGATTCGGACGGTGACGACGACGAATCCACGATCAGGGACACAGAGGGAGGGGGAGGGGGCGTAAGGGACAAAAAGAGATGGTTTGGGATGGGACGGGGGCTCTGCCCAAGACAGAACAAAAAGAGAGGACGAGACCTGACGATTCGTGGGGGATGACAAGATGGGGAGTGGGGGGAGGGGGTATGTACAACAAAATAATGATACCAACGACTCGTGACTCGTCGACAAGAAGTAAAGCAATACGCCCTGTCCGAAAGTGGCGGACTGGACTGCTTGCGCGTGTCGGGGGGGGGATGGGGGAGGGGATATAAGCCAAAAAATAATTAACAAGACTTGAAAAAAATCTCATCGACATACAACAATTGGTCAATCACAGAAGGAACGGACGGTCATTAGACTCGCGGTCAGGGAGCCACGACGCGGTCTACACACCGCCCGCACGGTACTGTCACCTGCTTCTGCACAAGACGCGCCACAGTGAAGACGCGTTCTTCAGCCATACGTTCACGCAAGCGCGCCAGCTGGCGCTCCTTCGACACAAAGCCCATTTTCTTCTCCGTCTCAATTTTGTCGTCATTAGCATTGATGTTCTTTTCCTCGGCGCCACGTGTGAAGGACCACGAGAACGGCGACGAGAGTGGAGGCACCATGAAGTTCGCGAGGTTCTGCAACGCGGCGAATGGACTGCCGTTCATTGCAGTTGCACCGAGCGGAGGATGCTGCGACTGAAGTGACCGGGATCTATACGATGTAATTGATAGACGCGTGAGTTCAGCAAGATACTCTCTAAGCTGTGTACTTACATACTCGAAGGAGGTACGCGCACTTTCGCTGTCCATGGTTGCGGAATGAAGGTCGGCGGGGCGGTTGTCTTGACGGTTGGGTGTGGAAGGAATGATGGGCGGGCGCCACCGCTGCGATTGCTCAGAGGCGAACCGTTCTCGGAAGATGCCGCAGGTGGCGAAGATGAGAGCTTGGCGTTCTTGGAGGGCCCTTCGAAGCGCTTGAGCACGGTTGCGCGAGGGATCGCCGAGGGTGAGGGTGGCGAGGCGGTCTTGCGGGAAACGAACGAGGCGGAGGGGAAGGAGAAAGCAGCGTCATCGTCCTCACTTGCAAGCTCGCAGAACGGAACGGGCTTGCGTGTTTGGGATGTCGGCACCTGGGGTGTCGTTGGGGAGGGTGTCTGCGCCGACGAGGTGAAAGTGGGCGGTATCTCAAACGTGAACTTGATCCCACCCTCGTCTTCCTCCCCGAAAAACATATCTTCCACGTCTGGGAGCTCGTCTTCTTCGAGAACGACGCTCAGCCCTGACCTAGAGAAGCATGCAGGGTCCTGAGTGGGCGGAGACTCAACCTCGACACCAACATCGGCGGGTAGCACGAAGGGGGGCATCTCGTCCCCTTCTTCCTCGACGACGCCAAAGAAACCTTTGGTGAACGGGCTCGTGGTTTCTGGGGGGGCAGTAGAAATCGGTGGCGAGTCGCCGATGTCTTCGAGGCATCCAAAAAATCTGTCGACCTCCTCAGCGGCGTGTTGCGGGGACGCGGTATGAGGCGCGCCTTTTGCAGGGAAGGACCACACACGCGAGAGCGAGGACCGTCTCACGTGAGTCGGATGAGGTGCTGGTGATGGGGTGCGGGAGGGCGAGGATGCCACGGAGGAGACCAAATGAGCGGTGGAGTGGGGTATATCTTCCAGTGAGCCGAACGACGATCCGTTATGCGAGGTGAAACTTTCGTCGCCCTCTTCCTCGTCCTCGTAACCCATGAGGTTGTTCTCCTGTTCTGAATACACTTCCTCATCTTCGTCTACCTCCTGTACGGCCTTGAGCTCGGGGCCACTCATCATGTGTTCATCAAGCGAGTCGACATCCGTAACCGAGCTCACCGAGTCGATGGACATCATACGGCGTATCGGGACAACGGGCGTAGGCGCCTTGAGCAGGCTCAACTCTTCGAGTGATTTCTCGAAGTCATCACGAAGGCGGCGCTCTTCCGCAAGTTCGGCCCTAACACGTTCAAGCTCGTGCGCTATCCCTTTGTTGCACTCTGCCTCTTCTTGCACAGCCTGCAGATCCGCCTTGGTAGTTGTGAGCTCGGCTCGTAAACTTTTCACGGCGGCGTCGCTTTCCTCAGCGGCGCGGACGGCAGCACGCTTCTCGACCTCCAGCAAGCTCAGGCGCTCGCGTGCGATCCACGCCCCGCGGCGCTCCGTGTCGACACGGAGCGCAAGCACACCTGACTGCTTCTCTAAATCGGCTACTCGCGTGCGCCATCCATCGATATCACGCCTCAGTTCGTCTCGCTCGGCCTTGAGGTCTGCAACAAGGCGGAGCATCTCGTCAGTCGGCTCTGCAACACTCGAAGAGCTGTCGGAAGCCGCGAGGGAGACAGGACGGGATTGTGTACGAGACGAGAGCGTGCGCTCGAGCTCCGAAATGCGCGCGACGAGAGCAGCTTGGGACTGATACAGAAAGTGTTGCTCATTGGTGAGGGAAGGAGGACGACCCCATTCGGTTTCTAACCCGATCGACGGACGACCCTCAGTGGTCGGCGTGAGCTCTGGAGTCGGGAGACCGTGAAAAGATGGCTTGTAAGAGATGCTGCTACGCTTTCTGGGGGCATCAAAGGGGTCCGAGGATATCGAAGATGTACTCTCGGTCAGCGAAGCCCGACGAAAAAACGGTACGGACGAGGAGGCATGAGTAGGAGGAACGACGATAGAACGGCGATGCGAGGCAGTAGCCTTGGAGAGGACACCGCCATCCGGGGAAGAGGGAGAGGACGTCAAGCTGGGAGAAACCGCGAGAGTAAGTGACTTTAGGCCAGAGGGCTTCGTGGGGGTAGGTGCAGACTCCGGAGTGGGAAGTTCACCAGTTACAGCAGACATAAGTCTGTCTGGACTGAGCGAGAGCGGACGAAGGGTGAGGCCGACGGGGCGATGGCGAGGCGGGGAAGGTGAACCAGTAACCGCGGCAGGTAAAGACGATGCGCTAGCGGGTGGCAATGAAGATGCCGGGGGCTCCTCTTCCTCTTCCTCCTCCTCAACAAGGGTATGGAGCTGATCTTTGATAGAAGAAGTCACACGGCTACTGAATGAGTCGCGGATACCGGCGAGGCTACTCAAACCTGAGGTGAAGCTTCCCATGGCGGGAGGGAATGACGGCTTGCTCGCTGTGCCGTGCCGTCAGTTGGGGAACGGAGTATATGAAAGGACGGAGATGAGCATACGCAGTTCTGAGATCCTCCGCTCAATTTCTGGTGAGCTCAGCTCTGGTATCTCAACGGGCGAAAAACCATCTGGACTCGGCTTGCCCTCAAGAGCCCAGAGAGCCCGGCGGCGAATAGAGTCCTTGTCGCCGAGGCTCATGTTGTCCTCACTGTTGGAAGTGGAAAGCGCCGGTAGGGGAACGCCCATGACCTCCGCCGACTCGCGGCGGGTGGACACAGAGGAGCGGCGGCGGTGGTGAGAGTTCCGCTTTGCAGTCGATAGGGTTGGAGCTGGTTGTGAAAGAGAGGAAATGGAGTTTGAAGATGAATGTGAGGACGAAAGCGAGATATCATGAAAAGAAGAGGAGAAAGACAGTGAGGGTGAGACGGAGATTGAGACGTTGCGAGAATGGGAACGTGAATGAGAATGTCTCCTGCTTGTTTGAGATAGGGAAGCAGGAGGGGCTCCACCGAGTTTGAAAGACTCGAACTGAGTGGCATCGATGAGCGGCGGCGTCGGAAGAGGGAATAAATGGATTACCCTCTTCTTGTCGGCAAGAAGCTCGTCATCTCTGATCCTGTCAGTGGCTGAATCAATACGGTCAACGATAGCGGTCATATTTTTTTAAAATTTATTGGAAAGAGCGGAAGGTGCGCTAGGCGAAGCGAGTGGTGGTGATAGAAAAGAAAGGAAGAGACCGTCGAGGGGGCCAAACTGACAAGTCAAAGGTGGCGAGATGGTGGTGGCGACGAGAAAGAGCGCGTGTAAACCCAAAGCGCCTCTTTTCCAACATTTGGAAATCACAATTACAAACAACTATCCACCCGTCGGCTATGGCTGCACAAGTCGTCAAGCTCATCCCTGGACGATCCGTCTTTCTCCTCTGCGACGTCCAACTCAAATTTCGTGCGCACTCTTCCCTGCAGTGATGGGCGATGACCCACCCACTCTCGTCTCCGACTCGCAGGCACTGCCATTCACGGGTTCGACGCCGTGGTTGCCACGGGCAACAAGCTTCTCAGAGCCGCCAAGGTGCGCGCTACACAGTGCTTGTCCAGTTTCAGCAGCACCCTCACATCAGCCCATCTGTACTTATGCGCGCGTGGATCCAGATCCAAGAGGTCCCCGTAATCGTCACGGAGCAAAACCCCCGAGGTACGCCCCGCCTCTGCTCCACTCGTGTTCTGTTATGGCCGCTCAGGCACTGCCATGTCTCACCTGGGCGTTATCGTGCCTTGATCGACAGCCCTTGGCAAGACCGACGACCGCTTCGACTTGGCCTCTCTCGGGCCCCTCCACCTCGCCACGATCGAAAAGACGCTCTTCTCGATGGCGACCCCGGAGGTTCTCTCCCTCCTCGACAAGCACAACTTCAAGTCTCTCGTCCTTTTTGGTATCGAGGTGCGATCACGCGCGAGCGCAATCCATATCCGCATCCCCGATCACCTGATCGTCTCTGCGTAGTCGCATGTCTGCGTACTGCAGTCCACCCTGGACCTGCTTGAGCGCGGTTATGACGTGCACGTTCTCGCGGACGGCGTGTCGAGCTGCAACAAGGAGGAGGTCCCCGTGGCGCTCGAGCGGATGCGCCAAGCTGGTGCACAAATCACGACCAGTGAGAGCATGCTGTTCCAGTTGCAAGGTGCGTACTTTACGCCCCATCGTTAGCATGGGGTGAGTGACATCAAGGGATGTGTCGCCTAGGCGATGCATCAAGTCCGAACTTCAAAGCATTTGCCAATGTGATTAAGGCGGAGAAGGAGACTACGGCACAGACGTTGCAGACGCTTTTGCCCGTCAGGCACGCAGCTTTATGAACAGAATGTTATCACATGGCGAACATGTATCAAATACTCGCGTCAATTCACCTAAATGGAAAAGTGACCAGCTGAGTTTTAACAGTTACGATGCCGGGAGACAGCAACCATCGAGTCGTTCTATTCCCCACCGCGTACAGTAGTGACAGGAGCTGTGCTCACAAAGTGGGAATAACGCTCTCCGTAACCTCGCCGCAGACCTGACGGTTGCCCCATTAACCCCAAGAACTCAACTGTCTGTGTGGCGTAACAGATGTCAGTCGAGGTTGCTGATGAATGTTCACGATATCGGGGACAATGCAGTATTGCTGGAAATGCCCTTACGCCTCTGAGGCACGGTCGTAGTCATGCATGGCCTGAAACGCGTACATAGCCGAACTAGTGCCGTGCGTCATCATGTCTAGCAATGAACGCAACTGCTAGTAGATCGACCGCGGCTAAGCGACAGGGGTTCCCGAAACCGACGTACGGTAGTCGTACGGTATCCATTAAACCGGTGGCGAAACGGTGGCGCCCAACAATACAAAGCCGTACTTATCATACGAACATTTCTTTCAACGATGGTTTAGTGAAAAGCCCCCGTTGTAGATTGCAAGCTCGTTGCGGAGGAGAGGATTTGATCTGCGAAGCTCGATGGCACACTCTCCGGTGGACTTTGGGGAATGATCAGGGCTTCTGGATACGGCCGTTGCTGACTTGGAAATATCCCTTGCTCAGCGGATGTAGGCGGCCAGGACACAACGTCCTGGGGCGTTTTCGGCAACGCCTTGGCCGCCTTAGAGCCTCTCGTCTCGGGAATGACCTGCTCTTGCGTACGTGTCTCCATTCCTTCCGCAAGGTTCTGTGATGGCGAAAGTGCCGTAAGTGGGCTTAGCAAAGGGGTCAGCGTCGTTGGTGTGGTACCCCCCAAGTGGTCAACAGAAGAATTAGGTGATATCGAGGGAGATGATCGTCCAGATGCGCGGACAGTGCCAACAGGTCCTGGGCGAAGATAGGTAGATGGCCCAGCGGCTTGGGCTTCAGCAGATCGTGGGCTCCAATACGAGCTATAGCTAAGGACAGACGCCGTCTCTTCTGGGCGGACTGAGGGGGGAGACGGGGACGGAGAAAGGTGCTCGTCAAACAGGGTATGCGCATTTTGAATGAGATCCTCCATGAGTAAGTCCTGAGAGAATGGGTTAGTAATGGAAAGCAAGAAAGATATGCAACGTGCCTTCACGCGAACACCGCTTGGGAATATTGTACACCCACTAAAGACACAAAAGCCGAACCTGAAGGCGAGGGCGTTCGCAGTCATTGCGTTCTCGTCCGAATGAGAGGCGACGCGTGAGAGATGCAGACAAAGAACTCCTAGAGAGGTCCTATGAACCGCAGGCAGTTCACGGATCTTCGATCGCAGCAGGGAGAAATTGTTTTCGGTATATCGAGCTATGTGTGACATCGGAATGTGAACGAAACGAGTAAGAGCAAGTTAGACCACTAACCTTTATTCTGTCCGTACTGTATATAGTCTCGTAGAGGGAACGTACACAATGGCTCAGGAAGATCCCAGAGGTAGAGCTGGGCGGATGATAAATTAAGATGATGACGCGTCTGAAATGACCGACCTTGAGAAGCGTTGCAACAGAATGGATGTTGTCTTTACAACTGAAAGAAAATGTCTGTTCACTTTCTAACCTACGCCGCAACTAAACGAGAAGCTACATCAGTTAGTAGGTTAGTCATTAGGGGTAGATTCCACTGGCCTCTTGTACTTCTGTGTCGTACATAGCACCCACCTGCAACGCACGCATGAATCCCAACTTGAACACATGCCTCGATGGGCTTACCGAATATATTTCGTGAGCATTCAAACCCCTTTTCTCGACTTCTTCGATGCACATTCTGATGACTTTCGGTGCATAGTCCCCATCGGTCATGCAATCCGATAGGGGGACACCAAAAATTAAATTTGAATATGCACCGAGATGATAATTGCGGTAGAGAGCGGGTGGAGGAATAGCAAAGGAGAGGGCGCGACGGAAAGACGCTCTCAGATCGGAGGTATCAGTTCCAGCTAATGCTTTCTCTACTTCGGGACGAGTATTCGTTGCCAGGTCATTGTACATTGAGCATGCCGTGCTGCAGGCGATGTAAAGTTCCCTGAAGATTTCAAGAAACGTATTAACACTGACATCATACCGTTCACATATCCGAGAAGAACGTCCTTGATCGTTGTCGTGAAAACAATGTCCTCAAGACACTGCATTGCCAAGGTTTGACATAGCGTCAATCTATAGAATATTATATCACTGACATTATATCCGTCCTCCAGATTTTCAGCTATCCCATCTCGAATGATGTTAAGATGGAAAACGGCCTCTCTGCAGCTATCGTCGGACACTAATTCAGAAAGTTAATACAGTGAACGAAGTTGGGACCATGGATGGTACCGGCATACCCGTTTCCTCGGACTCAGCATGCTTAAGCCTCCGCCTACCACGGAATAAGGTAGAGACTTTGCCTCCAAACAAATTATTCGGAGCGTCCTGAGAATGTCGCGGGACGTGAGCGGAGTGGGAATGTTCCCCATGGTGGTATTTCTTCAAGTATGCCTCCTGGAGCTTCGAGATAGTATTCTCCACATGATCGACATACCCCTGGGAAAAATTCTTGAGATTTTCCTTGATCCGCATTCTCGTTTGATCTCCCATTTCCTTTTGGATGGCCCTATGTTAGAACAGGGACACACACATTGTAGAGACGTTCCTGGCTTGCCTTCAATGTTGCGAGGGGATTAATGACGTCAATATCCAAGGTGTTCACGAAATTCTGCCGGGTGTTCACTTCTGCAACGGTTGTGGGCCGCGATTAGCAGACCAGGATGTGCGAACACACACCTCTTTCTAGA
>WNGR01009581.1_pt1 | contig 15316 bp, 18 predicted proteins | sample 5407581 | NCBI WGS metagenome assembly WNGR01 (sample SAMN13153383, study PRJNA577476) | soil metagenome | isolation source: 80 cm soil or saprolite under Garry oak tree replicate 2 | place: USA:California | collected 2016-06-15
CGCGGGACGAAGCTGCGCGCATCGATGTGCCCGTGCTGATCGCAGTCGGCACCACCGACGACGTTGCAGGCTCGGCGAGCGCGCTCGGCGCGATCATCCCCGGCTCGGAAGTGCTTGACATCCCCAATCGTGACCACATGCGCGCGGTCGGCGACAAGGTCTACAAGACCGGCGTGCTCGAGTTCCTTTCACGCCGCGGCTGAGGCGTCGTTCGCCGGGGCGTCGTCGCCAAAGCGGCGCGCCAGCGCCATCAGCACCACGAAGGTCGCAACCCACACCATCCGCGCGCCGTAGCGGTCGTGCGGACCGGAGATGACGGCGCAGATGAAGGCGTTGCCGAGCAGCGCCAGCGCGACGGTCGCCGCCAGCAGCGTCAGGTCGTCCAGCCTGTGGTTCGCCAACGAATGTGCGAGCAGCGCGACCAGCGCCAGCATCGAGGCCAGCGCGACGGGAACGTGCAGCAAGTTGACGTACTCGAAATCAACACCCCATTGCTGCTGCCGTGCGGCGCGCATCGGCGCCACCTGGGAGGGGATGTAGCGCTCGATGATGCCGTAGGTGTGGGGAATCCAGCCGCTCGTACCTTCTCCAGTTGCGACGTGCAGCAATTGCTGGCCCATCGCTCTCAGGGCCGCGCCGGCCTGCCAGGCCGGATAATCCGCGAGCGAATGCACGACGATGTAGCTCATCTCGTCGTTCATGCCCTCGAAACGGCCGAGCGTGTTGAACATGCTCGTGCCCCAAAGGAACTCGTCGGCGGTCGCCGGTAGTTCGTTGCGGTAGGGACAGAGCTTGAATCGTTCGCGCGGGCAGTGATCGCTAAGATAACGCGTGACGATGCCGTCCTGCATCATGCGGCCGAAGGCGACGCCGTAGCCGCCGGGTGTCCAGGCCCATTTGCCCGACAGCGCATGGTTCGCCAAAATCAGCATCAGGCCGCCAACAACGATGGTCAGGCTCGCCTGCGTCAATCCGGCGAGTGGCAGGCGGCGTCCCAGCAACGGCCGCATCATCCAGCCGACGGCGCAGAGCCCGAGCAGCACGCCGAGCGTGGCGCTGTGGGTCGCGGCGGCAAAGGCAGTGAAGACGAACAGCGCGACCTTTTCGAAACCCGAGATCCGGCTTCCGCCGACGATCAGGAGAAACAGCGACAGCACCGACAGCCCCGCAAAGATGTCGGTGAGCAACATGCTCGCAAGCCAGGGCAGCGCCGTCGACAGGATCAGCAAGAGACTGATCGCGACGAAGCGGAACGTCTGCATCAGGCCGAGCACGCGCAAGGTGAGCTGCAACAGCCACAGCGTCGCCAGCGACTGGACGGCAAGGTGCAGGTAGAGGCCGAACACGGTGGAGCGGCTCGGCACGAGATAGCCCTCGTACCAGCGCGCCAGATAGCCGCCGGTATCCCATTGAAGCAGGGGATAGCCGTTCCAGAGCGCCGGCGCGATCATCAGGACCGGGAGGGCCACCGCCGCCAGCCGCAGCCAGAACGACCCCGCGGTGCGGGCGCGCAAGATATCGGTGGTGATGCTCAAATCCTCTCCGTCGTCGCTCGACCATGACCGCAATAACGGTTGAGACGGAATTCACCAATAGTTTGACCCCGTCCGGCTTGAATTTGGCGAAACTCTGACCACTTTGAGCCGACCCTGTTGCAGGGGGCCGCGGAAGAAAGTGTTGTGCTTCAACGCGTTGGTGGGCTTTCGAGGCGCAAGGTGGTGTTCACTCTCAGGCAAGCCCGTCAGGACTCTGTCGCTTAAGCTGTGCTATAAACTCAACAAAACGAGCGAACTCGAAAGAGCAAATCTCATGGCAGTTCATCAGATCAATCCGGCAGGAAAGCTCGCCGCGCTCGATCCGATCTGGGATCGAATCCGGGGCGAAGCGGAGGACATCGTCCGTCGCGAGCCGGAGCTTGCGACCTTCATCTATTCGACGGTGCTGCATCACAGTCGCCTCGAGGATTCGGTGATCCACCGTCTCGCCGACCGGCTCGACCATTCGGCGCTATCGGGCGATCTCGTACGCCAGACCTATGACGAGGCGCTGCGCGACGAGCCCGATTTCGGCAATGCGTTCCGCGCCGATCTCGTCGCCGTCTATGACCGCGATCCCGCGACCTCGCGCTTCATCGATCCCTTGCTCTACTTCAAGGGCTTTCACGCGCTTCAGACCCATCGCCTGGCCCACTGGCTCTTTCTGAAGGGCCGCAAGGATTTTGCGTATTATCTCCAGAGCCGCGCGTCGGCGGTGTTCCAGACCGACATCAATCCTGCCGCGCGCATCGGCCGCGGCATCTTTCTCGACCATGCCACCGGATTCGTCTGCGGCGAAACCGCGCTGATCGAGGACGACGTTTCGATCCTGCACGGCGTCACACTTGGCGGCACCGGCAAGGAGAACGAGGACCGTCATCCCAAGATCCGCCACGGCGTCTTGATCGGTGCCGGTGCAAAGATCCTCGGCAACATCGAGATCGGCCATTGCGCGCGCATCGCGGCCGGTTCGGTCGTGGTGAAGCCGGTGCCGCATAACGTCACGGTCGCAGGCGTGCCCGCCAAGATCGTCGGCGAAGCCGGCTGCGCCGAGCCGTCGCGCACCATGGATCAGATGATCAACGCCATGGGACTTTGATACGGGGCTTTGATTGCGAGAGGCCGGATTTTCCGGCCTGTTTCGTCCCCAAATTCTTTGGCAATTCATGCTGGCGGTTCGTCGCGTCTCGTCCTAAAACCCCGCCAACCCAGATTTCGATTGGAGACTTGCCGTGGACGTCAAGGAAGTAAGGAAGCTCGACGCGTATCTGAAGCGCGTATTCGGCAATCCCAAGATCCGCGTCGTGCCGCGGCCGAAGAAGGATGATTCCGCCGAGGTCTATATCGGCGAGGAGTTCATCGGCGTACTCTTCGTCGACGACGAGGACGATGATCGCTCGTTCCAGTTCCAGATGGCGATCCTCGAGGACGATCTCGTCGATCAGGAATAGTTCGACGATCTTTTAGCTCAATGGGGTCGCGCGCCGCGGCCCCATAACTCTATTTCTTTGTAAGAATGCGCAGCCGTGCCGTTGCGTCGGCGACAATGATGCCCTCTGCATCGATCAACTCGGCTTGCACGGTCATGTCACGCTCCGTCCGCTCGGTCAGCCGCGCCCGTGCGGTGATTGCTCCCACCGCCGCAGGTTTCAGGAAGCGCGTGTCGAGGCTCTTTGTGACCACGGTCAGGTCAGGTGAGAGGTCCGCGAGCGCGCAAATCCCGGTGGCGGAGTCCAGCATTGCTGCAAGGAATCCGCCCTGGATCGTCCCATGCCTGTTGGTGAATGCGGGCTGAGCCTGGAAGCGGATCAAGGCATGCCCGCTCTCATCGAAGCCAACCCATTCGCGTCCCAAGAGTTGGGCGCCCGGTGGCATGTTCGCTGCCGCATCGGTCACGTCGGTCACCGCGCTTGATGTGTCGGTGACGAGCCTATCAGCCGGTCAATGTCGTGCAAGCGCGCTGCGCGTCACCCTCGCGGCCCGCGTAACTGCACCGCCAGCCGGTCCATCGCTTCCGCCACGTCGCGCCACTGCGATAGCCAGCTCCGCGGAAAGCGGAAGGTGAGGTCGGCGCCGTCGACGCGGCGCTCGGACAGGCACATGCCCGGGGTGGCCGCATCGCGCGTACAGCGCGCGGCGAGCGCGGGGCTCGTCCCGGAATACAGATCCTCGTTGCCATAGGGCGTGTCAGTGCGGAACATCCGTATCGTCAGACCGTCTTCCGGCGTCGTCGCGGCCTGGTCGAGATAGCGCGGATAGATCGTGGCTGTTCGCTGTTCGGGCGAGAGCGCATCGTGATGCGCCGCGATCGACAGGAAGATGCGGTCGATCGGCTGCATCGTTGCGTCCACGCTGTCGGCGGTGACGTGCTTCAGTGTGCCCGGCGGCTCCAGCGAGGGATAAAGGAAATCGACGTCGATGCGCTCCTGCGGCCCGGAGTGCCGCTGGATCTTCATCCGGATCGCTGATGTCGGCAGGTTGAACAGCGTGCCGCCGACGCTCACCGGCAGCTTGTCCGGGGCGTTGGCGCCGCCCGTGCTCCAGGTCGGCCACAACAGATAGGCGACCAGCGCGATTGCGCTTGCCGCGAACACGCCGCCGAACACGATTGGGACGAGATGCGCCCGAGTGCGGGTCGTGGAGGACCTAGGGGATTCTGCCGAAAACACCGTCATGACGTCGCACAATGAGCCCGTGGTCGGCCGATGGCCGACGAATCAGCGGCAAATATGCCATGCGGCGGCGATTTCGCGGAAGGTTCCCGGCTACCGGAAACGGGAGAGTGCTCTGCGCGGGCCGGGCGCCGCCATTAACCCTCGCTTAAGGATAATGTAGCGTTAACCGGCACTTTTTGTCACAGGAAGGCACCGGCGTTGCGTAAGGGCGGACTGTTCCGATGACACCTGAAGCTCTCAATACTTTCTTCTCGATCTGCATCGGCTTCGCGCTCGCGGGCGCGCTCGTGAATGGATACCAGGCCGTGGCCGCGCGGCCCGCCGGCTTCGGGCTGTTGCAGGAGGGCGTGGCCCCGAAGACGTTCGCCGCGGTGCCGTTCCTGGTGTTCGCCGCGCCCTTCATCATCATGCGCAACACGCTGCGCGGAATGCGGGTGGAGAGCCGTCGTTTCGAATTCGTGATGATGGCGACCGTCATCGCCGGCTTCTGGAGCATGATGAGCGGCACCTTCTTCCTGATGACGCTGCGCGCGGCCGGCGTCCTGGCCTGACACGCGCCTTCCAGGCTCTGCGGCCCTTTGCGTGAGGGCCGCCGTTTCGCTATGGCTGGGTCAATCTCACAGGAGACCTCCATGGCGATCTACGAGCTCGACGGGCAGGCGCCCGACCTTCCCGCTGACGGCAATTATTTCATCGCGGAGACCGCCACAGTCATCGGCCGCGTGCGCCTGAAGCCGGGTGCCAGCGTCTGGTTCGGCGTGGTGTTGCGCGGCGACAATGAGTGGATCGAGATCGGCGAGGGCGCCAACGTCCAGGACGGCTCGACCTGCCACACCGATCTCGGCTTTCCGCTCGTGATCGGGAAGAACTGCACGGTCGGCCACAACGTCATCCTGCACGGCTGCACCATCGAGGAGGGCGCACTCGTCGGCATGGGTTCGATCGTGATGAATGGCGCGAAGATCGGCCGTAACAGCATCGTCGGCGCCGGTTCCGTCATCACCGAGGGCAAGGAGTTTCCCGAACGCTCCCTGATCATCGGCTCGCCCGCGCGCGTGATCCGCACGCTTGACGACTCCCAGGTGCAGAAGATGGGGAGTGCCGCGAGGTTCTATGTCGCCAACGGCCCGCGCTTCAAGAAGGGCCTGAAGCGGATCGGCTGACGCCCGTCCCGGTGCCCCGCCGGGCTCGCGCGTCCGTACCGTAAAAATACCGCTTGCAACGTTAAGTCCCCGCTAGCGCAATCGCGCCTATGGTCGAACGTTTTCAACCAGGGGGAGCGGCGCCATGGACGCTGCGGCGCTGGGCTCCGGCTTCGATGCCGGAACCCGACTATTGAAGAAGTTCGTTCGCTTCGCGCGCGGCGCCGACACGCTGAGCGTCGCGGAGAAGGTCTACAGCATCGCCGGCTTTCTGGCGATCGTGACCACCTTCCTGCTCGTGATGTCGATCCAGTCGGTGCGGTTGCAGACGACCTATCGTCACATGCACGCCTCCTCCGCCGAGGCGGCGATCAATGTCGGGCGCATCAACGCACTGATCTACGCCATCGTGATGGAGTCGCGCGGCATCTACATGTCCGCCGATCGCGGCAGCGCGAAGCCGTTCGCAGACGGGCTGCTGCGGCGCAACCGCGAGCTCGCTGGCGCCGTGAAGAACATGGAGCGGACCGTCGATGACGACGACGCCGAACAACTTGCCACCTTCCGCCAGCGCATCTCGCAGTTCATCGAGTTCCGCCAGGAGCTGGTGCGGCGCGGGCTGGAGATCAGTCCGGCGGCGGCGCGCGAATTGGGTGACAATGACGCCAACCGGACGCTGCGCAACAAGCTCAACAGCGATCTCGAGACGCTCGAAAGAATTTACGGCCAACGGGCCCGCGATGCCGACGATCTCGCCAACGAGAACCGCTACGCCGCGGCCTACCTCTTCGTGCTCGGGCTTGCGGCCCTCGTTCTCGCCGGGCTGAACGTCGTCGTGATGCGGGGCTCGGTGGTCGGCGCGCTCGCCGAGATCACGCAGGCGACCGACCGGATCGCCACCGGCGACGTCAAGAGCGAGGTGCCGCATCTTGGCCGTCACGACGAGATCGGGCACCTTGCGCGCGCCGTGCAGAACTTCCGCGACGCGGTGGCGCGCATCTTCGAGCTCGAGGAACTCGAGCTCGGCACCGCGCAGGCGCGCGATGCGGCGAGGACCGAGCGCGACAAGTTCAACGACAAGTACCAGGCCAAGAAGTGGCAGCTCTCGGCTGCAATCAACAGCATGCCGCAGGGCCTGATCATGCTCGACGGCAAGGCCAACGTCGTCGCGATGAACAGCAACTACCGGCGGATCTACAATCTGCCAGAGACGATCCAGGCGGGATCGACCCTCGAGGAGATCCTCCAGCATCGGGTCCAGAGCGGGCTGTTCAACGGCGACGTCGCGAAATATGTTGCGGCGGTTCTCGACCGGATCGCCAAGCGCGAGCCAGCGGCCAATGAGATCACCTTGAACGACGGCCGCACCATCAGGATCTACGAGCGTCCGATGGACGGCGGCGGCTGGGTATCGGTGCAGGAGGACGTCACCGAACAGCGTCAGCGCGAGCGCATTCTCGAGCGGATGGAGCGCTTCCTCGCCACCATCATCGAGAACGTGACCGAAGGCATCATCGCCAAGGACGCGCGCAACCAACGCTACGTCTTCGTCAACAAGGCGGCCGAGAAGAAGATCGGCATGTCGCGCGGCGAGATCATCGGCAAGACCGCGCGGGAATTGTTCTCTGCCGAGGCGGCCGAATTGATCGAGCGGCGCGACCAGCAGCTTCTCACGCAGAAGCAGCAGCTCGAGCCGATCATCGATACCATCGACAATCCCACGCGCGGGCGTCGCGTGATCTCGGCCCGCCGGGTCCAGATCGGCGGCGCCGGCGAGGAGTCCCACATGTTCGTGACCATGGTCGAGGACCGGACCGAGAAGATAGTGGCGGCCGCGTAGCGATCCGTCATCGTGACCGCGTCTTTTTGGCTTTGCGGCGCGGCCGTGCCTTGTCCGATGCATCGTCGAGCCTGACGCTCTTGCGCAGCGCGTCCCTGAGGTCGATAGGGATGCCGTGCTTCTTCAGGAGGTCGGCAAAGGCTTCATCCGCGAGCTCTTGAAACGTCGCCATCCTGTCGCGGCCCAGTTGCTTCAACTTGTCGAACGTATCCTCGTCGAACGCGATCAGTTTGCGCATGATCGTGGCTGCCTCCCTGTTTCAAGCTGATGTGATGGGATTGGTTCCGGAACCGGTCTTCATCGCGGCCGTTGAACGGCAAAGGAGACTTCTAAAGGAGACTTCTAATGGCCGGATCGCCCGCAACCGTTTCAATCAAGACCTTGATCGTCATCTTCAGCCTCGCAGCGATGCCGGCCTTGTCCTTAGCGCAGGGCACCGGCGGCTCCGCCGCATCAACCGGCGGCGTTACCAATTCCCCGGCGCCGCCGCCTGGCACGAACAGTCTGGGCACGGCGCAATCCTCCGGTGCGAACACGGCGCTCGGTGTCACCACCGGCGCCGCCTCCGGGCCGAACCACGACGCTGATGCCACGGTGAGCGCCGAGAACCGACTGCTCGACAAGAAGATGAAGAGCATCTGCCGCGGTTGCTGAGGCTCGCGCGGAAGTGAGCCAGCGCGGGTGTCATGAATGCCTGAATGACATTAGGTTGCCCTGCATTGAAGTGTGGACCGTTTCCACGCAGAGGGTTGAGTGATGTTACGCAAGATGATCATGGCCGCACTGGCCGTCGCGGCAGTCGGTCTCGCAGCGCCCGAGGCGGCGCAGGCGCGGGGCGGTTTTGGCGGAGGCGGCCATTGGGGCGGCGGTGGTGGTTGGGGCCATGGTGGCGGCTGGGGCCGCGGCGGCGGCTTCTGGCCCGGTGTAGCAATCGGCGCCGGCATTGCGGGCGCCGGCTATTACGGCGCGTATGGTTATGGCTACCCGTACTACGGCGACCCCTATTACTCCGGCGCCGGCTATGACGATGGCGGCTATGGCTCGCAGTGCTATCTCGTGCGGCAGCGCGTGATGACGCAATGGGGCTGGCGCGTCCGCCGCGTTCAGGTCTGTGAATAGGGCTGCTAGCAGGGGCTGCGGCTAACGCGGGCGCCCGGCCGCGGCACCACAATACCGGGGCACTAAAAAACAAGGCCGTTGACGCAGTATACCGTCAACGACCTTGCCAGCCCCGGACATTGAAATCGGCTCACGCCATCCGGTAAGCGACACCATCGCGCGGAATCATACCGGCAAATGTGATCCAGTTCACAAGCCGCGAAAATAATAGTCGGGCGGTTGCCGCCGGATTAACCGCGCGATTTGCCCCGCTTGCGCACGCTGGCTTGGTGACGTCCCGGTTTCCTCCGGGTAACCGACGGCGTTTCGGCCTCGGTCGCCCGGACGCTGGCAAAGGATTGCCGCAATCCGTCGATGGACTCGTTCAAATTGGCGACCTGCTCCGACAGGCGCTTGGTGTCGGCCTGCTGCGACGCGAGCAGCCGCTTCATCGTCTGAAGCTGGTCCTGCACGACCTGAAGCTGGTCGATCGATTCCTGCTGAGTCGCCTCTATTCCCTTTGTCTTTTCCACGAGTTGCTCGGAAGCCTGCGCCGTACGGGCCTGGAGTTGCCGTGACGCGACCACACGGTCGGTCTCCGGTGTGGCGCCGGTATAGGCGCGCCAGATCGCGATCGAGGTCACGCCGGCGATCAGGAGCAGAAGGGCCGCGGCGGTCAGCGCGATCGGCTGAGCGCCAAGACGAAGGAGGGGATTGGACGGTGTGTCCTCGGCGAGATCGATCATCGCTGACAAAACCCAAATTGAAACTTGGTGAGTGGCGAAGACCGGCAGCCCAAGAACGCAGAACAAGGCGGCCGGGGCGTCCCGAAAGTGTTACCCTTCAGCAACAATTGGGACAAAAAAGAGGCTGCGGACGAAAAAACCAGTGATCAGCTAGCCATTGGCCCTCTGAAGGCCTCAAACCGGGGGGGCTCAGGGCTGAAACGGCGAAAATGGACCGGAATAGGTCTTTGAGCGCGGCGCGGCATACGGGCCGAGCCGCGACGTCTTCAGCCCGAGTCGGACCAGCCCCTCGGCAAGCGTCACCGCGGCGGTCACGCCGTCGACCACGGGCAGGCCATGCTTGCCGGCGAGCTCCGCCGCCAGATCGGCCATGCCGGCGCAGCCGAGCACGATGGCCTCGGCGCGATCATCACGGATCGCGGCCGTGATCTCGGTGGAGATTTTTGCGAGCGCGTCAACATTGCGCTCCTCGAGCGCAAGCACCGGGACATCGGCGGCGCGGACGCGGGCGCAGCGCTCGGCGAGGCCGTACTTTCTCAGATTATGTTCGATCGGCACGATCGAGACACCGAGCGTCGTCACCACCGCAAAGCGCGCCGCGATCAGGCTCGCGACGTGGAAGCCTGCCTCGCCAATGCCGATCACCGGCGCCTTTGCGGCCGCGCGCGCGGCATCGAGACCGGTGTCGTCGAAGCAGGCGATGATGTGCGCGTCCGCGCCGTCGCGGTCGGCGTCGCGGATGCAGCCGAGCATGCCGGGGACGGCGAAGGCCTCGTCGTAAAAGCCCTCGATCGAGACCGGCCCCATCGTCGGCTGGCGCGCATCGATCACGGTGTCGGGCAGCGCGATCGCGCGCGCCGCAGCGGCGATCTTCGCCGTCATTGACGCCGTGGTGTTGGGATTGACGACGTGAAGTCGCATCTCGATCAGACAAGCCCCTTGTCAGACAAGTCCTTTGCCGGCGTCCGAGCCTTTGGCCGCCTGCCGCTTGTTGAGCATGTGGATGGTGCCGAGCGCAAGCGTGATCACCGCGAACGACACCGCCGAGATCACCGTGCCCAAAGCATAGATGTCCGGGTTCGTCACCGTGGTGGTGAGGCCCTGGAGATCGAGCGGCAATGTGTTCACCGCCCCGATCGCCTGGCTGGAGCGCGCGAGCTCGTCCCAGGACAGCGTGAATCCGAACAGTCCGATGCCGATCACCGAAGGCAGGATGATCGGCAGCACGACATGGCGGAAGGCCTGCCACGGCGTCGCGCCGAGATCGCGCGCGGCTTCCTCGAGCCTCGGATCAAAGCGGTTGAAGATCGCGAACATGATGAGCAGGCCGAACGGCAGCGTCCAGGTCAGATGTGCGCCGAGGCCGGAGGTGAGCAGACCCATCGAGGTCTCAAAATTCTCGTTCCAGTGCGCCTTGATCAGATCGTCGATGATACGGAATTCGAGCGAGATTCCGAGCGAGGTGATGATCGAAGGCACGATGAGGCTCGCGATCGCCGAGTAAAACAAAATGCTCTGCGCCTTGAACTTCCTGCGGAAGGCCATGCCGGCGGCGACCGACAGCACGACGGTGACAGCCATCACGATGAGGCCAAGCAGCAGCGAGCGGCGGAAGGCTGCGCCAAGATCGACGATGCCGGTGCCCTGGAATAGCTTTGCCAGCCAGAAGGTCGACACCCCATTCATCGGGAAGGTGAGGCCGCCCTGTGGTCCCTGGAACGACAGCACGTAAATCGCGATCATCGGGCCGTAGAGAAACAGCACATAGGCCGCGAAGAAGATCGCAAGAACATAGAAGCTGCGCGGGCGTCCTTCCGTCATCGCCTACAGCTCCTTCTTGATGTCGACGATGCGTGACATCATGGTGATGATCAGGAACGTAATGACGAGCAGGATCACGGCATTGGCTGCCGCGGCCGGGAATTGCAGCGCGTTCACCCGTGTCTCGATGATCTTGCCGGCAGAGGCGATCTGCTGGCCACCCATCACGCCGATGGTGATGAAGTCGCCCATCACGATGGTGATGACGAAGATCGAGCCGATCACGATGCCGGGCTTGGCGAGCGGGATGATGACGTTGACGAGCGTCTGGAAGCCGGTTGCGCCGGCGTCATAGGCCGCCTCGATCAGCGACTTGTCGATGCGCACCATCGAATTGAAGATCGGCACCACCATGAAGAAGGTGAAGAGGTGCACCAGCGCCAGCACCACGGAGAATTCGGAGAACAGCAGCCATTCCAGCGGCTGGTTGATCAGCCCGCTCTTGACCAGTCCGGAGTTCACACGGGATCGTGCAGAGCAGCGACAACCCCATCTGCCAGGTCTTGGACTTGACGTGGAAGGCGAGGAAGTAGGCGACCCAGAAGCCAATGAAAAGCGTGATCGCCCACACCATCACGCAGAGCTTCAACGTCTTCACATAGGTCCGCCCGATCGTACAGAGATCAGGCAGCTGCTCGATGCATCCTTCGAACGTGTCGGTGTAGCCGCGGCCTGAGAAGGCCGGCAGCAACTGGTATTCGTTATAGTCCCAGAAGGAGACGATGACGACGAAGACCAGTGGGATCAGGAAGAAGGCGAGAAACACCAGCATCATCGGCCCGGCCTGGAGCCAGGAGATGAAGGATGGCGACAGGCGCGCCGCTTTCGCGGCGCGCGTCGTGTCCGATCCCCGGACTAGGTCCGGGGATGCCTGTTGCAGGATGTCTTCCGACGTATCCATCACGCGGCGATGAACTCGTTCCACTTGCGGACCATGTAGTCGTTCTCGTCCATCACGGCGTTCCAGCACGCAACGCCGCCCATGCGGTCCTCGTAGGAGCCGCCGTCACGCACCGCGCCGGCCTTCTCGAGCAGCGAGCCGTCGGGCGCCTTGATGTCCTTCTCGGCCGGCTTGCCTTCCATCCAGTAGGCCCACTCGTAGGGCTCCATGTTCGCCTTCGCAGTCGAGAGCACGGCCGAGTAGTAGCCCTGGCGGTTGAGATAGGCGCCGGCATAGCCGGACAGGAACCAGTTGACGAACTCATAGGCCAAGTCGAGCTTCGCGCCCGACACGCCCTTGGACACGCAGAAGCCCGAAGCCCAGGAGCGATAGCCTTCCTTCAGCGGCTGGAAGGTGCAGGCGATGCCCATCGAGCGGACCTTCGTCACTGCCGGCGACCACATCGACTGGATCACGGTTTCGCCCGAGGCCATCAGATTGACGCTCTCGTTGAAGTCCTTCCAGAACGCGCGGAACTGGCCGGCCTTCTTCGCTTCGGTCATCACCTTCATGGTGAGATCGATCTCTTCCTTGGTCATGTTGCCCTTGTCGGCATATTTGTACTTGCCGGTGGCCTCCACGACCATCGCGGCATCCATGATGCCGATCGAGGGGATGTTGAGGATCGAGGCCTTGCCCTTGAATTCGGGATTGAGCAGTTCAGCCCAGGAGCCGATCGGGCGCTTGATGATGTCGGGACGGATGCCGAGCGTGTCGGCGTTGTAGACGGTCGGGATCAGGGTGACGAACTCGGTCGCTGTCTTCGAGAAGGTCTTGGAGTCCTTGCCTTCGAGATAGAGCACCTTCCAGGGTGCGGTGCCCTGATTGCCGATCTTCTTGCCGCCGGGCGTCTCGCCCTTGGTGAAGACGGGCGTGATGTTGTCGAATTCCTTGATCTTCTTGGAGTCGAGGGCAAGGATGTTGCCCGACGGCACCAGCTTCTTCAGCGAGAAATATTCGGTGTCCAACACGTCGAAGGAGTTCGGCTGGGTCATCACGCGCTTGGTGACGTCGTCGGTGGTCGCGGTGATGTATTCGATCTTGATGCCGGTATCCTTCAGGCATTGCTTGGAAATGTCGTCGCCCTCGTTCACGGCGGTGCCGAGATAGCGCAGCACCTTCGGCTCGGCCGACATGACGTAGGGAAAGCCGGTGATGGCGCCGGAGCCGGCGGCAAGGCCAGCGAGACCCGCGGTGCTCTTCAATAGCGTGCGGCGGCTGACGCCGGTCTTTTTGGTGGTCTCGGTCATTTCAGTCACTCCTCTGTGTTGCGCATTTTCGAGATGGAGGCGCTATTGCAGGCGTTGCGCCTTGGCGGGATCCCAGGTGGCCAGTACGCGATCGCCCGGACGGAACGGGTGAACGTCGAAGGCGGCCTCGGAAACGTGGGAGAACAGGGACGTGCCGTCATCGAGCGTGAGCGAGACGGCGACATAGGAGCCCTGGTACTCGGTCTGGGTCAGCAGCGCCGGCGCGCCGAAGGCGCCGTCAGTGAACGGCACGATGCCGAGCTGATCGGCGCGCACGGCGATGAGTTTGCCAGCGTCGCTGAGGACGTTGTGGCCGCCGATGAAGCGGGCCACGAATTCGGTGCGGGGGTGGTGGAAGATATCGCGGGCTGAGCCCTGTTGCTCGATCTTGCCGTGATTCATCACCACGATGTGGTCGGCGAGCGCCATCGCTTCTTCCTGGCCATGGGTGACCTGGATGAAGCTGATGCCGAGCTCGCGCTGGAGCCGCTTCAGTTCGCCCCGCATCTTCACCCGCAGGAACGGATCGAGCGCGGACAGCGGCTCGTCGAGCAGCAGGATCTGCGGCTCGGTGATCAGCGCACGGGCGAGCGCGACGCGCTGTTGCTGGCCGCCGGAGAGCTGCGCCGGGAGCCGCGCCGCATATTGGCTCATGGCCACGAGCTCCAGCAATTCGCCGGCGCGCTTGTGCCGCGTTGCGCGATCGATGCGGCGCATTTTCAAGGCAAATGCGACGTTGTCGAGCACGGTCAGATGCGGAAACAGCGCATAGGACTGGAACATCATCGCTGTGCCGCGCTTGGCGGGCTCGAGATCGGTGACGTTCTGCGGGCCCAGGATGATGTCGCCCTCGCTGACCGCCTCGTGGCCCGCGACCATGCGCAAAGTCGAGGTTTTGCCGCAGCCGGACGGGCCGAGCAGGCAGCAATAGGTGCCGGCCGGGATCTTGAGGTTGACGGTGTCGACTGCCAGCGTCGTATCGTAGCGCTTGGTGACGGCGACCAGTTCGAGAGCGGCGGGAGTGGCCATGGCGTGTCCGAAAGGAGGGCGATGCTCCGGCTTTCTCTGCGAGGTCCGTGCCAACAGCCCCGGGATTGCCGAATTCCAAAACTGTGCAGCGGAGTCAGGTCGTTAGATCGAATCCGGCGCAACCACGCGGCTCGCCGGGCGGGCAAGAATTTGCACACAAAATGGGCGAAGATTGTATAAAGTTTCGCCTGTAATTGGATACAGCTCGTCGACTAACATTCAAGGGCGAACTTCGCCGATCGAGCCCTCAAACCCATGGCCGCCAAAACCCGCCAAAAGTCCGATGCGCCAGACGTGAGCGATCGCGTCAGCCGGATCAGGGAAGGCGTGACCGCGGCGATCCTCGAGCATCGCCTGCTGCCGGGCACGAAACTCGGCGAGGACGAGATCGGCGAGATCTATGGCGCCAGCCGCACCCTGGTCCGCACCGCGCTGCAACAGCTTGCGCATGAGGGCATCGTCAACATCGAGAAGAACCGCGGTGCCTTCGTGGCGCGTCCCACACCTGCGGATGCCCGCGAAGTGTTCGAGGCGCGGCGGCTGATCGAGCCCACCATCGTCGACCACGCCTGTGCAGCGGTGTCGCCGGCCTGGATCAATCGCCTGCAACGTCATCTCACTGAAGAGCGCGAGGCGGAGCTGCGTGGCGACGCGCGTGCCTCGGTCCGGCTCTCCGGCGAATTTCACGGGCTCGTTGCCGAGATGTCCGGCCACAGCATCTATCTCGGCTTCCTGAAAGAGCTGATCGCGCGCTCCTCGCTCATCATCCTGCTCTATCGCCGTCATGACACGCCGGCCTGCGGTACCGATCATCACGCCGAGATCGTCACCGCGATCCGCAAGCGCGACAAGGCCGTCGCGCGCGCGCAGATGCTGTCGCATCTTCGCGAGATCGAGGCCGAGTTGTTCCTGAAGGATCCCGCCGCCGACGAGCTGCGGCTTGCGGACGTGCTCGGCGCGTAAGCGAACCGCGATGTCGCGGCCTGCTTTCAATGAGAGCTGCAATCTTACGTTGATCGTGGGTTGAATGCGATGTCCGTCTTTTGATGAGAGTTCGATGCAAGTGAGACAGCCGCACTGACGCGTCTTTCGGGAAATCTTGTTCCAACGACACGCGCCCATGCATCTCTCATTGAGTCGTATGGCTGAATTGCAGAAGCGCCCTGTGGTTGCAAATTGACTCGCGTCGGGCGTCGGCATCAACTTACCCTCGCGCATTGAGTTCTGGAACGGAGCGACA
>WNGR01012452.1_pt1 | contig 15316 bp, 14 predicted proteins | sample 5407581 | NCBI WGS metagenome assembly WNGR01 (sample SAMN13153383, study PRJNA577476) | soil metagenome | isolation source: 80 cm soil or saprolite under Garry oak tree replicate 2 | place: USA:California | collected 2016-06-15
TGTGGAGCTGTATGGCGTGATGTCGACCCTCAGAGACCTTCCCAAATTGAGCCAGAAATTTCCGGCCCTCCTTTCAATTGGATCGACAAGGAAGTTCTTCCCCAATATGAACAAGAAAGATTTGGTTTGCCCGACATTAGGACAGAGTACCTGCCATCGTTCGCCATTGAGTCTGCATCTCTCACCGGTCCACCAACAGCCAAATTGGAGCCGATATCTGCAGAACTCCTGTCCGAATTATGGGAGCCCACAAAGCTTGAACGGTCGATAGCGCCCATCCTTGACGAATACAAGAATTGGATTGAAGTCAAAGCGGTCGAGGCATCGAATCTCTCAGGGGAGCTTGCTAAGATAGGTAGCCGGAACATAGACGCATGCAAGACCACCCTTAGGCGGCTCAAAGAAGGCCTCGAATTACTGAAATCCAATCCTGATGCACGCCTCGCGTTCTGTTTCATGAACAAAGCGATGCATTTACAATCTCTCTGGAAAAATCCTGACAGACCGTCGGGTCTGCAATGGCACATCTTCCAAATCGCCTTCATCCTTCAATGCCTGCCCGGAGTAGTTGACGAGAAACATGCTGATCGACGGCTGTGTGATCTTCTTTGGTTCCCGACCGGGGCAGGAAAGACGGAGGCATACTTAGGGCTGGCGGCATTCGCGATTGCCTTGAGAAGAAGACTTTCTTTGCAGAGCTCGGACACGAGCAAATCAGGAGGAGTCAGTGTTATCTCTAGGTATACCCTGAGGCTACTTACCATTCAACAATTCCGCAGGGCGCTTAGCCTCATTACCGCATGCGAATACTTGCGGACCACGGGATGGCAACCATCTGGAAGGTTCGGGGTAAAACCGTGGGGTTCTTCGCGTTTCTCCATTGGGTTATGGGTTGGAGCTAGCGTCACCCCAAATCATCTCGTTGACTGGCCTGGTTATGACCGCCATAGAAAACGACCAATTCTCTATCTCGGGGCGGTGGGGGAGCTCTATGGCCGACAACGCTGGAAGTCTGTAGGGACCAAAGTTGAGGGGGAAGAGAGCGAACCTGCTCAAGTTCTGAACTGCCCCGTATGCAGAGAAATCCTTGCAATCTCCCCCACTACACTCAGCCCAGGAAATCATGTACTTCACTGGTTCGCCTCAGCCAAGAAGCCTCTCCTGCCTCACAGCGCATCGGAGTTCAAACCGTATCGAGGTCTCACGGTAGAAGGTCTTACCATCACATCTCTACCAAACGGCAACACATACTTGGTGAGTGTACGATTTGGAGTGGCCAAGAACGTCGAAGTAGATCCCCATGTGGTAGATGACTGGTGGGACAATGTGATCAAACCAGTTCTAGACAAAGACTGTCGCGAGGAATTTGCCAGAGCTAGCAGACCCGGATATTTTCTCAGACGTTCTGGTATCACGCAGAAACCCGTCGACTTTGAGATACACTGTCCCAATCCTTCTTGTGCTCTGAATGGAGTTGAATGGTCTGAGAAAGTTCCAGGCTTAACATCCGACGTAACCACTCCGATCCTGCCCGCTTTCTCCATTTCTGGCAAACCCGGCTTCGGATGGGGAATTCCGATTCCCGCCTACACGGTCGATGACCAAGTCTACGGGAGATGCCCCTCAATGATCGTTGGGACTGTGGATAAGTTCGCTAGACTTGCGTTCGAACCAAGAGCGTCGAGCCTTTTCGGACATGTCACCGAGTACTCCATGGACTGGGGGTTCCACCGAGACGCTGCTCCTCCAGAGACAGGCTCGTTCAAACTAGGGAAGATTTGGCCTTGCGCTGCGGGTTTCGCGCCACCTGACCTGATAATCCAAGACGAACTCCATCTGATAGAAGGGCCCCTAGGAACGATGGTAGGACTTTACGAGACGGGTATTGAAATTCTCTCCAGCGCGATGAAGAATGGCTACAAAGCTAGTCCAAAATACGTGGCCTCGACCGCCACGATTCGGCAGGCTCATTCGCAGGTTCTCTCGCTTTTCAATAGAGACCTGTTCCAGTTCCCTCCGTCAGGGTTGTCGACCGACGACAATTTCTTCTCCATATCTAGGGAGCCTCACCAGTTGGAGGCGAAGCGACCGGGAAGACTATACCTCGGAGTGTCCGCGCCAGGGAGGGGAGCGCAGACTCCGATCGTCAGAATATGGTCAGCAATTCTGCAAGAGATGAGTGTGGTAAGATCACAAACCGGGCCGGCGGATCCAGAATCAGATCAGTTCTGGACACTTGTAGGATATTTCAACGCGAAACGAGAGCTTGGAGGCGCGGTAGGATTGTTAAAGGCTGACATTCCGGAACAGATTGGTGTTATAGCGAATCGGAACCATCAACAGAAGCGATACCCTCTCCAGTACGTGGAACTCTCGGGGAGGTCAGCGTCCTTCGATATACCTGGAAAGCTGGACCGGCTCACCGAATTTCCCGAGAATAAAGTCGATGTTGCTTTTGCAACTTCTATGTTTGGAACCGGAGTCGACGTAGACAGGCTCGGTCTTATGATGGTTCATGGACAACCAAAGACAACTGCCAACTATATACAGGCGACTGGGAGAGTCGGCAGACAAAAGGGAGGGTTAGTGATAACTTTCCTTCGAGCAACGCGGCCGCGAGACCTCGACCATTACGAGTTTTTCGTTGGCTATCATAGAGCCTTACACCGGCATGTCGAGCCGATTACGATATACCCGTTCTCTCCCGGAGCAAGGGAACGAGCACTAGGGCCACTGGGAGTACTGGTATTGAGGAATGGTCGGAAGATACTCGATGTTCCTATTCCACCTGATTGGGTCCCGGACGAGTCTGGTTCTAGAGCTATGGCATCCCGTCGGACGTCACCGGAAATTGACGCCTTGATCGAAGCGTTTGAAGCAAGAGCACGTATTCAGCCGGCTGGACGAAACCCCGGTCGCGACGTCTGCCGGCAGGAGATTTCTTCCGAATTAGACAAATGGCGCGCCTTTGCAGACACTAGGAAGAACGACCTAACCTACTACGAAAAATCATACTCTAAAGCACCTCGTTTGCCCGTTGTGTTAGGCGATCCCGCGCACGAAGGTAGCCGGTTACCGCAGGTCTTCAAGAATGCTCCTCAGTCACTAAGAGACGTCGAAGCAACAATTACCTTTGATGATGAGGGATAGACTCGACAGGGCAGGCTATTCGACCTTCACAATTTGTGTTGTCCTACGGGGTAGGGAGCATCATTGAGGCGCAAGGACCTCGGCTCGTGCCTGCATTCAACAAGTGGGATAAGGCGGTCCCTATTTTTTCCACTGGAGCAATCGAACGATTCAGAATTGATGAACGAAACGCCAGCGCCCAACTTGATGGTGGAGAAATTTTTGAGATTCCTACGAACGCGCAACTCGAGCTCCCGCATCTGAGTCCTGTCTTCCGAACAATACGTTTTCCCACATGGGCCAAGTGTCAGAATCACGGTGTAGTGTACAGGTTGGGTCCCTATGGCAGAACTAGATGCCCCAATTGCACATCGAGAAGGGATGCTCAGGACGAGGCAATCCGGTTCGTAAGAGCGTGTCCGAACGGTCATCTCGACGACGTGGATTGGACGGGGACTATCCATGCCGGCAAGCCGGCCTGTGCTGGAGACCTATTTGATTGGGTTGAGGAGACAGGAAGCGATCTGAGAAGTGTTAGAATTCGATGCAGAACTTGCATGGCCGACGCTAGCCTTCTGGATATCTACTATCGGACTTGGGCATGCTCGGGTCGGTTTCCAGAGGAGGACACCAGCGAACCCTGCAACGAGCAGGCAAGCGTCATTCTTCGCAGCGCAACGAGTCTCCGAATTGCCGAAGTCATCGCGACAATAAAAGTCCCTCCTCCGGTCTTGAGGATCCATGCGCTCCTTAACCTCCCGGCCATCGGCAGAGGATTGCTAACTCTCGCAGATTCCAGCGTTGATGCCAAGGAAGCGCTACTGCAGAGCCTTAAGGCCATTTCAAAGAGTAAACCGAACGAGATCGATCCATTCACTATCGAAGAGATCAGTTCTACCCCGTCTGACGAAGTCAAAGAAGCAATCACTGATCTGCTTGCTCCAACGGACGCGATCAAGAGCGCTGCCCAAGTAAAGTTTGAAGAATTCAGAGCCTTATTGGATGCGGCCACCCATGGATATCCTCGTCATCCCGCAACCGGAGCGCCAGCTTTTGAAGTGGATCGTAGCGCCGTATTTCGCTTGGACACGCTCGGAGGGTTGAATTTCAGGGTGACTCCAGTCAAAAGGTTAACGGCTGTTATGGTCCAGCGTGGTTACAAAAGGCCCGTAAGAGGGCCCACATACCACAGCCCTCCTAGACCCATCCCGCTCGTCGAGACGTTCTATGCGAAAGACTCGAAGAAATGGTATGCCGGGGTCAAGTTGAGCGGGGAGGGCATCTTCATTGACCTGCCAGAAGGAAACCCGCGGCTCAATTATCAAAGAGAACAGTTATGGTCAGATCGGCTCGAAAAGGCCCCGCCCGACGAGGCGCCCTTTTTGCACCCTCTTTCCGTCTGGTGGCACACATTATCGCATCGAATCCTGATGGGGCTTTCACTCGACTCAGGTTATTCGAGTGCAGCGATCAGGGAGAGAATTTACTCGATGTGGGATCAAGCGGAAAAAAGATACTCTGGAGGTGGAATTCTTCTCTACGCATCGCAACAGGGTAGCGACGGAAGCCTAGGAGGACTGATAGCTTTGTGTCGTCTGGAAGAGTTCCGAAGAGTGATAGCGGCAGCGTTTAGAAATCTGAGGGCTTGCTCAAACGATCCGCTATGCTCAGAGCACCTAGAACACAACAATGGGGCTGCATGCTACGCCTGTCTCTTGACTTCCGAGACATCTTGCGAGTACCACAATGCGTACTTGGATAGGCTCCTGCTAGCCGACTCCCTTCTTCCTCACATTCGTGTCACCAAGAGTTCGGTTCTCAAGTAGGCTTGACCAAACCTGACTAATGTCGAAGTATCAATCGCGGTGACCGGAACTGCCTGGATGGGAGGAGGAGTCGGTTCAGTCCAATCTTCGATCGAAGGAATGCTCGGAAAGGCTACGAGAGAAATTCAGATCGCGGTCTACGAAATAACTGATTATGATGGGTTCCTCCAACTGCTTCGGTCATGTCTAGCGCGGGGAGTCCACGTGATGATGATCATTAACAGATTTGATGGACATTCACTAAGGCTTAGGAAGGCGCTCCAAGAGCTAACGCGAAGATTCCCTCATTTCGCTCTCTTAGATTTCTGTCCGGACCGTGTGACCGAAGATCTTCACGCTAAGGTAATTGTTGTCGACCACAACGCTGCCCTCGTTGGCTCCGCCAACATGACTTGGAAGGGACTGGTGGGGAATCATGAGCTTGCGGTCCTCGTATCGGGGGAAGTGGCTTCAAGGGTTGGGATGCTTCTCGACAAGCTCCGCGAAGACCCCAGAGTTTTCGCTGTGAAGTGATTGTTCAGACGCCAGTTGGAGGCCAAGAAACTCACCTCTTCCCCGTTTTTGAAAAGCAGTTTCCATACCTTGCCAAGAGTTATCGCGAAAGACTCCAATCGCTCTCGGGAAGATCCGCCTCAACAGATCCTCAAAACCTCCGATGGACTGATGACAAACAGGGGCGTCTATTCTTTCGGTCGCAGGTTAGAGTCCCATCTCTATTTGCATTGTCGGAGCCTCTTTCACGTTTTCAATCCTACAAGAGTTATGCAGTGCCGATCGATGAAGAGCGCAAATATTACAGTGCTATCGGTCAAGTCCCAGCTTATTTTGCTAACTTGAACCGCGTAGTGTGCTTCAACCTCTGGGGTGAACAAGCCCGTGACTACTTCGCGCCTTATTCGCGTCCTTTACAATCGGAAGACGAATCCGTGTGGCGACTCGACCCGACGCTAGCTGGTTCAGTCGAAATCTCCAGCATGAACTTCGTGCTGGGGGGGCGCTCGCAACAGGTTGAAACCTCAGAAACAATCAAGAAGATTGTAGCGGATTACCTGAAATTCGGTTTCTGGTGCAATCCAAGTGCGGGTTTCAGTTCTTGCGCCCACATCATGCATTCGAGAGATACAATCAGCCAAATCCTCAAAGTTGCTAAGGGCATATACATTTTGGATCAAATTCATCCGCCGAGGCTCGAGATTCTCTCTCCCTACTGCAAAACTTGGGTGCAGAGAGTCGACTTGGAAGCTGTGAATGCGGATCGGCTCGTGCCTCTCCAGACATATATTGCGAAGGATGTTGTTGAGAAGGCATCGACGGATCTCCAGACCGATCCATTCCAAAGCCGTCCAATGAACGGCCTAATATACGAATTGAAGGACAAAGTCGATCACCCTTTCGGACCCCTCCGGTTACTTTCCGTAATCGCCGACTTTCTTTCGGCCGACCTAGACCTTTTCATGACAATGATTAGTCATTCAGCCGTAAGCCGATTTTGGTCAAAGCCCGACTCATATGGTCATGCGGGTTCAATCGACGAAATAAAAAACGACGTCACTCGAACGTATCGGACCATCACTCGACGCGTGAAGCTAGAAAGTTCACTGTTCGACTCGCTTCTGGATCCGTTATCATTTGCCATAAAGGAACTGTTTCCTATTCTGATTCAACACGACGAGCAGGTCTACTTCATACACCCCATGATAGTTTGCGCGTTGCTGCAACTAGGTCTCGAAAAAACACTTGAACTTAGAGATCCCAGACCCTTGCTCAACTTTGTCGCCCTCTTGGAGAGAGCTCGACGCGAAACGCAGACTATGCAACTCCGCTTGTCTCCGGAAGCAACCTATTTCAAGAAAATCGGGGTCGATTTCGTGCAGCTCCTTCCAATATTGAATCCCATCGCCTGCGGGATACATGTTTCCAGACTAATGCACGACTTTTTCTAAAATCTGCATTTCATCACCGAAGTAATAATTAATCACCTCTTTTTGGTCAGCACGACCTCTCGTGAAACGATTCGATTCAGTCGAATTGTTTGCTGGTGCAGGTGGATTGGCACTTGGCTTACAAAAATCGAGATTCAACATACGTGCTTTGGTTGAAAAGGACGGACAATGTTGTGCCACCCTCAAAAGGAACGCAGGAAGATATTTCCCAAACGCGAAGATCATCCAAGCCGACATCAGAAAACTCAGCGTTCGCAACTTCAGGCAACGAACCGGTGTTCGAGAATCAGTCGATCTATTATCAGGGGGTCCGCCATGTCAGTCATTCTCGATCTCGAAAATTCCTAAAGGTGGCAGGGTTCGAGATCCACGAGACGACCTACCATTGCATTTTCTTAGGTACGTAAGGAAATTGAAGCCCAGAGTTTTTCTGTTCGAGAACGTGCCTGGGTTACTCAGTCGATCAGATGGGAGGATCTTCAGAGACCTATCGAAGCACTTCTATCGAATTGGCTACACCCCAAACATAGGAATTATGAACGCAGCGGACTTCGGCGTTCCGCAAATAAGAAGGCGTCTGTTTGTGCTTGCCTGTTCCAACGGCCATAGGTTTGATTTCCCATCACCAACTCATAGTCCAACCGGACGGGACGGATTGCCCAAGTACGTCAGCATAAAGGACTCTTTCCGTAAACTCAGTGGAGGTCTGCCGAACGATCAAATTCCTCGTAATACTGAGACGAAGAAAAAGATGCTTGCTAGGATGATTCCTGGTTCGGAATGGAAGCACTGGCGACATAGAGACAAATGGGATCAACCTTCTCGGTGTCTTACGGCTCACTGCCGTGACGAATGGGTGCATCCCTTGGAGCCACGTGCGGGTTCGGTGAGGGAACTTGCCTCTCTCCAGACATTTCCCAATCGATATGTGTTCTGCGGGCCAATCAACAGCTCGAACATCTCAAAGACTTCATTCCAGTACAGACAAGTAGGGAACGCTGTTCCAGTTACAATCGCCAAAGTCTTAGGAAGGACGATGGCGGAACATATTGATCGGTGCTAGTTGCCAGCAGAAAACGGCCGGATGACTGAGATCCCCGTCGCGCTGCTCAATTGGTTCTCAAAGAATGCCAGGCGTTTTCCTTGGCGAGAGACTTTCGAGAAGCCCGATTCTTACCTCATCTTGTTCACAGAGATAATGCTCCAGCGAACAAAAGCCGAGCAGGTTGTTCCTGTTTATCTTGAGTTTATTCAGAAGTATCCGACGTTCGATCGCTTGGCCAGAGCCCCGAGTCGTGAGGTCGAGTCTCTGTTCTCTCGCCTTGGTCTGAGGTGGAGAGCAAAGCAGGTGACAAAACTCATCAATGTTTTGAAGCGAAGATACAACGGGCGAGTACCTCGGGACCCGCTGCAACTACGTGAACTCCCAGGAGTCGGTGATTACGTTTGCAAAGCCGTTCTATGTTACGCCTTCGGCAGAAGAGAAGGACCAGTAGACACGAACGTAGTGCGGGTCATCACTAGGTTGTTTGGGAAACCGATTAACCCCGATCGTGGCAGGCGAAACAAAACCATAGTTGGGCTCACGCAATCCCTCGTTCCAGAGGGCAAAGATGCTCGTCAATTCAATCTCGCGCTTCTGGACCTCGGGGCGATGATTTGCACCTCGACTCCACGGTGCGAGGAATGCCCCTTGAGATCTTACTGCGAATATTACTTGCAGAACGAGTCGGCGTCAACATGACAGGGCTTATTACGCTAGTTCGATTCCTGCATGCTTGATCCTCGGTTGGCACCAGTCTCTTCTGGTTCTGGCCTGGAGAACCGGCCGACAGTCTTGGACCTCTTCTCAGCTCCCGGAGGAATGAGCCAAGGGTTTCGAGACGCAGGGTTCAAAGTTCTCGCCGTTGTTGACATTGATTGGCCGTGTGGATGTCGTCACCGGCGGTCCTCCCTGTCAGAGTTTTTCCCAAGTAGGGAGGGCAAAAATTAACCACTTAACAAATCAGGGCAAGCGAGAGCGGTTCATTGATGACGAACGAAATAGAATGTACAAAGAATTCGTGCGGGTAGTCGCTTCCCTGAAACCGCAGTTCTTCGTTATGGAGAACGTGCCAGGAATTTCATCGTTCCGGGATGGTCAGGTGGTAGAAGATATCTTGGCAGACTTCGAAGGGATAGGGTACTCCGTAGATGTGGAGGTGTTGAAGGCCGCCGATTACGGTATTCCACAGATACGAAGAAGAGCGATCTTCATAGGAAATAGGCTCGGCGAGCGGAATCTCTTTCCAGCGAAGATTTTCGCTAGTGATTCGGACCCCAGTCAAAGTAGCCTGTCGGAAAACTTGCGAAAGCGAGGGTACCTTACCATTTATGATGCAATCTCCGACCTTCCTTCGCTCCAGGCTGGAGAAGGCGAGGATGAGGTCGCTTACTCCTCGTCACCATTGACCAAGTACCAAGAATGGGCACGCCAAGAATCCGATTGCATATACAACCACGTAGCTAGGAAACATAGTGATCGGGACATACAGCTATTCAGAGCGCTTACTCCAGGTCAGCAGATGACCGATCTCCCAGATCACCTAATTCGTCTCCTACCTTACCCTCAGGATATCTTCAAGGATAAGATCAAAAAGCATCGCTGGGACCAGCCATCATACGCAATCGTTGCTCATATGCAGAAGGATGGGCTCATGTACATTCATCCGGACCCTGAGCAGCCACGGTCTTTCACTCCTCGAGAAGCCGCAAGAATACAATCGTTCAGAGATAGCTTCCGACTTATGGGACCGTTGACTCAGCAGTTCAGACAGGTTGGAAATGCGGTACCCCCACTACTCGCTCGATCGATTGCTGAGATGGTAAGAAAATCGATCGACCCTGGGAAACACCCACGAGTAAGGCACGCGGTCGTCGATTCTGGAGTGAAACCGGCAGTCCTTATCAACTGAACATCTAGCTAACAGTTGCAATGACCGCGTCGAGAGTCTCATATAGAGATGTCAGAAAAATTCATCCTCAACACCAAGGAATATATTCGAAGAATGGCATCGCCAAATCGATCATCTTTTCGATCGGCGAAAAGTCTCTCTATCCTGACAGGTGGATCATCAAAGACTCTTTGCTAGAGTACTCTGCACAAAGCTCCGGTGACAACATCAGTCCACTGTGGAACAGATACAATATCCCGTTACGGCGAGCGTTGGAAGAGCGTCAGCTTGTTCATGCGTTTGAGAAGGAAGCCGTCCGTCCAGTCACATACTTAGACCATGGAGAATGGTCTGTTGTACAGTTCTTGGAAAAGAACGAAGAAAAAACCGGCCGCAAAATGCTCCGGTTCGTTCTCAGTAAGGAGCCATATGGTACTTTGAGCTCTGTCTACAATTCTCCAATAATCGCTCCAAATGAGGTAGCTGATGATGTCTATGAACCACCAGCACGCTATCTCGCAATGACTCATAGAATAATCCGAGACACTGTCCTAGCAAGGAAACTAAAACAAGCGTACGGCTTCCGATGTCAGATATGTGGAACGACTCGAAAGAACGGAACTGGAGAATCATATGCCGAAGCTCATCACATCAGGCCTTTGGGCCATCCTCATGATGGACCCGACGCGAAAGAAAACTTAGTCGTTCTTTGTCCAAACCATCATGCTGACTTCGACCTAGGTGCAATATCAATAGATCCATCTGACGGAAGAACGATCGTCCACAGATTCGAAAAAGCAATCGACGGGTCCGCGGTTCACTTTGAAAGAGGACATAGATTCAACCGCGAGTACATCAGGTATCACCATGATCACGTTTTCATCGCACGCTGAAGAAGAATCTTGATTTCGCGACTTGAAAGTCAGCTACTGGTGCCGCAGGATGCGGGAAGGGAGCGAGACATGCCGGGGCGCTTTCGACCGAAAGTCTGCGCATGACACTGTTGTCACACTCGCTCGAATTGCGCCAATGCTGTTTAGGATTTCTTGGTATAGTTGGTCTCTTTTCTTGTCTGAGTAGCTGTCGTAGTATAGTTCTAGGATTCTGTATCCTCTCTTCCGTAATAGTAGGCGTAGTTCTTCGTCTTTTTCCATCTGTGCTGTTCCATGATGGAGCCGGCCGTCGACGAACATGAGCAATGGTCTAGACTCCAGCGAGAAGTAGAAGTCGGCTATGGCTATTGGTACCTCGACTTGTGTCTGATAGTGTATTCCGTCCTCTTGTAATTTGATTGCGAGTTCTTGTTCCATTCGGGAGGGGTTGGCGAGTAGTCGTTCGCGCCAGTTGCTCCGCTGACTCGACATCTGTCTTTTTCAGTTGTCTCTCGGCTATTTGCTGAGGCGAGAGCCAGACTCCTTCAAGATCTGAACCGATAGACAGAATTAGTTTCTCACTCGTAGCTGGAACGAGGCATCCCCCCCTGCTAACTGCCTTGATTCTTGTGAGCCTGGCGATGAGCGGAAATGGCTCAGTTCTCGTCCAGCCCTTCATCGTGTGGGAGAGACCATTCTCCGCTTACAGTGTATTAGTTGGTCCCAACATGGTCTATGCGGCTGGGGGCAGGGAGGTCAGATGGTATGATCTTCAAGGCAACCTAGTCTGGATCGCTGATGTCGATAGTTATGCGACTGATTTGGCCGCCGACCCCAACGGAGTTTATGTGGTCGGCTCTGCTCCATCTTCCAACTTTAACGGGGTAGGGTTCGAGCAGACGAATGCTACAGTAGCAAGGCTCGACCCCAGCGGTGATTTAGTTTGGAGTCGGGAACTAACAACCTCCTCTGAGTCAATTACAACATCTTGGGCTTCAGCAGTGGCCGTGGATTCAACGGGAATCTACGTTGCAGGATACACTAAGCAGTTCTACAGATATCCCGAGTATGGCTGGGTCGCAAAGATCGACTTTAATGGCGACCTGGCCTGGGTAGAGCGATTGGATCCCATTGCAATAACAAGCGCAATATCTTCTGGGTCCAAGACTGTTTACGTGTCCGGCTATTCCAAAGGCTGCCTCGGTTACGACGATGCAGACGTCTGCCCGGTCCAAGCCTACGTGACAGCAATCGACTCCAACGGCCAGGCGATCTGGACCCGTGAAATACCGAGTTCATGCACCCCCACAAGCCACAGCTCTTCCTGCGATTACAATGGCGCACCACGAACATTTGCACTGGGCATTAGCGTGGGCGTTTCAGGAGTCTATGTTTCCGGATGGACTGAGGGAGTGATACCGGGCCAGGTCGCCACTTCCCCCGGAAGGGGCGCCGTTGACGCGTTCGTCGGAAGATACGACCAGAACGGTACGGAACTATGGATCAGACAGTTTGGCCCGGCCTACTCCACTCTTGCGTGGGGAATCTCGACGGGTCCCATTGGAACCTACGTGGTTTCGAATGACGGACTGAGACAGTTCGACTCCAACGGGAACCAGCTCTGGTTACTCGGATTGGACTTCGTAGCCACCCGCGTATCAGCCTCTCCCACTGCCATCATCCTTGGGGGTTTGTCTTCTATCTTTGAGGCCTGCGCCACGCCCCCCTGCGCGCACCCCCAATGACGATAATCGTCTGACTCACCGTTCACTACGCATGCTATTGATCCAACACCAGTCTCAGCCTTCAGAGTCGCGACATGCACGGAACCGTCGCAACTGTCTCTTCATCACACACATCGCGTCGCCCATCCTATTCTCGCATTGCTTGAGCGCGCGGACCCTATGGCGAATCCCGACAGCGATAATGCAATCAAATAGTGGCTTGAATTCAACTCGTGGTAGCATCAGCGTTGGTGGGTTCTATGGCTCGGCTGATCTATTCGGCTTCAAAACCGGACTTCAAAGGTGTTGCTGAATTGGTTACGAGAAACGCTGGTGCGGCCGGCATTCGGCTCGAAGTGCACGATGTTGATCGACTCACATCCTCCGACGAAGAGCGTTTCTTGGCAGATATTCGATTGATTCCTCCTCAGACCCGGGGCCAGGTGAGGAGCGGGGGAGGAAGAACCCTTCCGATTTCCGGGAGCAGCAAACTCAACCACTCGATTCCAATACTCATCGTCTACGACGGCAATAGGCCGATCGACGTGTTCCCTAAAGATTTGATGGGGATCAAGTATGATCTAAGTTCAGCCTTCAAGATCCCGACAACGACAGATGTTCTGGGCGTTGAGAATAGTCTTGTATCGATCTTATTTTCCAAACCTGAACTGTTGGGACCCGGGCTTGAGCCAGTCCACAGGGAATTCGAGACAGGCTCAGGCGTTATTGACTTGATTTTCAAGGACAGAGATGGAGTCCTCCTGGCTGTGGAAGTGAAGAATGTGGCTGATCAGGAGACTGTCGGACAGGTCATGAAACAATCTAGTGGCTTGAAGGATAAGCTGGGATCGTCTTCGTTTAGGAGAGCGATAGTTGCTTTGAGAACATCTGGCAACGTCCGGGCTGCTTGCAAAGACGCGGGAGTAGAGCTCTATCTGCTGGCGGCAGACAGACAAACTTAGCGGTTGTAGACGAGCCTTGAGGATCCGGGGCGTTCAGAACGTCTGTTCTGTACGGGTGGTGGAGCAGAAGTGTTAACAGTCGGCCGTGGCCTATCTATTAAAGGAAAGGGCCTGGTTATTGGCCGTTGCTAGGGATTTCAACTGGATAGGTGAGAAGTATCCACAGCTTCAGCGCAAGTATCCCGGCCAGTACGTTGCGATAAAGGACGGCAGGATCGTCGCCCACGGACGAGACATAAAAAGGGTCTACGAGACGGCAGAGCGAAAAGTGGGTAAGGGTTTTGTCACGGAGTACATCCTCTCGGGCCAGCCATTCGTCCTCGACATTATCATACGATGTCTTTCAGCCAGAGTTTAGACCCGAGATCGTCCAGTCTGTAAAGCGAGTCTACGGACTAGACATCGGAAGAGCATCTGTCTATAGAGTCCTCGTTTCCTTTCGCGCTGGCCCACGCTGGACTAACCCATTCACGCTGATCTACGATACCGGCGCAGTCATCTTCTACTTCCATCCATGTTCCATGGCCTGTTGCAGGTTGAAAAATCAGCGTCCATCAAACTGGCGGGAATCGCCCCGGGAGTTCACGTCAACGCAAGGCTTACTCGTGCAAGCCTGAGGCTTCACGATCCTCACGGGAAGACCTCTCCAACTACGGAGGCATGGGTTGGAATAGCCGAGAAAGACAACGTCCCACTCATCCTCGGCCTCAAAGACATTTCTGACAAGCACAACTTTCGTGTCGACGGTAAGAGGAAGACCTTCTATCTCGACTTTTGGAACCAGTAGCCACGCGACCCCACCTTCTATCGGAATGTAGAGGCCGCCGTTGTCATAGGAACCTCTACCGTTAGATGGTATTCGGTTGTCTTGTAGTCTGGTTGCTATCTCTTGTTCCATTCGTGAGGGGTTGACGTGTAGTCGTTCGCACCAGTCGCTCCGCTGACCCGACATCTGTAAGGTTGAGCTATGTATTTGCTATTCTGTAGCTGCTAGCTGGATTTTCCGTGCGAAATTGACTAGGTCGTGCAGGTGGTTTTCCACGTTAAAGCTGTAGGTTTGGGCATTGCCTACTTTCCGGTTCTTTCTGACCAGTCCGTATTTTCCCAGTCTTTCCAAGGATTTCTGTACGGTTTTATAGTCGAGTTTTGCCGAGTCCGCCAACATGCGGACCGTTTGCTGGGGTTTCCGAAGAGATCGCTCAATGGTCCGTCAACTCGTTTCATCCTTTTCGCCAGGAAGTTAGTTGGCGAGGGCAACATATAAGCTTTGTAGTGCATACCAAAGAGAGTGGATTACACGCCAAAGCCCGCGAGAGACGATCCCAAGATTATCCAGGGATTCATCATCTACAAACTCTGGATGTTGAAATGCTGGGCGAGAGGAGGCCAGCAGCACGCAAAGCATATCGACCTAGAAAATGACCTGCCCACGAACTACCCTGTGCAATATCGTGGGAATATTCTCGACGAGGCCGAGGAACTAAACCGGAAAGGTCTGATCAGAATCTGGCCTTCTGCGGGAAGAAAGGCTGTAGCCGCAGATCCCTCAAAACAAGCACTTGAGGCGGCACTCCCGCTGGTAAACGCTTACCTCAGATCAGTCGGTGAGGACCCGATTGAGGGAGATATACGCGAGGTCCTGACTGGCAAGCGATCCGAAAAGAAAGGGCCTCTTTCTAACGAAGAACTACGCAAATTTGCGAAAATGCATCGGCAAAAAGCTGAATCCTGAAAATGTCTGGGGGTAGATGGATGGTGCGGGTGGGACGAAGCTCGGGTCGAGATAGCCTGGGAGCTTCACAGTATTAGTTCTCGCTTCTTACGAGTAACGTACTCGACCACGACCCTGTCCCTCGGGTAGCTCTTCCCAACCCTATTCAGAAGCCTGGACAAGCTACTATCATGATCGACCACCTTCTTCCCATAC
>WNGR01004350.1_pt1 | contig 15313 bp, 12 predicted proteins | sample 5407581 | NCBI WGS metagenome assembly WNGR01 (sample SAMN13153383, study PRJNA577476) | soil metagenome | isolation source: 80 cm soil or saprolite under Garry oak tree replicate 2 | place: USA:California | collected 2016-06-15
CTTTTTAATTCATTTACTTTCTCATCACACTATTTTATCCAACTGCTCCGCCAGCAGTTCCACGGTATGCCTTACTCTTATATCCGCTCCATCCTGATCGAGCCCACCCCTGATCTGCATCACACAGCCGGGGCAGTCCATCGCGACGATCGGAGCGCCGGTGTCCCTGATGTTCTTCAGCTTGCGCTGCAGGATCGGGCCCGAGATTTCCGGCAGCTTGAGCGAATATGAACCGCCCATGCCGCAGCAGCTGTCACACTCGAACATCTCGGCCAGTTCATATCCGACTTTCCGCAGCAGTTCCCGCGGCTGTTCCGACACCTTCAGCGTCCGCTTCAGATGACAGGAATCATGATAGGTGACCTTGCCGAGTTTCTGCCCCTCCTTCAGAGACAACCTCCCCTCATCGACCAGCTTCTTGACCAGGGTGGAGAAATCTATCGTTTTTGCCGCCAGTTCCCGCGCCTTCGGCATCCATTCGGTCTGCCCCACGCTTTCGAAGGTGCTGATGAATTCATGCGCCAGCGCCACCGTGCAGGTCGGGCAGGCGGAGATCACATAGGTCGCATCTTCACTCAGAAGAGCCTTGATGTTGTCGATGGCATTCTTTTCCGCCACTTCATAGGCGCCGTTGTAGCGGGCCGGAGCGCCGCAGCAGGTCTGCTCTTCAGGGAAGAGCACCTCGATACCGGCCCTGTTCAATATCTTTACCACTGCTTCACCCTGCTCCGGGTAGGCGAAGTCGATCAGGCAGCCGGCATAGAAAACCGCCTTCTCCCCCTTCATCTCCCTATCCTTCGGCTGCTGAATCTTTTTGAAGCGGTCACGGAACGGTTCGGCTGCGATAGCGGGCAGACTGCGGCCGTCGGTAAGGTCCGCGAGGAACAGCGGCAGGTGACGAATAAAATTACCGGATGCAAACGGCTTCCCCGCGATCGAAGCGGCCCGCAGCATGCCGTGGAACAGCTTGCGATTATTGACCACCGAATAAATAGTTTTCTGCAGCAGCGGCACCCCTTGCTCCTTCACCAAGCGCCGCCGGAGCTCCATGATCAGCTCCGGAATGTCGATCTTGCCGGGACAGACCTCTTTGCAGGCGCCGCACTGGATGCAGAGACCCTGAATTTCATCGGACTTTTTCAGTTCATCGAACCAGGCTGTCAGAATAGTGCCGATGCCGCCGGTATAAACCTTGCCGAAAACATGCCCGCCGACCAGACGGTAAACCGGGCAGACGTTGAGACAGGAGGCGCAGCGGATGCACTGCAGCGCCTGTTTGAATTTGGGATCGGCCGCCATCTCGGAGCGGCGGTTATCCATCAAGATGATGTGCAGATCCTTCATGGAGCCGTCACTGTTCGGTGTCGGCCCGGTGATGATCGACACATAACTGGTCAGCAGCTGGGCCGTGGCGCTCCGGGGAAGCGCCTTCAGAATCGTGGCGACATCGGCAAACTTTTCGATCAGCTTTTCGATGCCGACCAGTGCGATGTGAATTTTGGGGAGTGACGTGACCAGCCGGGCGTTCCCCTCGTTGGTCATCAAGACGATGCTGCCGGTTTCCGCCACGGCGATGTTCCCCCCTGAAATCCCCATGTCGGCGGCGAGGAACATTGGACGCAGCTTCTCTCTCGCCACCTTGACAAGCCTCGGAATATCGGAGGAAAGCCGTTCGTTGACCTCCTTGCTGAACAGGTCCGACACCTCCTCCTTGGTCATATGGATCGCCGGCATGACCATGTGCGAAGGGGTCTGTCCCGCCAGCTGAATGATCCATTCGCCGAGGTCGGTTTCTCCGACGTTTATTCCGGCCTGCTCCAGATGCCGATTGAGATGAATCTCTTCCGTGGCCATCGACTTCGACTTGACCACCGTTTTGACGTTGTTATCCCGCGCGACCTTAAGGATGTATTCCCTGACCTTTGCCGGATCGTTCGTCCGGAACACGGTGGCGCCGCACGCCTCGGCGTTTTGCTGAAATTGATCGGATAGTTCGTCAAAACGTGAGGAGGCATCGGCCTTGATTTCCGCTATTCTGCCGCGCAGCGCCTCGAAGTCGATCCCCTCGTACGCCTTGACGCGGTTGACCTTGTACGCCTCGGAGAACTTGCCGAGCGCGCCGGTCAGGTTGGGATTATTGACGGCCATGCGTATGGATTCCTTGAATTCGTTTCCCATCAGTTTGTACCTCCCAGCTCATCGACAAACACGATAACCAGCCGCTCCGGCCCATGCACCCCGATAGTCAGCACCCGCTCGATATCCGCCGTCCGGCTCGGTCCGGTAATCATGGCGAGATAAGCACACTCTTGAGGCCGAACAGTGGAGAGCAGAGCCGGCATATCCGGCAGGATCCCGTCTGTCGGCACGAGCGCGATATGAATGGTGGATAGTGACGACACGAGGCGCTGCTCGACTGCGGTAGAATTCTGCGCCAGCGATCCGGTATCCGCCAGGGCCCACTCCATCTGGCTTATCCCGAACCGGGCTTGCGCCGCCGAGTCACGGGTGACCTCAAACTTCAGCCCCGGGTTCCGCAGAAGGACGTTCCGGTCCAGGCCGTCAAGGAAAGAACATTCGGCCCAGAGCGCGGAACTTTGCGGGGTATCCGCCAGCCCCTCCTTACGCAAGAAATTGATCAGCCAGGCAAGCGCTTCGTCTCTGGTTGTGAAACGAAACACCTCTGCACTGACCGCTTCCGCCCTGGTTTTGAATTGTTCGTACATCATGTCGTGCCTCCTCTTTCTCCCCTGTTAAACAGGATAAGTGCGTTAACGAATTTATTTCCCGCCCGTAAATGCGCAGAAAATGACTTCTGACTTACTAAAAGTGGTTGTTGTTAGGTGCCTCTGTCAATAAGTGAAAAAAGGTTTTACTGCTGTCCCTGCCGCCTCATCGTTACCCAAGAATATCACTATCAGCAAAAAACGCAATATGAATTTGTATAACCACATTACATGTTACCTTATTTTACCACAAAACCCTTTTTAAACAGGCTTGTTGCTGGTATATAAAAAAATGCTTGACAGATATTTTCAAAACTAGTAATTGGTATTACAAGTTATCAAAACTTGTTTATATTTTCGCAACAGCGTGAAACTGCGCAGCACGTTGATTGAATATGCAACCCTGATAAACTGGATAAGTTAGTTAACGAGGTTATATTCTGCCGGAAAACCACAAATAATAATTTCCAACTTACTTATCACCGTCGTAGCAGTCCACTCACCCCTTGAAAGGAAAGGAGAAACATCATGCCCTGGATTCAAACGTACACTCCCGTAGCAGGTAGCCTCGGCCTGTCGGCGCTGGTAGCCGCCATCCCTCTTGTCATCATCTTTGTCTGTCTCGCCGTTCTGAAGATGAAGGCTCACAAAGCCGGACCACTGGCGGTGGCCTCGGCAATCGGCATCGCCATCGCAGTCTGGGGGATGCCGGCCAAGCTGGCCGGGCTGGCGTTTGCCCAGGGCGCCGCTTTCGGCCTCTTCCCGGTCTTCTACATCGTCATCACCACCCTCTTTCTCTATAATATTACAGTTAAAGGTGGTCAGTTTGAGATCATCAGGGCCTCGCTCGCCGGTGTGACCGCGGACCGGCGCATCCAGGCGCTGCTGATCGCCTTCTGTTTCGGCGCCTTCATCGAGGGTGCGGCAGGTTTCGGCACACCGGTAGCCATTGCGGGCGCGACCCTGGTGGGGCTCGGCTTCCGCCCGCTGTATGCCGCCGGGGTCTGCCTGATCGCGAATACGGCTCCGGTCGCCTTCGGCGCGATCGGGATTCCGGTCGTGGCCCTGGCCGGTGTCATGGGTTACGGCGATGACGGCATGATGAAGCTCTCTACCATGGTCGGCCGCCAGCTACCCTTCATCTCGGTCTTTATTCCGTTTTACGTGATCATGATCATGGTCGGCTGGAAGAAGACCATCGAAGTGCTGCCCGCCATCATCACCTGCGGTGTCACCTTTGCCGTCTGCCAGTGGGCAACCGCCAGCTACCTTGGTCCCTATCTCCCTGACATCATCTCCTCGCTGGCATCGATGGCCGCCCTCGTGCTGCTGCTCCAGGTCTGGTCACCGAAAACAACCTATGTATTCGACCACGAGGAAGCCAGCAGCGGTGTCGAACAGCATCATTACACCGTCGTTGAGGTTTTCCGTGCCTGGTCTCCCTATCTGGCTTTGACCGTGATGGTACTGCTGTGGGGCATTCCTTCCATCAAGGCCGTGCTGGACAAGAAAACGGTTGAATTTGAGGTACCCGGTCTTCACAATGCCATCGTCAAGAAGGTCTCCAAGCCGGAGGATGGTCTGAAAAAGATCGCCAAGGTCAACGAGGAGATCGACAGTCAGCTGGCGGCGCTCTCGACAAGCGATCCGAAACAGGTCGAACTGGCCGGGATACTGAAAGAGCTCAAGGGGCTCGAAGAGGCATTTCAGCCTGTTGAAACCGGGCTGGCCGGCAAGGGCGCTGTCCTGACCGACGAGCGCCTCAAATCCTGCGGCCTGGTCTCCAAGAAGATGACCGAAACCAAAAAGCTCTGCGGTGAACTGGTCAAGATCAACCCCACCATGAAGGATCAGTTCAAACCGCTGGAAAAAGCGGTTGCCGACCAGCTCCCGATCAAGCTGGCAGCAAAGTACAAATTCAACTTCTGGTCCGCAGCCGGAACCGCCATCCTGATAGCCGCCTTCCTCTCGGCGTTGCTCTGTGGCGTCGGATTCGGCGATGTCATCAAACTCGGAGGAAAGACACTTTATGATATGCGCTTTCCGGCGATCACCGTAGCCTCGGTACTCGGTCTGGCTTATGTCATGAACACCTCCGGCATGACCAACTGCCTCGGCCTGGCGTTCACCAAGACCGGCCACTGGTTTCCCTTCCTCGCCCCGTTCCTCGGCTGGCTGGGGGTCTTCCTGACCGGCTCCGACACCTCCAGTAACGTGCTCTTCGGCGGCCTGCAGAAGGCCACAGCAGAACAGCTCGGCCTCAACCCGATCCTGACCGGCGCCGCCAACACCAGCGGCGGCGTCATGGGCAAGATGATCTCCCCGCAATCGCTGGCCGTAGCCACCGCCGCCTGCGGCATGGTGGGCGAAGAAGGGACCCTGTTCCGCTTTACCCTAAAGCACTCGATCTTCCTGACCATCGTGGTCGGTGTAATAGTTTATTTGCAGGCGTACTACCTGCAGTGGATGATTCCCTGACAATCAGGGGGCACCCTGACCGGGGTGCCCCTTTTTCGCCGACCGGGCAGCAACCGGGAACCTATGGATCAGAGGGCAGAACATCACATGAACAGTTTAAGGCTGAAATTGCAGGCAATACGTGAAGTCGAATATGCAGTTACTGTTGGAAAAGATGGTCTTGCATTGGATGACGACAGTTATGAAGGAACCACACATGCGGCTCATGCCACATACATCTCGATGCTTGCCGGAAAGATCGGCAATCAAATAGGAGCCGGTAATCTGCAGGTTGCAGCAGTACATGGTGTTCAGCGTCACATTCTGATGTATCAGCAGAGGACCCAGTTGGTCAATTTCATCGTGTCTGGTGCAGCGCCGCTTGGATCCGTAGAGCAAACTATTTTCAAGACACTCTCTAACCAGAAATAGGACTTTAACAATGCAATCAGTGTTGAAAAACTTAAATGCGACACCCGGTGTTATCGGGGGACTGCTTGCTGATACCAATGGATCATTATTGGCGCACTCATTTCCGCCTCTGTTTGAAGTTTCTGCCTTGCAGACTGTTTGTGTGGATGTCAACAACAGCCTGGTAGGAATGCAGGATGTAACAGGCGGCGTCAAGCTGCTCGACCTGCGGTTTGACCACGGGCGGGTGATTGTCAGGCAGATGCCCGAGTATTTTCTGTTTCTGTTTTGCGAGCAACGGGTGAACCTCCCGCTGCTCCTCATTTCAATCAATGTTGCCGTAAATAACCTTAAACCGCTTATGACCAATGATGTTATTTCAAAACCGGTAGTTGTTCCGCAATCTTCAAAAGCGTACAGCTCTGCTACGCGTCTGGAAAAGATTGTTGAAGCATCCATGGCATCGGGGATGGTCTGATAAAGATTCTTTCCAATATTGTCCGCAGGTTTTACATTGGATCAACCAATGAAAGGTAAAGGAAACTCCAAATGCAACCATCATTCATCAATGAACTGAAGGCAATTGTCGGCGAGCAATACACCCTTTCCGACCGCGAGTCGCTGGCGGTCTACGGCTATGATTCAACACCGGAAATCGAGAGCGTTCCCGGCGTAGTCCTCCTTCCCGGCTCGAGTGATGAAATCATCCGGATCATGCGGCTGTGCCACGATGCGGGTATCAGCGTCACCCCGCGCGGATCCGGGACCAACCTGTCGGGCGGTTCGCTGTCGGTTAATGCCGGTGTTGTGCTTCAGACAAGCCGCCTGAACCGGATTCTTGAGGTGGATGAGGAGAACCTGACTGCGACGGTGGAGCCGGGGGTCGTTACCAGCGCCCTGCACCGCGAGGTGGAGTCACGTGGCCTGTTCTACCCGCCCGACCCGGGCAGTATGAACATCTCCACGATGGGGGGCAATGTTGCCGAAAACTCGGGCGGACTGCGCGGCCTCAAGTACGGGGTGACGGCCAACTATGTCATGGGGCTTGAAACCGTCCTGGCGGACGGTGACCTGCTCCGCACCGGAGGCAAAGTTGTCAAGGATGTGGCCGGATACAGCCTTAGTCCGCTGCTCGTCTCATCTGAAGGGACGCTCGGGATTTTTTCTGCAATAACGGTCAAGCTGATCCCCAAGCCGCAGGGAAAGATCACCATGCTGGCCCATTTTCCGGTACTGCAGGATGCCGCCCTGGCGGTCTCCGCGATCATCGCCGCCAGGGTGATCCCGGCCACCCTGGAGATCCTCGATAAGGTGACTATCAGGTGTGTCGAGGATTATGCCCATGTCGGGCTGCCGCTGGACGTCGACGCCGTGCTGCTGATCGAGGTGGATGGCCATCCGGTTGTAATTGCCGAAGAAGCCGCCGCTGTCGAAAGCATCTGCGGCAAACACCGCTGTTCCTTTTTTCAGACCGCTCAAAATGCCGACGAGGCTCTTAAGCTTGCCACAGCACGCCGTACGGCCCTTTCGGCCCTGGCCCGCCTCAAACCGACCACCATCCTGGAGGATGCTACCGTACCGCGCAGCTGCATCGCCGCGATGTTGAAGGTCATTCAGGATTCTGCAAAGAAATACGATGTCACTATCGGCACCTTCGGGCACGCGGGCGACGGCAACCTGCACCCGACCTGCCTGACCGACGAACGCGACAAGGACGAAATCAAACGTGCCCACGCCGCTTTTGAAGAGATCTTCGACGCCGCCATATCCATGGGGGGCACCATTACCGGCGAGCATGGCGTCGGGCTGGCGAAGAAAAAGTATCTGCCCAGACTGGTCGGTGAATCTGGGCTGAGGGTCATGCGGGGGATAAAAACTGCGTTCGATCCGAAGGGGATTCTGAATCCGGGGAAGGTATTTTAGTTATTGGACAAACGGGATACGCCGGATAGAATCTTTACGTGTGGAACTGCAAGTTTGGGAAGGGGAGCATATGCGCGTGCAATTATTTGGGACATGTCTGGTAGACAGCTTTTTCCCCGAGGTTGGCGAGGCGGTAATTCGTATTTTCAACAAATTCGGAGTCGAATTCTCCTTCCCTAAGGGGCAGACCTGTTGCGGCCAGCCTGCCTACAATGCCGGTTATATCCACGAAGCGAAAAAAGCCGCGGAACACTTCATCTCGGAATTCAGCGGCAGCGACCTGATCGTCACCCCTTCCGGCTTCTGCGCGGCCATGGTCAAACAGCATTACCCCGAACTGTTTCGCTATGATCCGGAAATGCTTCAGGCTGCGGGAAAAGTTGCCGGAAGGGTTTACGAACTCTCCCAGTTTCTCGTCAACGTGCTCAAGGTACAAGAGGCGAACCTGACCGGTTCCGGCACGGTGACCTACCACTCTTCGTGCCACCTGACACGAACGCTCGGCGTGACCCGGGAACCGCTGGCACTGATCGAGGCGCTCAAGGGGATGGAATTTATACCCATGCCGGATGCCACCCGCTGCTGCGGCTTTGGGGGGCTGTTCATGGCCAAACTGCCGGAGATATCGATGGCGATTGCCGATGACAAGGCGGAAAGCATCATCGCAACCGGAGCAGACACAGTGACCGGCTGCGACTGCGGATGCCTGATGAACATCGCTGACGCCCTCAGGAAACGGGGGAGCAGCGTAAAGGTCAAGCATATTGCCGAACTTGTTGCGGAGGGGTTATGAACAACCAGAACAGTCTTGATTTCAGAGCCAACGCCGCCTGTGCCATCAAGGACGGTTCTCTGCGCAAGGCCATGCGTCAGGCCACCGACACGTTCGGGAGCAGACGCAGCGTTGCCATGGAAAGCGTCGATTTCAACGCTCTGCGCGAAAAGGCTTCCACCATCAGGATGGAGGTCCTCGACAACCTGCCGGCGTACATCGAAAGTTTTACGACTCGCGCCACAAAGGCCGGGGCCAGCGTGCACCGGGCGACGGATGCGGAGTCGGCAAACAGGATCATTGCGGACATCCTGAAGAGCAAAAATGTAAAAATGGTCGCCAAGGGCAAGTCGATGGTGTCCGAGGAAATCCATCTGAATGCCCATCTGGAGAAGGAAGGGTTCGAAGTCGTCGAGACCGACCTCGGCGAATACATCATCCAGCTCGAAGGTGAGACCCCTTCACATATCATCGTTCCGGCCATCCACAAAAACCGCCGTCAGGTCGGCCGGCTCTTTGCCGACAGGCTGGGGGTCGACTATTCCGAGGACCCGCAAGTCCTGACCAAGATCGCCCGCAAGGTATTGCGCGAAAAGTTCCTGACTGCCGATGCCGGCATTTCCGGGGCCAATTTCGCCATTGCCGAGTCCGGCAGCCTGGTCCTGTTCACCAACGAAGGGAACGGCCGCATGGTTACTTCCGTGCCGCCGCTGCATATCGCCATCCTCTCGATCGAAAAGATTCTCCCGTCCCTGACCGACCTCCCCACGTTTATCCGGCTGCTCCCCCGCTCCGCCACGGGACAGATGATAACCAGCTACGTTTCGATTCTCACCGGCAACCGGAAAGCGGACGATGCCACCGGCGCCAGGGAACTGCACATCGTGCTGCTGGATAACGGACGCTCCGGGATACTCAAGGGCGACTGCCGCGAGATGCTCAAATGTATCCGCTGCGGAGCCTGTATGAACGTCTGCCCTGTCTACCGCACCGTAGGCGGTCATGCCTACGGCTGGACCTATCCAGGACCGATGGGCATCATCCTGACGACAATGCTGACCGGTATGGCCAGGTCGCATCCCCTGGTTGATGCCAGTACACTCTGCGGCGCCTGCAACGATGCCTGCCCCGTCAAGGTTCCGCTCCAGGAGATGATACTCAAGCAGCGTATCCGCAGGGTTTCGGAAGGGTTTTCCCCCCCGGCCGTAGCCATGGGGATGCGGCTCTTCGGTGTCGCCGTGAAATCGCCGCTGCTGTTTTCCGCCGGGGAAAAACTGGCTGGCAGGTTCTGGTCGGTAATCCGTAGAGTGGGAGGGGAAAACGTAGTCGGAAGGCTTCCTCATCCCGCGAAGATCACCTTCAGCAGGAGGATGCCATGAGCGTCGATGATTCCACAATCGCCCTTTTTCTCGAAAACGCCGCCAAATCCGCCGCGGTGACGCACCGGGCGGAGGGTGCGGAAGAACTACGTTCAATACTTTCCGAAATAATAGCCGGGGATGCGGACGTTTTCTGCCCACGTGTGACCGAACTCGAAAAAACCGCCGCGGAGGGGCGTTCCCGACTCGTCCCCGAGTATGCGACTGCCCGGGTAACCGTTGAGGAGGTTTCCGCGGCGATCGCCGAAACCGGGAGCATCGCCTGTGCCAGCAGCGGAGGGAAAGCGGTCCAGGCCAGCCTGCTTCCGTCGCAGCACGTGGCGATCGTTCCGCGCGACAGGATCTTCGCAACACTGGACGCTTTTTTTGCCGGTCATGCAGCAGCGCCCCCAACCAACCTCACGATCATCACCGGACCCAGCCGCACTGCCGACATCGAGCTTAACCTGGTAATCGGGGTACACGGCCCGGAACGGCTTGATATCATCGTGGTCTGATGGTGGGAGGCACGCTGAATTTACCGGGAGACCGGATTCTTCCGTTTGTTTGTCAGTCTTACTTCATGCTCATGCATTAAAGGATCAACCATGGACTACGTTAAACTCATAAATTGTATGCGCTGCGGCATGTGTCTGCCGGTCTGCCCGACCTACAGGGAAACCTTTCTGGAGACCGCCTCGCCCCGCGGCCGCGTGGCCCTGGTGCGCAAGGTGCAGGAGGGGGAGCTGGATCAGTCGGAGCTGCTGCTTGAATATCTTTCCCTCTGCCTGGACTGCCAGGCCTGCGCCTCGGCGTGCCCCTGCGGGGTCAATACCGGCGAACTGGTGGCCGAGTTCACCTGCGAACGGAAGTCCGAATCCGGCCTCGGTTTCATGGAGGATCTGATCCTGCGCAAACTGGTGCCGCATCCCGACCGCCTGGAGAGCTCCATGGCTCCGATGAGGGTTTATCAGAACAGCGGGGTGCAGAAGCTGGTGCGCACGCTCGGCATTCTCAAGATGTTCCCCAAACCGCTGGAAAGGATGGAAGGGCTGCTGCCCCCCCTCCCCTCCGGACCGCTGCGTCAGGAAATCAACGAGGTTACGCCTGCAATCGGCACGGAGCGCGGCACGGCCGGATTTTTTCTGGGGTGCGTCATGAGCCTGGTGTTCAGCGATGCCAGCCGCGCCACGATCAGGCTGCTCTCCTCGCTCGGCTACAAGGTTATCACCCCTAAAAAACAGGTCTGCTGTGGTGCGCCCAACATGCTGGGGGGTGATCTGGCCGGCCTGAAAGAGGCGGCACGCACCAATATAGAGATATTCGGCGACTACGAAGTGGATTTTATCGTCACCGACTGCGGCGGCTGCGGGGCTGAACTGAAGAAATACGGACACCACATCGAAGGAGACGCAGCCTCGACGTTCAGCGACAAGGTCCGCGATATTTCACAGGTTCTGGCGCTGCATGCCGATGAACTGGCGGCACTCCTCAAACCGTTGCCGCTGAAGGTCACCTACCACGACCCCTGCCATATCGCCCATTGCCAGGGGATTCGCAAGGAGCCGCGCGATCTGCTCAGACTCATACCGGAGCTTGACTTCAAGGAACTGGATGCGGCAGATTCCTGTTGCGGCAGCGCCGGCACCTACAACATTACCAAACCGGAGATGTCCGACCGGATCCTGCAGCGCAAGCTGGACAGTGTGCGCACGAGCGGCGCCGACATCCTGGTTACCAGCAACCCGGGCTGCCTGCTGCAGTTGAAGAAGGGACTGGCCGAGCAGCTGCCGAGCGTCAAGCTAATGCATCTGACCGAGGTACTGGCGCAGAGCATGGCTAACAACAGGAGCATGCCGTGATCCACAAAACGAATCCCGCCGACATTGCCCGGCTACCTGAAGCATATCGCACCTTCTACCACGAGTGCATCAAGTTCGTCCCGGAATCAAGGGTGTTCTGCGATCCGATCAGCACCATGGCCTACGGAAACGACGCAAGTGTGTACCGCCTGATACCCAAGATTGTCATCAAGGTCAGCTGCGCGGATGAAATGTCGCACATCATCAGGGTTGCCGGCTCTGTCAAGATTGCCGTTACTTTCCGGGCAGCCGGCACCAGTCTTTCCGGCCAGACGGCCACTGATTCGGTTCTGCTGGTTATGTCCGGCGGCTGGGGTAAATGCGTTATCGCCGACAACGGCGATACCATCTCGCTGGAACCGGCCATCTTAGGTGTGGAAGCCAATGCCTATCTGAAACCGTATGACCGCAAGATAGGCCCGGACCCGGCCTCGATCAACCATGCCATGATCGGCGGCATTGCCGCCAACAACGCCAGCGGCATGTGCTGCGGCACAACCGACAACAGCTACAAGACCGTTACGGAAATGAAGATCATATTTCACGATGGCACCCTGCTGGACACTTCCGACACGGCTTCCCGTGCAGCATTCCTGGCCGGTCACCGCGACCTGGTTTCAACGGTAGAGAATATTCGCGACGAGATCGCTGCGGACAGTGCCCTGACAGAGCTGATCACGCGCAAATACAAGATAAAGAACACCACCGGATACGGTATCAACTCGTTTGTCGATCACAAGGACCCTATCGATATCATCAAGCATCTGATGATCGGTTCCGAGGGTACGCTCGGCTTCATTGCCGACATCACCTTTCGCACAATCGTGGAACATGCCCACAAATCCTCGGCACTGATTCTTTTTCCGGATATCAGCAGCGCTTGTCATGCAGTCATGCAACTGGACCGAACAGTTGTTTCGGCTGCCGAACTGATGGACCGTATTGCACTCCATTCCGTGGATGAAAAGCCCGGGCTGCCGGATTTTCTAAAAACCCTGGACGAAAACGTGGCCGCCCTGCTCGTAGAAGTCCGCGGAGAAAACCCCGATGAACTCGAACAGAAGGTTGGGCAGCTCAAGCTGCGCCTGGCCGGCCTCCCGACAGTTTTTCCGATTACCTTTACCGCCGTCAAAGCCGAATACGAGGCGCTCTGGAACATCCGCAAGGGATTGTTCCCGGCTGTCGGAAATGTGCGGCGCATCGGGACATCGGTCATCATTGAGGATATCGCCTTCCCGCTGGAACGGCTGGCCGAAGCGACCGTCGAACTGCGCAGCATCATGATCCGCAACGACTACGGAGATGCGATCATCTTCGGACATGCAATGGACGGCAACCTGCATTTCGTGTTGACCCCCGATTTCACCCGTCAGGAAGAAATCGATCAGTACGAAAAATTCATGCAGGAAGTCTGCACCATGGTCGTCAACACCTACGGCGGCGCCCTGAAGGCCGAGCACGGTACCGGGCGTAACATGGCCCCCTTTGTTGAAATGGAATGGGGGGTCAAGGCCTATTGTCTGATGAAACGGATCAAGCTGGCCTTTGACCCGCACAACCTGATCAATCCTGGTGTTATAATCAATGACAATCCGGCCGTGTATCTGGAGAATCTCAAACACATGCCGCAGGTGCACGAGAAGATCGACAAGTGTATTGAATGCGGTTTCTGCGAGATCATGTGCCCCTCGAAGCATCTAACCTCCACGCCGCGACAGCGCATCACGGCCCAGCGGCGGATCGCCGGCTTGCGGCATTCCGGAGCAGACCCAGGCCAACTGAAACGACTTGAGCAGGATTACAACTACTGGGGCGAAGCCACCTGCGCCGCCGACGGACTCTGTGCCACTACCTGCCCGGTCTCGATCAACACCGGCGACTACACCAAACTGTTACGCAACCAAAAGCACGGTGCCCAGGCCAATGCAGCCGCCAACTATATTGGTCGCCATTTCGCAGGCACAACCGCCCTGGTGCGTACCGGGCTGAGCCTGGCCGACCTGCTGCACCAGATGCTCGGCACCTCGGTCATGCTGCGCATGACAGGCACGGCCCGCGAACTGTCACGGCAGCGGTTGCCTCTCTGGACCCCATGGATGCCGCAGCGTGGTTCAACGCCTCGTTCAGTGCACCCACAAATAACCGGCAAAAAGCCAAGGGTGGTCTATTTCCCCAGCTGTTCCAGCAGGATCATGGGGCCGGCGCAAAGTGACCCTGATCAGCGCCCACTTAACCAGGCGGTGCTGTCACTGCTGGAAAAGGCCGGCTTCGAGGTGATACTGCCTGATGATATGGACAACCTCTGCTGTGGCATGTCCTTTGACAGTAAGGGTTTTTTTGAGGCGGCCGATACCAAGAGCCGTGAACTGGAAAAGGCACTGATGGCCAGCAGTAATAACGGTGAATATCCGGTGCTGTGCGACACTAGTCCCTGTCTGTTCCGCATGCGACAGACACTGGACAATAAACTGAAGCTGTATGAGCCGGTCGAGTTTATCCATGACTTTCTCATGCAGCGCCTGATCTTTACCAAAGCGCCCGAAACCGTCGCTATTCATGTTACCTGCAGTTCTACCAAAATGCTGCTGGCCGAAAAGTTCAAGATCGTTGCCCTGGCCTGCGTTGAAAAGATTATCACTCCGGCCAAGGTAACCTGTTGCGGATTTGCCGGAAGCAAGGGTTTTGATCTCCCTGAACTGACAGCCGCCGCTCTGGCGGAATTGAAGCCTTCCCTGCCGACCGACTGCAAATCCGGCTATTCCAACAGCCGTCCCTGCGAAATCGGTCTGTCACAGCACGGCGGCATCAACTATCAGTCCATCGTCTATCTGGTGGACCGCTGCACAACCCGCAGGAACCTGGATGTCCGTGAAGAGGTACTGCTGGAATCAACAAACTGGGTTTGACGTGCTGGCCGGTATGGCCGGTGACCGGCGCATCCAAACGCTTTGGACGAGCACATACTGCCATTTGTGCTCCTTTCACGGCCGGAGGGAATTATATCCTCCGGCCGAATTATTTACTGATGAAGAACAGAAAGCCATTTAATTATTCCAGCATTCTCCCGCCTATGCTGTCATCAAAAACCACCATTCGATATCAGCTGTCTCCCAAAAAAATATGTATTACCAATATATTTTTTACTGAATACTGATGTATTATCTTTATTTATAGGCATGTTACTTGGTTTTAAAAAACTATTGACAAAATGAAATATAAGTGGATAATTGGTATTACCATACATTATAACGGTATTATATTGAGTTACAGCAACATGCCGATAGAAGAGTCACCCCGTACCGTTTTACCCTGAAACAGCCTAAATTATAACTAACATCGCCGTATACTCGGTGTCCTGCAGGCGAACCGCCTCATAGGACGATACAGTAAGGTTTGGGATGACTTTCAAGTCCATAAAAATCAAAAAGATCTCTACCCAGATAGCCGAACAGATCCGCTCTGCCATCCTGGCCGGTGAATATATCCCTGGTGACAAGCTACCCTCTGAGCGCGAACTGGCAGACATATTTGGCGTCTCACGCCCTTCCGTTAGAGAGGCGCTTAACATGTTGGCATCGGCCGGATTGATCGCCTCTTACCAGGGATCACCAAATAAGCGGCAACTTACCTTAGCAGCACAGCATCAATATCATAATCAGGAGAAACCATGAACATTCACGAGTACCAGGCAAAAGCAATATTGAGGCAATTCGGCGTACCGGTCCCGGACGGGCACGTCTGCTACAACAGCGCCGGAGCTAGAGAGTGGGCCAAGCGCCTGGGGGAAGGCCCCTGGGTCGTCAA
>WNGR01010163.1_pt1 | contig 15310 bp, 12 predicted proteins | sample 5407581 | NCBI WGS metagenome assembly WNGR01 (sample SAMN13153383, study PRJNA577476) | soil metagenome | isolation source: 80 cm soil or saprolite under Garry oak tree replicate 2 | place: USA:California | collected 2016-06-15
CCTGACCGCGGCCGACTACCGGGCTGAGGCGGACTGGCACTGCGTGCTCACCGGCCCCACGATTGCGATGATTCAGGTTCTGAACCTTGATATGTCGAGCGAGGCGGCTCGCACCCGGATTGAAGCCAATCTCGCGCACGAGGCCGAGCCCGAATTGTCGGCCATTCATCTCGTGCGCGCGATGAGTGATCTCACGCCATCCATGCCGCGATTTGTCACGGCCTTCGTCGCGCAGCAGTTCGCTTCGCGCTGACGCGCGAGGCTTGACATCGCTTCGCTCAGCCCATGTGATGGGCGAAAGACAAAAGCGCAAAGAATGCAATGCACAATCGTCCAGGGAGGTTTTGATGCGCCTGCGCATGGCTGCCCGCTCGGTACGTGGGCTGTTGATCGCGATTGCCGCGATGGGCTTGATGGCTTCGGCCCACGCTCAAGAGAAGAAGATCAAAATCGGCGTCGTGTTCGACCTGACCGGGCCTCTCGCGGGCGGCGGGTCTGAGCTCGGCTATATCGGTGCGAAAATCATCCTCGACCATTTCGCCAAGACCGGCGTCGAGGGTTACAAGATCGAGGCGGTCTATGCCGATGCGCAGAGCAAGCCCGACATCGCCATCAACGAATCCGTCCGCCTGCTCGAGCAGGAGAAAGTCGACATGGTGCTCGGCTTCTTCTCCTCGGCGCAATGCGTGCCGGTCGCCGCCCGCGTCGAGCAGCTCAAGAAGTTCATGTGGATGACGACCTGCATCTCGTCGGCCGTGTTCAACGACAAGGGCTACAAATACGTGTTCCGCCCGCAGGCGAGCGGCGACCAGTTCGGCATGATGACGATGGATTTCATCGCGCAGAACGCCAAGGCGAAGTTCGACAAGGAGCCGAAGGACCTGCGCGTGGCCATCATCCACGAGGACGGCGCCTATGGTGTCGACGTCTCCAAGGGCAATGAAGCCGGCGCCAAAAAGGCAGGCTTCAACCTCGTCATGAAGGAAGGCTACTCCGCGACCGCGCCGGATCTGTCGGCGCTGGTGACCAAGCTGAAGCGCGCCAAGCCCGACGTCATTTTCCATACCGGTTACAATCCCGACATCACGCTGTTGTTGCGCCAGGCCCGCGAGCAGGGGTTGAAGTTCGGCGCGCTGATGGGACATGGCGCCGGCTACGGCGTCTATGAGAAGCTCAAGGAGGGCATGGGCGCGGACGCCACCTATATCTTCAACACCGACCCGATCTCGATCTGGCTCGCCAACCAGAAGACCATGGATCCGAAACTTCCGCCTGTGATCAAGATGGTTGGCGAGGAGTTCGACAAGATCAGGCCCGGCGTCGCCATCCGCTCGGCCCATGTCGGTATCGGTGCGTCCAATACCTATGTGTTCATGGCCGACGTGCTGCCGCGCGCGATCAAGAAATACGGCGGGGTCGATCCCGACGCACTGCGCAAGGCCGCCCTTGACACCGACATCCCCGAAGGCGGCACCATGCTCGGCTTCGGCGTCAAGTTCTATGGCGAGGGCACGCCGATGGCAGGCCAGAACGAGCGCTCGTTCCCGGTCGTGATTCAGTATCTCGACGACAAATCCCATGTGGTGTGGCCCAAGAGCCAGGCGCAGCGCGAGGCCGTGCTGCCGCTGCCGAAGGGCACCACCTACAGCAACCAGTAGCGGCGGAGAGCGGCGGTGCTGGAAGTCAGCGGGCTGGTGAAGCGCTTCGGTGGCTTCACCGCCGTCAACAACGTGTCGTTCCGGGTCGATCAGGGCGAGATCCTCGGCCTGATCGGCCCCAACGGCTCGGGCAAGAGCACGATCTTCAACATGCTCTCCGGGACGCTGGCGCCGACTTCCGGATCGATCCTGTTCGCCGGGCACGAGATCGCGGGCCTCGCGCCGCATCGGATCATCAACCGTGGCATCGGCCGCACCTTCCAGATTCCGCGGCCGTTCCGCCGTCTGACGATTTTCGAGAATGTCGCGCTTGCCGGCTTCTACGGTCAGGGCCGGCACAGCCGCGCCAAAGCCGAAGAGGCGGCCGAGCGATCGCTCGCGATGGTCGGCTTGTCCACGGATCGCCACGCCAGCGTCGATGGCCTGGGCGCGGCCGGCTTAAAGAAGCTCGAACTCGCCAAGGCGCTCGCCACTGCGCCAAAGCTGCTGCTCGCCGACGAGAGCCTCGGCGGCCTCGACGAGACCGAGATGGATCAGGCGGCCGACATGCTGCGCAACATCCGCGACGAGCTCGGCATCACCATCATCTGGGTCGAGCACATCATGGGCGTGCTGATGCGCGTGGTCGATCGCGTCATGGTGCTCGATCACGGCGAGAAGATCTCGGAAGGGCTGCCAAGCGCGGTCGCCGGCGATCCGCGCGTCATCGAGGTCTATCTCGGCACCGACGCCGAGACCACCCAAGCCGCGGCCGCCGAAGCGCGCCGCCGCGCGGGAGGCCAGTGATGCTGGAGCTGCGGTCCGTCAGCGCCGGCTACGGCACGTTCCAGGCGTTGTTCGACGTCAATCTCGACGTGAAGGCCGGCGAAGCCGTCGGCGTCATCGGCCCGAACGGCGCCGGCAAGACGACGCTGATGCGCGTGATCTCCGGCCTGATCCGCCCTTCGCGCGGGTCGATCAAAATGGAAGGCGTCGACGTTGTCGCGACACCGCCGCACAAGATCGTCAGCCTCGGCATCGCCCATGTGCCGGAGAACCGGCGGCTGTTTCCGCAGCTCTCGGTCGACGACAATCTCAAGATGGGGCTGGAGGTCGTGTTCGACCTGTTTCCGCGTCTGAAGGAGCGCCGCCACCAGATGGCCGGCACCATGTCCGGCGGCGAGCAGCAGATGTGCGCGATCGGCCGCGCGCTGATGTCCAATCCGAAGCTCCTGCTGCTCGACGAGCCCTCGGCTGGGCTTGCGCCGGTGGTGGTGCAGCAGGTGTTCGAGCTCGTGAGGCGGATCCGCGCGCGTGGGCTGACGGTGCTGATCGTCGAGCAGAATGTGCAGCAGGTGCTGCGCGTGGTCGACCGCGCCTATCTGATCGAAGCCGGTACGATCCGGGCGTCGGGCACGTCGGCTGAGATGCTGGCAAGCGATACGATCAAGGAAGCTTATCTCGGGGTGTGAAGGGCATGCAGGCATGCAAACATTATTGGACATTTTCGACATCTATCTGCTGGAGGCCGTGATCAACGGCATCCTGCTCGGCGGGGTGCTGGCGCTGCTCGCGCTCGGGCTCAATCTGATCTTCGGCGTCATCGACGTGACCTGGATCTGCTACGCCGAGCTTGTGATGATCGGCATGTACGCCATGTATTTCCTGGTGCAGTATTACGGCATCAGTTATTTCATCGCCGCGCCGCTCACCATCCTGCTGGTCGCGATCCTCGGCGCCATGCTGCACTACCTCGTGATCGCGCCGCTGCTGACCGCGCCGCCGATCAACCAGTTGCTCGCGACGGGCGGTGTGCTGTTCGTGCTCCAGAGCTTTGCCACCGTCGCCTTCGGCATCGACTTCCGCAATCTCGGCATCCGCCTGCCGGTGCTCGCCTTCGGCGAGATGAATTTCAGCTACGCGCGACTGCTCTCGTTCCTGGCCGCGCTGGTCGGCATGATCGCGGTCTATCTGTTCATGACGCGCACCTTCACCGGCACCGCGATCCGCGCCATCTCCCAGGACCGGCAGATCATGGCGCTGATGGGCGTCGACACTAAGCGCATCTATCTCATCACCTCCGCGATCGGCGGCGGGCTGGCCCTCTCGTTCGGGCCGATCACCTTCCTAATCTGCGTGCTCGGCGGCCTCGGCAATTTCATCGGCGGCTTCATCGCCGCCTTCGTGTTCGCCGAGATCATCTCGCTCGGCGGCCTGTTTTCCGATCTCGAATGGGGCTACGTGCTCGCCTTCGCCTTCTTCATCGTCATGATGTTCGTCCGGCCCGCGGGCCTGCTTGCGAGGCGCCGATGATGGGGCAGGGCCGGCTTGTGGCGTGGGTAGTCGGGCTGGCGGCGCTGATCGCGCTGCCGTTCGTCTACCGCGATCCCTATCATCTGCACATCCTGGTGCTGATCCTGATCTGGTCGTTCGCCTACACGTCCTGGTCGATGATGGGACGCTTCGGCCTGGTCTCGCTTGGACACGGCGGCTTCATGGGGATAGGCGCCTATGTCACCGCGCTGTTGTGGAATCATCTGGGCCTGTCGCCCTGGATCGGCATTCCCGTCGGCATGGTTGCGGCTGGCGTGCTGGCGCTGATCGTCGGCTATCCCTGCTTCCGCTTTCGCATCACCGGGCACTATTTCGTGCTGGTGACGCTGGCGCTCTCCGGCATCGTGCTCCAGGTCATCACCGCGACGCGCGACTACACCGGTGGTTCGCTCGGCTACACGCCGAACCGCGCCTCGGGCAGCAAGCTGCTGGCGCTGCAATTCGACGACAAGACGACCTGGTATCTGATCGCACTCGCGGTCTGGCTCGTGGGCATCATTGTCTGGCACTTGATCGACCGCAGCATGAGCCGCTATGCGCTGGAGGCGATCTCCGAGGACGAGGACGCCGCTGCTGCTGCCGGCGTCGACGTCACCGCGGAAAAATTGAAGATCACGCTGATCAGCGCGCTGATGACGGCGCTGGCCGGCGCCATCTATTGCCAGTACCAGATGTTCATCACGCCCGACACCGTCAGCGGCATCGCGGTGTCGCTCCAGATGGTGTTCGCGGCGATCGTCGGCGGCCTGTTCGTCTCGCTCGGCCCGACGGTCGGCGCGGTCATCACCATCCTGCTCGCGGAGACCCTTCGGATCGGCTTCGGCACCAAGGCGGTCGGCTGGGACAACCTCGTCTACGGCGTGCTGCTGGTGCTTTTCATCATATTCCTCCCGAAGGGCATCCTTGGTAGCGTGCTCGACCGATTGAAGCCGCAACGCAAGGTGTCTCGCGCTCATGAGCAAGAAGCCGTCCAAATCGCTCGCCCAGGAACTTGACCGCTACATCACGCCATTCCGCCATGACGGATCCGGCAAGTTTCATCTCAAGGCATATAAGACAAACGAGAAGGGCGATCTCGACAAGGAAAAGGCGCAGGAAGTACTCGACGCCAACAAGAAGCGCCTCGTCGAGTTCCAGGAAAAGCTCTATGCCCAGGACCGCTGGTCGCTCTTGATCGTGCTCCAGGGCATGGACGCGGGCGGCAAAGACTCCGCGATCAAGGCGATCTTCGAGGGCATCAACCCGCAAGGCTGCGAGGTTCATGCGTTCAAGCAGCCCAGCACCAAGGAGCTCGATCACGACTTCCTCTGGCGCCATGCGATTGCGCTGCCGGAGCGCGGCCATATCGGCATCTTCAACCGCTCCCATTACGAGGAATGCCTGGTGACGCGGGTGCATCCGGAGATCCTCGCCAAGGAGAAGCTGCCGCAAAAGCTCGTGACCAAGAACATCTGGAAGGAACGGTTCGAGGACATCTCCGCCTTCGAGCGCTATCTCTGCCGCAACGGCACCGTGGTGCTGAAATTCTTCCTCAACCTCTCCAGGGAAGAACAGCGCGAGCGCTTCCTCGAACGGCTGGAAGACCCGTCCAAGCAGTGGAAGTTTTCCATGGACGACATCAAGGAGCGCGCGTTGTGGCCGCGCTACCAGGCGGTCTATCAGGACATCGTGCGCCACACGGCGACGTCCCATGCGCCATGGTATGTCGTGCCCGCAGACCATAAATGGTTCGCCCGTGTCGTGATCGGCTCGGTGATCGTCGCCGCGCTCGAAAAGCTCGACCTGCGCTTTCCCCGCGCCGACAAGGCCTCGCTGGCGGAGTTCGGGAACGTGCGCAAGGCGCTGGAGCGCGAAGGGAAGGGGAGCAAGAAGCGGTGATCTTGCTTCACCTCGCCCCGCTTGCGGGGAGAGGTCGGAATTCAAGCGCAGCTTGAATTCCGGGTGAGGGGGACTCTCCGCGAATCCAACTGCCTCCGTCCTTGCAGAGACTCCCCCTCACCCCAACCCTCTCCCCGTAAGAACGGGGAGAGGGAGAAGTCTTCCTCAATACCCGCGGCCCCACCAATAGCAGAAGCGCTCGACATTGGCGGGAAGGCTCGCCTCGTAGTTCGCCCATTTCTCGTATTTCGGCAGCTTCACTTCCTTCATCGCGGTGTCGAAGCATTTGCCGGCATCGGCCGCCTTCTTTACCTCAGCAGAAAGATCCTCCATGTAGGCGATGTCGTCCTCGACGTCCTTCTTGGCGCCGAGCCGGCCGCCGGCGTTGGGATGGCCGGGGATCATCCGCTCCCAGTCGAGCGACGCCAGCTTCTTCAGCGAGGCGATGTATTCCAGTGGCGAGGCGTTGTCCGGGATGTTGCGGAACTGGACCGATTCGATCGGCGCAAAATCGACGACGAAGACAAGCTTTTCCTTCGGCAGCCGCATCACCAGCGAATTGTCGGAATGGTTGCGGCCGACATAGTCGAGCTCCAGCGTGGTGCCGCCGAGCGTGATGGTCTTTTTCTCGTCGACCACCTGGTCCGGCATCACGATGTCGGCCAAGAGCGCATTCTGCTTCTTGAGCTCGAGCAGCCGCTCCTTGGTGCGGCGGTGGGCGACGAAGGTTGCGCCGAGATCCCTAAACGGCTGGCCGCCGGCGATGTGATCATAATGGTGATGACTGTAGATGACGTATTTGATCGGCTTGTCGGTGACCGCCTTGATCGCGTCGATATAAGGCTTTGCGGGACGCAAGTAGGAGATCGGACAGGTCGCGATCACGCCCTGCGGTGTCACCACGAACATCGACTGATGGCCGCCATAGCGGAAGATGTAGACGTTCTCGGTGCCGTCGACCTTCCTGGTCGAGGTCTGCGGCGGAGATTGCGCGAACGCTGATCCGGTCACGAGGGCCGCGAGAACGGCAATGCAAAATGATGCTTTCATCTCTGGCTTTCTGGAAATGGACGGAGTGCGGGAGAGGCAGATACTCTCTCCGATACAAACGCTGCGGAGAGGGATTTATTCCGCTGTCTCATGCGGCCAATCCGTCGCGGGAACGGGATGGAACGCGTCTGCAAATGTGATTCCGGAGCCCATTGATCCCGCTTGACAGTTTTGTGTCACGGGAGGACCATCCCTGCGGTCGCAAACAAGCGACGCGTAACGTCCACATCGAGAGCAAGGGGAGGCTATGACACCACCTCCGCAGAGCCAGCCGCGTTAAGTGCGATGGAGCTCGTTCGGACTATCGCATAGCGGCAGAAACCGCGAACGGCACGCCGGGCCAAGGTCTAGAGGGCTGCATCAGTAAGGCATAGCCCCTACCTGCCCGGCGCTGTGCATTTTGCGTCGATTACGCCTTCTTCTGCACGCCGAAGAGATCACCGAGCCATTGATAATAGACCGGCTGCTTGTCGTGCAGCGTGGCGCGGTCGTTGGGCGGACGGTCGACATTGCCCCAGAGGTAGAGGCTCCCCGTCACGGCAAAGAATTCCTGCACGTTCTTCAGCACATAGGCGCCCGGCGGATAAAGCTCGTTTTGCTTGGCGATGCCGTAGAAGCGCAAGAGGTCCGGATTCTGCATCGCGCCGGGCAGGACGCGGAAGTGATAGGCGTGGAGCAGCTCGTGCAGAAGCACGGGCTTCTCGGGCAGAACGACCGCGGCGTCCACCGTGACGCCCTCGACTTTGGACGTGAAATGGCCGCCGCCATCGCCTTGTCCGGGCTTGACCGAGACCGGCTGGCTTTTGAAAAAAGCCATGATCTCGGGCTTGGCGCCGCAGTCGACGACGATGTCGATCTGATGCCTCAGCGATGCCACAACCTCTTTGAGATTGGGCTGCCCCTGTGCGTCGCTGGTGTCGACGGTGATGCCACGATAGGCAAAGGTCGGTCCGCTCTGCGCGATCGCGGATCGCGCGCCGAGCAGGGCTACGGCTCCCGCGAGCACGAGCCGGCGCCGATCGAAGTGTGTCATGTGAGGCCCCCGAAATCCCGCAATTATCTCGCATGCTTTTTCGACATTGGCTATGGCGCGGTTCCATCATGGCTGCGTTGCGGGAAATGCCAAAGGAAATGCCAAGAGATTGTCGCCTCATCGGCAAACTTCCGACACAGGCTCGGGGCGAATAACGCTGATCCGACATGATGCAGTGCTTCGCGCGGTCACGATCTCGATTCCGCCGGAGCATTCATTTTTTCAAGGAATCCTCGTGTCGCATAAGTTTGGCCCCGCGCTTCTCGCGACCCTCTTCCTCGTAATCTCGTCTCTCTCCGGCGCCCGCGCCGAGCCACCCGCGCCGGCTACCAGCGGTGCTGCCGCGTTGTCGCCTGACGAGGCAAGGCGCGCGCTGGAAACGTTGCAGGACGACCAAAAGCGCGCTCAGATGATCGACACGCTGCGTGCGATTGCAAATGCGTCGGGTCGGCAGCAGCCGGCGGCTCCGGCGCCTGAGCAGAAAACACCGATACCGCTCTCGGCTGACGGCCTCGGCGCGCAACTCCTGCTCACGGTGTCGGAGCAAATCGGCGAGATTTCGAGCCAGGTCGCCGATATGGCCCGCACGGTCACGCATTTCCCGGCGTTCTATTACTGGATCGTGCGAACCGCCAATGATCCCGACGCCTATAATCTCCTGATCGAGATTGCCTGGAAGCTCGCGCTAGTGTTCGGCTGCGCCTTCAGTGCCGAGTGGGTGATCTTCCGCTTGATCAGGCGCCCGGTCGCATTCCTTGAAGCGCGCGTGCCGCAGACGGCGCGGCTGCCGGCGCTGCCGATCGCTGATCCACCCTCATCGGTGGCCGACGCTACCGCTGAGCCTGATTTGCACAAGCGCCGCCATAGCCTGGCGCGGGTATGGCAGTTGTTGTTGCGGTTGCCCTTCGTGCTCGGGCGCTTGGTGCTCGAACTGCTCCCCGTGTTCGCCTTTGTCGGTATCGCCACCGGGCTCCTGGGGACCGAGATCGGCGATCCCGCAACGGTGCGCCTCGTGATCCTTGCGGTCGTCAACGCCTATGCGTTCTCGCGCGGGCTCATCTGCGTCGTTCGTGCCCTGGCGGGGCCGTTCGGCCTGTTTCCGGTTCGCGCCGAGACGGCGGCCTATATCGAGATCTGGGCGCGCCGCATCGTCGGCGTCGGCGTATCCGGTATCGCCTTTGCCAATGTAGCGCTGCTGCTCGGCCTGCATCGCGCCGGCTATGCGGCGCTGTTGCGCATGGTGATGCTGGTCGTGCATCTCTTCATCGTCGTCATCATCCTGCAATGCCGCCGTCAGGTGGCCGAGGCCATTCGCGCGCCCGCCGACCGGCAGGGGATTGCGGCCCGCCTGCGCAACCGCATTGCCGGGGGCTGGCATTATCTTGCGATCGTGCTCGACATCGCGCTGTGGGCGGTCTGGGCGCTCAACATCCGCAACGGCTATTCGCTGCTGCTGCAATATTTCGTCGGCACCATCGCGGTGGTGCTGATCACGCGCGTCGTCATCATGGTGACGCTGAGCCTGATCGACCGCGGCTTCCGCATCAATCCGGAGATCCTCCAGCGCTTTCCAGGGCTGGAGATCCGCGCCAACCGCTATTTGCCGCTGCTGCGCAAGATCGTCTCGGGCGTCATCGCCTTCATCGGCTTCGTCGCCGTGCTCGAAGTCTGGGGCGTCGATGCCATCGTCTGGTTCTATGGTGGCCAGATCGGCAGCCGGCTGATCTCGGCGGTGGCGACGATCGGCATCGCCGTCTTCATTGCCGCCGCAATCTGGGAAGCCAGCAACGCGCTGTTGGACCGCCAGATCAACACGATGTCGCGTGACGGACACTATGCCCGCGCCGCGCGGCTGCGAACATTCCAGCCGATGCTGCGGACGGCGCTGCTGTGCGTGATCGCGACCGTCGTCGGCCTCACGGCGCTGAGCGAGATCGGCGTCAATGTCGCGCCGCTGCTGGCGGGCGCCGGCATCGTCGGCATCGCCATCGGCTTCGGTTCGCAAAAGCTGGTGCAGGATCTCATCACCGGCCTGTTCCTGCTGCTGGAGAACACGGTCCAGGTCGGCGACACTGTCAGCGTGTCGGGTCTCACCGGCGTGGTCGAGAACGTCTCGATCCGCACCATCCGCCTGCGCGCCGGCGACGGCGCCGTGCATATCGTGCCGTTCAGCGCGGTGACGACCATCACCAATGCCAGCCGCGGCGCCGGCAACGCCTCCGTCAGCGTCAACGTCGCCTACAAGGAAGACACCGATCGCGCCGGCCAGATCCTCAAGGACATCGTCGACGAAATGCGCCGCGAGCCGGAATTCCGCGGTGTCATCCGCGGCGATCTTGAGCTCTGGGGCATCGACAAGGTCGATGGCGCCATGGTGTCGATCGTCGGCCAGATCCGTTGCACCGAGGCGGGCCGCTGGCCGGTCCAGCGCGAGTTCAACCGCCGCATGAAGCAGCGTTTCCAGCAGAACGGCATCGAGGTTGCATCCGCCACCCAGACCATCTTGATGCAGATCGCGCCACCGGCTGATAGCGCGGCCAATTTGACGCCAAGGCGGGCGGCCGGATAGCCGCTCGATAAATTTTCCGGCTTGCCTCCGCTCAGCCGGCAGCGTTCACTCCGGCTCCAGTCCGCAGATGACATGCGGGCGACAGGAAGGGTGGAAGAGAATGATGCGGGGGCTATGGGCCGGATTGCGCGGTCATGTGATCGTCATTTGTGCGTTGATCGGATCTGCGGTGTGGACCGCGCCTTGCAGCGCCCAGTCGTTTCCCTCGCGCCCCATCACCTTCGTGGTGCCGTTCGCGGCGGGCGGGCCGACTGACACGCTGGCGCGGATCCTGTCGGAACGGATCGCGGCCGAGCTGCGTGCGATGATCGTGGTCGAGAACGTGGCCGGCGCCTCCGGCAGCATTGCGGGTGCCCGCGTCGCGCGCGCGGCCGCGGACGGCACGACCATCACGATCGGGCATTGGGGCACGCATGTGCTCAACGGCGGGATCTTCAAGCTGCCTTATGATGTGGTCGCCGATTTCGAGCCGGTTGCGCTGGTCGCGATGGGGACGCAGCTCATCGTCGGCCGGAAGTCGCTCAAGGCCGACAATCTCAAGGAGCTGATCGCCTGGCTGAAGGAGAACCCCGGCAAGGCCACCGCCGGGACCGCCGGTGCGGGCACGGGCGCGCATGTCGCCGGCGTCTTCTTCAAGGAAAAGACCGGCGCCGACTTCCAGTTCATACCCTATCGCGGTGCTGGGCCCGCCATGATCGATTTGGTGGCCGGGCAGATCGACATCATGTTCGACCAGGCGTCGAACTCGCTGCCGCAATACAAGAACGGCGCGATCAAGGCATTCGCGGTGACTTCGCCGACACGGCTTGCATCCGCGCCCGACATTCCGACCGTCGACGAGGCAGGCCTCCCCGGCCTCTATATCTCCTACTGGCACGGCATCTGGGCACCGAAGAACACGCCGAAGGAGATCGTCACCAAGCTCAACACGGCCATCGTTGCTGCACTTGCCGATCCGTCGGTCAAGCAGCGCTTTGCTGAATTGGGGCAGGAGATCCCGCCATCGGACCAGCAATCGCCCGCGGCGCTCGGGGCATTTCAGAAGGCCGAGACCGAGAAATGGTGGCCGATTGTCAAGGCCGCCGACATCAAGCCGGAATAGCCTTGCGGCGTTAACCTTCGCGTCGCGCGCAGCCTGCGAACTGCACGAAAATCTCGCTGCGGTGCGAGATCACAATCGCTGCCTGAGGGGCAACGTCCTTGATCTCGATGGTGCGGTGGCCGACAATGTCAGCTGTTCAATAAGAAACTCCTTGGGGGAATTCGTGAATAGACCTGCCCGGGTCGTTGCCCAACCGACATCGTCCAATCCCGCTCACGGCATGACGCTGCTGCGCGATCCCTTGCTCAACAAGGGCACGGCCTTCACGGAAGCGGAGCGCGCTGCGCTGGGCTTGCGCGGCCTGCTGCCGCCTTGCGTGCTGATGATCGAGACGCAGGTCGAGCGCGTGCTGACCAATCTGCGCACGCTGCCGACGGACCTCGAGAAATACGTCGCGCTGAACGCGCTGCATGATCGCAACGAGGCGCTGTTCTTCCGCGTCGTCGTCGACAATATCGACGAGATCCAGCCGATCATCTACACGCCGACGGTGGGGCTGGCCTGCCAGAAATACGGCCTGATCTTCCAGCGGCCGCGCGGCATGTTCATCTCCTCGCGCGATCGCGGCCAGATCGGCGAGATACTGAAGAACTGGCCCTATCCGGCCAAACTCATCGTCGTCACCGACGGCGAGCGCATCCTTGGTCTCGGCGATCTCGGTGCCAACGGCATGGGCATTCCCGTCGGAAAGCTCTCGCTCTATTCGGCCTGCGCCGGCGTGCATCCCGAGCATTGCCTGCCGATCGTGCTCGACGTCGGCACCAACAACGAAGAGCTGTTGAACGATCCCTATTATCTCGGCCTGCGCGAGCGGCGGCTCACGGGCGAGGCCTATGACAGCTTTGTCGACGAATTCATGGTCGCCGCGCGAAAGACGTTCCCGGGCGTGCTGATTCAGTTCGAGGATTTCGCCAATCACTCGGCGTTCAAGCTGCTGCACAAGTACCGCGATGAGGCCTGCGTCTTCAATGACGACATCCAGGGCACCGCGGCGGTGGCACTCGCCGGCTTGTTTTCAGCGCTGCGCGTCTCGGGCGGCAAGCTCAGGGACCAGCGCATCCTCTTCCTGGGCGCGGGCGAGGCAGCAACCGGCATCGCCGATCTCGTCGTCTCCGCCATGATGGCGGAGGGAGCCACGGAGGCCGAGGCGCTTCGGCGCAATTGGCTGGTGGATTCCCGCGGCCTCGTCGTCAGCGGCCGGGCCAGCCTCTCGGGCCACAAGCTCCGCTATGCGCATACAGATCAAGCGCCGATCGCCGACTTCCTCACCGCGATCAAGACGCTGAAGCCGACGGCGATTATCGGCGTCGCCGCGGTCGGCGGTGCGTTCACGCCCGAGGTGCTGAAGGCGATGGCCGAACTCAACGAGCATCCGATCGTGTTCGCACTGTCCAACCCGACCTCGAAGGCCGAATGTTCGGCGGAGGATGCCTATCGCTACACCGAGGGCCGCGTGCTGTTCGCCTGCGGCAGCCCGTACGACCCGGTGACGCTCAACGGCCGCACCTTCGTGCCGCGGCAGGGCAACAACTCCTACATCTTCCCCGGCGTCGGCCTCGGCGTGATCGCCAGCGGATCGCGGCTGGTCACGAACGAGATGTTCATGGCCGCCGCCCACTCGCTCGCCAATTGCGTCGGCAAGGAGGACCTCGCACAGGGCAGTCTCTATCCGGCATTGCCGCGAATCCGCGAGGTCTCCGTTGGGATTGCCGCTGCGGTCGCAGACGTCGCCTACCAGCGCGGACTGGCCGACGGACCCGCGCCCAACGACGTGAAGGGCCTGGTAATTCAAGCCGAACTCGCGGAGGCGGCCCCTCACCCCACCCTCTCCCCGTAAGAACGGGGAGAGGGAGTGAGAGAGGTTGCGTCCTTAACCTCTCCCCGCTCTTTAGCGGGGAGAGGTCGGATCGCGTGAGCGATCCGGGTGAGGGGCAAGGCACCCTGCTAGCCAGATCGAAAGCCCATCCGACTCGCAAAGCGTCCCGGCCGCTAGGTCGGCACGGCGATACCATTTCAGGTGGAATCGCCGTTGCGCGGCGCGGTCGTATATGCGACGATCTGTAGCGTTACAAGAAAACTCAAGCCGTTAGGTAGGCCACCATGGACGATCGTTTGCCCGAACTGGGCGACCTCGAGCACGAGGTCATGCAACTGGTTTGGGCCCATGGTCCGATTACGGCCGAGGTCGTGCGCGAACGGCTGTCACGGCGGCTGAAGGAATCGACGGTCCGCACGGTACTGCGCCGGCTCGAAGAAAAGGGCTATGCTAACCACACCGTGGACGGTCGCACATATGTCTACCACGCTGCCGAACCACGCGCGCAGGTCGCAGCCAAGGCGGTGCAGCGCATCGTCGACTGGTTCTGCAACGGCTCGATCGAGGAGGTCCTCGTCGGCATGGTGGACAATGCGATGCTAGACCAGCAGCAATTGCGCACGCTGGCCGACCAGGTGGCCAAGGCAAAGAAGGCGAGGGGAGTGAAAAAGAATGATCGCAACTCTGGCTGAGGCGGCGCTGCGCTCCTTCGTGCTGGGAGGCGTCGTCTGGTTAGGTCTGAATCTGTTTCGCGTGCGCAATCCGCACGTCCACATGACGGCGTGGATCGTCGTGCTGCTGGCGTCGCTGGCGATGCCATTCGTGATGCATTGGCCGACGCTCACCATCGATCGGCTGCCCTTGTCGGTACCGGTGCCGGACGAATTCTGGCCGGCTGATATCTCGATGCCCGAGACGCCGCAGCCGGCGCTGCCGATCGCGCCCGGAGCGGCCATCGCTCCGGCGGTGAAGAGTGCCGTCTTGATCGATTGGTGGCTGGTGGCCAGCATCGTCTATGCCGGCGTCGCCGGCCTGTTGCTGCTGCGGCTTGCCATCGGCCTCTGCCTGACCTGGCGTCTGGCGCGGGCGGCGAAGCCGATGGGCGGCCCGCAGATGGTCGATGCCGACGTGCGCGTCAGCTGCGACGTCGGCGGTCCCGTCACCTTCGGCTCGACCATTCTGGTGCCGCCGCAATTTTTCGGCTGGGATGCGAAGAAGCGCCTCGCAGTGCTTGCCCACGAAGGCGCGCATGTCGCGAACCGCGACTTCTACGTTCTGCTGCTCGCTTCCCTCAACCGCGCGGTGTTCTGGTTCAGCCCGTTTTCGTGGTGGCAGCTCGCTTGTCTGGCCGAGCTTGCGGAGATCATCAGCGATGCCCAGGCGATCGAAGTCATCGACGACCGGCTATCCTATGCGGAAATCTTGCTCGATGTCGCAACCGGCGTGAAGCCGCGGCCGATGGAGCTCGCGATGGCGCGCGCCTCGACGGTGCGCGCGCGCGTCGAGCGCATCATCGCGGCTGCCGCCATGCCCGTGGCGGTCGGCTGGCGCAAGCGGCTGTGGGTCGCGGCCGCGATCGTGCCGGCTGTGATCGTGTCGGCCGGCATGATCGCCTATCGCACGCCGGACCCCGCGCCCGTCGCCGCGGATGCCGGCGAGGTTCCGGCCGAGCATTACCGCCCCTTCGTCAATTTCTACGCCATGGGTCCGGCCTCGGTATTCGCGATCTTCCGCGAGGGCGACGAGCTCTATGGACAGCTCACCGGGCAGCGCAAGCTGCGCCTGACGATTGGCAGTGACGGCACGGCCTCCTACGCGGCCTCGTTCGGCGAGATCACGTTCCCGCTCGATGCGGAGCGTCGATCCTCCGAGCTGATGCTGCACATGAATG
>WNGR01004353.1_pt1 | contig 15306 bp, 8 predicted proteins | sample 5407581 | NCBI WGS metagenome assembly WNGR01 (sample SAMN13153383, study PRJNA577476) | soil metagenome | isolation source: 80 cm soil or saprolite under Garry oak tree replicate 2 | place: USA:California | collected 2016-06-15
GCCGCATCACTCACGTTCCCGGACGCGCGCGCCAGCGCCTTCTGAATGAGCACCCGTTCCACGTCCTCGAGGCTCATCTGGTCGAGCGGCGTCGCGCCGTTCGCCCCGCTGCCGAGCCCCAAGTCGCGCGTTCGCACCGAGCTGTCCTCGGCCATCAACACGGCCCGCTCGATCGTGTGGTCGAGCTCCCGCACGTTCCCGGGCCAGGGATACGCCCGGAGGGCCTGCATCGCGTCCGCCGCGAAGCCGCTAATCCGCTTGCGGTAACGCGCGGCGTGGCGGCGCCCGAAATGGCTGGCGAGCAGGGGAATATCCTCGCGGCGCTCGCGCAGCGGCGGCAGGCGGATCTCGACGGTGTTGAGGCGGAACAGCAAGTCCTGCCGAAACCTGCCGGCGGTCGTTTCCGCGTGGATGTCCGCGTTCGTAGCCGAGATGACGCGCACGTTCACGCGCCGCGTCTTGGAGGAGCCGACGCGCTCGAACTCGCCGGTTTCGAGCACGCGCAACAGCTTCGCCTGCTGCGGCAGCGGCAGGTTCGCGATCTCGTCGAGAAACAGCGTCCCGCCCTCGGCGAGCTCGAACCGCCCGACGCGATCGACCTTCGCGTCGGTGAAGGCGCCTTTCACGTGCCCGAACAGCTCGCTCTCGAACAGGCCGTCGGGAATGCCCCCCAGGTTGACGGCGACAAGGGGCCGCTCGGCCCGGCCCGACGCGGCGTGCAGCCAGCGGGCGACGACCTCCTTGCCGGTGCCGTGCTCACCCAGGATGAGCACGTTGGCGTCCGACGGCCCGATGCGCTCCATCAGCTTGAGCACCGGCTGCATCGCGGGCGACTCGGCGATCAGCTCGGGCAAGCCCTCGCGGCGCAAGGCACGGTTCTCGCGCTCGAGCTGCTGGCTGCGGCGCAACGCCCGGCCCAGCTCGACCTGGGTGCGTAGTGTCGCGAGCAGGCGGCGGTTGTCCCAGGGCTTCTCGATGAAGTCCCGCGCGCCGCGGCGCATCGCCTCGACGGCGCCGTCGATACTGGCCCAGGCAGTCATCACGACGACCGGGGGGGAGGCGTCGAGCCCCTGGAGTCGCCCGAGCAGGTCCAACCCCTCCGCACCGGACGTCGTGTCGCGCGTGTAGTTCATGTCGATCAGGAGGGCGTCGAAATCGTGGGCGTCCAAGGCCGACAGCACGGCGCGGGGCGAGGTGGCGGCTTGCACCTCGTAGCCTTCACCCTTGAGGAGCAGCTTGAGGGCTTCGAGGACGTCCGGTTCGTCGTCGGCGACGAGGATGCGAGGAGCCGTGGATGAAGCGGGCATCGCGCTGAATGTGACGAGGTCACGCGGCGGGGGGAAGGTCCGCGCGCCGTCTTGGAGCACTCTCATCGTTTTGCACATTGCCCCGACCGGCCGCATACTTCGACGAGCACACCGCCGCCTACGACGGCGCGCAGCGCGTACTCCAGGCGTTGACCCAAGGAGGTTCACATGGCCCGCAATGACGACGACTTGGACCGGCGAGACGCGCTGAAGCTGATCGCCGGCGGGCTCGGCCTCGCCGCGCTGGGGGCGGAAGCCGCGGCCTGCGCTCCCACGGTCCGCGCCGCGTCGTCGGAGCCGCGGCGCAGCGCGGCGCCCGCGCCCGACCGGTTCCTCGCCGCCCCGCCGATGGACACAGTCCGGATCGGCTTCGTCGGCGTCGGCGGGATGGGGAGCGCCCACGTGCGCAACCTGCTCCGCGTCGAGGGGTGCGTGATCAAGGCCGTGGACGACATCGTGCCCGAGAAGGTGACCCGCATCCAGGACTTGGTCGAGCAGGCCGGTTTCCCACGCCCGGCGGGCTACTCCCGCGGCCCCACGGACTTCGTCCGCATGTGCGAGCAGGAGGACCTGGACCTGGTCTACAACGCCACGCCGTGGGAGTGGCACGTCCCGATCTGCCTCGCGGCGATGCGCAACGGCAAGCACGCCGTCACTGAGGTGCCGGCGGCCTACACGGTCGACGACTGCTGGGCGTTGGTCGAGCAGGCGGAGACACACGGCAAGCACTGTATCATGATGGAGAACTGCACTTACGGGCGGATGGAGATGATGGTGTTCAACATGGTCCGGCAGGGCGTGTTCGGGGAGATCCTGCACGGCGAGGGCGGGTACCTGCACGACCTGCGGTCCGTGAAATTCAGCCCTGAAGGCGAAGGGCTGTGGCGCCGCGCGCACTCGATGCAGCGCAACGGCAACCTCTACCCCACACACGGCCTGGGCCCGGTGGCCAACTGCATGGACGTGAACCGGGGCGACCGGTTTGCGTCCTTGGTCTCCATGAGCAGCCCGTCGCGTGGGCTGCAGCTGTACGCCCGCGAGCATTTTCCGGACGGATCACCCCAGCGGCAGGAGCAGTACGTCCTGGGCGACGTGAACATGAGTCTGATCAGGACGGCAAACGGGCGAACGATCTGCGTGAGCCACGACACGAACCTCCCACGCCCCTACGGCAGGGTCCACGTGCTCCAGGGCACCCGCGGTCTGTTCCAGGGCTACCCGGACCGCGTCTACCTCGAGGGGCGGAGCAAGCCGGACGAGTGGGACCCGGCGGAGGCCTACCTGGCCGAGTTCGATCATCCCCTGTGGAAGCAAATGGAGGAGAAGAGCCGCGGCGCCGGGCACGGCGGTATGGACTACCTCGAGGACTACCGGCTCATCAAGTGCCTGCGCGAAGGGTTTCCCACCGACATGAACGTGTACGATGCCGTGGCCCTGAGCGCCGTCACGCCGCTGTCCGAATGGTCGGTGGCGAACGGCAGCCGCCCGGCGGAGTTCCCCGACTTCACGCGCGGCCGCTGGAAGACGTGGCCGCGCCTGGGGATCGTCACGGCTTGACCGACCCGCGATCGCGCGCGCTGGTGACGGGCGGCGCGGGGTTTATCGGCTCCCATCTCGTCGGCCGCCTGCTTGCAGACGGCTGCGACGTCTGCGTGGTGGACGATCTGTCCACGGGATCGGCGAGCAACGTCCCGGCGGGGGCCCGGTTCGAGCGGGCCGATATCTGCGATGTGGATGCGCTGCGGGAGGTTGTGGCCGGCTTCAAGCCGGAGGTGGTGTTCCACGCGGCGGCGCAGACGGACGTGCGCCGGTCGATCCGGGAGCCGGACTTCGATGCGCGGGTGAACGTGCTGGGTGGACTGAACGTGCTGCGCGCGGCGGTAGCCGTCGAGGCGCGGCGCATCGTGTACGCCTCGTCGGCCGCCGTGTACGGCGACCCGGAGCAGCTGCCCGTCTCCGAACGCGACGCGACGCGTCCGGTTTCCGAGTACGGTGCGAGCAAGCTCGCGTTCGAGCACTATCTCAGTGCCCACGGGGGCCGCGGGCTGATCGAGTACGCGGTGCTGCGATACGCCAACGTGTACGGACCGCGCCAGCGTGGCGACGGGGAGGCTGGTGTCGTGGCGATCTTCACGCAACGCATGCTCGCCGGTGAGCCCGTAACGATCTTCGGCGATGGCACCAAGACACGCGACTACGTGTACGTCGGCGACGTCGTGGAGGCGACGATTCGGGCAGCCGCCGGACCCTCGGGGGTCGCGGCCAACGTCGGGTGGGGGCGGGAGGTCTCGGACCTCGAGCTGTTTCGCGAGGTCGCTGCCGCCACGGGATTCACGAATAGGCCGACCCACGCGGCAGACCGGCGGGGCGACATCGCGCGGATCTGTCTCGACCCCGCCATGGCGCGGCGCACGTGGGACTGGCGTGCGTCCGTGTCGCTCGAGGACGGCGTGCGACGGGTGGTCGAGAGCGCGAGGGCCAACCAGCTCTCGAGGCGGTCATGAGGGCGCTCGAGCCCGCGAGGTAGCCATCGGCGCGCCCGCCCTCGTAATCCTCGCGGCCGGAGTAGGCAGCCGCTACGGCGGGCCGAAGCAGATCGAGCCGCTCGGGCCCGCCGGCGCCACGCTGCTTGACTACAGCATCTACGACGCTGTGCGCGCGGGCTTCGGGACCGCTGTCCTGGTGATCCGAGACGATCTGGAGGCGGCGATTCGCGCCACGATCGGGGCGCGCTGGAGCAGAGGAGTCCGCCCGGCTCTCGTCTATGCCCGCCAGCGGCTCGATGACGTCCCGGCTGGTGTGACCCTCCCGCCGACGCGCACGAAGCCGTGGGGCACGGGACACGCGGTGCTGGCGGCGGCATCAGAGGTCCGCGGCCCGTTCGCCGTGGTGAACGCGGACGACTTCTACGGCCGCGACGCCTTCACCCGGGCGGCGGAGTTCCTCGCCGCGGGGCACGGCGGGTCCCCTGAGACGTTCGCCAACATCGCGTACCCGCTACGCGACACGCTCAGCGCGGCCGGCGGCGTGAACCGCGCGGTCTGCCGTGCCGATGGGGACGGGTGGCTCGAAACTGTGGAGGAAGTCGTGGACATCCGGCGGCTGGCAGACGGCGCGTATGCGGGAACCGATCCTCACGGGCGACCAGTGCGGCTCGCAGCTGATGCCCCCGTCTCGATGAACATGTGGGCTTTCACCCCTGCGGTGTTCGCCCTGCTGCGGCGCGGGTTTGCGGAGTTCGTGCGCCAAGCGGGCGCTGGGCAGGGCGAGTTCCTGATCTCGCATGGCATCGGGGACGCGGTGCGCGGAGGCGAGGCGCGCGTGCGCCTGCAGCGCACGCACGGCCGCTGGCTCGGCGTGACCTACCCGGACGACCGTCCGCGCGTCGAGACGGCATTGCGCCAGCTGGTGGCCGCGGGCGAGTACCCGGAGCGGCTCTGGGGGTGAGCGATAAGCAGGAGATCCTTCGCGCCGGGGGCGCTCAGGATGACAAGCCCGCTCGCTCTGGGGAATAGAAGAAGGAGACCACGCTCCGATGCACTTCCCAAGTTCACCATCACTCTTTTTCCCACCGAAGCGACCGGCGCTGTCATCCTGAGCGAGCGCGCGGACGCGCGCGAGCGAAGGATCTGTTTAGCGAAGGATCCGGGCTTGACGGCACGCCTCCCAGACTGCATCAAGGGGAGCCATGAGACTGGACACCCTCGATTGGATCGTGCTTGCGCTCTACGGCATCGTCTGCGTGGCCATCGGCCTGGCAGTGGTGCGGCGCGCCGGTCAGGGCCGCCACGAGTTCTTCCTCTCCGGGCGCCGGCTGTCGTGGTGGCTCCTGGGGGTGTCGCTCGTGGCCACGACGTTCTCGACCGACACGCCGAACCTCGTCACCGATCTCGTGCGCACCGGCGGCGTGAGCCAGAACTGGGTCTGGTGGGCCTTCGCGGTCACGGGGATGTGCACCGTGTTCTTCTACGCCAAGCTGTGGCGGCGCTCCGCCGCCCTCACCGACATCGCGTTCTACGAGGTGCGCTATTCCGGCCGGCCGGCGGCCTTCCTCCGAGGTTTCCGGGCGATCTACCTCGGCGTGTTCTTCAACGTGATGATCATGGCCTCGGTCAATCTCTCCGCCACCAAGATCGCCGGCGTGATGCTCGGCTGGGATCGCGAGACGGCGGTGCTCATCGGCGGCGCCGTCACCGTGCTGTACGCGGCCAGCTCCGGGCTGTCGGGAGTCGTCTTGACCGATTTCGTCCAGTTCCTGATCGCGATGGTCGGGTCCGTGATGGCTGCCGTCGTGGCGCTCGGGCTTCCCGAAGTGGGCGGCCTGTCGGGGCTGTTCGCCCACCCCGCGGTGGCCGGGCACCTGTCGCTCTTGCCCGACTTCTCGGACTGGAGCACGGCGGCCGCCGTCCTGGTCGTGCCGCTCGCGGTGCAGTGGTGGAGCACGTGGTATCCCGGGGCCGAGCCGGGAGGCGGGGGCTACGTCGCGCAGCGCATGCTCGCCGCGCCCACCGAGCGCGACGCCATGCGCACGACCCTGCTGTTCAACGTGCTGCACTACGCGGTGCGGCCGTGGCCGTGGATCATCGTGGCGCTCGCGTCGCTCATCATCTATCCCGACCTCGCTTCCATCGCCGCGCGGTTCCCCCACATCGACCAGGCGATCGTGCGAAACGACCTGGGCTACTCCGCGATGCTCGTGTATCTCCCGCACGGGCTGCTCGGCCTGATGATCGCCTCGCTGGCGGCGGCGTACATGTCCACCATCAGCACCCACCTGAACTGGGGCGCTTCCTACGCGGTCGAGGACTGCTACCGCCGCTTCGTGGCGCCCGACAAGGACGAGCGCCACTACGTGCGGGTAGGGCGCGCCGTCACGGTGGGGCTGATCGCGCTCGCGTCGGCCCTGTCGCTCTGGCTCCACAACTCCTACCAGGCGTTCCAGATCCTGCTCCAGATCGGCGCCGGGACCGGACTGATCTTCCTGCTGCGCTGGTTCTGGTGGCGGATCAACGCGTGGAGCGAGATCGCCGGCATGGCGATCTCCTTCGTGGTGGCCGTGTACTTCCAGTTCGTGCACACGGCGCTCGGGCTCGCGCCGCTCGCCCCCACGCTCCAGCTCGTGATCGGCGTCGCGATCACCACCGTCGGGTGGCTGGCCGTGACGTTCGCGACGCCGCCCACCGACCGCGCCACCCTCCAGACGTTTTATGACCGCATTCGACCGATGGGCCCGGGCTGGAGCCGCGCGGTGACGACTAGGCCAGCGAATCCTGGAGAAAGCGTGACCGCCGCCTTCCTGTGCTGGTTCCTGGGCTGCGCCGTCATCTACGCGGCGCTGTTCGGCACGGGATACGTGTTGTACGGGAAGCCGCTGCCCGGGATCGTGTGCCTGGTGGCCGCGGGCGCGGCGGCGTGGGGGCTGTTCCGCGCGTTGCCGCGAGTGGGGTTCGAATAGTCGGCGCCCTAGGGTTTGGGGGTTGGGTCGGGGCTGCCCCGTCATACCAGTATGCACCTCGAGGACGAACGTCTCTACCTCCTGCTGGACCGCTACCTGGCCGGCGAGGCCTCGGCCGCGGACGCACAGGCCGTGCGGGAGTGGCTCGCGGCAGACGCCGAGCACGCCCTGCTGCTGGACGACCTGCGGCTCGTCAAGCGCGTCATAGCGGACAAACCACCCCATAGCAGCACGAATGCGGCCTGGGCGAAGGCGCTCAAGGCACTAGAGGTCGCCCACCCCGCGCAGCCGCGCGTGTCGCGGCGGCTGCTCGTGGCGGCGCTCGCCGCCGCCGCGGTCGTCATCGGCCTGATCGCGGGGCCGGGTGTCGGGGGGTTGCTGCGGCGGACGCCGCAATGGCGGGAGTACGCCACCGCCGCGGCGCAGCGCATGGTCATCCGCCTGCAAGACGGCACACAGGTCACCATCGCGCCCAAGAGTCGCGTGCGCTACACGGCCGACTACGGCACGGCGCACCGCGACCTCTATCTCGACGGCGAAGCGTATTTCCAGGTCGCACCCGACTCACAGCGTCCGCTCCGGGTCCACACGGCGGGCAGCGTGACCGAGGACCTGGGGACGGCGTTCGTGATCAGGGCCTATGCCGATCAGATCGCGACCGAAGTCGTGGTGGCCGAAGGGCGAGTGGCGTTGTGGCGCGCTCGCCCCGATACCATCGCGGTGGAGGCTCCGCCGGCCCTGGTGCTCGGCGCCCGTGACCTCGGGCAACTCGGGGCCAGCGGCGATGCCACGCTGCGGCGCGGCGTCGATGTCGACAGGCAGCTCGCGTGGACGAGGGGCGTGCTCGCGTTCGACGGCACGCCGCTCCGCGAGGCCGTGCGCACGCTCGGACGGTGGTACGACGTCGAGATCCGACTTGACGACGCCGATAGCGCACTCGCCGGGCGCCGCTTCACGGCAACCTTCACCAACGAGCCGATCGACCTGGTCTTGCAACGGATTGCGTTGACCCTCGGGCTGCGTGTTGAGCGCGCTGATGGGTCTGTGTTCTTGCTTCGGAATGGTAGGTAACCGTCATGCCAGTCTGCTTTCGGGGAGAAGGCCTTATGAACCGCGTTGCATTGTTCTCTCTCGTGCTTGCCTGGGCGCTGGCGCTGTGCCCGCACGGCGTCGCTGCGCAATATGTGGGTGATCCGAGCGAAAGCCGGGCCCCGCGATTCCTGCTGGCAATGGCGGAGCGCCGAGCGCCGGTACCGGTTGACCTGAAGCGCTCGTGGGTGCTGCGCCAGCCGCTCTCGCTCGCGCTCGACGGCGTCACGCTCAAGGAGGCGCTGGCGGAGATCTCCCGCCAGGCGCGACTCCACCTCGTCTATGCCGACGACGCCGTGCCGATCGCGGCGACGGTGAATCTGCGTGCGGATCGGATTACGGTGGCCGCGGCGCTGACGGACGTGCTGCTCGACGCGGGCGTGGACGTCGTGTTCACGCGGGATGGGCGCGCCACGCTGGTCAAGCGCCCCGAGGGGCCGGCGGTGCAACTGGGCTCGATCGCGGGCACGGTGACGGCAGGGGAGACAGGCACGCCCCTCGTGCGCGCGGTCGTGAGCGTGGTCGGGACGCGTCTCACGGCTGAGACTGACGCCTCCGGCCGGTACGTGATCAGCAGCGTGCCGGTGGGGACGCAACGGCTCAGGGCCCGGATGCTGGGGTACGCCCCCGCCGACACCAGCGTGGTCGTCGCGGAGGGGCAGGAGGCGGTTGTGAACTTTCAGCTCAAGGCGCAGGCGATTGAGCTGGAGGCGGTTGTGGCGGTGGGCTACGGTGAGAAGAGAAGGGAAGATCTCACCGGGGCGGTGGGTTATGTAGGTCCCGAAGCGCTGACGGATCGCCCGATCACGAACACCATATCGGCCCTACAAGGGGCGATGCCCGGATTGATCGTGCAGCGGTCTTCGGGACAGCCGGGGGTGGAAGACTTCGATCTGAATCTGCGGGGTGTTTCATCGGCCAATGGGGGGAACACGCCGCTGGTGCTGATCGACGGCGTCCCGGGCAATCTCGATCTGCTGAACCCCGCTGACATCGAGTCCATTACGGCGTTGAAGGATGCCGCTGCATCGATCTATGGCGCGCGCGCCGCCGATGGCGCGCTGCTGGTCACGACCAAGCGCGGCAGGCGCACGGCGCCGATCTTCACGTACAGCAACAACACAGCCGTCACCAAGTTAACGGGAATGATGGACACGCCCAATAACTATCAGATGGCGGTCATGGATAATGAGGCGAACATTCACGCCGGCGCCACCCCGATGTACACCCCGGACCTGCTCAACCGGGTGCGCATCGGCGATCCCACTCCCATTCCGCATCCGCTGTACGCCAGCTTGGGGTGGATGCTCTTCTTTACGAACACTGATTGGCGCAAAGCCCTGTTCGAAAACGGATTCGAGCAGAAGCACACCCTGTCGGTCTCGGGCGGCGGCCAGAATTCCAGCTACTATGTCTCGGCGGCGTATGCGAATCAGAACGGCGTGATTCGCTACGCCAACGACAATAACCAGCGCTATCAGCTCAGGCTGAATTACGATTACGACTTCTCCCGGCGGGTCCGGCTGGAATCACGCCTCGCCGTAGAGAATCAGGACCGGTCGGACATCGGCGGCTTGAGCCACGCTTCCTGGTGTGGTTGCCCGTGGGTGGTCGTTGAAGGGATCTTCGGCATGCCCAATCATCCGATCTACACGCAGAGTGGTCAGCACTTTTTTGCGCAGGGTGGGTGGGACAACGCCGTGGCGCAAGCGAAGGAAGCCGCGACGGCCACGTTTGACACACGCGATGTCAATACCAATTTCAAGTTGATCGTCGAGCCGCTGGATGGACTGAAGCTGAATCTCCAGTCTGGCATCGACTACCGATCGGATAACAACACCGACATCGGCAAGTCCACTCCGTTATACCGCTGGGATGACAGCAGCATCGTCTACTATTCCATAACGAATCCCGATCGGAACTGGGTGGACCGGCGCGATTTCAGCATCCTGCACCGAAACTACGTGGGGTATGCGGAATTCAGCAGAACGTTTGCCGACCGGCACGCTCTCCAGCTCATGGCCGGCGTGTCGCACGAAGACTACGACATGGACTCGGTCCGGGCGGCCAGATACGGCTTTACGAGTCAGGACGTGTGGGGACTGAATCTCGGCACCGGCACGATGTTGATGGGCGGGGGCGGCGAGCAGTGGGCGATCCGATCGCTCTTCTCCCGCTTGAGCTACGGGTTTAACAACAAGTACCTGCTCGATGCCACGCTGCGCTACGATGGCAGCTCCCGCTTCCGCCCCGAGAAGCGCTGGGGGGTTTTTCCGGGCGTGTCGCTCGCCTGGCGCGTCTCCGAAGAGCCATTTGCGCGCCGTCACCTGGGCACATTCGATGATCTGAAGCTGCGCGCCTCGTACGGAGAAACCGGGAACCAAGAGGGCATCAATCTCTACGACTACCTGCAGCTGATCACCATCGGCCGGGGGTATCCATATCCATTCGGCGCCGGCGGTCAGGACCAATCGGCATTCCTGTCGGGCATGGTGGCGAAAGACAGGACGTGGGAGACGATTGCTACGACCAACGTGGGGCTGGACGCGACCCTGTTGTCGTCCAAGGTCAATTTCACGTTTGATTACTTCATCAAGAACAATCGCGACATGCTGATCCCCGTCACCTATCCCAGCCTGTTAGGTGCCCAGCCACCATTCTCGAATGCGGGCCAGCTCAAGACCTGGGGCTTCGAGACATCATTGGGATGGAGAGGTCAGGTTCGCGGCATTCAGGTTTCGGCGCGAGCGAGTCTCAGCGATGCCAAGAACAAGGTCGTGAACTACGGAGGACAGGACACCTACGTGTTGGGCCTGAACGCCGTCTGGGATGGACATATCCGGGAAGGCTATCCGGTCAATTCGTACTTCGGCTACGTGTTCGATGGGCTGATCCGCAACCAGGCGGAGCTCGACGCCTATAAGCTGATTCCGGGCGTGCCCAACGACATCGGGATCGGTGATGCGCGATACAAGGATGTGAACGGTGACGGGAAAATCAGCCTGTACGGCGATACCCCGGGGCAAGACGGTGATGTCGTCTATCTGGGGAATACCGCCCCGCGGTATACGTACGGAATGAATCTCAACCTCGCGTGGAAGCGATTCGATCTCGGCGTCTTTTTCCAGGGGGTGGGCAAGCGGACCCTCTTCAGAGAGGGTGACTACCGCATGCCTTGGAGTGACTGGTGGAGACAGCCCCCGCTGTTCTACTACGGGCAAACCTGGAACGAAGATCGCCCCAACGCACCCTATCCGCGGCTGACGCACGGCGACATCCGGTTCTGGAATTATCAGCCGTCGACCCTGCAGAAGATCAACGCGGCCTATCTGCGTCTGAAAAACCTGCAGATCGGGTATTCCCTCCCTGAGCGTCTGATTGCGCGGGCTCGCATGACGCGCGCCAGAGTGTATTTCAGCGGGTTCGATCTCTGGGAGAAGCACAGCGTGAAGGGCGGATGGGATCCCGAGTCGATCTCCAACGGCTTCAACTATCCGTTCCAGCGGCTGTACTCCTTCGGCATGGATATCACTTTCTAATGGGGCGCCCATTCATGAACCGGCTCACTGTCGCATATACCGGCGCCCTCCTGATGCTGGCGCTGGGCTGCAAGGACCTGAATCTCGGTCCGAAGGATCAAGTCTCGGACGCCTCGTTCTGGAAAAATCCGGACCAGTTCCGACTCGCGGCCAACGATTTCTACTTCGCGCTGCGCGGCCCTAACTACATCGAGCTCAATTCAGATATCGCCACCGGCAGCGGGAGCTCGGAGATGTCGTCGATGAGCAACGGGTCGTATCTGCCGGCGGCGAATTCCGACCTGTGGACCAATTCGTACGCGGGGATCCGGGCGACCAACTATCTGCTCGAGAAAGCCTCACAATCGGGCTTGGGATCGCAAATCGATCGCTGGGTAGGCGAAGCGCTGTTCTTCCGGGCATATCACTACTGGAACCTGGTGAAAGCCTACGGCGGCGTGCCGCTGATCACCACGGTGCTCGACGTCACCTCGCCGGAGGTGTACACACCTCGAGCGACGCAACAACAGATCGTTGATTTCATCATTGCCGACCTCGACAACGCCGTGCCCAAACTCCTCAAGCAGAGTCAGCTGAGCCCCGCGGAGATGGGGCGGGTGACGCAAGGCGCGGCGCTCGCGCTGAAGGCCCGGGCGGCGCTGTATCAGGGAACGTGGCGCAAGTACCACGCTGAGGGAGATCCCACGGCGATGCTCACGGCGGCAATCAATGCCGCACAGCAACTGATTACGTCAAATGAGTACGATCTGTATACCGACCACGGCACAGACAGCAGTTACAAGTTCCTGTTCATACTGCAGGGCGATGATAGTAAGGAAGTGATCTTGGCCAGACGGTATTACGCGGGTCGCGCCACCCACAATTGGACCAGAGAACTGTGGTTCAATTACATGATCCCCACGAAGAAGCTGGCGGACATGTACCTGTGCAAGGACGGCCTGCCGATTGCAATCTCGCCGCAGTTCCTGGGGTACGATTCTCTCGCGACCACGGAATTTCAAAACCGGGACCCCAGAATGGCGATGACGTTCATCGTCCCGGGCAGCGACGTCCACAAGGAGAGTGGGTTCCTCCCGGTCTTTCCGGGTTTCTCGGGCACTACCGCCACCCGCACCGGCTACATGCTGCGCAAATTCTTGGACGAAACTGACGAGGCGGCGCACTTTGCCGGTCAGTACGATTTCAAGGAGTTTCGCTACGGCGAGGTGCTCTTGATCCTCGCCGAGGCACTCTTTGAGCGCGACGGCGTGATCTCCGACGCCGACCTGAACCGAACGATCAATGTGCTACGTGGCCGGGTTGGCATGCCGACCCTGACCAATGGTGGTGTAAGTACCAACGGGTTGGACATGCTGACGGAGATCCGGCGAGAGCGGACTGTGGAATTGGCGTTCGAAGGCTTCCGGCGTGACGACTTGCGACGCTGGAAAACGGCAGAGACTGAGATGCCGCAGGCGCTCCGCGGCGTGAAATTTGTCGGCACAGAATTTGAGCAACGGGATTCCACCCTGGTCATCGGTACGGACATCCAGGTGGACGGGGGCGGCTTCGTTATCGCCGAGCCGGCCTCGGGAAGGCAATTCCTCCCGAAGCACTACCTTGACCCGATTCCCTTGCAGCAGATTCAATTATCACACGGCACGCTCACCCAAAACCCGGGCTGGTGATGCGCAGGATTCTGGCAGCTTGTTGTCTCTCGTGTCTGATCACCGCCGTCGTTTACGGGCAGGATGGAGTCCAGCGCGCACGCCTTGATCCTGCGAAAATCCGTGTCCCCGCGTTCCATTTTCAACCAGAATACACGTTCGACTCGCCGAGCGATCCACAGAAATGGTCGGTGCAGCCGAAGGGGCTGAACGTCTCGTTCGCTACCACCGACCAGGCTTACTTCAGGAGTGAGGTCCCGGACCTGCCGCAGCAATCCCAGTCATGGGAAGCCAGCGGCTGGAAAGGCGAACGGTTGAATGCGGAGGTGGTGGTCTGGTCACGGGACACGGTGAACCAGATTCGCGTCGCCGTCAGCGATCTCGTGAACGCGAACGGCGCCGCGCTCCCGAGCGGCAATGTGCACGTCTATCTCGTTCGCTATGTCGTCTCGAACTACCCGTACGGCGCCAACGAGGTGAGCTGCGGGGCGACCGATTCGAACCCGCCCTATCTCATGCCGGACCGGCTGGAGCCGTTCCAGCGGTTCGACCTGCCGGCAAGCAGCGTGAGGCCGATCTGGCTGTCGTTGGACATTCCCGCGGGCACGACACCCGGCATGTACCGGGGAACGGTCGACATCAGTTCTGAGAAGGGTCGTGCGACACTGCGGGTGGCGATCACGGTCCAAGACCAAACCTTGCCTCCACCTGGTGATTGGAAGTTCAGATTGGACTTATGGCAGAATCCCTGGGTGGTTGCCTGGTACTACCACGTCGCACCCTGGTCGGAAGAGCACAAGGCACTATTGCGGCGGCATCTGAAGTTGTACGCAGATGCGGGTGGGAAGTACATCACCACCTACGCCGTTCATTCCCCGTGGTCGGACAATTCCTACATGATCGAAGGGGCAATGATCGAATGGACCAAGCGGGCTGACGGGACTTGGAAATTCGACTACACCATCTTCGATCAGTACGTGGAGCTGGCGACCGCCGTCGGCGTGACGAAAGCGATCACGATCTATACGCCGCTGCCGTGGGGGAACCGCTTCCGCTACCTCGACGAGCGATCCGGAAACTACGTCTACGAGCAGTGGGCACCCGACTCGGCGCAATTCGCCGCAGCGTGGCGGGCGTTTCTCGACGATCTCAAAGGCCACCTGGAACAGCGCGGCTGGTTCGATCGGACCTATCTTGGGATCAACGAAAATGAAATGCCGCTCACGCTCGCCGCGATCCGGGTGATCAGGGCGCATTCTCCAAAATGGAAGATCACCTACGCTGGAAACTGGCACACGGAGCTGGACTCGCTCCTCAACGATTACTCTCCGATCATCACCAGCGAGCCGAGCCAGCAGGAGCTCAGGGCGCGTTCCGCACGACGGTCCACGACCACGTACTACGTGTGCTGCACGCCCCAGAAGCCCAACACGTTTGTCTTTTCGCCGCCGATCGAAGGCCGGTATATCGCTTGGTACTCGGCAGCGTACGGGTATGATGGATTCCTGCGCTGGGCCTACGATGCCTGGCCGGCCGATCCGGTGCGGGACGCGCGCCATGCGTTGTGGCCCGCCGGCGATGAGTTTCTCGTTTATCCAGGCGCGAGCAGCAGTGTCCGATTTGAGAAGCTACGCGAGGGAATCGTCGATTATGAAAAGATTCGGATCTTGCACGCGCTGGCATCCCAATCGACCAATGGCACGATCAGACGGCAGCTCCGGGACCTGGACAACCACCTGGGCACATTCGTGGGAGATCGCGATTACAGTAAGCGCAATTACGATCAAGCGAGAATCACGGAAGCCGTGCACAAGGGGATGCGGATGCTGGAGGCGTTAAGCGATCGCCTTGCGCGATAGCGGAGTGGTCTGTAGCGAGGTTCAGGATTACGTCCTCACCCACGAACTGACGCCCGCAGGTCCGGTTCCGACAGCGTTCGATCCGAATGGTGTCTATCCCTACATCAGCTATGTAGCGACCTCCCACCGACCGGTACTCAAAAACTACCGGTTCATCGTGTTGGAGAACGAGCGCGTCAGAGCCGTGATTTGCCCCGACCTCGGCGGCAAAGTCACATCGCTCATTCATAAGGGATCCGGCAAGGAAGTTCTCTACACGTCGGATGTCATCAGGCCGGTGCGGATTCTCCCCCGATTCGCTTTTGTGGCCGGCGGGATTGCCGTCAGCTTTCCCATTTCGCACTCCCCTACGCAGAACGAACCGGTACTCTCCCGGACCGATCGAACAGACAAGCGGGTGTACGTCAGCTG
>WNGR01005706.1_pt1 | contig 15296 bp, 10 predicted proteins | sample 5407581 | NCBI WGS metagenome assembly WNGR01 (sample SAMN13153383, study PRJNA577476) | soil metagenome | isolation source: 80 cm soil or saprolite under Garry oak tree replicate 2 | place: USA:California | collected 2016-06-15
GAGGACGCCATCACCGACTGGCTCGATTCGCACCAGGTTCGTGACGGCTGGGACATGGCGCCGACGTTCGTGGCGGCAGGACTCGACATCGCCTGGCTCGATCGTGTGAAGGCGACGGTGGACCCGGGATGCCTGGAGGCGGCGCTGCGGTGGCTGAACTACACCGTCGACACCGAGCTGCTGATGAACGAGATCGAGGACTCCACCACCCGGGTCTCCACCCTGGTCGGCGCGGCCAAGCAGTACTCGCAGCTGGACCGGGCGCCGTACCAGGTCGTCGACGTGCACGAACTGCTGGACAGCACGCTGATGATGCTGTCCGGGAAGATTCCGCCCGGCATCAAGGTGGTGAAGGAGTACGACCGGTCGCTGCCGCAGATCCCGGCGTACGCGGCCGAGCTGAATCAGGTCTGGACGAACCTGATCGACAACGCCGTGTCCGCGATGAACGGCACCGGGACGCTGACGGTACGCACCGGGAAGGTCCGGGAGGACGAGGTGTTCGTGGAGTTCGGCGACACCGGGCCCGGGGTTCCGCCGGAGATCAAGAACCGTATATTCGAGCCGTTCTTCACCACCAAGCCGGTGGGCGAGGGAACCGGCCTCGGGCTGGACATCTCGTGGCGCATCGTGGTGAAGAAGCACCATGGGGACCTGTCACTGGAGTCGTCACCGGGTGACACGCGGTTCCGGGTACGGCTACCGGTCACCTGGCAGGATACGGAGGAGAGCTGACATGAGCGAGATCGCTGGGATCGACCCGTCCGTGCCGCCGAGCGGGGAAGGCTGCGTCGAGTGCGAGGCCGCGGGCGGCTGGTGGGTGCACCTGCGCCGGTGCGCGCAGTGCGGGCACATCGGCTGCTGCGACACGTCGCCCATGCAGCACGCGACCGCGCACGCCTCGGCTACGGGCCACCCGTTCATCCGCAGCTTCGAGCCAGGTGAGGACTGGTTCTACAGCTACGAAACCAAGGAAACCTACGAGGGGCCTGAGCTCGCGCCGCCGCAGCACCACCCGGTCGACCAGGGCGTGCCCGGGCCCAAGGGACGAGTGCCGAAAGACTGGCGCCAGCACGTGCACTACTAGGCTAAGGCCTGGTCCGGGGTCAGCCTGAGATAGCGTTTCATCGCCATGCCAGGCAATCGCAGGGAGATGGACGATGGAGCCGGACGGGTCCGCGCAGGTCGCCGTATTCGTAGATTTCGAGAACCTCGTTATCGGCGCGGTCAAGGAACTGCCTGACCAGGTCAACTCGGCGCCGTACGAGGCACTGACCCGGCTGTGCCGGGGCTACGGCAACGCCTCGGTGCGCCGTGCCTACGCGGACTGGGCCAATCCGCTGTTCGGCAGCCACCAGGAGGACCTGGCCATGAACGGCGTGGACCTGATCCAGGTGGCGCGGGTCGGCATCCAGAATAAGAACGCCGCCGACATCCGGATGGCGGTCGATGCCATGGAGACCCTGATCGTGCACCCGGAGGTCAGCGTGTTCATCCTGGTCAGCGGGGACGGCGACTACTCGCCGCTGGTGCAGCGGCTGCGGGAGTTCGGCAAGTGGGTGGTCGGAGTCGGGACCGAGGCGAACGCGAGCCGCAAGCTGGTCTCGGTGTGCTCGGAGTACAAGTACTGGGGCACGCTGGTGGCGGAGGTCGAGCCGGCTGCGCGGCCGGCGGCGGCCTTCGACATCACCGAGGCCGAGCGGTTGCTGGTGCGGGCGCTGGAGGAATCCGGAGCCGAGACGATGACGGCGGGCGGGCTGAAGAGCAAGATGCTGGCGCTGGACCCGGCGTTCGACGAGCACAATTACGGAGCCCGGAGCTTCCGCGCCTTCCTGGCCATGCTGCCGAAGCGGGTGGAGATCTTGGAAGCGGGCGGTCCGGACCTGACCATCAAGCTGATCGAGGAAACGCCGAAGAACACGAGGACGAGGAACCGGAGGTCTTAACCCGTCTACGGGGAGCCTCGTGAGATGACGTTCCGGCCGGACATCCCGAGCCCGGCCCGCATGTACAACTCGTTCGTCTAGTTCCGCCTGGGGGGCGTGAGCTGCGGAGCCGCACGGCACTCTGACACCGTATGAGCTCAGCCGGCCGGACCCGCGCTAGCTCAGCCGGCCGTCAGGAATCAGTGTGCGGGCGGGGCTGGCGAGTTCCGGCGAACCCGGCCACGTTCGCGCACTGGGGGCGCGGCACCGGGTCCGCCAAGGTCGAGCTGGTCTTCCCCGGCGGCACGTACGGCATACGCAAGCGCCTGGTCTCGGCGGATCTTATCCCGCTCGATGACGCCCTGCCGGTGCTGCTCGGCGATGGTGCCGGTGAGCGGATGCGACTTAGCGCGCAGGTCTGGGCCGCGGCCGCGGCGGCCGGGGTGGGCCTGATCGCCCGCGGGCGCCTGCTGCCGACCGTCGGAGCCGGTGGCACGGACGTCTGGCGGGCCGGGCCGCTCGACCCGGCCGACCTCGGATGGATACGCCAGCTCGCCGCGGCCTTCCCGCCGACCGCGCACCCCCTGGCGCTTCCTGGCTCGCGCCCGATGCGACTGCGCTCTCCCGAGTCGCTGATCCGCGAGCTCTGGGACGCGATCGCCGACCTGATCGTGCGATCGCCCGCGGCGCCGCTGACCACCGCGTCGCCCGCGTTCGCCACGGCCGGGCCAGTGCCGGTCGGCGATCTCGCGGACTGGCTCGCCGACACCACCGACGGCCTGGCGGCCGGTGCGCGTCTCGGGCTGCGGATCGAGGCTGTCCCGTCGCCGGCCATGGACGCCGTCGACATCACGAGCGAGGAGAACGATGCCGGGGCGGGTGGTTCCGAGCCGGCGTTCCGGCTGGTACTGCAGCTGCGCAGCAACGCCGATCCGAGCCTGATCGTCGACGCTGCCGCACTGTGGAGCCAGCCCGAGACCGTGCTGTCCAGGTTCGGCGCGCAGGCCGAGACGGACATGCTGCTGGCGCTGCGGCGCGGTGCGACGGTATGGCCTCCGCTGGCCGAAGCGCTGCGACAAGCCAGCCCGTCGGCAATCGACCTCGACGACGACGCGCTGACCAGCCTGCTCGGCCCCGCCGCCGAAGAACTGGCGGGCACCGGCATCGAGGTGCTGTGGCCATCCGGCATGCTCGGCGACGGCCTGAAACTGAGAGCCGTAGCTACGCCTGCGCCGGAGAAGCTGACGGACGCCGGGTTCGGGCTCGCGGCGCTGCTGGACTTCCGCTGGCAGCTCACCCTCGGCGGCGCGTTGCTCGACGCCGGCGAGATCGCCGCCCTGGCTGAGGCCAAACGGCCACTGATCAAGCTGCGGGGCCGCTGGGTGATCCTCGACCCGGCGCTGCTGGACCGGCTGCGCCGCCCGCCGCGCGCCCGGATGCGGACGTCGGAGGCGCTCGGCGCCGTGCTGGCGGGTTCGGCGGAGATCGACGGCGAGATGGTGACCGTGGTCGCGGAAGGCCCGCTTGCCGATCTGGCCGCCCGGGTCATGGGCATGGGGTCCGCTCCGGCGCAGGTCGCGCCGCCGCCGGGACTCACCGCGGTCCTGCGCCCGTACCAGCAGCGGGGTCTGGCCTGGCTGGCCGGGATGTGCGAGACCGAGCTAGGCGGCTGCCTGGCCGACGACATGGGACTCGGCAAGACGATCCAGGTGATCGCGCTGCACCTGCACCGGCGGGAGGCGAAGGCCGGTCCCACGCTGGTGGTGTGCCCGGCGTCGCTGCTCGGCACCTGGGAGCGCGAGGTGCACAGGTTCGCCCCCGACATACGCGTCCGCCGCTATCACGGAGGCGGACGGCACCTGGAGGACCTGACCGTCGACGAGATCGTCCTGGTCACCTACGGTGTGGTGCGGCGCGACTCCGCGCGGCTCGCCGGGGTCGACTGGGGCCTGGTCGTCGCCGACGAGGCCCAGCACGCCAAGAACCCGCTGTCGCGGACCGCCCGGGAGTTGCGTGCCCTGCCGGCATCAGCCAGGATCGCGCTGACCGGCACGCCGGTGGAGAACCGCCTGTCGGACCTGTGGGCGATCCTCGACTGGACCACGCCGGGGCTGCTGGGGCACCTGGACGCGTTCACCAGCCGGGTGGCGGTGCCGGTCGAGCGGTATCGCGACGCCGAGGCAACCGCCAGGTTCGCCGCCCTGGTCCGGCCGTTCCTGCTGCGGCGAAAGAAAACCGATCCCGGCATCGCGCCCGAACTGCCGCCCAAGACCGAGACGGACCTGTTCGTGCCGCTGACGGCCGAACAGGTCACCCTGTACGAGGCGATCGTCCGGGAGACGATGGAGGCGATCGCCGCGAAACAGGGCATCGAGCGGGCGGGCCTGGTCTTCAAGCTCCTCACCGCACTGAAGCAGATCTGCAACCATCCGGCCCAGTACCTCGGGCAAGCCGGGCCGCTGGCCGGCCGGTCCGGGAAACTGGCCGCCTTCGACGAGCTGTCCGACCTGATCCTGGCGGGCGGTGAATCCATGCTCGTCTTCACCCAGTACAAGCAGATGGGCACGCTGCTGCGGCGGCATCTCGACGCGCGCGGGATCGGGTCGCTGTTCCTGCACGGCGGGGTTCCGGTGCCGCGCCGGGAGGAGATGGTGGCCAGGTTCCAGGCTGGTGAGGTGCCGGTGTTCCTGCTGTCGCTCAAGGCGGGGGGCACCGGCCTGACGCTGACCCGGGCCACGCACGTGCTGCACTACGACCGCTGGTGGAACCCGGCCGTGGAGGACCAGGCCACTGACCGGGCGTACCGGATCGGCCAGGACCGCCCCGTGCAGGTGCACCGCCTGGTGGCCGAGGGCACGCTCGAGGACCGTATCGCGGCCCTGCTGGAGACCAAGCGCGAGCTCGCCGATGCCGTGATCGGCTCCGGCGAGGGCTGGATCGCCGAGCTGTCCGACGCCGAGCTCGCCGAGCTCGTCAGCCTGCGGGACGCCTCGTGAGCGGGCCGGGCCCGGCGAGCGGGACGGGGTCGACGAGCGAGACGGGCCCGGCGGGTTCCGAGGCGCGGGAGTTCGGCCGAACGTGGTGGGGCCGGGCCTGGCTGGAGGCGCTGGAGCAGCGGGCCAGGCTGGATCCCGACCGGCTGCCCCGCGGCCGGGATTACGCGCGCTCGGGCGCGGTCGGTGAGCTGACCCTGGCGCCGGGCGAGGCGAGGGCCATGGTGCGGGGCCGGAAGACCGAGCCGTACCAGGTCAGGATCCGGGTAAGGCGGTTCGCCGACGAGGAATGGGACCGTGTGCTTGGGGCCATCGCCGCCCGGCTCGGCCACGCGGCGGCGCTGCTGGACGGCGAACTGCCGCCTGAGATCGCCGACGACGCGGCTGGCGCCGGCCTCGATCTGCTGCCTGGCGGGGGCGAGGTCGGGCCGCGCTGCGATTGCCCGGACGACGCGGACCCGTGCAAGCATTCGGCAGCGGCCTGCTATCTCATCGCCGATGCGCTCGACGCTGACCCGTTCGCGCTCTTCCTGCTGCGCGGCCGGACCCGGGATCAGGTGCTGGCCGGGATCCGGGCGCTTCGGCGCGGTGCGGCGGACGCCGGCCCCAGCCGGCGGCCGGGCGCCGGCGCTGGGGCAGCTGACGGCGAGCGCATTGGTGACGAGGGTGTTGACGCCAGGACGGCGTTCCGCATGCCGGTACCACTGGCACCGATCCCGGCCGTGCCGATGCCGCCGCCGCGGCCCGGGTCTCCGGCCGCGCTTCCGGTGGATCCGCCGCCGTGGCGAGCTGGCCTCCGCGAGGACCTGATCGAGCTGGCCGCGGACGCCGCCGGCCGGGCGTGGGAGCTGGCCTCGGGCCTGTCCGATGATGCCGGCCTGACCCTCGACCCGGACGCCGACCTGGCCCGCCGGGCCGCCCGCACACTGGGCACGCGGGCGTTCACAGCGCTCGCGGCGCGGTCCGGGATGCCACCGCGCGACCTCGCCCGGCAGGCGCTCGGCTGGCGACAGGGTGACGTCGCGGGCCTGCGATTGCTGCACGGCCGGTGGGACCCGGCTGCGGAGGATCCTGATACTGCCGGGCTGCTGGAGGCGGCGCAAGCCGCGCTGCGCGCCAAGACAGGCGCGCCAGAAGCTGTCCAGGGGAACTGGGTCACCGCGGGGCGCCTGCAGCTGCGGCTCGGCCGGGACCTGCGCTGGTATCCGTACTCGCTTTCGGACCAGGAATGGGAACCCAGCGGCACACCCGAGACCGATCCGGTCTTGGCCTTGGCGAATCTGTGACACGGCAGCAGTACTGGCGTTAATTGGCGATACCGGCCGTCCGGCGGAACGTCTCGGCCTGATCCAGGATGCTGAGCATGTAATGCGCGACGTCGGCGCGGGAGACGAATAGCCCACCGCGGATGTTCTGGCCGAGGGCCGTTCGGTACCTGCCGGTGACCGGCTTGCTGGTCAGCCGGGGCGGCCGTACGGCGGTCCAGTCCAGGTCGCTGTCGCGCAGGACGTCTTCCATCCGGGCCAGGTCGGCGTAGTGCTCGCGCAGCGCCCGCTTGACGATGGGGTCAGCCAGGTACCGGACGATGAAGCCGTCACCCTGGTCGTGCCGGGGCGGGTGCGGGCGGCCCGGCGAGGGAACGGTACCGATCGGCGCCGCGCTCACCACGATGATGCGCCGGACCCCAGCGGCGTGCATGGCCTGGGTGACGACCTTCGTGCCCCGGGCGGCGACGCCGGCGTCGGCCTTCGACCGTGGGCCGAGCGCGGACAGCACTGCGTCGGCGCCCGCGACCGCGGGGTGGAGCGCGGCCGGGTCAGCGGAGGCGAGGTCGGCGGCCATGGTGCGCGCCGGTGCCGGCGAGAGGTTCTGCGGGTTGCGTGCCACGGCGGTCACGTCGTGTCCGGCGGAGATGGCCTGCTCGAGCAGCTGCCGACCGATACCGCCCGTCACCGCGAAGATGGTCAGTTTCATTGGGTGCTTCCTTGTCACGTGTCCTTGGCGCTGGAGACATGTTCACCACCATGACGATCGCGACTGGGCACAATGTGACAGGCGCTGAACGGACCGGTCGTAGGTTGCGGCGCGGTTCGGTAGAGGATGTGGAGTACAAATAGTTTGTAGTACAAGATGCGTGTACTACAAACTGTTTGTACGATGGCATCGTGCAGCAACTCATCGGTCGTGACCATGAACTCGCGGACCTCGAACGTGCCTGGCAGCAGGTACGATCTGGCGTCCCGCAGTTGGCCGTGGTCTGGGGACGGCGCCGGGTCGGCAAGACCTTCCTGCTGACCCACTTTGCCGAGGGCAAGAGGGCCGTGTACTTCACCGCAACTCGCCAGGACAGCGCGGAACGCCAACTCTTCCGGCTGACGGAGCGAATGCGTGAGCAACTCGGCAGCGCAGTCGACGACCTCCTGGCCGCGCCGTTTCGCGACTGGGAAGCGGCCTTTCGCTTCCTGATCCGGCTAGCGGAAACCGATCCACTGCTGGTGGTGATCGACGAGGCACCGCGGCTGCTGAGCTCCCAGCAGGACTTCGCTGATCTCGTCTCCGCGGTCTGGGAGAACCGGATACGCGACCAGCGGCTGATGCTGGTCCTTACCGGATCTGCCGTGAGCGTCATGGAACGGATGCTCGGCGCGCAGGGTGGCCTGCACCGCAGGGCCGCGCTGGAATGCAGGCTCGATCCGTTCTCCGTGGCCGAGGCACGTTCCTTCCTGCCCTCGATCCCGGCCGCCGACTTCATCACCGCGTACTCGGTATGCGGCGGCTATCCCCTGCACCTGGACCGATGGGACGAGTCCTCGTCTGTCCATGACAACCTTCGCCGTCTTGCCTACGAGCCGGCCGGAATCATGGTCCGTGACGCGATGGACATCCTCAGTGAGGACCTGGACTGGCGGGGAGGGTACGAGCGGGTCCTGGCCGCGATCGGCTACGGGGCACGCCGCCGATCGCGCATCGCGGGCCGCGCTCAGCAGCGCATCGATTACACGCTGGACCGGCTGTGGAGGTCGGGCTACGTACGACGGGTGGTTCCCATCGGCCACCCTACGGCCGACCCGCTGTACGAGATCGCCGATACGTATCTCGCCTTCTGGTTCGGTGTCATCCGCGACGACGTGGACCTTATCGAGGGCGGCCAGGGCGACGCCGTCCAGCGCAGGACCGAGCAGCGCCTGCAGCAGCACATCGGGCGAGTGTTCGAGGGCGCATGCCGGGACCATGCCGCGCGGCTCGCTCGTGACGGGGAGCTTCCCCCGGAAATGATCATCGGCCGGTGGTGGCGGGACGAGATAGCCGAGGTGGACGTGCTCGGCATGATCGGCGATCAGACCGCGCTGCTCGGCGAATGCCGCTGGCAAACTAGCCCGTTGACCAACCGTGACCTGATCGACCTGCAGCGGAAGATCGCATACATCCCGGATCCGGGCGACGATCTCACGCTGATGTTCTGGAGCCGTAGCGGCATAGCGGAGCAGGGATTCCCGTCGAAGGTTTTTGCCGCCGACGACGTGATCAAATAGCCGGGCCGCTATCGGAAGAGGCCAGGGTGGCCAGAGCTCGCTCGATGGCGGCGAAGCGGATCCGCTCCTGCTCCAGTCGCAGCGACAGGCCCAGCGCTCCGTCCAGCAGATCCCGGTAGAGGCCGGCTTCCTCGGCATCCAGGAGGTCCAGACTGGCGACCGTTGGCCGCGGCTCGGTTACCCACTGGCCGCGGTGCGCGAGCAGCGTGGCGTGATCCATCAGCATAGATCGGGCGTGCCCGAACCGGTGCCGCAGCCGGTTCAGGATCGCGAACCCGTGGGTGTCGATGTCGCCCCAGTAGACGAGGTCCAGGTCCGCCAGCCAGCTCAGCGGTTCGAGCGCGTCCACCGCGTATCCGCCACCGAAGATGACCATGGCATCAACTGGCAGCGGGAAGGCCAGGTAGGTGATCTCGTTCTCGACTACGTATACCCGGCTGACCCCGAGGGGCGGCGCGGCGAACTCATTCGCACGGACGGACAGCTCGCTGAAGGCACCGAAGCCTGATGAGCGGAATCGTACGTAGCCCGGCTTACGGCGGAACCGGTATCGGCCGGCGAAGTCGGGCGCGTCAGCGTCGATCCGATCCGGGGGGAGCTGCAAGTCTAGTAGTTCGGCTAGCACGCCCCGGTGACGCTCGATGAACTTGGTGTCCACTCCGGGCACGTCGACCTGCCGCAGGTACATCTCTGGCGACTGCTGCTCATCAATCCACCGGACGACGGCTAGCAACGTGTCCCACTGGCCCGCCAGTCGGAGCAGCTGCATGGGGCGACGCGTAACCCACGGGACGATCCTGGGGCAGCTCTCCGCCGCCGCGGCGGCTAGGGAGCTGAACACGCGCACGTCCGCGCGCACGCCGAGCAGCTCCCATGCGCGCTCATAGCCATCGATCCAGGCACGGCAGGGAATCATGTTCGATCCCACCTGGCGGCCGCCGACCTTCTTGTACTCGACGCGCAGCGGGCCGCGCGCGGCCCGGTTCCACTCCGCTGCCCACTGCTGTACTTCGGCGAGCCGTCCTGCGATCTCTCCAGCCACCGGGCCGCGCAGTGGGATGCCCAGGGGTTCCCAGTCCTTGCCCTCGGCTTGCGCGGTGAGCAGCGCGCCGGACTGCCACCGCTTATCCAGCCACGCGCGGACCTCCGCGGGACTGGTCCAGGGACGCCCCACTTCAGGTTCCGGCGGCGGCAGCGACCGTCACCGGGATGACATGTGCGCCGTTGACGGTGTCCTGGTGACTGACCACATACGCGAGCCGCTTGGAGTAATACTCCTCGATCGTCAGCGTCTGCAGCCGGGAGTAGCAGTTCGTGGGGTTGTCAACGAAGCCGACCGCGGACACATACGGCTCGATGACGTGGATCTTCTGCAGCGGGGTGACGATCAGCAGCTGCAGGCCGAGGCGGCCGAACAGCTCGAGCGCGAACCTGGTCGACTCGTCCGAACCCCGGCCGAACGCCTCGTCGATGACCGCGAACCGGAATGTGCGCGACTTGACCGCGCCCCACTCCAGCTTGAACTGGTACGCCAGGGACGCGGCGAGGATCGTGTAGGCCAGCTTCTCCTTCTGCCCGCCGGACTTGCCCGCCGAGTCCGCATAGTGCTCGTATTCGGTGTCGTCCGCGCGGTACCTCTCGGACGCGGAGAAGATGAACCAGTTGCGCACATCGGTAACGAAGCGGGTCCACTTCCGGTCCGTCTCGGTTTGGCCCTCGCGACCCCTGAACCGCTCGATGATCCTGCTGACTTGCAAGAACTTCTGCTCCGAATACTGGTCAGAGGCTTCGGCCGACACCGCGCCCTCGGTACAGGCGCGCAGCTCGGCGCGGAACTCGCGGACATCGGTGTGCGGGGTCGGCTGTGCCTCGAGCTTGATGTACCGGCCGGGGTTATAGTCGACGCCGACCAGCGATTCGTTGATGGTGGCGATCCGCTCCCTGATCACGCTCGCCTGCTTGTTCAGCTGGGACTGGAAGCCGGCGATGTCGCGGATCGTGTTCTGGTTCAGGTACGTCTTGAACTGCTGCTGGAACCGGGGCAGGTCGTCATCGGTCAGCCGCTGGTGCAGCTCCCGGTACCCGTCCGTCGCCTCCACCGATGCGTCGAGCTCTTCGGTCTCCACCGGGTACCGGCCGCGGAACTCGCCCATCAGGGAAACGATCCTGTTGCTGAGGGTGGTCTTCCTGGTGTTACGTCGGTCTATCAGCGCGCTGATCTGCCCGCCCGCCGCGTGCTCGGCCTTGTCGCAGGACTCTGCCGTGGACGGCGGCGCGTGGCCGATCTTGGCGAGCAGGCCGGTGATCGGCTCAAAGCGGGCGCGGGCCTGCTGGCAGGCCTGTTCCGCCAGCGTCGCGGTGGCCTCGGCTCGGCTTCGTCCGGCCCGAGCGATCTCGCTGTCGAGGCTCCCGAGCCGCTGCTGAACCTCACCGTGCGCGCCCTCGGCTGCGATGATCTGCCCGCGTACCGTTTCCAGCTCGCGATTGAGCCGCGCCAGCTCGGCTGAAGCCGCCTCAAGCTCGCGCTTTTCCGCCTTGAGCTGCTCGTTCCTGTTGACGACCGACGGCCAGTCGATGTCGGCGAACTCCTGGGTCTGGTCCAGGCCCGCTAGCACCTGGCCGCGGTGGATCGCGGCGTCGCGCGCCTTCTCGCAGGCCTCCCGCTCGCCGGTGATCGCGGCAATCTGCTCCGCCAGCGCCGTGGCCTGGCGGAGCAGGGTGGCGAGCTTGCGCTCGTTGGACCAGCCGAGCACGTACTGACTGCGGTCATCGATGCGGTGCCGGTCGTCCTTCTCGTGCCGGCCGCGCTCCCCCTTGAACTGGCCGGCCTTGGTGATCGCCTTAGCCTCGCGGCGGAACTCGGCCATCGTCTCGACGCACTCGAAGTCGGCCCGCCGGGCCAGTTCGCGCTCCAGCCACGGGGCGAACGAGGTGTCCCTGATGTCCAGCTTCGCAGCCAGCGCACCAGGTGACCAGCTGAGCGGCGGCACCCTGCCCCCTGCAGTTTGCAGGGCCGGGACCCGGTAGTACACCACCCGCGCCCTGAGGTGGTGGCCGTCGATCCAGTCGGACACCGCGGCGTAGTGCTGGTCGGGGACGAGCACGGACAGCGCGAAACCGCGCAGCAGCCGTTCGGCCGCGCCCTCCCAGTCCGACTCCTCCGGGCGGACCGCGATCAGCTCCCCGGCGAACGGCAGCGCCTGCGTGTCGAGCCTCAGCTCCTGGCACATCCAGGCGCGCAGGTCCAGTTGGCGCTTGGGGATGTTGTTCGGGTGCTCGTGCAGGCTGAGCAGCTCGGCGTTGACCTCGGCCGCCTCGCCGCCGAGCGCCTTGGCCTTGTACCCGGTTTCGGTGAGCGTGTTCTGCGTGTCGGCGAGATCCTGGCTGGCGCGGTCCCGGGCCGCGGCGATCTGCAGGCGGCGGGCCGCGAAGTGGTCCGCCGTCTCGACCGGATCCAAGCCTGCCTCGGCGAGCAGGTTCCCGAACCGCCCGGCCCGCTCCATCCGGTCGCGGCAGGCCGCCTCTCCCTCGGTGAGCAGGCGCTCGATCTCGGCCAGGCGGCTTCCGCCGTGGCCGGCCAGCTCGATATCGAGCGAGCGTTCCCGCGAACGCAGGTCTTTCAGCCGGGTGGCGAGATCGGTGAGCTGAGCGTGCAAGCCGGCCCGTTCGGTGGAAAGCTCGGCGAGCAACCGGTCCACCAGCCCGGCCTTGAGGTCGGCGAAGTAGTACCTCAAGGCCCCGCGCTGGGCGGTCAGCGCCGTGATCTCGGTGGCGATCTTGTCGTGGGCGTCGCACTCCGCGAGCAGCGGGCCGAGCGCCGTGAGCTGGGCCCGGGCGCGCTGGACCGCCTCGTGCGCCTGGGTGAGATCCTCGAAGTGCGCCACGATGTTCGCGGTCCATTTCGCGGCGTCGAAGGGCTCCAGCATGTGGTCACGGACGAAATCGGTGAGGTTGCCGACCGATTTCATCGAAACGGTCTGATGAAACAGCTCCATCGCCTGTTCGGACTCGATGCCGAGACGGCGGCGGAAATCCTTCCCGTAGTCCGGGAAGCTGTCGTAGACCTGCGCGCCGCCCGCCCGGAGCCGCCTGCGCAAGGCCGTCATGTCGGAGCCGAAGTCCGCGAAGTCGCCGGCCACCGACAGCGGCTTGTCCGAGGTCAGGTAGAACCGGTCCGGCTGCCCGCCGACGTCGGCCCCGCGCAGCCAGAACACCTGGGCGATGGTAATGGCGGCATCGAACCCCTCGTTGCTGAAGACGCCGAGAATCACGCTGTACTTCGTGCCGTCGCGAAGCGCGACCGGCTTCGTGGTCCCGGTCACCTCGTTGCGCTCGGACTTGTAGTAGCCGAGCACGTAGGACCGCAGCGACCGTTCCTTGGTGTCCGCGCCGGCCGCCTTGTTGTAGGAAATCCGGTTGGCCGGCAGCAGCAGCGTGGTGACCGCATCCACGACGGTGGATTTCCCCGACCCGATGTCGCCCGTCAGCAGCGTGTTGCGCGCGTTCGCGTCCAGCAGCCAGACGCGCTGGTCGAACGTGCCCCAGTTGTACAGTTCCAGCCGGGTCAGCCGGAAGCCGCTGAGGGTCTCGGTCATAGGGCAGCCTCCGGTTCGGCGGTCTCGGCTCGCAGCAATTCGGCGTATCCGGCGAGCCTGGCGTCGAAGTCGGCGAGCCACTGTGCGTCGACGAAGGCCTTGAGGATCCGCCGCACCTCATAGACCGGTTCGGCGTTCTTCGCCGGGCGGAGGAAGCCCAGGTCGACGGCCTTGCTGATGTGCGCGTCGATTTTGTCAGCCAGCCTGACCTCGTTGCTCGTGGCCGGCAGGAAGACCCGGATCATCTCGGCGATCTGTTCCCGGCTCAGCATCAGCCTGGTGTCGCCGCCCTGCGCGTCGAATTCGGCCAGTTTCTTGCGGAGCAGCGCGAGCAGTAGGCTGACGTGAAAGGACAGCGGGCGCCGTGGGATGAGCCGGGGCAGCGGATCGGTGTGTAGGTCCTCGTCGGGCGGCCGCTGGCGGCAGAACGCGTAACCCTCGGCCTCGTCCACGACCACCTGCAGTCCCAGCACTGCCACGTACTCTCGCACCTGCGGTTGCAGCTGGAGCAGATGCCGCCAGGCGCGCTCGTGCGTGTCGCGGTACACGACACCCTTCATCAGCTGGGTGACGGCCAGCGAGAGATCCGGCTCGCTCATGCGGGACTCCTGATGAACGTGACGCGCGGCATGGTGACCTTCCGTTCCCGGCCGTCTGGCTCCTGCCAGGACACCTGCTCGTGATGACGCTCGTCGAAGACGAGCCCGAACGTGCCGTCCTTGAGCGACAGGTACGTGACGAGTTCCGCGACGCCCTGCCGGAGGGGGTGGCCGACGACGAGCTCGGCCAGGCCGACCTGAGGAGCACGGCGCAGCGCCTGCCTGACGCAGCCGCGCAACGGCTCAGGATCCACGTAAACCTGCTCGAACAGCGCGGCCGGGTCGGTGTCCTCGTCGGCCGGCCGTACGTCCCCGCTGTCGATGCGGGCTTTGCGCACCGGCGCGTACAGCGGGCGTTCCATCGGCAGCCGGATGGCGGGCGCGGCGCCGTCGATGTGCATCGAAACCGGGACATCGCGCCGTTCGCGCAGTTCCAGCGCGTGCGCCTCGATGTCGCGCAGGATGTCGATCACCCGGCGGTTCTCGAACCAGACCTGGTCGTCGAGGAACCGCCGGAGCTGCTCGGACAGCTGCCGCACCGTCGCCTGCGTCCGCTCGGCCGCGTCGAGCCAGTCGTAGTGGACGTGCCGCAGTCGCGGGTCTTTCCCGATGATTTCCGTCAGCTGATGCACGCTGTCCAGCAGGCCGCTGAGCTCCTCCTGCCGGGCCTGCGAAAGCAGCAGGTCGTAGAACGCCTGGAAGGACTTGCCCTGGTCCGAGCCGGCGATGGTCTCCCGGCTGCCGAGCACGTCATCGAGGAGCTCACCTTTGCCGCCGTGCCAGCCGGTGATCTTCTCGCGCAGCTGCCGGTCCAGCTTCCTGAAGTTCTCCTCGACCTCGCGGAAGTCGGCGAGCAGTTCCCGTGCGGTCGCGGAAAACTGCTGGTAGCGGTCGCGTATGGCGCTCGCGTCGAGCAGGTCGAGCTCACCGCCCTCGATCCGGGCGATCTGATCGTCTAGCTCCTCCCGCTGGCGGCGGAGCTCGGCGATCCGCTGCTCCGGATCCGGCTCGGTGCCGAAGACGATCTGGCGCAGCAGGTCGATGATCGTGTTGAGCCGCGACTCGGTGCCGACGAACTCGCGTTCTTTGAGGCTGCCGATCCACTGCAGCGCCTTCTCGACGGCAGGGGTGGCGTCGACATGGGGTTCGTCGGTGCCCTCCGGGTAGTACTTGCGGAGCCAGCCAGCCTCTGGGGCCGCCCAATCGTCCAGGTAGGCCTTGGCGGTCTTGGGAAACTTTTTCGGCTCACCGCCGCGCTCGTTGAGCGCGTACAGCACATCATCCAGGTGGCCCGCCAGCTCGGCCACCGGGATCGACCTGACGTTCTCCGTGACGAAGACCCGGTGCAGGAAGCTGAGCACGAGCGGCGCGTGGTCGGCGCGCAGCAGCCGCCAGGCGGGGCTGTTGTCGCGCAGCCAGGCCACCTCATCGAAGCTCACTACGCTGGCCGGCGAGTTCGTATCTGCCACGGTGGACCATCGTAGGGGCGGGGACCGACATTCTGGCCGTTTGCCATGAGGACGGGCGGACGTGTAAGGGCCCGCCGGCGATGGTCAGAACGGAGGCTCGTCCGGCGGCGGGCCGAGGTCGTCGCCGGGCGACCGGTCGGCGGGAGGATGCGGTACCGCGGAACGGGGCTTGGCGCGGTCGG
>WNGR01004357.1_pt1 | contig 15294 bp, 12 predicted proteins | sample 5407581 | NCBI WGS metagenome assembly WNGR01 (sample SAMN13153383, study PRJNA577476) | soil metagenome | isolation source: 80 cm soil or saprolite under Garry oak tree replicate 2 | place: USA:California | collected 2016-06-15
GGGTTGGCAGGCGGACGGTTGACGGCGGAGAGGTTCGGATTGACAGAAGGCGAGGAAGAACTAGAGGAAGAGGACGAGGACGGTAAAGGCGGAGACTGCGAGCGGGAGGATGGGAGTGTTTGGATGGCAATCTCAACGTTCCTGCCACAACTGTTATAACCAAAGAAAGCAAGAGGTTACGAACACGTACTTCTCGAATTCCTCTTGCGTTATACCGGATAACGATGTATGGTCCATGGTTTCAATAAACGAGACTGCCCCCATCTACGAAGAGAATGAGTTCTGAGTTGGGGCTTTTCAGTAGATGCGCGACGCACTAAGCTAGATAAGTAGTAACCAGCTTCGCTTTGCAACTTTGTGGGATTCCGGAACCGATTGATGAACCTGTAATGCTGAGCCCAAGTAGGACCTTCATAGGAGTGGTGGACCTACTCAACGTTCGATAGCAAGTGCTCGGGGTTGGCCATGAGAACAACATAGATTAGTATAGGGACAAAAGTATCAGCACTCTCTTCAGAGTTCAAGTGCCGTATTAGACCTAGAATCGTTTAAGGTGTTATATCTATAACAAAGTGCACCCCGGAGCAATGAAAACCGACCGAAGATAACTTTGCAACAATTCAAAATGCAGATCAACTTGTCTCGGGGGGCTTTATAGTGATTAATTTTAACTAGTTCTATCGCAAGGTTAGTTTAGAGCATAATAAAACAAGGCAGTGCGAATCAATTAACCTTGTTGTGCAAATAATAAAAAACCGTTCGAGCCTTCGGCGGTAGGAACGTCAAGGTGCGAGGGTTCGATCCAACCAAAAAGCGCGATTCGCTGCGCTAGAACGTGGTCGCGCTCCAGATCATCGGTTGTTATTGGTCGTGGAGGATTTGAATGTGCGATTTGTGGTGTGAAGGTGCTGAAGCAATGGTGACGAGAAGGACGAGAGAGAGAGGACGAGAATTCGTACTAGTCGTACAATCGATTCATCACGAGCTTCTCCACGCCTTCCATCGCATTGTCAAATTCTGAATCCGACGCAAACTTCCAAACGTCTGCCTCCCGCATCTTTTGTGAGATGAACTATAACACTCATAGGATGAGTCGGGGAAGCGGGATATGAGAGAGCGATGCCCCACGTTGAGGAAATCGTTGATCAGTTTGACCTGGTCGGTGACCGTAAAAGTCCGTTTTGCAAAGTTGCTTAAAAACCTGAGGAAACATGACGCTCAAAAGTGCTAATCATAGGACCGGGTCATGGGAGATGGGGAGACGCACGACCGCAGGTAACGGGCGACGGGTTCGGCGCTCTTGGTTTTCATCTGATCTAGGAACTTTTGGAAGTCAAACGGCGGATCCTTGTCCTTGCCACCAGGTCGCTCCTGCGAGGGATCGTTTCTCCGCAGAGCGCTATGCAAGACTTGCGTGGGGAGCGCCACGGCGTCCATCTTGGGCGATCCACGGGTCTCGATCTCGGCGTCCTGCTGCGCAGCAAATGACACCGGGTGTACTGGGGTCTGCACGACCGTGGCAGTGTCCATAGACTGCGGTCGCGCTCTTGTGCCAGCGACGAGGGACATGCTCACGTTGGGAATGGAAGGGAGCGCGAAGGAGCGTGCGAATGAGGAGAAGGAAGGGAAGGTCGAGGATGAGGACGAAGCGTTCCTGGATTCCTGTGGTACAGGGTCTTGTTTTGGAGGCACGGGTAAAGGATGACCCTGCGCACTCTCCCAAGCCTCGCGAGCGCTCTGTTCCTCGTCGTGCGCTAACGGATCGAACGTATTGAGGATATCTGCATGTGCGGATGTAGGTCCCAGTGCGTGACCATCTTCTGCCTTGACCCCTCCTGAAGCTATGTCCTCAAGCTCGTCGGGGCTCGGGGTATGGAGAGGCTGAGGCGCTAAAGGTGGCGTTTTCACGCTATCGCTCCACGGGTTGGGCACTGGTGAAGAACTTGAAGATTGTAAAGAATCGATGGACGGGGGCTTCATGGTGACCGAACAGTCTAAGATAGAGATGGATAGTGAGAATCACGGCTAACCGCAGCAGCGGGCAATGCTCGCTCTAATTTGCAAAAGATAGTCAAGCGCCGCCCCTGCATGGTCTCAAAGAGGCTGACCGGCTCTGACCGGCGCTAACGCGCCGACCTCCCGCAACAATTTCACCCTTCGTACCGACTTGGGTTGCACTGTTCGGTGCGGTGCCACCTGAAGTTGGGATACATGTCCCCTCTGCATACCGCGCCGCTCTCATGAATTGACCGCATATCATTGTTGCACAGTGGCCACTGGCTCTGGTCGACCAGTTGCTGTATATGGGGGCTGGAACATGCCCACAGTCTGTGTGCTTCCTTGTACGTCTTGCCACGCTTTTATTTGATACGCGTGATCAAGTTGTGGTGTGTTGGCTGGCATTTCCCAGCGTGTTACCAACACCCTAGTCCTGACCATTGAAACGGGACCTGTTTGTGACTCATCTTTCTTTCGCCCAGCAACTCAACTCGTCGCCTCACTGACCTGAAGTTTATAATCCGACTCTTGGGAGTTTAGAGTTTAGGCATGGCCGACGTACTGGGTAAGCCCTCTCAGTCTTTCCACGCCCGTCTCCTACAAACTATGTCTCAACTAATTCTATATAGGATCTATCCACAAATTCGATTCCTTCATCACTCATTCTCAAAATCTTCTCTCTTCGTCACCTCGATCTGATCCTCTTCGCCCTGCCTTTGTTCTTAGTCTGGCTATAACGCGACTCAGGCGACACAGGCTGTCAAATCAAAGGGAAGACCTCGAAAAGGCAATTTTCCATCTTACCGAATTGATACTCTCCCCGCCATGTTCGTGGCTAGAACACAGTCCAATAATCCTCCGAGCTTTGTTCTTCCTCGCCTCCGCACTTCTCAAGCGTTCAAAAGTGTCCAACCAACCCGAAGATGCCATTTACGCAGCCAAATACCTCCGCCATCTTCGAGACCAGCCTCACCAAGCGTTCGGGTTCCCGCGCCATCGAGTCGCAAAATTGCTTTTGGATGCGTTGGCCTTTCAAGTGGAGTCGAAAGCTGGAAATGTGATGCAGAACGTCGGGGAAATGGCAGTCCTCTGCCGCGAACTCCTCACCTCGGATGTCGACATCACTCGCCCCATCCTCCTCATTTATGAAAAAGTTCGGTCAAGAATTCGTCCATGGGTCCCGGATCAACCCTTGGATCAACTTATCGAATGCCTGCGAGCGGTGAAGAAGCACAAACCACATCTGCGCGAGGCTCGCTTCGCCCTTGCCTTTTGTCTCGGCATTCGCTATTGTATGACTTTCGTGAACGATGATTATGAGGAGGCTGCGTCTGTCTTTGATGAGATTCTTACTTTCAGTTCCCCTGGAGACAGTGAGGATATATTCGTAGCCAGAACTCAACGGCTCGTGACAGGGCTAGCGGTGATCCGATCAAAAACGCACCAGACCCCGGAATATTCAGAGGAGGCAATATATCGCGCTCGTGCCTTTCTCAGCTCACCTCCTGAAGAACACCCTTTTTTTCATTCTCTTATCAATCGTTCCTTGGAAGACACCGCAGAGAAGCGACTCCATTACTTCGGTTCTATCGAGGGCCCCGAAGCACGCTCTAGCCATTCATGGCCATCTCAGCTAGTGGAGGCCTATGGGGACTATGGAGGCGACGATTCTGATTTTGGTCGAATATACAACAAGGTGATGCGCCTTGAAGAACTTTTATCCTGGATCTGCAATAGCGACATAACGGACATCGAAAAAGTTATCGAGGACGGACGGACCATACTTACTTCATCCGATCTGAGCAATCCGTTTACATTTTACTTTCTTGCAATATTCGGCTTGATCCTCTTCGAAGCATTCAAGCGCACAAACGAGATCGAGTACCTTGATGAGTCAATGAGCACACTTGGTCGAGTTCTTGAGTATCCGTTCGCACAGCACATCCGCTTGGGGACACTTCGTCAGCTCTCCCTATCTTTGCTCACCCGTTCTGCGTGTTTTCGAGGTCACCGTATGCAAGACGTCGATGAAGGGATGAAACTACTCTCACTCTGTGTCAATGACGGACATGCGAGCTTGCCTGAACGATTCCAGTTTGCTTGCTTGTGGGCCACTTTTGCGCGGGGTTTCCGTCACCCCTCCACTTCAACTGCATATGAGAATGCTATATCGTCGATGCAAAAGGCTCTGCTTTTTGCACCAACTCTGCAGCAACAGCACGCCACTCTCACCATGACACCTGACTACTCCCATAGTATGCCGCTGGACTATGCCTCGTATGAGGCCGACCTGCGTCAACTCGAGAAAGCGATCGAGACCCTCGAAAGAGGGAGAGCCTTGCTCTGGTCCGAGATGCGTCATCTCCGTACTCCAGTCGATCAACTTCTCGAGGCAGACCCACATTTAGGCCACAAGTTCGCAGCGGTCAACCGAGACCTTGAGGAGCTCACCAAGTCCATACCCCCGAGCCACATATTAAGCATAGATGCTGGCGGAGCCGACGACCTTAGGGCGGTAGACCCGTTCAGTTCCCTCCTACTGAAGCAACGGAAGCTTTTGAAGGAACGCGACAATCTCATTTCGCGAATTCAAGTCCTGCCGGGCTTCAACAGCTTCCTGACATCTCCATCGTTCGACACACTTCGTTCTGCCGCCTCTTGCGGTCCCGTCATTATCATAAACCACTCCAGATGGCGCTCTGACATCCTGATCCTTCTCCACAACGCGTCTCCCTCGCTCATCCCCACCCCTGCTAATTTCTACCGCCGTGCGAGCAGATTAAAGAATAAATTATTGGCCTCGCGGGTCAAATGTGGGCTCGATTCAGATCACTACGACCAAACTCTAGCATCTGTTCTCGCAAAGCTCTACAAGCTCGTTGGCAAACCCGTCATCGCCAGGCTCCGTCACCTAAAAGTACCAGAACAGTCCCGCATCTGGTGGTGCCCAACGTCTGTCTTTTGTTCCCTTCCTCTCCATGCCATGGGTCCAATCCCATCCGACGATCGCGAGAAGCGCTATTTCCTGGATCTCTACATCTGTTCCTATACCCCAACGCTGTCCGCGCTCGTCCAGTCTCGTAATCGCGACCTCGGTTCGCGATCTTCGGAACGACCTTCCCTACTCCTTGTGGCGCAACCCAACGCATCTCTTCCAACTGTGAAAGGCGAGATCCAAGTCATCCAGGATCTCCGAGACAATACCAATACGGAGGTGACTAGCCTCATCTTACAAGCAGCGACATCTGCAGCGGTCATCAATGGCTTCCGTCACCACCAATTTGTTCACTTTGCATGCCATGGTACACTGGAGGCCGGCAAGCCATTTGAGGCTGGATTCGAGCTTTACAGAGATGAGCGCCTGACACTACTCGAGATCGTGCGCTCCCATCTCCCCACCGCCGAATTCGCATTTCTCTCCGCTTGTCACACAGCCGAGGTGACCGAAGGAAGTATCGTCGATGAGGTACTGCACCTCGCAGCTGCGGTACAGTACTGCGGGTTTAGGAGTGTGGTCGGGACTATGTGGGCGATGGTAGATGAGGATGGACGGGACCTGGCGGAACATTTTTACAAAGCACTGTTCTCTACCACTTCGAGACGAGAACAAGGGACACCATATCACGAAAGATCCGCGAAAGCACTCCGGTTCGCGGTGAAGAAGTTGCAGAGGAAGAAACGGATCACCCTGGAGCGATGGGTAAATTTCGTTCATTATGGCGCATGACCCGGGGTTACTATCTGTGAGTCAGTATTCGGGTTTGTTGATACGACCTTCGTGCTTACTGCCTGTCCCGTAGCAGTGCAGGTCGTCGTTCTCGATGCCGGTCTCGGTACAGTACTTCATCTTTGGGGTATTTTCTCTCGCTTAATATTCCTTTGTGCCTATATTATTTTCTTTCGTCTCCCTCCGCGATCTCGTATTACATCGATACTACCTGTTTCCCTGGTGTTTCACTTATACTTTCTCTCTCTCATGATGCTTCTACTGTTTCCCCTTGGCGTTCGCCGCTCATGTTCTCCCACGATCGATGCTTTCCGCCACGATACTCTCTACTTTTCCTACTTACCTCTACATACTGGACTGTGCTTAGCTGCTGACCGGCATCAATACAACATATAAAAGCAATCCATGTCGTTTTGCTGGGTCACAATAGCGGAATTTCATAAAAATATCTAAATTATTTATAAGGGGTGGTACTGTAAGCTGGTAAAGTCTTAAAATTCCACTGTCTTCTGCCCGGCTAGAGAAACAAGAGTGTGATGTACGGAGGAAATACTCAACGTCTGGACTCCGAGTCGCCCCGTCAACGTGTCAGCTCTTCTTCACGAGAAAGGTTTTCGTGTCTTGTGCTTTTCCTAAAAGGACTGGTTCCCGGCGCCTGGTAACTTACCCCGAGTCTCCAACACCCAACCAACACCCCATTTCCGTTCGTAAGTACTAATCAGGGGACCGTATAAGTGGTTTAGTAAACTAAGACATAAGCAACAGAAAGGGTGGAGACATCCCTTGGACGAGGTCTCGACAGCTGGCCCAAAATGCGCTCATCCGAGTCCGCGAGCGAGGTAACAAAATCACGGAAGAACCTCAGCAAAATGACAGTTGTCACTCTGCCTGCCAGCTGTGTGGACTACTCGGCCACATAGTAGGTCCAGATAACACGAAGGGCAAGCTACTCCCGGTTCCGATATTTCGATTTCAAGTAGTATAGCACATTGAAAGGTATGTACACTAGAGTCTACTGGTGACTCGGTTCGGAGCATAGGCAATACATATATCCCATCTGAAGAGTAAGGGAATGGTCGTCTGTGGACGCAGTAAGGTGGAGTGCAGAATTCGTGCGCGTGTGTAAGGGAATGTAGACGGTGCGAAGGAGGGAGAGTATACGAGTTGCATTCGATTGTTTCATCCGAGATGCCTGTACTTGATCGTGCGCCACACCAACGAGTTCATTCCACAAAGTGCAGAATTCGTTCCGCAGTTCGGGTGCAATATCCGCGACTTGCAGCTTTCGGGCCTCAATTAAGGCATTATGCCAAACTCTTCCACGCTCAAACTGGTCGCTGTCCTTGAGCCGGGACTCTTTCAAGTGCCGGGTGAGGTATGTGAGGTTACGGAGTCGTATGCTGTTACCCGGGCGTTGGTTCGCCTCTATGCCCAGATAGTGCCGAACGATGTCAGTCCAATCGTTGTCGTAGTTGCGAACGCGATTGATAGCGATGGCCACTATGCATTGTGCGTAGTCCTTGACCCACGCATCGGTGTTATTGGATTGCGATTGTGCGAGGGCGAGGCGAACAAAATCGGCGCATTCGAACATGTTAGAATCTGAAGTGGCCAGGAGGGCCCGTTGGAAAGTGCATTGAAGAAGTAAGGGATCTGCAGTTATCGCCCTCAGGCAATTCTCGATCTGCTTATGTTTTGCGGTTTCGTCGAGCAGATTGGACGACAGAATGTGGTCCATGAATGGCACTATTGAGCTAGGGAGTTGCTTGGAATTGAGTTGTTCGAAAGTGTGTTCATCTCTCTTCACCCTAGATGAGGTGTAGAACCCGGGAATGCCGGCAAGGAACTGCGCCATGTCACGATCACCATCCAGAGAGTTAAAGGTCCGCAAGAGGATGGAAGTATCGAGGTACGAAGAATGAGCGTAAGCAAGGTTCTCTGCTTCCTCCGTCATGTCTCTCGATATCCGCTGGTAGTAACTCCGGAACGATTTCCGAATGCCCTCCGCAACTTCAGGACCCGAGTAACATAAGGTAGTGAAATATCGGAAACCGAATACCAGTGAGATAAAGCTCATCGAGAATACCCAGATGAGTCTGGTAAGTGGAGTGTAGTACGGGCTGTCACGGGAAATGATCGGCGCAAAGCTGACGTATAGATACAGAAGGGCGCTGGCCCCAGCGCATGCGCCCACCATCTTTGCCACGAAGTGGTTAAATGTGGATAAATATACGACAAAACCTGCGAGGAACAGAAAAACGGAGATGTGGAGGAGGGTGGGTAAGAGCTCAGCCATCCACCGTAGACGTATTAGCCTCTTTAGTCCTTGTAGCATGAGCTCATGTATCCGGGCACGTTTCTGTGGGTCATCGCCTTTCTGAGTGGTACGCAGGTATCGACGAGCCCACTGTTGCAACAGCGTGGCCAACAACGCACAGGTAAGACTGATGACAAGACTAAGGGACCAGAGCGTGCTGACCCATATGGCGGGCGTCGGGGCCACAAAGGCAGCTGGGTCGGAAGGAAAGTGAATGGACGATGCATTCGAACCGGGGGTGAGCTGATATATGTGGGCAAGGTAGAAAGCTGAGGCATCTTGAGAGTTTGGCTGAAGGTTCTGAAGCGACCCTACAAGGAGCTGCGCCACGGCCGCTGAAAACAGACCAGTCTACAACATCCAAATGGGGGTCAATGTCCAGTGGAGAGGCAAGCTTGTTGTTCACGCACGAAGACGAGAATACCCTCAGCATCACCTTTCCAGCTCTCAGCCATCTTCTCATTATGCACCTTCGCCCTTTCATTGTACATAGAAAACAGCGAATCAGAGCTGTCGGCAAGCTTGGGCCGGCTGCGAAGGTCTGGAGGTTCTCATCAGATTGATGCCTCGGGAGATCCCAGAGGTAGGAAGAAGACCCACCAGTATCAACTCCTTCTCCTTCGGCCATTGCAATGGGAAGGAGTATATTCACGAAGGCGAAGGTATAGGAGGTCTAAGTCAAGAGGTTACTGAAGGCCTGTTAGTTGCCTGTTAGGTCCGGCCAGATTCGTATGTCACATAGATCGGTTCTTTTACATTAATACGGCAAATAAACATAACAACACATTGAAAGAACTCGAACGAGTTGCTTTTTCCTGTTGTCCTTACGAACATTTCAGTGAAAATATATGTGAAAATACGGCGGTCACTTCTCCCATTGTTCCAGTGTTCAAGCGGTCTAACATTAGCACAGCCCCCATGAGCATGTCAATCTATCCAAAAGCAGTTGATCAATGTCAGTTTTTATTTATTTATTTCAGACCATGTCGGTTGTCAGCTGACGGCGTGCATATGGGAACTAAAGAACCCCCTGCCAACCGCTTTAGTTCTACTTAGAGCACGCAGCCAACAGTCCAGTCTCAGGCTGTAGTTCTATAGTCAAGGTTTCTCTCGTGGCTCTTCTCTTCAAATTTCTCAACACTAGCACGCATAAACATCTCTTCTACTTCTGAGTCTTCTCCACCCCTGAGATTCTCCCATCCTCTCGGCATGTCTCAACTCTCCAAGAAAGATAAGAAAGTCGTGAAGAGGTGGTGGAAATGCTGCGCGACATTTATTCACCAGAAAGGGTACATCCTTGATAAATACAGTCCCTCCCTAATACCTTCCCATCTTCCCGAGACATGTAGGAGCTTCCAAGAGATAGTGAATACGGGAGCCATCATTGTAAGGCGCTGTTATTCTCTCTCTCAGATCTTCATTCAGCGGTTGTGGCAGTCAGTTACGGCCAAACGCAACGACGACAAGCGTTCTGTCAAGCTCACGTTAGTGAGGGGTGCGAGAGATGAAGAAGATGCGCAAGGCGCAACATATTTCGATGTGCCAGCTAACCGTGGGTCTCATACCCTCATGGTAACCCCTATTAGTATACCCTCTCGGCCATTGTGGAAACGGCTATTCAGCCTGCGATCGTCGTGAGCCTGAGGCACGGGCCAGTATTTCTTTACATCTCGTTATATGACTAATTGCACAAGGTCACCAGTACCGTGCAGGCTCAGCATTTCGTCAACCAAAGTACTGTTGGAGGGAAGCTCAAGTGGCGGCGATGGAGATCACTGGCACAAGACAAGGCAGCAAGGGCGAGATTGTGCCAGTGAGATCTTGTAGGTAGCAAAGCGAAAAAGTCATCGTTTTGAAACAGTGGGATTTCTCTGAGGTTTCGTTGACCCTTCTTCAAGGCTTCACTATTTTTTTTTTGAACCCATTCTTCACTACTTCACCACAGTTGGGAAGATATGGGGAATTGCGGACACTGGAATCATTCAACGAGCCAGCTTTTCGTTTTGGTCAGACTCAAGTTCCCACAGCTGTGGGATGATATGCCGAATACAAACACTGTCCATCATCGGCTGCCAAGACCGCACTGACACGTCTTGATATGGGTCGATAACATACTGTACTGGGACTAGGGTACTTGTAGTTTAGACATACTAGTACAGCAGTGTGTTGAGACTGTAAAGGGTGATCACTGGTACTGAAGCTTAGTATGATAATGATGACTATCACGATTGACGAGATCCACTCCCCCTTAGCATTTGAAAGTGAATCACTGTAATCTGGATTCTGGACTCGGATGCAGTTGACATCTGCACGTAGGGGCGGGTGTCAGTACCGTATGCAGCACCATGAGTACCACGAGCACCGTGCTGGTCGACTACCAGTGTAAACCGGAATGGCACAGGTACACAAGCAGCATGTGATACACACATTTCCCCCACTCCAGGTCCCCCACTCCAAAAGTAAGAAAAAGGTGTGGCGCCTGAGTAACTTAGGGTCTATCGTTTCCTCGCCAGCTATAAAACCAATCTCCGCTGGCAGCCCCCTTACTGGACCACCTGTTACCTATTCATGGGGATTATCCAAAAACCAGCAGGTGGAGCTCAGGGAGGTATCAGGAGCATTAAGACCACGGCCGTAGAAAAAACCCCAGAATCGAGAGCGAAGGGATTTATGAGGTTCACTAAGACCAAGGCCCAAGAAAAAAGCCCAGAATTGAGTAAGCATTTTCGCTGACACTCGACCACGAGCCTGTTTACGACAAGGTTCAGATATTGACTCGGGCCGGGATGTCCCTTCTCAGCCAATAGGTCCGCCAAGCCAAGTGGAGGCCACTATTATTGACGGATCGAACCAATTGTTTTCCATGTACAATGAGGCAACAGCAAGAGATGATCGAATAGTGACTAAAAGCTGGGAAAGTGATGCGGACAGCGCTATCATTGTCGTGCGTCGCCACTTTCCCCTTTCACACAGTTATTGTTGTACCCAATCACTCTAGAATGGTTTTTTTTCAGTCACGGTTGCCATACTACTCACGAGGTCATACGACGGCTTAAAGCTCAACTCGCAGGATGCCTCTGCGTTTTATCTTTCTCGGATTTATCAGCTATCTGCAGGCCTGAATGGCACCTCCACCCCACTTCCCTTCGAGATTCCCGCTCCATCTACATTCTCACCGGACCCATCCTCTGTGCGGGCCAGCGCCCTCTGGTCGCTGAGCCTAGTAATCAGTCTCGCTGGTATGGTTATCGCAACGCTACTACGACAGTGGGCACGGCGATATCTTCACCTCACTCAGAAACCACGTGGTCCAGGCAAGCGTGCAAGGATCCGTGAACTCACAGCGCAGGGAGTCGAGAGGCTTCAACTCCAGTGGATGTCCTTGGTCTTACCCGGGCTCTTCCACCTCTCGGTCTTGTTATTCCTCTATGGACTCTTTCATTATTCCAACAACAACGTCGTTGATTTGGTCGTTCTCTCGAGTGCTTTGATTTGTTTAGGACTTTATTTATTCGCCAGCATCCTCTCATACTTCCCTTTTGGCAGCATATGTCACACTCCACTCTCTTCCTTTGCTTGGTCCTGGTCGTCACGCGTCTTTTGGTTGACGTACAAGATGCTTTATAATTCCTCTATAAGGCTACGTTTTATCGGGATTCGCACCCGCCTTCACCTCTTTGAATCGGCCCGGTCGCATCTCGGCCGGGCACTCAGGGATCCGGGGGTGGACATGGAGGACCTAGCTCGCAAGCGCTCTTCATTCCTCGACACTTCGGTGGTCTTGCGAGTGTTCGATTCACTGGACGGGCATCAAGATATGGAACAATTTTTGTCTGCCATTCCGGGGTTCTATAATTCAAGCCGGGTGAAAAGGGATGTACCGGTTTTAGAGAAGCTGAACGGCAAGAGACTTGGACCCGCGATTGCAACTTTCATGGACCACTCCCTGTCGTCTGATCTGCTCACCGAACCCCAAAAGCAGGAGCGTGTCACGATTTGTTTGAGGGCAATAGACGCGGATCCCTTACTCCTTCAATGTACCCTCCGACAGACCCTCCAAACCCTAAATTCTGACATTTTCAGACGCATTGACTTTGTTAGCTTTGCCCTGCAACACTTGCGCAGCGATGACCCGGATTCAGATCCTTGGGTTAAGGATTACGCACAATGCATAGTGGCCGTTGCTATCAATCGCGTACAACCCGACGACGATGCATGGATTGACATCATTCGGCACTATCTGGACTCCCAGCACTCCCAATACCAGTGGGAGGGTGACAACATACGACTCTGTAACCTCATGTATCTCACACGACGGTTGATAGCCTCCCGACTTAAGGACAGCGACCAATTCGAGCAGGAAGGAGTATGGCGTAATGTTTTAACCGAGGTTCGGAAGTTCGAGGTTATGAAAGCCGCGCCTGAGCTCCAGCACGAGTTCTGCGCACTATGGAATGAGCTCGCCTCTGTAGCTCAGGGCCGGCGGCAGGCGTCTAGGATGGCTCAATCGAATGTAGCGCGCATCCTCTCCGTTGTTCGCACTGTTTACGTTCCGTTGCACGAAGACACGAATTCCGCGATTTCTTCGTCCACAGGCGACCAAGATCATGTGCTTTGGTTGCCATCCCCATACCCTCTTTGCAACGTCCTTGGTCATCATCCGGACCCGAGACCCATATACGATTCTGCCTCGACAATTTTTAATTCCACTGTCCTGCATGATAGCGCTGCGCTGCTCCTTCCCCCTGCCAGTCTCGATGCGCTGAGGGCACCCATCGCGGGTCCTTCAAAGCGCTCTCTTGGTGCCGAGCATACAGGGGGATCATCTCCCGCACCCATCACATGGCCAGTATGATATCGTGTAACGCGTCCTCCAATCTCTTGGAGTGCGTGTGCGATTGGGTATATATTCCTGTTGGTTTCTCTATATCACCATACTGATACTATTCAACACTTTTTCTCATCTTCTGTATATACCGTCCTATTACGCGATACAAATACGGCGGTCAAATATGTATAAACTCGAGTAGAGTGGGGAAATGTGAGTGAGGAGTCTCAACCTTCCCCTCGACCCACTGCGGGCTGATGAGCGTACCTGGCAGTGACGCGGGAACCTCTGCGCACTTGGGTAGCTGTGTCTATCTCAGCTTCGATAGTGTCTGCGAATACTGGCTGCTTGGGTCTCTTGTTGAGAGCAGCGTCGAGCATCTTGCAGAGTAATACTATGGAGTCATTCCAAGATGGGGACAAGTAGTCATCCACATAGCGTGTGGTCGGGAGAACGCTACTGCCATCGACATCGAGAACGACAGATCCTTGTGCATTTGAAAACTGACGTGGGCACACCGTCCCACGACAGGAGTCTCAGACTGCTTCACTGCCGGCCGCCGCCGCCGTGCCTGCTTCGTTCAGCGCCGGGCGAAAGCGACGATGTCGAGCACGCCCGCGAGCCAGGCGCGCCACCCCACGAGGCACTTGAGCAGTTAACAGCACTAACTCCTGCGCACTCCGGTGCCCATTAAGATACCTTACAATTTCCCTCATACAGCGGCTCCGGCCCAACTGTTCTCGCGTTCTCTCTCTCTAGTCTCTCCTCTTTGTAGGATTTGCTTTGTTGCGTTATCAATAAGCTACCGGCTACGCGTGCTACCTCAGAACGTCGGCGCCTTATCGCACTTCTATCCGACTCGTGATCCGCCTGTGTCTTCCCTTCGGGACGCTGTGTTACCTCGCAGCTACCATCTACACCCGGAGCCCACCACGAGGGGGAGTCAGATTTAGAGTCAGTAGACACACCCCCTCCTCTGGTGCAGCAAGTGATGCCCACTAGTATATTTTTAAGGCCTGCGATTCATCGCTGAATATCATCACGGTTGCTCCTTACTTTACAGTAACATCGCTAACTGGGAGTGCGTCCCTTGCAAAGTGACTTTGATGGATCGCGTAAAGTTTGTTATTACATTGCGAGGTAGATGCAGGTCCAACATAGGGTAGCGTAGGGTGTACATGATACAGAAACGAACTTAATAATATAGGTAGGCCGGACATCATGGAGGTAACGTGGTGATGGAGGCAAGAAAAGTGATCTAGTGTGGAGGTCTTGTTCGCTGCTGTCTTCGACGTCGTACGTCTTCGAGCGCAGCTTTGATGGCCGGTTTCGGTGCGCATTGGGCACGCCAAATTTCGCTTGCCCGCCTACCACACATGAGGAACATCACAGGTTGGCGAACGGCAAGGGGATCTTACCTGATGCGTTGGAGAAACACCACTCCCCGTGCGACGGTCCGAAGGGTCATTCGTCGTGGTTTGGGTGGCAGCCCAGGAATCGGAGTGATCTTTGCAATCATGGCAAGAATGTGCTCCTCGCTGTAAGAGGCAGTTCAATTCACGATCACCCTCTGCCGTACATGGCATGGCATGGCTGAAACTCACCTGCGCTCTCGTCGACTTAAGAGGATCAAAAGGTACCGCTTCTGGTAGCTCAGGTCCATTCTCAGCGTGTTCTCCCTCGTGAACTTGGCCTTCAGATAATGTATTTGGACGATGAGGCCCTTGCTCTCGAGTTTGTGCTGGTCGCGGAGGGCTGAGAGCTGCGAGGAGTCGCTGCGTTGTCCCGTGTTCAGTCAGTCAGGCCGACGTGAAGACGGTGGGAGGAGACTCACAGGGCGCATTTATGTCCATTCCAGTTTCTCTTCTCTCCTTCAAGCAGGCTGAGTTGCTCGTGCAAAAGCCTCAGCTCCGCCCCTGCCTGCTTCCGCTCGCGCAGGACCGTCTCGAGCTCCTTCCTCGTGCCCTCGACCTCTTTGCGAGCCCGACTTCTCTCCGCCTTGCGTTCCGCATCGCGCCGAGCGCTCTCGTCCTCTCGTCGCTTCCGCTCGCTGCGCAGGTCCCGTCCGAGACTCTCCGCACTGCGCCTTACACGTGCAAGGTCGGCCTCGAGTGACGCTACTACGACGTCTTGCTCGCGCTCCCGGACTTGAGCGGCTGCTGCGCGAATATGCGCTGCTTCGGTGGCTTGCAGTGCACCGGCTTGATCTGCGAGCGCCTTTTTCAGCTCTTCGATCTCGATCCTTTGCAAGTCAAGCGCATGACGTCTGCTGTCGTGAGATCTCTGAGACGCTCTGTGCTCTTCCCTGAGCTTGTCCATTTGCTACACGGGTTGAGTTCAGTACTCTCGACTTTTGCGGCGCATGTGTGAGCGCTACTCACCTCTGAGGCGTTTTTGAAGCGTTGCTGCAGTTTCTTATGTTCT
>WNGR01004359.1_pt1 | contig 15289 bp, 15 predicted proteins | sample 5407581 | NCBI WGS metagenome assembly WNGR01 (sample SAMN13153383, study PRJNA577476) | soil metagenome | isolation source: 80 cm soil or saprolite under Garry oak tree replicate 2 | place: USA:California | collected 2016-06-15
TTCTTGACTGTAACCGCCTTGGACAGCGCGGCGAAACTGAACTCGGCTGGAACACGGCTGCTTACGAAGCCCGCGCCAAAGCCTTTGGTTGGAACGCCTTCGTCATTGATGGCCATAACTATGATGAAATCAACCAATCCTTCTCTCAAGCATCTCGACCTAATGGTTCTCCTTCCCTGATTATTGCTAAAACGATTAAGGGCAAAGGCTTTTCAGAGGTAGAAAACAAAAATGGCTGGCACGGGAAAGCTCTTAGTAAAGAGCAAGAAGAGCGGGCCATTCAAGAAATTCATCCCGCTCGCAGCAAGACTTTCCCTGTTCAGAGACCGGAAAATGCTCAGCCTGCTCAAGAAGCGGCTAAAAAAGCTGTTGAACTGCCGCGCTATGATGGCAAAGAAGCCGTTGCCACTCGCAAAGCCTATGGTGATGCCCTCAAAGCTCTTGGTGCGGCCAACCCAGATGTCATCGGTCTGGATGGTGAGGTTAGCAATTCAACCTATGCCGAAGAGTTTGCTAAAGCCTATCCTGATCGGTTCTTCGAGGAATATATCGCCGAACAACAGTTGATTGCCGCAGCTGTGGGAATGAACGTGCGCCATAAGATACCTTTTGCCTCAACTTTCGCAGCCTTCTTCACTCGTGCCTATGATTTCATTCGTATGGCTGCCATCTCGCGTGCCAACATCCGTCTGTGCGGTTCTCACGCAGGTGTTTCTATCGGTGAGGATGGCCCCTCCCAGATGGCACTTGAAGATCTTGCTATGATGCGGGCCGTTTTTGGTAGCACCATTGTCTATCCGTGCGATCCTAATCAAACTGCCCAACTAGTAGCTCAGATGGCTGATCACGATGGCATTGTCTACATGCGTACGACCCGTGAAAAGACGCCGGTACTCTACGGCCCAGATGAGCAGTTCAAAATTGGGGGTAGTAAAGTGGTGCGCCAATCCGACAAAGATCGCCTGACCATTGTCGCTGCCGGCATCACCGTTCATGAAGCCCTTAAAGCCGCCGACCAGTTGCAGAGCCAGCGTGTCAAGGTGCGCGTCATTGATGCCTACTCCGTCAAACCTATGGATGAAGAAACATTGTTGACAGCCGCTCAGGAAGTTGGCAACAAATTCATTGTCGTCGAAGACCACTGGCCTGAAGGTGGTCTGGGCGAGGCTGTCATGGAGGTCTTCTCCCACAGAGATGGTCCCATGCCTCAAATTGTCAAACTTGCTGTCCAATCCATGCCCGGCTCCGGTACTCCGGACGAGCTTATGGAAGCAGCTGGTATCAGCGCACACAATATCGTTGAAGCTGTCAATGCTCTCTTGCGACGCCGATAAGCTAAAGGATAGAGAGACACTCAGGGAGGTGAAAGCTTTCGCCCCCCTGAGTGTCTCTCTATCCCGATCGTGCTTTGTGTGCTTCTATAAAGAGAAGTATATAGGGAGACAGCAACTTGAAAAGGCTACATCGGGCTCATTCTGCTGACGTTATCTCGACAAAGGAACTTTCAATGCAAAACACTTCCTTACCTCAGCCACAAGGCATCGGCATGGCTGTAGCTTTTGACTGGGGGCTGGCCGTACAAATCCTGATCACCCCCTTCCTTCCATTATTTCTAAGTGGCCTCAGCTACTTTAAATCACTCAAATCGAGTCCTACCCCTACTATCTCCGTTGCTTCCCTAATCTCATTACCATTCGCGGCCCTCTGTGTGCTCTTTGGTGAGGGTGTACGGAGAGGCTGGCGTTGGATGCGTCCCCTTCAAGTCGGCATCAACCTCCTTCTCTTTTTACTGGGGGTTATCTCTTTGCCGCGTCTGTGGCAAAGCAGCAGAGCAGGCAACTACTGGCCTCTCATCACGGCCAGCATACTCCTAATCTTCTCTCCTCTCATTGCTTGGCGTCTCAGTCGCGGTGCCACTGCCCGTTGGTTCGCTACGGTCAGCAGCACAGAAGCACGCAAGCGGCACGGCGGTTCATGGCCCTTCTTCATTGCCCTCTGGGCTATTGTCGGTGGTGTGTTACAGGCTATTGCCTCACTCAGTAACATACCGCGCTAGCAGAAGTTTGGAGCCTCTGTATGGAGTTTATGATTCTGCTGGAATCAAGCCATGCTGAATGGCGAAGCGAACCAGGTGGGTGACATCATGCAGGCCTAATTTCTCCATCACGTTAGCACGGTGGGCTTGCACTGTCTTGATACTCAAATTGAGGTGAGTGGCAATTTCTTGATTTGTCCGTCCTTCAGCTACCAAAATCAGCACTTCTCGTTCGCGTGATGTTAGCACTTCGAGTACTGATGAGAGAGAGGTTGACTGCGGTATATCTTGTTTGTAAATGTGTAAATTCCAGTTCGGGAACGAACAGACGCTCACTGAGCAGTGGAACGGCGCGAGTTGGAGCGTTGTCCCCAGCCCCAATGTCTCCGGAGCGAACCTCCTCTTCGGTGTGACGGCGGTCTCGGAAAGCTCCGTCTGGGCGGTGGGGCAGTTCATCAACAGCAGCACGACTCTCCGGCAGACCCTGACTGAGCAGTGGAATGGCTCCAGTTGGAGCGTCGTGCCCAGCCCCAACGTTGGGTCGAGCGACAACTCGCTTTCCGGTGTGGTGCGGGTCCCAGGTTCCAGCAACGTCTGGGCGGTGGGAGACTTCGTCAACAGCAGCGGGAACGACCGGACGCTGATCGAGCAGTGGAACGGCACGAGTTGGAAGGTTGTTCCTAGCCCCAACATCGGCTCGCATGACAACTCGCTTTCCGGCGTGACGGCGGTTTCAGCCAGCGACATCTGGGTAGTGGGAACCTTCGTCAACAGCAGCAGTGTTGACCAAACGCTCACTGAGCAGTGGAATAGTACGAGCTGGAAGGTTGTGCCCAGCCCCAACGTCGGGTCGAAGGACAACTCCCTCGCCGGCGTGGCGCGGGTTCCAGGTTCCAGCAGCGTCTGGGCGGTGGGAACCTTTAGCAACAGCAGCAGTATTGACCAGACGCTCACCGAGTTCTTTTGCTAGTGGTGTCTCTTGTTGAAGTCAGAACGAGCGAGCACTGAAAAGAACGTGACGGGAGTACGTCCTATCGTAGGGTAAAAACTGAGTGATACTCTTTCTTAAAGAGAAGAAAAGCATTGCTTCCACCGAAGAGCGACAGCCATGCTCTAAGGAAGAAAATGGCGGCGAAGTGATGGCCTTTTCGGCATGCTGTTGCGTGATCTGCTCACTAGAAAGCAGGCAACTGTGAGGAGAATTATGAAGCATTTGAAGCTGAATCTATTTTCTTGTGTGGTCGTAGCTGCGTTCAGCTCCCTATTTCTGGTAAGCGGAGTCGCGGAGGTTGTACTGCTCAGCATCTCAACATGTGTCCGTCTTTCAGTAGTTTGTGAGGAGGGAGTGCTCGTGTGTAGAGAGGGGTTAGACGAGGCTGTTCTATGCTGCGACACGCTCAGATACCCCTCTCCTGGCGCTGTACAATTCGCACTCTCCAACTGTAACTTCATGACGTATCTCCATGTGTAGTTGGAATGATGCTCTCCGCACGAAGCGTAAAGGTAGGAGCAAAGAGCAACTGATCTCCAGTGCGCAGGCCGCTAGACTGCTCGCGTCTGGAAAAGCTGAGGGGAGCCTATTTCATACATATGAGAAGGAGGTTTTCATATTGCCTGTTTGTAAGCGACTGAGGTTCACTCTTGCGATTGCAGTGCTTGGTGCCACTCTCCTGCTTGCTTGTGGCACTTCTACCAGCAGCGGTTCCAGCACAAAAAATGCCAGTTCCGCTCCTCACAGGGCTTCAGTCACTATTCCGCAAGGTCAAGACCTCTTTACCCCATTTATCCTGGCTATTCAGCCCAACACGATCGTGACCTGGCAGAACGATGATACTATTTCGCACACCATGATGACCACCTGGGATCAGAGTAATTTCCTCAATCCGCAAGCATTCTCCCTCACTGCAGTAGCAGGGCAAACCGTTTCCTTCACCTTCACGAGACCGGGCATCTATGACTACTTTGACCACGCGAAGGCCAGGTGGGTCGATGCAGACCGGCGTGTCAAAGCCGATGCGAGTGTGCCGCATTTCCCGCTTGCCATGGAGGGGATCATCTGGGTGCAGGCCCTATTCGTGGTCTGCCGTCTGCAGCGACCAACCTCATTCCCAAGGGAAAAGATGATTTCATGACCGACTTCATTGCCATCACTGCGGGTGGCACGGTCTCCTGGCACAACAGCGACACCGACGAACATTTTGTGGACCTGGTCTACGGCTGGTCTGGGCCGATCAATCCTACTGAGATTGGACCCGATCCGATCAAGGGGACACAGGAGGCTCCGCCTGCTGGTGAAACCTCAACCGTTACCTTCACCATGCCTGGTCTCTACTACTACTACTGCTCAGCACACGCCGACGTCAATGTGACCTGGCATCGTGTTCAGGCGCATACGGACGCTTCGGAGTTTCCGATTCCGATGGAAGGCTTTGTCCTGGTCAGCAATGGATAACTTCGGTTTGGAGGAGGTACGAGGGAAGGTGCGTCGGGCGGCGAAGCCGCGCACGCCGCTCGTTGCACGTATGGGGCTGTTTTCCAACGTGGATGGGCGAGCCCTCCTGCCTCTTTTCTCGGACAGTGCGGGCCGTTCCCTCGTCAAGGAGGAGACAAGCAAGCGGCTCTGCCCACATATGCACGCTGGAGGACGTGTTCCGGCAGTGTGTGGTATCATTGAGAAGCGCGTTTGTTCGTCGCAAGCTGCAGAGAGGAGGACAGGATGAACCCAGTTTTTGAAGAGGTGTTTCTTGGCCCAATGGCCTCGCCCTCATTCAGTCAGGGGTTGCGGTTTCGCTGGGAAGACAGCCGTCGGCGTGTCCGTGTGGTCTTCGGTGGCATCACCGTGGCCGATAGCACGCATGTCATGCTGTTGCACGAATTTGGACGGTTGCCGGTCTTCTACTTCCCGATGGAAGACGTGTGCATGGATGTGATGGAGGCCACTGACCGCCGCAGCCACTCGCCGCTGAAAGGCGAGGCGTCGTACTGGACGATCCGGGTCGGCGACCGCGTGGCCGAACATGCGGCCTGGAGCTATCCGAGTCCCTTGCCCGACGGACCACCGATCAAGGGCTACCTGGCCTTGTACTGGCACCAGATGGACGCCTGGTACGAAGAGGATGAGCAGGTCTTCGCGCATGCACGCGATCCCTACAAGCGCGTGGATATTCTGCCGAGTTCCCGCCATGTCCGAGTCGTGCTCGCTGGCGTGACCATAGCGGACAGCCGACGTCCCCGGCTGTTGCTCGAAACCGGTCTGCCCACCCGCTATTACCTGCCGGAGCAGGATGTTCGGAGAGAGCTCTTGGAGCCGACCGAGACCGCTACCAGGTGTCCCTACAAGGGAAAAGCGTCGCATTGGTCCGCGACGATCGGTGATCGAGTGTTCAAGGACATCGCCTGGAGCTACTGCGATCCGCTGCCCGCCTGTTCGCCGATCAGCAGCCTGCTCTGCTTTTTCAACGAGCGGGTGGATGCGATCTACGTGGACGATGAACGGCAAGCGGTGCCCAGCACTCCATGGTCCGACGCTCGAGGAGATACAGGCGGTTTTTCTGACACAGCGAAGCAGGTGTCCAATCGGCAGAGCCTGAAGAAGCGATTTCGTGCAATTCAGTTTATTCATTAGAAAGAGAACCTATCATGGCAAAGTCCATCCAAGAAAGTGCTCTCAGCACCCAATCCGCCTCCAAAGAGTATTTTGTAGAGCAGTACCAGAGCGTTCGCCGCTTCACTGAGCACTTGTGCGAACCGCTTGCTACTGAAGATTATGTCATTCAGTCCATGCCAGACGTGAGTCCGACCAAATGGCATATTGCCCACGTGACCTGGTTTTGGGAGACCTTTCTCCTCTTCCCCTCGCTTCCAGGTTACCAGTCCCTTCATCCGCAATACGCCTATCTCTTCAACTCGTATTACAACACGCTTGGACAACGGCACTGTCGGCCGAAACGCGGGTTGATCTCTCGCCCGACCGTGAAGGAGACCTATGCCTACCGCCGCTATGTCGATGAGCATGTCCTTGACCTCGTCGAGAAGCTCGATGAGGGGCAGCTGACAGCGTTAGCGCCCATCATGACGCTTGGCCTGCATCATGAACAGCAGCACCAGGAACTGATGCTCACCGACATCAAGCATGTCTTCTCCTGCAATCCGCTCTGCCCGAGCTACGTCGACCGCGTTCCCACCGGCACATCGAGTGTCCCGCCAGTGGCATGGGTGTCGTTTCCTGAAGGAGTCTATTGGATCGGACACGCGGGAGAGGGGTTCGCCTTTGACAATGAGGGACCGCGGCACCGGCAGTTCGTGCAGTCGTTCCAACTGGCTTCACGCCTGGTCACGAACGGGGAATACCTTGCCTTCATGGAAGACGGCGGCTATGAGAACCCGCTGCTCTGGCTTTCGGAGGGCTGGGCCACCGTGCAGCAGGAGGAATGGAAGGCTCCCTTGTACTGGGAAAAACGAGACGGTCGGTGGTGGATGATGACGCTGTCCGGCTTGCGCGAGGTCGACCCGGCTGAACCGGTCTGTCACGTGAGCTACTTTGAAGCGGATGCCTATGCGCGCTGGGCAGATGCGCGCCTCCCGACAGAGGCCGAGTGGGAGGTCGCGGCGCACGATGTGCCAGTGGAAGGGAATTTCGTTGAGAGCGGTCTGTACCACCCTGCGCCCCTCAACGCTCCCAGCACCAATGGGAAGCTCGCGCAGATGTATGGCGACGTGTGGCAGTGGACCCAAAGCTCCTACGCGCCCTATCCGAACTTCAGGCCGGGTCCGGGAGCGATCGGGGAATACAATGGGAAGTTCATGTGCAACCAGTACGTCCTACGCGGTGGCTCCTGCGCCACCTCCCTTTCGCATACCCGCTCCACCTACCGCAACTTCTTTCCCGCCAACGCCCAATGGCAATTCATGGGCATCCGCTTAGGGAAGGAGGTGTGACATCCAACAGCAGAGCCAGAGCCCGCTCGGGCTCTACGACTTTGAACCGCAGCGCAAGACCTTTCGCGACGAGGTGTTGCAAGGGCTACAAGATGCGCGAAAAGAACTGCCGAGTAAGTACTTCTACGATGAAGTCGGTTCGCAGCTGTTCGAGCAGATCTGTGAGTTGGACGAGTACTACCTCACGCGTACCGAGCTTGCCATCATGCAGGCGCACATGCACGAGATCGTCTCGCTGCTCGGGCCGAAGTGTTTGCTGATCGAGTACGGCAGCGGCAGCAGCACGAAGGTCCGCATGCTGCTGGATGCGCTGCAAGAGTCGGCTGGCTACGTGCCGATCGACATCGCGAAAGACCAGCTGCTCCGCTCAGCGGCCTCACTGGCCCTGGCGTATCCCGAGTTGGAAGTGCTCCCGGTCTGTGCCGACTACACGAGCGACTTCGAGCTGCCCTTGCCAAGAAAACCCGTCTGGCGCAGGGTCGCCTACTTTCCGGGATCGACCATCGGCAACTTTGATCGTGAGCCAGCCACACACTTTCTGCAACAGATTGCCAGGGTCTGTCAGGGCGGTGGTCTGCTCATCGGCGTGGATTTGAAGAAGGACTTCAACATCCTGCACCGTGCCTATAATGATTCGCAAGGGGTGACCGCCCAGTTCAATAAGCACTTGCTTGTGCGCATGAACCAGGAACTGGACGCCAACTTCCAGCTGAACCAATTTGGGCACTACGCCTTCTATAATCCGGGTCAGAGTCGGATCGAGATGCACCTGGTGAGTCTGAAAAACCAGACGGTCCGCATTGGGGAGAGTGAGATTACCTTCAAACTGGGCGAAAGCATCTGGACGGAGAGTTCGTACAAATATACGCTTGATGAGTTTGCACATCTGGCGGCCACAGCTGGCTTTACCGTCGAGCGGGTGTGGACGGACCCACGGCAGTTGTTCAGTGTGCAGTACCTCAAGGTAGTGTGAAGCACCCCATGTCTAAGGACCTGACTCATAGACGCATTGGGAGATAGGAGAGGGCATCTGAGAAAGATGCCCTCTCCTATCTCCCAATGCGTCTATGAGTGACGTTACCCTGTAAACCTGTAAACCTTTGTTCTCTGTATCTGGCACTATACCAAACGCCGCCTGCCCCAGATAATGACATGCATCTGGGGTAAGATCCGTACGTAGTACCTAGTCCAAAAAGGATCGTCTACGCGCTCTGCCAATTGCTCAAGCGAAGATGCATAGTCGAAGATTGCGTTATCCCCCTCGGGCTGCAAGATAATCGGGAGTTGACGCTCCACAAAGAGTGGATAACGCTCTAACAAGGCGCGGAGAAGTCGCTCATCGGCATCATCACGAATCACGAACTTCCATTGCTGTTGGTCGGGTCGCAGCGTTTCGAGAAAGCGCTCGATGATCGGGTAACGCAGATAGTCTTTACCCGCACTACTGAGCTTGGGAGAGAGGCTCCAGAGATCGATCAGCGGAACAACTGCGGCGGGGAAAATAGTGGTATTCGTCTCGACTGTGAGGTGATGCCCGCTCTGTTTGAGAAGCCGGGCCAGCTGAGCGAGTTCTTTCTGAAGTGTTGGTTCACCACCCGTGAGAACAACATGTCGTGCCCCAAGATCGCGAATACGCGTTGCTACCTCTTGTGGCGTGAGCGTCTCCCACGCTCCACCCTCTCGCACGCTCCACGAATACTTTGTATCACACCAGGAGCAACGCAGGTTACACGCGAAGAAGCGAACGAAGATGCTCGGGACTCCCATAAGGGTCCCCTCGCCTTGAACGGAGCGATAGATCTCCATCACGTTCATAGTTACTTCCCTTCACTCCTCTTGCATGATCTCTGCAAAACCGGTATCTTCCTCCCACAATCGGGTACGGGAAAGTAAACTCATAGGATACATCTCTACAAAGTTTGATTATAGCATAGTATTCTCGGAGAGATGACAGGAGCAAAACGCCGTAGGCACGTTTACCGAATTGTTACCTGAAATTGAGCTTCTCTTGAGGAAGGTCGGCTATTCTTAGAGTAGCATCCTGTGGGGCGGCGCACTTCACTGGCATCAACCGATGATGGTTGTTCTTCTGGCGTGCTGAAGAAGGAAGCATAACGACCCTTTGTCCAGCCGCTGTAAAGGAACCAGGTACTCGGCCAGCTACAGACGCCTTCCACTCGTATATAGGTGTGGCATGCACTCACTCGAGTGCAGCAGTTCTTATGCAGGAGGACATTCATGATGGTATTTCCGAAACGGACGTTCTTCGTGGCTATCGGCCTTGTTCTTGTCATGGTCGTCAGCGCTTGCGGGAGCACCACGAGTACCGGGTCAACTCCGAGCACTCCCACTGCGGCTGCTACGCCCACCACTGCCAGTACTTCCACCATTCAGACTGCTCAAGTTGCCGTGAACGGGAAAGCCACGACGCTCTTAACCGACGCTCACGGAAGGACGCTGTACTACTTCACCCCTGATACGGTAACGAAGCTCGCCTGCACGGGCGGGTGCGCCAAGACCTGGCCTCCACTGCTCTTCACCGGCTCCGGGACACCCACTAGCTCAACGTCACTCCCTGGCACACTGAGTGTGCTGAACGGTGCCAATGGCACGCAGGTGGAGTACAGTGGGTATCTGCTCTATACCTACTCCGGGGATACCGCTCCTGGCCAGACTAAGGGCGAGGGGCTGTTCGGCAAATGGTATGTCGCCACGCCCGACCTGGCTTCATTCGCGGTCAGGCTCGCCACGGCCATGGTGAAAGGCAAAGCGGAAACGATCCTCAGCACTCCGAAAGGCTTGACCCTGTACTACTTCACTCCTGATACGGCGACCAAGGTTGCCTGCACGGGCGGGTGCGCAAAGGTCTGGCCACCGCTGCTCTTCACCGACTCCGGCACGCCTCTCGGCGACGCTTCTCTCTCTGGAACTCTGAGCATGCTGAACGGTGCCAACGGCACCCAGGTGGAGTACAATGGGCATCTGCTCTATACTTACTCAGGGGACACGGCTCCCGGTCAAACCACGGGGGCGGGGCTGTTCGGCAAGTGGTTCGTCTGCACACCTGGCCTGGCCGCATAAAGAACGGTCATCGATTGGCGGCTCTGGCGATCAGACCAGCATGCTTCTTCCTGGAGCCTCAGCGACGTGCATGACCACAACGCTGAGGCCCCACGCAGAGTCTGTGAATATTTTGCTCCTGCCCTCCAGAGAGCAGAAGCTTGAGAGGAGTAGCATGAAGCTTTTGAAGGTCCGTCTCTTTTCGTGTGTGGTCGGAGCGGTGCTGATCGCCCTGCTGCTGACCACCGCGGTGGCGCAGGCGCAGGCGGCTCCCTGGACCGTCGTCCCCAGCCCGAACCCTGGGGTAGCGGGCAACGAATTGCTCGCGGCGGCCAGCGTCTCCGCCAACGATGTGTGGGCCGTGGGAGAGGCCACGACTACCACCGGCCAGGTGGCGCTCACCGAACACTGGAACGGCACCGCGTGGAGCGTCGTTCCCAGCCCCAACGTCGGCTCGGGGAATAACAACCTCTTCGGCGTGGCCGCCGTCTCTACCAACGATGTCTGGGCCGTCGGGCTCTCCGGCTCCGGGGGGCCACCACTCATCGAGCACTGGAACGGCACGAGTTGGAGCGTGGCCAGGGTCCCAAAACAGGTCGGCATTCTTACCGCGGTCACGGCCGTCTCCGCCAGTGATGTCTGGGCGGTGGGCTATTTCAGGAATGCCAGCAACGTCCTGCAGACCCTCATCGAGCACTGGAACGGCCACAAGTGGAGCGTCGTCTCCAGCCCCAATGCCGGCACGCAGAACAACCAGCTGGCTGGAGTGACAGCCGTCTCCGCCACTGACATCTGGGCCGTGGGCAACTTCGAGCCAGCCGTCAACGTGGCCGTGCAGACGCTCACCGAACACTGGAACGGCACCGCGTGGAGCGTCGTCTCCAGCCCCGGCGTCGGCTCGGGGTTCAACACCCTGCAAGCCGCAGCTGCGGTCTCTACGAATGAGGTCTGGGCCGTGGGACAGTCCAGTACTGCCAGCGGCGCAGTGTAGACCCTGATCGAACACTGGAACGGCACCGCGTGGAGCGTCATCGCTAGCCCAGGCGCCGGGGAGCTCAGAGGCATCGTCATCGTCTCCGCCAACGACATCTGGGCGGTGGGGTCTGTGATCAGCAGCGGGGTCGAGCAGACGGTGATCGAACAGTGGAACGGCACCGCGTGGAGCGTCGTCTCCAGCCCCAACCCCAGCGCGAGCCTCAACATCCTTGACGCGGCTGCGGCGGACCCCAGCTCCGGACAGGCCTGGGGCGTGGGAGTATTCGAGAACGCAAGCAACACTATTCAAACGCTCACCGAGTTCAATCCCTAATGTCTGTGCACCCTCAGCGATCCGCTGGCTGGAAGCGTAGCGGCGGATCGTTGCGAGGGACTGATCGTCGTGCTGGCAGGCGGGGATGGCGTCGCCCTGACGGCGTGTTTCGGCCTGCCGCAAAGTGACCTGCTCTCCCTGAGAGCAGGAGCTTGAGAGGAGTATCATGAAGCGTTTGAAAGTCCGTCTCTTTTCGTGCCTGGTCGGAGCGGTGCTGATCGCCCTGCTCCTGGCACCAGCGGTGGCGGAGGCTGCCGCCTGGACCGTCGTCTCCAGCCCAAGCCCCGGGTCGGTCAACGACCTCAACGGGGTGGCCAGCGTCTCCGCCAACGATGTCTGGGCCGTGGGCGACACCAACCAGCAGACACTCACCGAACACTGGAACGGCACCGCGTGGAGTGTTGTCACCAGCCCCAACCCCAGCGCGAGCCAAAACATCCTGGACGCGGCCGCGGCGGACCCGAGCTCCGACCAGGCCTGGGCCGTGGGAGCATTCTTCAACACCACCAACAACGTCAGTCAGACGCTCACCGAGTTCAATCCCTAGACGATAGACGGGTTCCTGGCCGATTGTGGTGAGATCTGCTTGCTGCTCACGCTGGCAGCTTCCAGCCAGCGCACTGCACAGCACCGGACCAGTTTCCTTCTGGATCGACAGACACAAGAGGAACTCTACGCTCCTGCATGTCTGTGCATCCTCAGCGATCGGCTGCTGGAAGCGTAGCAGCCGATCGTTACGAGGATTTGACCGTCATACTGGCAGGAGGCCATGACGTCGCCATGACGGCGGTGGTCGGCCTGCCGACGAGTGACCTGTTCTCCGGGAGAACAGGAGAGTGTGAGGAATATCATGAAACGCTTCAAGGTCAATCTATTTTCGTCCATGGTCGCCGCGGTGCTCATCCCCCTGCTGCTGACTACAGCAGTCGCGCAAGCGCAGGCGGCCCCCTGGTCCGTCGTCAAGAGCCCCAACGCCTCCTCGGGGAATAACGAACTCTTTGGAGCGGCCAGCATCTCCGCCACCGATGTGTGGGCGGTGGGGGAGTTCACCACTGCCAGTGGGCTCATGCAGCCGCTCACCCTGCACTGGAATGGGAGGAAGTGGAGTATCGTCAAAAGCCCCACCGCCTCCTCGGGTAATAACATCCTCCGGGCAGTGGCCGCCGTCTCCGCCACCGATGTGTGGGCGGTGGGCTCCTTCATTGCTGCCAGCGGGAGCGGGCAGGCGCTGATCGAGCACTGGGACGGCAAGAAGTGGAGCGTCGTGGCCAGCCCCACCGCCGGGACGGGCAACGTCCTCCTGGGGGTGGTCGCCGTCTCCACCACCGATGTCTGGGCGGTGGGAACCTTTGCCCTCACCGGTTCTGGGATTGCACAAACCCTGATCGAGCACTGGGACGGCACCAGTTGGAGCGTCGTCTCCAGCCCCAACGCCAGCACACAGACCAACGAGCTCGCTGGAGTCACCGCCGTCTCCGCCAGCGACATCTGGGCCGTGGGGGAGTTCGTCACCTCCGGCGGTCTGATACAGACGCTGATCGAGCACTGGGACGGCACCAGTTGGAGCATCGTCTCCAGCCCCAACGCCAGCACGCAGGACAACCTGCTAGCAGTTGCGGCGGTCTCCACCACCGATGTCTGGGCGGTGGGGGAGTTCGTCGCTGCCAGCGGGGTCGAGCAGGCGCTGATCGAGCAGTGGAACGGCACCAGGTGGAGCGTGGTCTCCAGCCCGAGCGCCGGGGGGTCCAACGTCCTCAGCGGGGTGGCCATCATCTCTGCCAACGACATCTGGGCGGTGGGAGATGTAGTGATCAGCAGCCTCTCCGCTCATACCCTCATCGAACAGTGGAACGGCACCGCTTGGAGCGTGGTCAAGAGTCCCAACCCCAGCTCGGCATTCAATGTCCTTGACACGGCGGCGGCGGACAAGAGTTCGGGCCAGGCCTGGGCCGTGGGGCAGTCCACTGCTGCCAGTGGCGCAGCGCAGACGCTCACCGAGTTCAATCCCTAGCCGGAGCGCGGTGCCAGGCAGGGAGGCGCATCTCCTGGAGTGCAGGAGGGCGTCCTCCCTGGCGCTTCCGCGAGCCGCTCCGACGCACCGGGCTGCTCGGATCGAAACTCAGGAGGGAATGAACGTCCCAACACGCGGCGCGGCTTCCTCGGAGTCCATCGCCACGCATGTCTGCACCAGTGAGGAACCCATCGCGCGTGCGCAATAGGTTGAGAGGGGAATCGGCACAACCGATACCCTGATGAAAGGAAGTTTCGCTTGATGAACACGGACAGGACCGCCCCGAAGGAGGAGGCGGATCAGGAAGACACCCTGGGCAACGAGGCGCGCTCTGTGGTTTCAGGGAATGCCGCGGTGGATGGCGCCACGCATCGAGGCTGGTTCATTGGTCACTTCCTGGAAAACGCGTGTGGATTGCGTGCCACCTCCGCCGGTGAAGTCAAGTGGGGTGCCTATTCCGCCGGTGAAGAACGGTCCTCGTGGGGCATGAGCGAGCGAGCGACCTCGCTCTGCATTCTGTTCAGGGGACGCATACAGTTCCGCTTTCCCCAGGAGGAGTATCTCCTCGCATGCGAGGGAGATTATCTCATCTGGTCCGTTGGCCTCCCGCATCACTGGAAAGTGCTAGAAGACACATGTATTCTTACGGTCAGATGGCCTTCGATCCCAGGGGCGTACCAAGAAAGCAGGACCGTCTCGTGTGATACGATAAGGTGGGAGAGCTTGTGCTCATGAGTAGGGGGTCGATTCCTCGGTCGAGCGAAGCATGTCTGGTGAACACGACGACAACGGAGGTACGAATGTGACAACCCGCGTCCTAGTGATTGATGATGATCTGCAGATCCTGCCCCTCCTCCAAAAAGGTCTCGGTTACGAGGGGTTCGAGGTGTATACCGCCGTGGATGGCGAGACCGGTCTGGCCGCAGCCAAACAGTATCAACCGCACCTCGTCCTGCTGGATATTGCGATGCCGGGCCTCGATGGCTTCGAGGTGTGCCGCCGCTTGCGGCTCCAGGAGGATATCGCTATCATCATGCTCACCGCCCGCGACGAGGTCACGGACAAGGTAAGCGCGCTGAATCTGGGAGCCGATGACTATGTACCCAAGCCGTTCGCCTTCGACGAACTGGTGGCGCGCATGCGCGCGGTGCTGCGCCGCCACAAGGCAGGAGGGGAACCTCTGATCTATGCCGACCTGGAACTCGATCAGGCGACCAGGGAAGTCCGGCGGGCGGGACATCTGATCGAATTGACCACCCAGGAATACAATCTGCTAGTGTTCTTCCTGCGCCACCCCAGGCAAGTCCTGGGCCGCGAGCAGATCCTGGAGCGCATCTGGGGATACAGCACCGAGATCGACTCCCATGTGTTGGAGGTCTACATTAATCATCTCCGCCAGAAGCTCGAGGCGCACGGAGGGACACGCTTGATCCAGACGATCCGGGGCTATGGCTACGCGCTGAGGGAATAAGCTGATGTACATTCGCACCCGCCTGACCTTATGGTTTCTTCTCATCGTGCTGCTGCTGCTGGCGGCGTTTAGTGTGACGATCTACCAGCTGACCAAGAGTAATCTGCTGGCTATGATCAACCAGGACGTGCGCCATCAGGCCGCGATTTTGCAGGTGGCCATCCATCCGTGTCCAGGAACCGCCACTCTCTGTGTGCCGCCACTGGTCGTCTTCAAATCGCCAGATACATTCCTACAGGTGCAGGATCAGCATGGTACCATCCTGGCCAGGTCGGGCAACCTCTGGAAGTGGAGACTGCCCCTCCTACCTGCGGCCATCGCCGCGAACCAGGTGCAGGAGGTGCTGGTCGAGCAGACGCCCCTCTTCGTGTACGGCCAACCGGTCGTGATCAACCATCGCGTGCTGGGCTATATCATCGTGGCCCATTCCCCCCAGGCCTTTTATCTGGCGCTGAACCAATTGGG
>WNGR01008903.1_pt1 | contig 15288 bp, 25 predicted proteins | sample 5407581 | NCBI WGS metagenome assembly WNGR01 (sample SAMN13153383, study PRJNA577476) | soil metagenome | isolation source: 80 cm soil or saprolite under Garry oak tree replicate 2 | place: USA:California | collected 2016-06-15
GTGATGGGGGTGAATGGGTGTTCGAATTTGCTGGTGACGTTCCGTGGTATGGTCACACGGTGTGATTATGGCGGTGAATGGCGCTGGGTAATGGTTTGGGTGCCATTTTGGGTTTTGGTGGCCGCCATTATGGAATTGTAAAGGTGACCTTTGGGGCGCATCTCCCGCACGGCACGCCGAGAGCCACCCAGGCCGACCGTGCGGGAGACGGTGCGCCTCCCCGGTACACGCCACCAGACCCTAGCAGAGGACTAGACCAATGTGACCAGGGACCCGCTAGTGCGTAATGTTGGCCCCGCGCAGGATGCTGCGTGACTGGCCTGGCCCCTGCGCCAAGACTCGGGCCAGGCCGGCCAACCGCATCGAGACAGGAGCACCACCATGACCGAGCGCATGCGCGACGCCGCGTACGCGGGCGACATCGGCAAGGACTGGACCGGCGCCGTCGGCGGGTACCTGCACACCGGGGACCCGTATCACCCCTGGTCAAAAGCGGACTGGGCCCGGTTCCCCCGGAACCGGAAACTGCCGATCGTCGCGATGTCACATCCAGGCGGCCGTGACCCGGAGATTGATGCTTTCGCGGTCCTCCGGGAGCTTTACGATCTGCGGGTCCCGAAGAACGTGCCAATCGTGCTCGACCTGGAGACCGCGGTGGACTTCACCTACGTAGCCGTCTACGGCGCGATCTTGCACTGGAACGGGTACAGGGTCTGGCCCTACGGGTCAGCCAGTACCCTGTTTCAGAACCCGCAGCTGCACGGCTACTGGGTCGCCGCCCCTAGCGAGGACGGCCAGCCGTACATGTACCAGCGGTCTGGCGCGCTCATTCAGGCCACCCAGTACAGGGACAGCGTCAAGCCCGGTTACGACTCGTCCACCGTCAGATGGTGGGCGTACCGGCGCGGCCTGTGGTGGGTTTGAGCCATGACCCAGATACTGGCCGGCCTGATCGCGGCCCTGGCCACCGGAACCCTCAGCGGCCTGGCCGCATGGGGCAAGCACCGCCGCTTCCCCAGATGGGCGGTCGCGGGCCTGCCGCTCGGCCTGCTGCCGCTAGTGATACTCGCGTTCCTCGACGAGCCGGGCAAGGGGGGCGAAAAGTGAGCGGCGGGCGTGGCGACGGGACCTTGCCCGTACCGTCCGGCACCCACACCAATTGTGGTGGGCATGTCGACCAGGGCTCATGCGACGGCTGCGGCGCCGACTGCCTCACCGACGATAACGTGAACGGCGGCGACGGGAAGTGAGCAAGCCACCGGTGGGTGACGGCAACGGCGACACCGACCCCAAGGCCACACCAGGCAAGCTGGCGAAGATCCTGGGCAGGGCCAACTCGGAGAAAACACAGCAGGCGGCGTTCAGGCGCACACACGACGCGCGTGAGCGGTCCCGGCAGGCACGGGTGAAAGCCCAGCGGGAACGCAAGGACAAGAAAGGCGAGTGAGGTGAGCGGGACGAGAGTTATGGCGCCGGTGCCGTCACGGTCGCGGCGGCGGTGGCTGCCCCAGGCGGGCAGGTACGTGCTGCTGGCGGTAGGGGCGGCCCTGGTGCTCGAGGGCGGGTTCCTGCTCGGTGAGCAGCTGGCGGCGGTCTGGCTGCTTACGCACGCGCGCTGACCGGCTAGTCGGGGGCCCATCGTCCTTTCGCGTCGCGGGGGACGGTGGGTCTTCCTCTTGTTTGTGTCGCGGCGAGGAATTTGTCCCAGGTGGGGCCGGATTTGGCGTGCATCTCTTTGGCCGCGCGTATCGCGTGATCCAATGCGCAGCCGAAGCAGAGCGGCACGCCGTCCCGCTCATTCCGTCGCCTGGTTGGCTGTCCGCAATCCGTGCAGCTGCACGTGCATTTGACTGTGCGGGCGCCCATGTCCCCCCCCTTCGGACTAGACCTTCGCAGGTCAGGCGGTAGACCACTGCCTGCACGTGCATGCTATCGTGCGGATGCACGGGTTACGGACGTCCGTAACCCCTATTACGGACATCCGGAAGGGGCTGTCATGGCCAAGGCACTACCGTCGCCGCAGGAAGCGGCGAGCGCGTGGAAGACCGGTTTCTCCGGCGCTGGCCCGAAGTGGGCCGCCGGCATCGGCCGCGTCGACCGCGCGCCCGGCCTCGACGCCGCCGCTGCGGCTGATCGCTACGTCGCGAACGTGCAGGCGAACGCGCCCAAGTTCGCCCGCAACGTCGCCGCCGTGACCAAGGAATCGTGGCAGGCGTCCGCGCAGGCCTCACAGGGCCGTCTCGCTCAGGGCGCCGCCAAGGGCTCCGAGAAGTACCAGGCCAAGATCGGCCAGGTGCTCCAGGCCATCGGCCAGGTCCGCGGGTCCCTCCCGCCACGCGGCGACGTCGAGGCCAACATCCAGCGTTCCGCGGCTTTCCAGCGCGGCATGCACAACGCGTTCAGCGGCTGAGGGGGCGCCTTATATGGGTGTCGCGATCGACACACTGTCCGGGCACGTCACCAACAACATCGCCCTCACCGTCGTCACCCCCAGTGTCGGTGACAGTTTCATCGGCCGGTCGTTCCCGCAAACGGCCAAGGCACGCGTCACGCAGCTGCTGGTCAAGCAGGCCACCCTGGGCACCGTGCAGCTGCGGTCCCCCGCGCTGCACGACAACGTGCGCGGCATCCAGTACAAGCCGGGCGCGGCTGGCCCAGCCACGTTCCTGCTGCCTGCCGAGGCGTCCCAGTCCCTCGTGTCCGGCGACTTCCTGACCGCGTCGCTCACCTCGGGTGCCGCCGACTCCTCACGGCTGGCCCTGGGCGTGTACTACGACAACCTGCCGGGCATCACCGCCAGGCTGGCCAGGTGGGCCGACATCGCGGGGAACATCAAGTCCATCAAGCCCCTCGAAGTCGTTTCTGGCGCGTCGGTGATCGCCTCATGGACCGACACGGTTATCACCACCACCGAGGACCTGCTGCACGCCAACACCGATTACGCGGTGCTCGGGTACATCACCAGCGCCGCCGTGCTCGCGTGCGGGGTGAAGGGGCAGGAAACCGGGAACCTGCGGATCTGCGGGCCAGGCACGACCGACAGCCTGGACACCTCCGACTACTTCGTGGCCATGGCGAACCAGCATCAGATCCCGCACATTCCCATCATCAACGCCAACAACAAGGGGTCCATCTTCGTATCCGTCGCGGACAACACCGCGGGCGCGGTGCCCTCGGTTCAGCTGATCCTGGCCGAGATGGCCAGCCAGCTCAGCATCTGACACCGTGGACGGTACCGACAGCCTGATATCTCTCCTGACATCCCCACCCCGGATGGGGCGGGGATGGCAGGAGAGGGTGTTCCCGCCCCAGCCCGTGGCAGGCGCCGGCATGACCGTGACCGTGCCAGGCGACGCATGGTGGCGGATCCTTTCCACGCACGTGAAGCTGCTCACCTCGGCCGTGGTCGCGAACAGGTTCCTCGACTGGCGGGTGACCGACCCCGACGGCAACGCGCTGCTGGTGGTGCCCGTGTCCGCGGGCATCGCCGCCGCGACAACGTTCCGCATGTCACTGGCGCAGGGCATCCCAACCCTGGCCCTGAACCCTTCCGGCACCAACGCGGGTGGGCTGTACGACCTGCTGATCCCATCGGGGTGGAGTGTCAGCTGGAACCTGGTCGCCGGTGACGTGGCCGACCAGCTGAGCGAACTGTGGATGATCGTGCAGAAGTTCCCGTCCGACAGCGTCTACACTGGCCCGGGGTGAAACCATGAAACTGACGGCGGCCGACATGGCCGCGCTCGCCACCGCCGCCGCGGGGCTGGTGGCCGCGGTCACGGCCCTGGTGCGGGTGCTGGCGCACCAGCGGGACCCCGTCGTGCACACCCCCCTCCCGGGCGATGCGCCGCGGGGTCCCGGCCCGCCAGCTGGTTAGGGGGCGGCGTCATGGCACTGGCGCCAGCCCGCGAAGCCCGGGTTTTCCAGGTCACCATCCCCGCGGGCACACAGCCCGCCGCGCCCGTCACCATTGGCGTGCCGTTCCCGCCCATGACCGTGCAGGCGGTCAGGTGGCGGGTCCCGCCCGGCCCGTCCGGGCTGATGGGATGGCGGCTGACGATGGCCGGCGGGCAGGTCCTGCCGGCTAACGCCGGCGCCTGGATCATCGCGGACAACGAGGGTGACACCTGGGAGCTGTATGGCCTGCCCGACTCCGGGGCGTGGCGGGTCACTGGTTACAACACCGACATCTATGACCACGCGGTGAACCTGGCGTTCCTGCTCGACACGGCTGGCGGTCCCGTTCCCGCGCGGGACGCTGCGGCCACGGACGCGGCTACCACGGACATCCTGAACATGTCCGCCAGCCCCGTTCCCAGCGCCGACGAGAGCATCTTCGCCGCACAGGACGTGACCGCGTGACCCGGCCCGGCATGGGCGCCAGGCAGCTGCGGGCATGGCGGAAAGAGCACGCGGCCGAGATCGTGGCCGCCAAAGCCAGCGGGCAGCTGCTGCGCCACAAGGCGTTCGGCACGAACCCCGCGGACGGCTCCCTGTTCCAGCTGCTGGCCAGCCAGGACAACGCCGCACTAGCTGAGTTCGGTGACGCGCCCGAAGACGGCGGGTGACCCGTGGCACGGCACTGGAACCGGAACATGTCCATCGGTGGGATCGCCGCCGCGTGGCGTTACGCTGGCGGGTCCTGGCACCACCAGGTGGCCGCGTGCGCGGTAGCCCTGGCCGAGTCGGGCGGCCGCAGGTACGCCATCTCCCCATCCGCTGATTACGGGCTATGGCAGATCAACGCCATCCACATGGGCGAATACGGGCTCTCGTGGCGGAACTGGATGAACCCCGTCGCCAACGGGCACGCCGCCGTGGGCATCAGCCACGGCGGGACCAACTGGGCCGCCTGGTGCACCTGCTGGACGAACCCTTATAACAACTGCGGGCACGGGTACCTGCCCTGGTCACAGGCGGTGGCGGTGGTGGCGGCTCGCCGCGGCGCAACCCACGCGACAGCCCGCACTGGGACCGCATGCAGGCAGACTGGAACCTATTCCGCCACACCCTGAAACCATGGGCACCAGGCAAAGCCCGGGAGCTGGAAGAGATCCGGGCCCGGGCAAGGAGGCTGCGGCACAGATGACTATCCCATACCAGGCCGGGTTCCAGGTGATCGGCATCAGCGCCGGCCAGTTCGAAACCAGCCCAAACGGTGACCCCGTCCGTGGCCGCCTGGTCACCTACGAGCTGCACGACGGGACACGGGACGAAGTGTTCGTCCCGGACCGCGACTGGGGCACAGGGCGTGACCAAGCCATCATCAGTGCCGCGGCGGCGAGCACGTGGCAGGTCCTCCAGCACGGCGGGGAACTCTGACTCGTGCATCACACCACCGCGTTCGTCGGCTACGACGACGCCGCCGAGCTCGGCGCCGTCGTCGTGGCCATGTTCGCGGTGCTGGTCCTGGCCGGCCTATGGCTGATCGTCACCTTCGCCGGCGGCCTGTTCCGGCACATCCCGTTCGTGGGCGGGCCGATAGCGAACGCTTTCGACACCGCCGCCCGGGCGCTGCGCAACGCCACCCTCGGCACCTGGCACGGTGTGCTGTGGGCGCTGTCCAGGCTGTTCCGTGGCATCTCGGCGGTTATCCGCAACCTGGGCCACGCCATGACCACCACGCTGCGCGCGGTTGAGCACGCGGTGGAACACCAGGCGTACACGGTGATTCCGAGGGAGATCCGCCGCACCCGGGCGTTCGCCCACCACGTGGCCAGCCTCGCCTACCACTCCGCGGTCGACTACGCGCGGTTCAGGTTCCAGCAGGCCGAAGCCGGTATCAGGGCGGAACGCGCTGACCGGAAGGCCGCGGACCAAGCACTGAACCAGTCACTGCTGCGAACCATCAGGGTGGCCGCCGCGAACCTGGGTGATCGGATCGCCGCGCTGCGGGCCGACACCTGGGGCTGGACGCGGCAGGCGGTGGCCCGCGCCGACCGGCAGTTTCAGCAGGCTGAGGCCGACCTGCGGGCAGGTGACCGGGCCACGGCCACACAGGTTATCCACCATGTGGACAACGAGGCGCGGGACGGGTGGGCGCCGGTGTGGGCCGGAATCATGGCCGGGGTCGCCGGGGCCATTCAGGTGGCCGGTGAGGATTTCCCGCAGATCACGCGCCAGCTGCGGGCGATCGCCACGGAGACGCCCGCCACGCTCACCGAAGCGGAGGCTGCCGCCGCGCGCGCGGTCCCGCCCATGATGGCCGCCCTGGAACAGTGTGTGCTGCCGCAGTGCCGTGACCTCGGCCCGCTCCGGTCGCTGATGCACACCCTCGGCAGCGCCCTGTTCCAGCTGGCCCTGCTGGCATGGATCGTGCAGATGATCATTGACCCCGTGGGGTGGGCACATGAGACCTACGCCGCGTTCAGCCCGCTAATTAACGCCGAGCTCGGCCTTGTCAAAGCCCTGACAGGCCAGTGATGAGCGCCATCACGGAGTTCCTCGCCAAGGGCGGCAGCGCTGTCGAGCAGCTGGCCCTGTGGAACGTCTTGTCCCAGGTGGTTGGCACGGCCGGGGCACCCGCGTTCACGGAGCTGGTCTCCATCGCCAACAGCGCGCACCCACTGGTGCCGCTCTCCCCGCCCGACCTCGCCGACGCCGTGGTCCGCAACTTCATGGGCGCGGGCCAGGCGGAAGCTGAAGCGGCCAAATCTGGGATGGACGCGGAACGGTTCCGGCTGCTCGTCCCGCTGCGGGGAGACGCGCCCGGCCCGCAGCAGCTGGCCGCCGCCCTGCTCCGCGGCATCATCAGTGAAAGCGGCACTGGCACCGGCAGCACGAGTTTCGAGCAGGGTGTCCGGGAAGGGCGCCTGAACGACAAATGGGCGCCCATGCTGCGCCAGCTGGCCGAGCAAGTCCTCTCACCGGCCGACGCGGCCGCCGCGGTGGTCCGCAACTTCCTGGGCGACGGCGAGGGCCAGGCGGTGGCCGCCAAGTCCGGGGTCCGGCCGGCCGACTTCGAAATCCTGCGGCACCTGTCCGGCGACGCGCCCGGCCCGCAGCAGCTGGCCGAGGCGCTGCGGCGTGGGCTGGTCGGCCGTGGCGGCACCGGCCCGGATTCGACATCGTTTCAGCAGGGCATCGCGGAAGGCCGGCTGGCGGACAAGTGGGCGCCCGTCATCGAGGGCCTGGCGAAAGTGTGGCCGTCGCCCGCGGACGCGCTGCGCGCCACCCTCGAGGGGCAGGTCACCCGTGAGCAGGGCCTGGCCCTGTACGAGAAGCTGGGCGGCGACCCGCAGTTCTTCGAGGTCCTGTTCAACACCGAGGGTGCCGCGCCGACCCCAGTAGAAGCGCTTGAGCTGGCGAACAGGGGCATCATCCCCTGGGACGGCACCGGCCCGCAGGCCACGTCATATCATCAGGCGTTCCTGGAAGGGCCGTGGCGTGACAAGTGGCTGGGCGCGTTCCGGCGGCTGGGCGAATACCTGCCACCACCAGAAACGGTGCGCACCCTGCTCGGCACGGGGCAGATCACACACAAGCAGGCCGCTGACCTGTGGCGCAAGAACGGCCTCGCCGCGGACACCATCGAGGCGTACACGGCCGCGGCCGACTTCACGTCGACTGCGGATACACGCGGCCTGTCTGAATCAGCTGTACTCGACCTGTACTACGCCCAGTACCTCGGCGCCGACGGCGCCCGCAGGCTGCTCGCCCTGTTCCACGCCTCCCCGCACAACATCGACCTGCTGCTCGCCTACGTGGACATGCGCCGCGCCACCGCCGCCGTAACGGGCGCCGTCGCCCGGATCCAGTCGCTGTTCACCGCACGCAAGATCGGTGCCCAGACCGCGCGTGAGGCGCTGCACCGGCTGAAGATTCCTGGTGAGACGATTGATTCGGTGCTGGCCACGTGGGAGGTCGCGGCGTCGGTCAGCGTGAAGACCCTGACGGAGGCGCAGATCACCACCGCCTGGAACAAGGGCGTGATCAGCCAGGGCGAAGCGGAGTCGGAGCTGGAGGCGATCGGGTACACCCCGTACGACTCGTGGGTGCTGCTGTCCACCAGGGCCGGGGCACCGCTGCCAGGCAAGCCAGACCGGGCGGTAGCGCCGCCGCTGGGTACCGTGAAACCGGGGGTGACCTGAACATGACCAGCCCGTACGGTGAGCTGCTCGACTCAGCCCGCAAAGCCGCGGAGGCGCAGCGCAGGCAGCAGGAGGCGGCCAGGGCCGTGGCGGCGGAAATCGCCGCAACCCGGCCCCAGCCATCCCAGCCATCCCAGCCACCCGGCCAGCAGGGGTAAGCCATGAGCCACTGGCAAAACGCGGTTTCCGGCATCGTGGGAGCGGCCGCCCTGGTCGCCGCCCTGGTCTACCTCGGCCGGTCAGCACGTAAGCTCGCCACGCAAATCGGCGTCTGGTCCAGCCTGCCCAGCGAGGTGGCCACCAACACCAGGGTCACCGCCGAGCTGTCCCGCACCGTCCGCGAGCTGACGGTCCAGGTCGTGCGCCTGTCCCAGATCGAGCAGGCCAGGACGGGACCTGAGGGCGTGCCGTGACCGTCGGGTTCCCCGACTACGGGAGGCAGACACCCACGGCCGGGGCGCAGCTGCTGGTAGTCGACCAGGTCGTGAACGCCCAGCTGGTCACCCCCACGGCGTTCTGCGGCAATTACCCGTTCATCAACGTGAGCGCGCTCGGCGGGGCGAACACCGACCAGTACGACGTAGAGGTGACCTTCATTCAGGGCCCTGGCCTCGTAACCTTCCAGTTCCCGTACCGGGTGACGTTCGGCGGCGGGTGGGGGCTCGCCGTCCAGGTGCCCGTGCTGACGAACTGGTTCTTCGTGACAATAATCCCCAAAGCGGGAAACGACGCGCAGGCGCTCGTCATGACCTTCACCGGCTCACAGGGGTACTCGCCGCGGCTGCACTACAGCGGCGCCCTCGGCAACGGGGTCGAGATACAGTCCAACCAGTCGTGGAACGCCGCCGAGATCAAGACGTTCTTCACCAACGTCGTGCACAACAGTGACGCGGTGTTCTCGATCCAGCAAAGCACGAACAATAAATGGCACGCCATCCTGCGCTACTACGACATCAGCACTAACACGTTCATCATCTTCGCCCAGATAGAAGGTGCCGCTGAAGGGCAAAGCTGGAATGGTCACATCCTCCTGCCAGCGGCACCCATACAGCTGGACGTGACCAACGACGACACGGTGGCGCACGTCATGAAGGTAAGCGTGGTGGTATGACGCGGGCAGCCCGACGGCACATGCCACCACACTGCGGCCAGCCTGGTACCATCCTGGCATGAGATCAGACATCCCCCGGGTGGAGACCACGATCCGGCTGGCCACAGGACTGCACAAGGCGGCCGCCAGGCTCGCCGCGGCCGATCGCGTGCCGCTCAACACGTTCATAATCAGAGCGATCCAGGCTGAGGTCATGCGGCCCGGCCGTCACCAGCCACTCCGCAAGCGCTGAGTGGCCCCAAAGTCTCCGTGACTCCCGCCGTCATGCCCTCACCCAGGCGCGTGGTCCGCGCCAGCGTGCGCGTGGGCAAAATCATGGGGCTCACTCATGGTGAGGCGCTGGAGCTGACCGCGTTTTGCGCCCAGTCCGCGGCGATCGACATCGGCCGCAAAACCGGTGCCCACGCCCCGTGGCTGCTGGAAATCATCGCCGAGGCCCGGGCGCGGCAAGCACGCTTCCGCCTGGCCGGAAAGGACTAACCAGCGAACGCGATCATCACCACCGCGCACACCGCCCACCAGCTGCATCACCTGTACGGGTACGGTATCGCGCACCTGGCCCGCCAGTGGTGGGCCGTCTACCTGCCATTCTGATGGTCACCGAAGCCAAGTGGCGTGGTCACACCGGCCGCTACCAAGTCACCGCCCATTCGTGCGGCGACCACGGGTATTCCGACCAGATCACGCGCTGTGAGGAGTGCGAGCGGAAGTACATGGCCTCACAGCTGGCCAGGTGGCGCACCGGATACGTTCACCAGCCGAAACCCCGTACTCAGCACGCGGGGTCCGCCAGCACCGCCCGCACTGGCGCCGACGAGGCACAGGGCATGAGTGAGGAGAGGCACATGAGCGTGCCAGCACGAACGGGGAACCCGGCGGCCAGGCAGAAGGCACAGGCCGAAGACCAGCAGGACCGCAAAGACCTGGGTGACGGATGGCTATCCGGGAACCTCACCGCGGACCCAGAATTGCGTTACACACCCACCGGCCGTGCCGTCTGCAACCTCAGGGTGGCGTATACACCCCGGATTAAGGACGACGACACCGGCAAATGGGGTAACGGTGACACCGTGTTCTATGACGTCACCGTCTGGGGCCAGGCCAGTGAAAACTGCGCCGAAACCCTGCAGAAAGGCGACCGCGTCGTCGCCGGCGGGCAATGGTACGAGCGCACCTGGGAAACCAAGGAGGGTGAGCAGCGCACCGTCACGGAAATGACCGCACGCGACATCGGCCCCTCCCTCCTGTTCCTCGGCGCCGTGATCAAGCGCACCAGGCGCGGGAAGGGAAACTGATGTATCCCCCGGGGCAAGAACAGCCGGCCACGGGCATAAACGCGGGAGACCGGGTCGAGCACAGGCTGCTGCCCGGCTACCTCATGCGGGTCAAGGACATCGCCCCGTGCGAGATGGACAGCGCACGGCCGCAGGCACACAGTAAGTACAACGTCAGGGACCCCGCGGGTAACCGCTACTGGGTGTGTGCCTGCGACGTGCGGAAGGTGGGCTAACACGATGGCCGGGTACCTGTGCCAGGTCTGTGACCAGGAAGAACCCGCGGTGGAGCTGCACACGTCCCTCACCACGGGCGGCACCCTGGCAATATGCGGGGACTGCCTCCCCGTCGCGCTGATCGGGCGCCTGGCGGGCATCCTCGAGATGGACCACGCGCAGCTGTACGAAAGCATTTACCAGCTGGCCCACGGCTCGCCGGAAACCGCGCCACCAGAGTCCCCAGCGGTTGGCCGGCTGACCGGGGACGAGTCACCCGTGCCAGCTGGCGAAAAACACTCATCAGCTCAGCGCACGAGGAAAGCGGCGAAATGACTACTTACGACGAGCAGTGGGTGACCATCAGCGAGGCTCACGGCGAGCAGCTGGCGGCCCTCGGTGAGGTCTACCGCGAGCGGCTGGCGGCCCTCAGTGAGGTCTACTACGAGCAGCGGGTGGCCCTCAGCGAGGATCACGGCGAGCGGCTGGCGGCCCTCAGGGAGGTCTACCACGAGCAGCTGATGGCCCTCGGCAAAGCCCACGGCGTGGGCACGGAAACCAGGGAGGAGGCCGCACCGTGAACGGATGGTTCTTGCTGTTCCTGCTGACCGCGCCCATCGCCTGCGTGATGGCCGGGATACAGCTTTCATACGCCATGCATCACAAGGTGTGTGAACGCCGCCAGGACAACGCCTACTACGCCGGGTTCGAAGATGGTGAGGAAGCCGCGGCGGACAGGCTGATGGCAGGGCCTGGCACCTGGCCCGGGTATCACCCGGCCCACGCGCGTGACAACGGCCAGCCGGAACAAACACCACAACTGGCCATATCGCCGTACAGTCCCCAGGTTCCGCGGGACCTGCTCATGTCAGCGCCCCGCGAGCAAACGGTGCGGGAATGGGCCGCGCGCCTCGAAGCCGACGCGTGGGGCCAGGCAGACACCTTGATTGGGACAGGTGTAACCTAAGGCCTGCCTGACTCCTGGCCAGGGACGTTCTGCAGCACTCCCGGCCAGGGCATGAAACCCGGTCCCGGGTGTGTCGCGACACCCGGGGCCGGGTCCCATACTCGCGACTATGGGAAAGGAGGCCCGGGTGCCTCTCCCTCCCGAAGCCGAAAAGGCATACGGGCAGTGGTGGCAACTGGCCTACACCGCGGCCACCAGCAAAGACGACACCGGCCGGTACCAGTTCACGGTAACCGACCTCGTCACGGCCGCGGCGCGGATCGCCCGCGACGCCGGGGAAGCCATCTCGTTCGCCACTAGCGCGGCCCTCGGGCAGCTGTTCGGCGTCGCCCGCAGATCCAGCCGGGCCATCAACGCGCTCGCCGGCGCCAGCCCGGATCAGGCCATCGACTCCTCGATGATCGCCGAATGGCCCACCGCGGCCGGGCCCGTCACTCAGGCGGCCCAGCCGCGATACGACGTGAAAGCGCAGTTCAGCTACACCGACGCCACCGGTTTTGAGCAGGCCTCCTGGGTGACGCTGTCCGGGGTGACGCAGCTGCCAGAGACCACAGGCCTGCTTGGGCTGCGCATGCAAGGCGCCGCGATCAAGGCGTACACGACACCGGAGGCCGAGGGCGGCAACTACCTTGACGCGGAGCAGATGGCGGAGTTCGGCTCAATCCTCCAGATGCAGATCTATGCGGTCTAGCCAGCGGCCACCGCCGCCAGCCGGCAGGGACGGCAGGCGCGGCCGGTACCTCCCCCGCAACGACAGTGTGAGCACGCCGCCCGCGGTGATCGTGCTCGACACGGAAGCGGACAGGCGGGCGCGGCCGGAAGGTGAGGTGCAGTCGCTGCGCCTGTGGACGGCCAGGTACGTGCGCAGGCGTGAGCAGGGCAAGCTGAAGCCACGTGACCTGTCGGCGCACGGGCACACAGGCGCCGGGCTCGCCCAGGCCGTCAACGGCTGGCTCCAGTCCGGCAACTCGACGTGGTTGTTCGCTCACAACCTGTCCTACGACCTGCCCGTATCCGGCCTGGTCGGTCACCTGTGCGCGCTCGGCTGGAAAGTGTCAGCCTGCACGTCACTGCTCTCATACGTATGGCTGGTCCTCAAACGGGGCAGGCAGCGGATCACCATCAGCGACCTTCACCATTTCCTGCCCACCACACTCGCCCAGATCGGCGGGCTGCTCGGCCTGCCCAAGATGCCCATGCCCGCCAAAGACGCGGGCGACGGCGAATGGTTCGCCTACTGCGCCCGCGACACCGACGTGGCCATGACCGCGATCCTCGCGCTGATGGATCACTGGGACGAGAAGGAACTCGGCAAGTGGGCCATGACCGGTGCCGCGAGTGGGTTCCACGCGATGCGGCACACGTACACCGGGATCCGGCCCACCCTGTTCGACGAGCCGGGCGGCACCGCATTCGACCGGCGGGCCATCTACGGTGGCCGCCGGTCGGTCTGGCATCACGGGGAGCTGCCGCCGGGCCGGTACGCGGAGCTTGACCTGGAGGCCGCTTACGCGACTGCGGCGGCCAGCTGGCCGCTGCCACACAAGCGCGGCGCGTGGTTCGCCAGCCTCGACGTCAGCGACAGGCGGGTGTGGCGGCCAGAGATCTGTGTGATCGCCGAATGCGACATCGAGACGGACGTGCCGCGGTTCCCCGTCAGGACCGGCGGCAGAGTACGGTACCCGGTCGGGCGATTCACCACGGTGCTGGCCGGGCCCGACATCGCCTGGGCACGCGAAACCGGGTGCCTCAAAGCGATCGGCCGCGGGCAGTTCCACCTGCTCGGCCGGTCCATGCAGCCATTCTTCCGGCGTGTCCTGGAATGGGGCACCCCGGGCAAATCCCCAATCCCGCCAGTCGCCGCCATGATGTGGAAACAGTTCGGGAGAGGCGTAGTAGGCAAGTTCGCGCAGCACGGCTACGAGACACGCGACACCGGGATGCTCACCGACGAGCCGTGGCATTACGAGCGTGTCATCACCGGCGACGGCGGCGAGCAGCGGTGGCGCGTCCATTATGGCGGGACCATCAAGGAGGCGTGGCAGGAGGGCGACGGCCGTTACGCCTACCCGGCCGTCACCGCCGTCGTCGAGTCCCTGGTCAGGGTCGCCGTCGGCAAGGCGGCCGAAATGCTCGGGCCGGGCGTCACGGTGACCTGCGACACCGACGGCATGTGGGCGAACATGGGCGCGCTCGAAGCCGGCGACACTACCGGTCTCGGGTTCAGCCTGAGCGACATAGCCAGGGAGGCGCGCATTGACCTGGCCAAAGACGTCATCAACCGGGCCATTGCCCCGTTTCGGCTGCGGGAGAAAAACTCGGTATCCGTCATGACGGTCACGGGACCGCAGAACTATACCGCGGGCGCGATGTCACGTCACGCGGGCCGGGCCAGTGGGATGCGGCCCACCGGCGACGGCAGCTGGGCTGGTGACACGTTCCCCGGCCTGGCCTGGCAGATGGCCCACGGCGGCCCAGAGCGATACCACATGCGGAAAACACAGTGGCGGCCACCCATCTGCCTCACGGACGGCTGGGTGACCGCGGACGGCACGGTGCTGCCGCTCGAAGCCGTCACCGGCGGCGACGGCCAGGCCGTCATCCTGCCGTGGAGCGAATCGCGTCACACGGCACGCGGCACCACGCTCGGCCCGCACCAGCACCCAGCCCTAGCCGGCTTGTGGGATCCAGCCACCGACACCGAGGTGAACACCAATGGGAAACAGGCTATCTGGGACCGACCACAGCGGGCTGCGGCGGCTGACCGCGCGGCGCGACGCCACGAAGCGGGCCTGGCTGTCACACCGCCTGGACTGCCCCCAGTGCGCCGCCAGCCGCGGGTACACCAAACCGGCGTGCCCAGCCGGTCACCCACTCCTGAGCGCGTGGAACGGGGCGGCGCTCGATCTGCGGGAAGCGAGAATGAGACCATCACTTAGCCAGGAGAGGCTGTTCTGAATGGACCCACGCAGAGGCCGGGCAAGACGGTCAGGTCGCGGCCCAAAACACTGGCAGTACCAGGGTGGTAACCCCCGCTGGGAGACCTGCAGAGACCAGCCGCGGGCCGCCTACAGCCAGCTGCGCCGCGGGGCGATCACCCTGCCCGCTTACAACCAGGCCGTCGAGACCGCGATCGCGGGCTGCCGGGGCACACCCGCCGGCAAGCTGGCCATCGCCCGCGGCCACCCGAACATCCTCCCGCACGGGCGGGTGACCTGAGCCGTGGGAAGCCTCAAGGGCTTGGCCGCGCCAGCCCAGCTGAACCCGCGGCCGCCAGCCAAAAGCGAGCCGTGGCGCCGCAAGCGCCCGCCGCGCCCGCTCACCCGCCAGGGCGGCCCGCTTGGCTTGCGGGCGCACATGGACACCGCGCACGCCGCAGGCGCACGTCAAGCCTGATATCGTGCTAGCGGGGCCAGGCCCACAACGAGACGCCTAAGAGTGGCTGGTCGCCCCAGTTGCCGAGGCCGGTGGAACTCCGGCTCCTGGCCCTCACAATTCCATAATGGCGGCCACCAAAACCCAAAATGGCACCCAAACCATTACCCAGCGCCATTCACCGCCATAATCACACCGTGTGACCATACCACGGAACGTCACCAGCAAATTCGAACACCCATTCACCCCCATCAC
>WNGR01013801.1_pt1 | contig 15287 bp, 14 predicted proteins | sample 5407581 | NCBI WGS metagenome assembly WNGR01 (sample SAMN13153383, study PRJNA577476) | soil metagenome | isolation source: 80 cm soil or saprolite under Garry oak tree replicate 2 | place: USA:California | collected 2016-06-15
ATTGTCGTCGGTTCGCTGACGGACATCAACGATATAAGAACCGCGATGGCAGGTGCCAGGCGTGCCTACTTCTGTGTGCCCAACGAGGCCGGGACGCTCAAAGCGGCAGCCATTTTTACGGTGGTCGCGGCTGAGCAACAATTGGAAGTCGTCGCCGCCATGAGCCAGTGGCTCGCCCAGCCCAATCACCCTTCCGCATCCACTCGCGAGACCTGGCTGGCTGACAGGTTGTTTGCGTTGTTACCTGGAACCGCCGTGACCTTCATCAACCCTGGGTTTTTCGCGGACAACGATATGCAAGTCTTACCGTTCGCCGCTCAATTTGGGCTGTTGTCCTTGCCCTATGGCTCTGGCAAGAACGCGCCTCCTTCCAACGAAGATATGGCCCGTGTGGTGGCTGAGATTCTCGCCAGGCCAGAAGGACACGCAGGCAAGACGTATCGCCCCACTGGTCCACAGCTGCTCTCTCCGCAAGACATCGCGGCCATCCTCGGAAAGGTCCTTGGGCGGAAGGTCACGTACCGCCATGCTCCGATGCGGATGCTGTCGAAGATGATGAGAGACCGCTTGTCTCTTTACGCGCTTGCCGCGTATTCGCAATACGTGATCGATTACCAGAAGAATGCATTTGCCGTCAATGCGCCAACGGATGTGGTTCGCCGCATCGCCGGGAGAGAGGCGGAGGATTTTGAGACCATCGCCAGACGCTATGCTGCCACCACTCCGGAAGCCAGGCCCAGCTTCGCCATCAAGTTCAAGCTCATGCTCAGCATGATCATCGCGCTGCTGCGTCCAGCGCCCAAAACGGCTTCCTACCTGGCGCTCGATGAATTTTCCGACAGATCGCATGTGGTCTTCAGCGCGGACTCCCCCCAATGGCGTCGAAGCCATGAGCCGCAAGGAAGCGAGCTCTCGGGAGAGAAAACAGAGGCGGGGCACGCCACAGCGTAAAAAGGAGATAAAATTCTATGCCATTCTTTGAAACCAACGATCATACCCGCCTGTATTACCGGGACTGGGGCACAGGGAGCCCGGTGGTCTTCGTCAGCGCCTGGGCGCTTTCGGGAGCGATGTGGGAGTATCAAATGGTACCGCTCTCCGATCAGGGCCTGCGCTGCATCGCCTATGACCGGCGCGGGCATGGCCGCTCGGATGATCCCGGCTCTGGGTATGAGTACGACACGCTGGCTGATGATCTGGCCGCCTTGCTCGTCCACCTCGATCTGAAAGGGGTCACGTTGGTCGGCAACTCGATCGGCTGCTGCGAGATTGTTCGCTCTCTCTCGCGCCATGGCACCGACCGCATTGCCCGCGTTGTCCTGACCAGCACCCGCACGCCGTTCCTGACGAGAACGGAGGATAACCCAGAAGGAGTGCCGAAAAGCTTCTTCGATCAGGCGATCTCAGCACTCATGACGGACCGTCCGCAGTACATGGCAAGCGGCGCGATCAAGTACTTCGGACTTGGATCGATGTGGCCGGGGGCGGAGGTGTTGTCCTCCGCGATGGTTCAATGGGTGGTCCAACTCATTCTTGAGTCCTCGCCCAAAGCCATCCTTGAGTGCATGCGGGCCACGAATGAGACGGACTTCCGACCTGATCTGCCTGCTTGTACGGTGCCCACCTTGATCATTCATGGTGATAAAGATCAGGGCGCGCCCCTGGACCTGTGTGGACGCAGGACAGCGAAGGCGATCCAGGGGAGCCAGCTCAAGGTGTACGAAGGAGCTGCACACGGCCTGTTTCTCACGCACAGGGATCGCCTCACACGCGATTTGTTGGACTTCATCCGCGGCTAAGCAGCACTGCCTGAGGAGCAGCAAAACGCACCTTCTGACATACATCAGATACCCGTGAAACATCACTGATGTTCGGCTCATACAGGAACAGCTGCTTCACCAGCTTGGCTCACAGCATGTGGAGGCGCTGCTCGCTGAGCTCTCGACGGCAGCTGCGCTGAGTCATTAGATCTTTTTTTGTACCATTACATGTAACTACACCTCTCAAGGAGAACGTCTATGAACCTTGCATTTCTTGCATTTCCGGTCAGTACGATGGCTAGCCTGCTTTCCTTCACGCTGATTGCTTCCCGGTATGTTGTTCCCCGTTTGTCGAAGCGACCGTATATGCAGGCATTACTCCCATTGGTCCTGCTCAATGTGTTTCGGACAGAGGGTTTCGTGTTTCTGCTCCCGCAGGTGCTGGGAGGGACTCTTCCGTCTGCCTTTGCCGTCCCCGCTGCTTATGGCGATGTCTCCACAGCCGTCATAGCTTTGCTGACGGCCCTCGTGCTATGGCTTCGGCCAGGGTGGGCCCTCCCGCTTGTCTGGCTGCTCAACATTGTGGGGTTCGCCGATCTTTTGTTCGCCATATACAATGGCACGGTAGTCGGCTTTCCATACTTCCACGTTGGAGTTGCTTGGTTTATCCCAACTGTGTATGTGCCGCTCTTACTCGTGAACCATGTCGTTGCCTTCTGGTTCCTGCTGCGGGTTGTGCCATCCGCTGTCAAGATTGCTCCTGCCCCACTACAGGAAGGCGCTCCTAACAGGCAGTAATGACGGTGAGGAGCCGCGAGCCGTCGATCATGGTGGAGCCAGCCGCGTGAGCAGCCAATTTCGCCCGCGTGGATGGCTTCGCTGGTGTGCAGGTGGAGGTGGTGACGAAGATGAGCTTGCGGGCGGCAAAGTTTTCGCGTGCGCCCATACATTCGCGGATCTGGGGCGAGCAACCGTGGTGCAAGGAGCGTAGCGTTTGCACTGCACAATCAGAACATTGCCGAGCATATCCTTGCCGATTAGATCGGCACCCGTTCCATTCGTACTCAAGGGCCAAGTTCACAAAAGCACTTGTGTAATGGGGGAAACGTGGGACCGATCTGGGAAGCGTATGGGTTATCAAGAGGGAAATCGCCATTTCCTATCAATTGTCTTCACTGGTCACATTCCTACAGACAGAAAGCGACCCATATGGTCGATGAGAACCTGAAGGATGTTGCCGCAAACTTTAACGAGAGAAAGAGAAAAATAGTATGAGTACCTCCCATCCCTTTCGTTTTGGGGTCACCTTGCTTGGGGCTGCCTCCAGGCAGGAATGGATCGCCAAGGTCCACCAGGTCGAGGATCTTGGGTACTCCGTCCTTCAGGTGCCAAACCACCTGGGAAACCAGTTCTCTCCCACGCTGGCGATCATGGCGGCAGCAGAGGCCAGCCGAACGCTGCGCCTGGGAACGCTGGTCCTCGACATCAATTACCGCCACCTTGCCCTGCTTGCCAAAGAGGTTGCCACGCTTGATCTACTCTCAGAAGGACGCTTCGAGCTTGGACTGGGCGCAGGATGGGTCGCCAGAGAGTCCCAGATGACAGGCATTCCTTTCGATCCCGCAGGTCAGCGCGTGGGCAGGCTGGAGGAAGCAGTGCAACTGCTCACAGGTCTCTTCTCCAATGGGCCGATGACCTTTGCTGGTCGCTACTACTCGATGAACGGATTTGAGGTCTTTCCCAAACCCTTCCAGCATCCCCATCCCCCTCTGCTGCTCTCTGGTGGAGGGAAACGGATGTTGTCGATTGCTGGCCGCTTCGCTGACATCATTACCCTCAATCCTCCTGTCGCACCAGACGGCAATAGCATTGACATGGCCGAGGCGGCTGCGGAAGCGACTGCACAGCAAATTGCCTGGATTCGCGAAGCTGCAGGAGACCGCTTCGCCAGACTCGAGATCGGCAACTTTGTGATCGGAGGGGTCAAGACGGAGAGAGAACAGCGACTCGATCCAAAGATCGCTGCGGCCTTTCGGTCTCGGACCACCGGAGAGCAGCAGTCCCCTCAAGGCATTTATACCCTGATTGGCTCGGTAGATCAGATCTGCGAACAGGTGCTGGCCAACCGTGAACGCTTTGGTCTTTCTTACATTAGCATCTTAGAACAGGACCTGGAAACCTTTGCCCCTGTTGTCGCACGGCTCTCTGGGAAGTAAACGCTGTCTCACCGAAACAGGAATGATCTTGAGAGCAGTTCACGCCTGATTGAGACAGCCACACAGAAGATGTTGAGAAAGGAGATGGCAAGTCGTTCGAGAGAATGATCTTGTCTGTCGAGAAAGATGAGCATCCAAAACGTGCTTGTGAAAGCGTTTCTGCGCCTCCCCCGCAAGCCCATCTCTGCCTCAGAACAAACCTTACGTCAGTACGTTGGAAGGCGAGTCTGCCTCTGAGAGCATCTCCGCATCCCTGCATGAGACGGGGAAACCAAGCTCCTGCTTCTCGTTCTCATGCTCGATGCGCAGATGAGCAACTGGCGTGAAACCCTGATTACATAAGAGCTTTGTTGAACCTGCATGAGAAACAGAAAAAGAGAGAAAGTAATGAGGAAGAAAACGCTGGCTTATGTGGTCTACCCAGGCATCTCCCTGCTCGAATTGGTGGCCAACCGGACACTCCTGGGTGGCATGATGGCGCACGGGACACCGCTGAAATTCCAGGCGGGGTATGAGGTGGTGGTGGTGGGAGAGCGCATCGAGGAGATGGCAACGGATACCCCCATGGCGATCATCCCCCAGAAAACTTTGGCCGACGTGCCGCAGCCAGATGCGCTGGTGGTGATCGGCGGCGGAGCAGAGACGCTGCCCGCCTTAGGAAATGCGGAGTTGATCGAGTATGTGCGGCGTGCCGGGCAGCAGACCGAGTGGGTGGCCGCGACCAGCACCGGTTCCCTGCTCCTGGCGGCCGCCGGGCTGCTGGAGGGACGTCTGGCCACGACACACTGGGCCTCTACCGATCGCCTGGAGGCCTCTGGTGCGCGCCCTCAACCCTCCCGACCCGCAGGGTGGGTCACCGACGACAAGTTCACGACCTCTGCTGGAGTCTCAGGGGCGATTGACATGGCCCTCGCCCTGGGCGCGAAACTCACGAAGCAGACGGTGGCCAAGTTCGGCCAGTTGATGATCGAGTACGATCCGCACCCGCCATTTGGCCGGCTCGACTGGTCCACCCTCGATGAGATGCAGACGGCCCTTGCGCCTTTGATGAGCCAGCATCTGACGACGCAGGAGCCGGCACACCTGCTGGCCTTTGTGCTCTACCCGGGCCTGACGGTCTTCGACCTGGCTGGTCCCTTGGAGGTGTTCTCCGCCTTGAGCCGGATGGCGCCCCAGTTCCGTCCAGTGGTGGTGGCCGAGCAGGCGGGACCGGTCATGACCGATATCGGCGTGCGCATGGTGCCCAACGCCACCTTTGCCGACCTGCCGCATCCGCATGCCTTCTTCGTCCCAGGCGGAGACGTTCCCACGCTGAAGGCCATGAGCAACCCGGCCATCCGCCAGTACATCCGCACTGCGGCGCAGTCGGCAGAGTGGATCGTCTCGGTCTGCACGGGCGCGCTGCTGTTGGCCTCCGTCGGACTGCTGGAGGGACGTGAGGTCACCACCCATTGGGCCTATGCAGCCTACCTGAAGGAGCTGGGCGCACGCTACGTGCAGAAACGCTGGACGGCCAACGGCCCCATCGTGAATGCGGCCGGGGTCTCGGCAGGCATCGATATGGCCCTCGACATGGTCTCGCACCTGACGGACGAGGAAACGGCGCGCCGGGTGCAGTGGCTGATCCAGTACGATCCCCAGCCGCCCTTTGGCGGGATCGACTATCAGCACCTGAAGCGCTTCCCCCGCCTGCTGCGAGGGATATACACCCTCATGGCTCCCCTCTATACCGGCAAAGCACGGCGCTTAACCCGAAAGGCGCGGAAAGCGACTGCCGTGCAGGCAGGAAAAGAACGCAGCAGTGACCTAGTCGGCAGTCGAGGAGATCACTGACGAGTGGGGACGAGACGCCAAAGCCAATGCAGCACGTATGCTCGCATCCGTATGCATGTCAATCTCAGGACTCTGTGGGAGAAACTGGTACAGGTATCTGAGTGGGCAAGCCGTCTAAAAAGAGGAGCTTTCGGCAAGGAACGGCCCGCAGCATGCTCCTCGGTTCTCCCACACAATCCTGGGAGGTACAATGTATGGCAACGTTTCATCGGCCAAAGCGCTTGTAAATCTTGTCCGCGGGCCCAATAGTTCTTTAGAGACAAAAACGTGATGCAAGAAACGGAAAGAACGCTACGTTTTTGGCGAGAACGCGAACGTTGTTTTCTTCTGTTTTAGAGAAGACGTTCACGTTACGTTGGCGCTCTGAAGCCACCCCCCCCCTGTATTCTCATTTCGTTCTTTCTCAAGAGAAATGACGGTCACACGAGGACAGAAGCTGCTTCTACGTTCTTTCCTCTAAAGATCAAATAGGCCTCTACACGAGCCTGATCTGGGGAGAAGAAAAGGCGAGCCGACCAGGAACCACGAAAGGAAAAACCGTATGCAGATTATTGATAGTCTTGGGCAAGCTCTCTTCATGGCCTAGAGTATGTGGTGGGAAATTCTCTGGCCGCTTGTCCTGGGTTTCGCCCTCTCAGGGATCATCCAGGCAGTGGTCTCCCATCAAACGATGGCAAAGGCGCTGGGGGGTGAGAAGCCTGCAAACCTGACGCTGGCGACTCTCTTTGGCGTTGCTTCTAGCTCGTGCTCGTATGCCGCTGTGGCGTTAGCGCGCTCGATCTTTCAGAAAGGGGCAAGCTTTGTCTCCGCTATGGCTTTTGAACTGGCCTCAACCAACCTGGTGATTGAACTAGGCATCATCCTGGTCGTGCTCATGGGCTGGCAGTTTATGGCAGCGGAGTACCTCGGCGGGCTGTTGATGGTGATCTTTCTCGCCATCATCTTCCGCCTGACCCTGACCCCTCGCCTGGTCAAGCTGGCAAAAGAGCAAGCTGAGAAAGGGAGGCAAGGCAGGATGGAAGGGCACGCCGCGATGGATATGAGTGTGTCAGGGGGATCGTTCTGGCAGAAGCTTTTCAGTGGGAAAGGATGGACTGCCGTGAGTCACTACTTTGTCATGGATTGGGCGTCCGTCTGGGTCGATATCGTGCTTGGTTTGCTGATCGCAGGGGCGGCTTCCGCCTGGGTGCGAGAATCATTCTGGCGCACGTTTTTCCTCTCGAATAATCCAACCCTGGCCAGAATAGAGGGTCCATTGGTGGGACCACTGGTTGCCATGGTCAGCTTTGTCTGCTCAGTAGGAAATGTCCCGCTCGCCGCCGTCCTCTGGCGTGGAGGGATTAGCTTTGGGGGCGTGGTCAGCTTCATTTTTGCCGATCTGATCATTGTACCGATCCTGGACATCTATCGCAAATATTATGGCTGGAAGGTCATGAGTTATCTTCTCGTCACCTTTTACATCACGATGGCTGCTGCTGGCTATGTCGTTGAATTCTTGTTTGCAGCGCTTGGGATGATCCCACAGAACCGCCAGGTGGCCGCGATCACCGAGGGAATGCAGTGGAACTATACCACCGTGCTCAATATCGTGTTCCTCGTCGTTACCGCCGTGCTGGTGATCCGCTTTCTGCGCACCGGTGGTCGCGCGATGCTGAAAATGATGAGCACGCCAGCAAGCGAGATGCATGAACACGGAGCGCACCATCCTGAGATGAGCCATCACCAGATGCATCACGGCGAAGTGGAGCCTCAGTACCCGACTCCTCACGAGCATCACGAGAGCGAGAGGACAGAACACCACCAGTTGCCTCATGACGTGGTCGGAACCGAGCCGTGAACCAGCGGAAATGATCCGTTCGTCTGCGCAAGTAAGCAGCCTGGTCTGGAAATCCCAACATGAAGCTGGCCCTTTTCCCATACGTATCCTGGCGAGTGTGCGGATTACCCGAAAGTCTGGCCGCAACCTACCGAAAGTTTGGCCACCTGGGTAAATTGGCCTGTAGAGGCATACGAGTGACAAAAACGACGAAATTCGTAGGTAGCAGCTTTATCTCTGCCAAGCTACGTGAACTGCCTTGCAGAGCGGACTCGCCAGTTTTTTCTGGTGTGGCCAAACTTTTAGTAGGAAATGGCCAGACTTTCGGGTAATCCGCAAAAGCCACCAGAATAATTATGCCGCTTTCACTGGTCTAATGTTGGGATTTACAGACCACCTAACGTAGAGTAGTCAATAGAGCATTCGCTCTTCTTATTGCATCCTTAGCGTGGGTTTTCCCCCGGATATTATGGTGACCCCACAAAGGATTATTCGGCAATAATTGACACATCTATTCGCCGTTTTCTTCTTCTGACGCATAAATCCCCTTTTCGTTCTTTGGAGACAAAAACGTGATGCAAGAAACGTAAACAACGTTACGTTTCTTGCATTAACGCACACGTTGTTTTCTTCTATTTTAGAGAAGAGGTTAACGTTACGTTGACGCTCTGAAGCCACCCCACTGTATTCTCATTTCGTTCTTTGCATCATTAAAGGACGTTTATACGAGGTCAAACGACAGTCATCCAAGCAATCCTTTTGATTGAAAAACAAGAGAGAGGGAGCTCTGTCTCTGGTTGGGACAGAGCTCCCAGACATCCTCTCCGTACCACCCGCCTCTCACCTCATCACTGGGCTCCAAAAACGGCAGCGCGGCGGGCGGCGACACGTTCACGGACACGCGGAGCAACCTCGTTGATAAAGGTGCGCAAGGCTTGCGGATCGGACGGACCAGCGAACACAAAGGTCCCAAAACCGAGGTCGGCAGCCAGATGCTCCAACACCTGGACCCAGTGGTCCACCGGGCCAACAATCGAGCGATCGGCATCGCTGGCGGGACGCGGCACGGACGAACTCAATCTGCCCGGCACAATATAGATCCGCCGAATAGCCGAGAGAGGGCGGAGAGCCGCGCGTGCTGCACCATCGATGACAGCACTGAGCTGCGCGGCGGGCCCTGGCGGCACATAGCTCATAATCGGGCAGACCCAGCCATCCGCGGCCCGCCCAATGAGTTTGAGCACACGCGGACCATACCCGCCTACCCAGATCCCCATGTCGTGAGCCGGGCGTGGTCCAGGTTGGACCCCGGTGAGACGGTAATATTTCCCGGAATACTGCGCGGCGGGCGCTCCGCTCCACATCGCACGAATAATCTCGATAGCCTCGGTCAGCGCCTGGAAGTTTTCTCCAGGACTACGAACCTCGCCGCCCATGGCGACAATTGGCTCGCTAAAACCGCCGGCGCCCAGACCCAGCTCAAAGCGCCCACCGCTGAGTTGATCGAGGCTCGCCGCCGCCTTGGCAAGCATGGCAGGCGGACGCATTCCCAGATTCGCCACCGTGGGAAACACGCGCACCCGCTCGGTTTGCCCCAGAATGACCGCCAGCAGCGACAAAGCGTCGAGGTGGCCGGGATTGTACGGGTGATCCTGAACGCCAATGAAATCGTAGCCAAACTCGTCGAGAAGCCGCGCCGTCGCGAGCGTTGCGGCGGGATCGGCGCTATCGGGCAACAGGAAGTAGCCAAACTCTAATGGATGTCCATAATCAGGCATAACGAAAACTCCTTCATGTCATCATCCCTCTTGCTTCTTGACCCACTCGCCCTCTAAGGGATAGCCCGCCCGCTCCCACTCCTGGAGGCCACCCGCGAAGTGCAGAACATGGGGATAGCCGTTGCGCTCCAGGAGTTGGCCGAGGGCTGCGCTCGCGATACAGCTCGCATCGGAACAGTACACGACGATCTCGTCCTCTTTGTTGAGCGAATGCAGCGCATCCCGCATCGTGGCGAAATGAATGGAACTGGGAATATGCTTCGCCTGGTAGGCCCACTCACCCAGAGCCATCACCAGACGGAAGTGGTCCTTGCGGTCCAACTTCTGCTTCAACTCCTCGTGATCGATGGTTCTCATCTTGTCTTCCTTTCCAGTGCCTCACGATCCCACTGCGCAAGTCGGGCTCCGGCTTCGTAGGTGCTCTGAAAAAACTCCAGCAGCGCCTGCTCAGGCGAGGAAGCTGTTCGCACGTCGTCATAGCGCAGGAAGAAGTCTCCCAGCTCTTGACTGTAGAAAGCCTCCGCCGGGCGAATCGAGGCTGACTTGAGTCCAGGCGGCTCTGGAGAGGTATAGGCGTAGAACGCCGGGGCTGGGAAACGGTCATCGCCGGGCCAGAACCCACAACTGATCACTTCATGCGAGTAGGCTTCCCGCGTCATGCGATCGGCCCCTGGACGCTCTGGTGCACGCCGTCCCGAAAAAAAGGTGAGTGCCAGGTCGAAGCTGCCCCAGAAGAAGTGGACGGGACTGCTTTTGCCGAGAAACGGCGAGCGGTAGCGCTGCAAGACGGCGTCGGTCTGCACCAGGATGCGCCAGAAGCGCTGGGCGTAGACGGGGTCGTAGGAGGCGTGGACCTCATCTTCATCACAGCGAATGGGATGCTGCACTTCGCTGGGCAAGGTGTTGATGGTGACCTCGATGCCCAGGGCGTGCAAGCAGGCCATGAATTCCCGGTAAAACGCGGCGACGGAGCGGGGGGTCAGCGGCAGCGCTTTGGTGGTTCCCTCACTCGTCCGAATGGAGAGATTGTGATCGACGAAGTCAAACGTGACTTCAAAGGTGCCACCGTGATAGGGAATGGAAGAGGTGGTCAGCCCTCGCGGGGTGACATAGAAGGTGACATGCCACCAGTGGTTGAGAAAGGGACTCAATTCCATTCTGACTTTGCCCACGATCTGTGTCCACAGATGCAGGGTCTGGCAGCTGTCTCTCCATGCCTCATAGGGGAGGGCTGGCCAGCCCTCCCCTCGTTCCCCTTGCTGTGTGTTGCTTGTGTTCTCCATGTGTTGCTCCACCTAGTTGCCTCTCTGCTCCATTTCTGAGCACCTCGAGGGCTTCACGATGTTCGGCTCGCTGCTTGGAGTGCAGCAAGCAAGGCATCCTGTTTCCAGGAACCGTGATACAAGACCCCATTGATGAAGAACGTGGGGGTGCCTTGCACTCCACTGCGTTCGCCACCTTCCACATCTTCCTCGATGCGGGGAAGATGGCGCTGTTGTATCATATCACGTGCGTAGTGCTCCATATCGAGACCAACCTCCCCGGCGAAGCGGGCCAGGTCCGCGTCCTCAAGGGTATGCTGGTGGTGAAAGGTGTAATCATGCATCTCCCAGAACTTCCCCTGCGATGCGGCGGTCTCGGCTGCCAGAGCCGCGTGCAGCGCGTGAGGATGAATTTCGATGAGCGGGAAGTTGCGAAAGACAAAGCGCAACTGGTCCCCAAGTTGGTGCTGAAGCGCTCGCACGACGGTCGTCGATTGGCGGGTATAGGGGCATTCGTAGTCGCCATACTGCACGAGGGTGATAGCGGCTGTTGCAGGTCCTTGACTGTGGTCCCGTTCACTGACGGGGACCGCAAGAGGTAGTTGTCGCATCATTATCTTTTTTCCTTTGCCAGGTATCTTCAGACAGACCTGTGATGTCTGTGGAAGCAAGAATCGCTCAAGCAGGCTCGATTCTTTTTCGCAACACTTGTTTGGTAAGAAATGGCTATTGCCTAATCACTAGCTGCTGGTTATAATACTACTGTATGATTGCATGGTAATCAAGGGACAATATCGCGGTTCTGTTGGGTAGACAACACAGAGGGAAAAGTGTTGGGAAAGTCGGGACCGCCAGGGTCATCTCGCCGGTCCAGACCAACGCGAGAGGAGACACAAGGAGATGCTTTCTAGAGTGACCACAGCCGAACGCGTGGACCCACGGGTCAAGCGCACCCGCAAGCTCTTGCAGCAAGCGTTTCTGGAACTCTTGCAGGAGAAAGGCTTTGCCTCGATCAGTATCCAGGACATCACGCAGCGGGCGACCGTCAATCGCGCCACCTTTTATGCTCACTTTCCCGACAAATATGCGCTGATGGATTCGATCCTGCGTGAGCAGTTTCAGCAGGCGGTGGCAAGCACACTTCCCCCATCGCCCAGTTGGGGAGTGCAAAGCCTGCGCCTGCTCATCGAGGGAGTCTTCGGCTTCCTCCGTGATTGTAGTAAGCCCACAGATACACAGTTCGACCCACTGGTTGAACGGGCAGTGCAACAGGAACTGGCCAAGATTCTCCTGGGCTGGCTCAAGCAGGCAAAAACAGGGGGGGTCAAACCGCGGGTGCGGCTGGAAACGGCAGCTTCGGTCATGAGTTGGGCCATTTTCGGCCCCGCCGTCGAGTGGAGCCGCAACGAACGAGCGCCATCAGCACAAGAGATGGCCACTGAGGTGCTGCTGGTACTCACCGAGGGAGTGGCTCATCTCACTCCTGGTTTTTTGCCCTAAGAGCGGGATCTCCAGAGGTCAGCAGAATCGACGCAAAAATGTGCCTGAGCAAAGTGTGCTGTTCTCACCATGAGATTGGTTCACTTTCAGGAAGGATATTCACAGGCATGGATGTATGTGGCGATGGATTATAGTGAACTTGCTGATGAGCAGGTGCAACTGTTTCAGGATGAGATCATCAAACAGGATATTCCGAGCAGCTTTATCCATTGTACACCGTTTGGTTTAGGCGCTTTTCGTGAAAAAATACGCAGGGAAGGCGGAACGGTCTTTGCGCTGAACATGATGCCATGATGACCCAGCCACAAGCACTGGCGGACATCCTTTTACAGCGTGCCTGGTAGCTCTGAAGAGCACGCACAGAGGAGGAGAGAATGGATTTTGAAGCGCACCCCTTAGTGGAAACGGCATGGCTGGAGGCCCATCTGTTGGATGACGACCTGTGCTTGGTGGATGCACGCTGGCGAGGCGATGGGACGAGTCGAGCACAGGTCGTCCGGTCGAGTCAGAAGAGAGATGACAAGGAGGAAACCGAAAAAAGGGAGCAGAGCACGTGCCACTTTGCCCCTGATTTACTGATCTGTAGTATAGAGCCTCTCATGAACCAACAGCTTTGGCCTTGTGGTCATAAGCTACCCGGGCATCCTCAATTTCAGCAAAATGAGTTTCAGCCCACGTGCAGATATCCTTCAGCAACTCACTAAATGTCTCGCCTAAGGGAGTCAGGGCGTACTCAACTCGAGGTGGTACAACATGGTAGACTGTGCGCTTCACAAGCCCATCACGTTCTAAATTTCGGAGTGTTCGAGTCAGCATTTTCTGGGAGATCCCCTTGATCTCACGCTTTATTTCGCCGTGCCGTTTCACACCAAACGCCAATGCATACAGAACAAGTGCCGTCCACTTCTCAGAGAGAAGATCAAGCACCTGCCGCGAACCATACTTCGAGTCGAACACCGTAGGTGGTGAGTATTCCTTCGTCTCCACCTCATTCACCTCCTTAATTTCTCTTAGGCACTTGAAGGTACCTACTTACCAAGCGAGAGAATACCATGCTATAATATCCTTAGCTGATAGGGACGTCAATACCTGTCTGGTAATGTAGCAGCGTCCCCTGGGAAGTGATTAATATACACGTATACATGCATATACGTATGTCGGATGAGTCATACGTACCTTTGTGCAAGGGTTCGGACCATAAAAAGTTGTCGTCGGCATCTCTATGAGCAAGTATGAGAGCTGGCCCAAGTCGGACGCACGCATCAGGGAGGAAGAGAACATGGCAAAGAGATGTACGCATCTTGATCAGATACAAGAAGTCACACCGAGCGCCAATGGATGTGAGGACTGTTTGAAAATTGGAGATACCTGGGTACACCTGCGCCTCTGTCTCACGTGTGGACATGTGGGCTGCTGCGACTCTTCAAAGAACAAGCACGCCACCAAGCATTTCCACGCGACCAACCATCCGATCATTCAGTCCTTCCAGCCTGGAGAGGACTGGGTCTGGTGTTACATCGATCAGGTGATGCTCGAGCCTGCTTGATCGATTCTTGACCTTGGCGGTTGGCCTGGATATGCAGCAGTTCGCACGTGACATGGCAGAACGTCCGTACATTAGCCGTATCGAGGAGGATCTTAAGAGCGGCATACGCAGCGGTGTGCGTGGAACGCCGACGTTCTTTATAAACGGCGTCCTCTATCCAGGATCCTGGGAGCAGGAAGCACTGCTGGCTGCCGACGTTCTTTATAAACGGCGTCCTCTATCCAGGATCCTGGGAGCAGGAAGCACTGCTGGCTGCACTTCAAGCAGTGTGAATTACCAATTTCAGTTATTAGCATGTTTCGCACGAATAGCTTTGACACGTGCTAAAATTTCTGCTGCTTCGGTCTTACGATTGAGGACTGACAGTAGAATGGCTCAACTTGATTGTATTTCCCTTGAGCAATATAAAGCAAAGCGTAATCGTTCAGGTTGTGAGCCAATGCGGGATGCAGAGGTTGTAGTGTTTGCTCCAGGTGTGCGCGTTCTTGTTGGAGGTACAACTCTGCTTTCCCATATTTGGCACGTTCAATAAAGAGATGGGCCATACCATTCAAACTTGCGCACATAAATGGATGCTGCGGCTTTGGCATCTGCTGCCAAATGTCGAGAGCATCCTGGAAAAATCTCTCTGCCCGATCATATTTTGCGAGAGCATGATTGACATTTCCCAGGCCACAATAGGTACAGACGACCATAGGATGTTGTGGTCCAATGCACTGCTCATAAATGATGAGAGCCTCTAGAAAATAATCTTCGGCGTGGCTATACTTCCCTTGTTGATAAGAGAGGTATGCCATTGACTCAAAACAGAATGCTTTGGTCAGCGCTTCTGAACCTGGTGACTGCTCAACGAGTCTCAATGCTTTCCTGATGGGCTGCTCTGCCTGAACATACTTTCCCTGGTAATAATTGTGCTTGAAGAGATAGATGTAAGAAGCAATTGTTATTGTTGGTTCTGTCTCTGCCAACAGTCTATGCATATCTGAGGCTCGCTCGAAGTGAGCAAGTGCTTGCGTAAATTGTGCTTGTATCGGCAAATATATCCCTGTTTGCTCGAGCAGTCGCGCTGCCTCTGGCGATACTATCTTCCACTCCTCAATAAGAGAAACACTTTTCTGTACATGTGGCATGTACTGCCGGCAACGTTGCCACATGGAAAACTCACTGATATCAGGCAAAGCCAGATTGACGGCTCGCACTGTCCGCTCGGCCCATAAACGTCGTGTCTTCTCATTCATAACAAGGGAGAACTTGCGCAGAATCACAAGGGTTTTATCTAACAAGAACGGGTCGCTAGCCACAGGTTGCAGGGTGGGACTAAGTTCAGTTGCTCCATTGATGATCAGCTCTTCGGGAATGGCATCTGGGTGAAGAAAGGTACAGAAGCGAAGCAGTTCTACTGCCGTCGGGCTGATCTTTTCGATCTTGTCAAGGGAGTAAGAAAACGTATCGGTGACAGATGCAGGATGGTCAAAATCGAAGCTACCACGCTTGTGAAGTAGCTTCAAACGTCCCGCCTGGTAACGGTTGAGGTAGTCAGAGAGGTTACATCCAGATTCTTCAATATACGCGCCAG
>WNGR01004363.1_pt1 | contig 15284 bp, 17 predicted proteins | sample 5407581 | NCBI WGS metagenome assembly WNGR01 (sample SAMN13153383, study PRJNA577476) | soil metagenome | isolation source: 80 cm soil or saprolite under Garry oak tree replicate 2 | place: USA:California | collected 2016-06-15
CCTATGACTATATGAAGCGCCTTGTCTCACCACGGTGAGCCTCATGCCACCTCCCCAATCTACCACACATCCAGGGTGCATGGGATATCACGTGCGAATGTTCGCTGTCTGACGCGGAAGCGTCTTCTCACCCATGCCACATTGCCAGGACGATGAGAAATGGTGCGTGCCAGTGCCCTTCTCATCGCGTTCCTGCTCCTTATATGTGTCACGGAGATGTTACGCAGATGATAACAATGATCTGTCTGCAAGAGCTGGGGCGATAGACTGCTGTAATTGGGTGGCAATCATACTTGTCAGACATTTTTTTACCCGTTATTCACTGTATACCGTTGGGGGTATAGGAAGACAGGAGGCCTCGCGCAATGCACAAACGGCTTCGCGCAGCTCGCTGTAGGTTCCCGAACACAGTTCGTCATAAGCCTGAGCAAGTTCTGGATCTGCCTCGGGCAGAGGCTTCGCCGCCAGGGAGCAGTTCGTGGCACCTCCCACAGCTTCGACCAGGTTCCGTGTGTATCTGCTGTACGCGGAAAATGCCAGCGCGGCACGCGTAGCATGCGCCAGCACCAGGTTGGGTTCACTTCCATAGAGCAGGAGGGTGCGCCGGCAGTCGGACTCGTCGGCGGTGGTCGTCGCCGTTGCGAGCGCAGTCCGCGCCCACACCAATCCACTCCGCAGGGCGTCTGTTGCCCCGTGAGCGCGAATTTCCTCGACCACGTGGGCGAATGCAAAGCGGGCAAACGCGAGCACCTGGAGCTTCTCGCGAGCTTCGGCCATCTGGTCCACTCCCCGGTCGTGAGGCGCGACCCAGGTGTCTTGCAACCAGGCGACAAAAGCCTGCGTAGCGTCAAGGTACGCGGTCTCCTGTACTCCATGCTCCATTCCACATTCTCGGCAGCGTACGGTCACGCGCTCCCCTGCTGCAACGACCATTGAGATGGTGAGCGCGAGCTCTGCCCCACACTCGGTACATCTCCCTCCGTTCAGCTCCCTTCCCATCAGATCTTCATACGCCTTTCCGCTCTTCGTCATTGTCTGACACTCCTCCCTCGCGCTACCCCTTCGCTCCGCGTTTTCGCAGAAAAACAAGACTTAAGTCTTGTTTCTTGCGTCTCGGTTGCGAGAACAGGGCTGCTCTCCGGGGCATCGTTAGAGATAGTATTAGCATCCATGCTGCTGTTCAATCTTGTGGACCTGGTCGCCCATCGATTTCGCCTGGGCCTGGAGTGAGGACATGTCCTGATAATCCGTTGCAATGGATCGCTCAAGCGCTGCCAGGCTGTTTTGTGCCGACTGGACGGAAGCTTGCTCCAGCTGAGAGGAGATTACCCAGGGTGTCGAGAGGCCAGGGATGCTGGGCAGTGAGGCGGTTTGGGCCTGCTTCCACTTCGCCTGTACGGCGGCCAGGTCCTGGGCCAGGGTTGTATGGTTCGCTGCTTCCGAGGCCGTCGCATAGGGAGTCAGAGTAAACGTCCCTGCGGGTGGAGGGTACGAGCCGTTGAACTGCGCGAGCGCCATGGACGCACAAGGGTCGCTACTCTGCTGGATCTGGGTGAATTCCTGCTGGAGCGCACCAACGTAATCGCGGGCTTTCAGCTGAACGATCTGGTCATAGGTTGTCGCGCTGGAGTCAGACGGCGGGTTCTGTGTGGCCGAAGAGAGCTCGTCTAGCGCACTGCGCAGGCGTACCGACGCGGTAAAGGCAGAGCTCAGTTGATTATAAGCACTTCGTGTCGCAGCCTGCCACGTCTGACTGGTTTGCTGGCCTGAGTTGGAAGCACCGTTCAACTGGAGCGTATTCGCGCTCTGATCGAGCGATCCGGTCAGCGTATCACCGGCGACGGAAAGAGTGATGCTCGCCTGATTCACACGGCCGGTGATTCCGGTTGAAGAGGAGACGGGGTCGCTCTGCCCCTGCACGAGGGTGAGGGTGATCCACTGGCCGGTGAGTGAGCCGTCTGAGTTCTGCGTCCAGGTCACGTACCTGACGGAGGTGAGACCCGAATACACAAAGCTGTTGCCCGGCGCGCTGCTTGCGCCGCATGCAGAGATGAGGAGCAGGAGGAGCGCACACGCAACTATGTGCGGGACGCGCCAGTGGCGTGCAGCGCCCCCTCTGGAGCACGTGCGTCTCCCTGGTTGTACGGCGGTTGCTCTCATGGCTGATCCTCCTTCCTCGGCCCGGGTACCGAGAGTGACGCTGCTAGACCGCATAAGCGAGTTGCCTGCCGGCCTCTGCCTGGCGAGAGGTCGAGGGCTGCCAACGCGCGACCAGCATATACCCCAGATCCCCGACACTAGCGATGCGGAAGGGTGTGGCCGCCTGGAACTTGAGGTCTGCATTCTGCAGATGCCGCTGGACTAAATAGCGTGGCAGGGCAGTGGAGGACTCCAGCTCCTCGTAGCTGACAAAGCGATCAGCATCACTCTCCTGGTCGAGGCGCGCACGTCGCTCGTACAGGAGCTTCCAGAGCAGATACTCTGTGGGCGTCAGGTCCACAAACCTGCCATTGACGATCAGGAGATACCGTCCGTCATTATATTGCACCCTGCTCCCAGCAAGGGGCAGGCCATCGCACAGTTGCTTGTAAGCAAGGCTTCTCTTCATACTATCCTGGCTCTCTTTCTACCCGGTACAAAGCGCGTTCTTTTCATCACATCGGTCAAAACCGTATCGGCCTCGCCGTCTACCGCCCGGTTTCCCGAAAACTCCGGTGCGGGACGGGAAGCGCGTATTGCCGCTCGGTCGCCTGGAAGCACGCGATCCGCGCAAGTCAGGTCCCCCGAACAGGATTGGCACACAATACGCCTCACACGACCACCTATATGACGCCCGAGGCTTCTCCTCCGCGCCGAGCTGTGTCTCGCTACGCATGCGAGCGCGATTCCAGCGCGCTAAAAAGAACTGCGGTTACAGAGCCAAGTGTAGCAGAAAAAAACAGACACAGGTGTTAGATTTCACCCAAAACCTTGCGGGAAATTGAGCAAAAACAGGTTGCGAAATTCGCAACACACCACAAAAACGCGATTTGGCTTCCTGCCGCCTCCCAAGAGGTACTTTGGGGTCAACTATTTACTGGCAGTTCCCCCTTCTGCCGTTCAATACACCCGCCTGTCCCTTTCGGCACACTGGCTCTCCACGGGCCTTGCACCCCTTGCTTTTCCACAGGAGGGGTGTTATACCACGAGTATCAAAACTAAATTCGATCGGCATCGATCGGGTGGAGTTCTGTCGAAATCCATCGGCTGAGTGGGCAACCCCAGCAAAGCGACAGACGGTATGCGACCCACCGTAACAGGGAGGGTGGATGTTGTGTCATTCATCGGCTGAGCGGGAAACCCCAGCAAGCGTTCATAACGAGCGCAGGCACACGAGTCGATCATTCCTCGCTCTCGGCAACGGGAGGAACTGATCAAAACTGACCGTTGACCTCGTAGGGCGTGTACCTGGAAAGCGAGAGCAGCGTAGATCGTCCTCGGATGTCGTCATTGTAGGGAAAGCGCTCTCGTCGCGCGTCGTATCTCGGTAGCATGTAGGAATCGTTGACCAGCTCGTTCGATCGACTATATTAATCGCGAAAGGCGATAGAAAGGAGGCAGCCTATAACAGGATAGGGTTTCTGCACCTTCTATCGCCTTTTTTGGTGCAAAGGAGGCACAGGAATGCAGCAGAATCAGCAGCAACAGAAACCCTATCAGCGGCGCGTTATTACGCTTGAAACCCAACGCGGTACCGTCCTCGCGCAGATCCAGTCGAAGCGGGCGCAGCTCATTGACCTGACGGTCAAGGCCTACGCCGGCATCGAGCGGCGCATCCAGTCGAAGCAGCGCTTCATCGCTGCGAAATGGAAGCAACTGCTCGCCATCCAGATGGATCTGGCCGCGGTGGACGAGGAGATCGGGGACGTGTGGGCGCGCATCCACCTGATTGCCGAAGTCGAAATCCCTGCCAAGGAGCAGGTCATCGAGCTTCTGCAAAAGGAGCGGATAGCGATCTACGAGAAGCGGGTTGAGCGCACCGCCGAGTTCCACCAGCTCCAGAGTTCCGGCAAAGGCCGGCTCAAACGGCTCGTCGGTGGACCGATCCAGGCCTTCCGCGACGTGAGCACGCTCAATCAGATCGTCGCGAATGATGAGCGCCTGGTGGCACAGCGCACGCACATCCTGCAACAGCTCGCCCGGATGGAACCCGATATCCCGCGCTTGCAAGGGGAGATCGCTCAGCTCAGGACGCGGGTCACGCGTCTGCAGGCCGGCAAGCAGCGCACTCAGGGTGCGTATGACTTACTCCTGGCTGAGATTAGCGACCTGCTCGAGGAGGACCTCGCCGAGTTGGAGGCGGAACGCTTCGATCCGCCCGAAACGCGCGAACTCCGCGATGAGCTTAGCAAGCTCACTGCGCAGGACGAGCGCCTCGTCGCCACCATCACCACCATCCTCGACGAGAGGAGGGCGGAGATCCTGGACGAGGCAGGCAAGCTCCGCACCCAGATCGCGTATCCCGCCGCCAGCGGCTGGGACGTGATCGAAGGGCTCCTTCTCGAACTTGCCTTTATCAACCAGCACCACCCCTGAAGAGGGGCATAAAAACCATTACGGCTTCGGCTGTAATGGTTTTTTGCGTGCGCAGGATGAGCCTTGCGCACACTGCCTCTCGCGATCCCACCCCGATTCCTTGTTTGCTCTCGTTGGATACCATCTTTTTCCAACCACTCATACCAGGCAAGCTCATTGGCGTCGGTTGCCTCTCCAGTAGAGCGCTTTTGCTCTGTCAGACAAACCGGGCATCGATTGCCACGGAAGCGGTGCTTCACATCTACTATAGGCTGCTGTTTCGGCAGCGCGAAGAAAGGGGGCGCATGAGCGCATCACCACCACAACGGCCGCTCGCAGATATCCTACGCGATCTGCTGGAGGCCATGAGACGCTATCACGAAACGACCAAAGGAGCGGACCTGAGCCAGGAACTGGGGCTGGCACAAGCGGCGCTGGACAAAGGAGATGAGCCGGGCATGTTCCGGCAGATCAAACAGCTTGTCTTTACAGCGCACGCAGCCCTGCTCACAGGCGAACCGGGGATACGCGAGGCGCTCCCCGAAGCAGAACAGGTGCTTCTTTCCGCTGGGATCACCCTCCCCAACTTTGACACCTCTTTCGGAGACCTCTGATCGCTGTTCCCACAAGAGACACGAAGTCGTTTTTCACAAGGAGAAAAGGCAATGAACACAGCTCTCAACAACGTGAGGCACGTCCCTCCATCACCTGGAGCAAGACCGAGAGGTGATCGGTTCTTCCAAACCTCTCCCCACACAAACCCGCCGCAGAAGGCCGTCGGGGCGATCCCGTTACCCTATACGACACGTATCACCGCAACCAGCAGCGCATTCGCTGCCAACTGGGTCACATGAACAGAAGGAGTTGCATATCCGTTTACTCATAGCCCGTCACGGGCAAACCACGTACAATCTCGAACATCGCTTTTTAGGCCAGGCAGATGTCCCGCTGAACCAGATGGGCGAGCTGCAGGCACAGGCACTCGCAGAGCGATTGGCCATCGAAAAAATTGACGCCGTTGTCTCTTCCGACCTCGCGAGGGCCTACGACACGGCGCTGGCCATCGCACAACCCCACTCCCTCACCGTCCTACGGGATCCCGATCTGCGAGAAATCAAAATGGGTGCCTGGGAAGGCAAGAGCTTCTTCGAGGCCGAAGAGCAGGATGCCAGCCTTTTCGCTCGTTGGCGCGCGGATCCCACTCTCTCTACACCTCCAGGCGGAGAAACGCTCGGACAGCTCTGCGAGCGAGTCGTGCGTGCGCTCGCCCGGTGGCTCGAGTGCTTCCCCAACCCATCTGATCTCGAAACTGAAGAACCCTGCGTCGCGTGGGTGACACACAGCGCGCTGATCGGCGTCCTGTTCTGTTCCCTGCTCCACATGCCACTTACACGGCGCTGGCAGTTTCAAAGCGATAATGCTTCGCTCTCCGAGATCTGCCTTCAGGACCCCAATCGGGCCATCGTGACCTGTTTCAACGACACCGGGCATATTCGTGCGCGCGGCCTGTGGAGACCTGCGCCCGTCGGCCTCTACGTCGAGAAGCAGCAGCAGAAAGAGAGGTGACCGTAAGCCCACATGAACAAACACAGTCTAGCACCGCTGGTGCGAGCGCCGCCCCGCGTACCCGGAGCCATACACCCACGCGAGGAGAGGGACGAGAAGACGCCCTGCTTCGTAAGTGGTTTTGGCGACCAGGCAGAGCGTCCGGGTGAGGTAATGTTGCCTCACCACCAATATACCACACATCAGGCAGATACCGCCACCGCGGCAGACACGCATGGTCTCGACCCAGGTGGCCAGGCTGCCCTCACGCAGCACGGGAGCGCCTCAAACAGGCAAGCAGGCGATCTCGCTCGCCTCTGTCTCTCGCTCCCCTGACAACCTACCCTTTTCACACACTCAACCTTTTTCACCGGCTGTGCCCGTCCTGGGCGCAGCCTTTTTTGTTGCCGCGCGCCTCGCGCGGCACGCACACAGCATACACGGTGGTCCTTGCCGCGTTTGGCGACCCGGCAGTTCCGCCGCATACAGGAGGTAATGGTATGCCTACAATGTTCAGCCAGCAGTGGTACTCGGTCCTTGGTCATCAAGGGCAGGTCTACGTCACGCACAAATCCGGCCAGCTACCGGAAATCGGAGAGGGCCAGGCCCGCATTCGGATGGTGTCCGCCAGCATCTGCGGCGCCGACCGGCGCATCGTAAGCGGCGACAAAGACGCACACGGGCAGAACCAATCGGTCGTTCTGGGGCACGAGGGATGCGGCGTCATCGACGAACTCGTCTATCCCTCCTCCGATCACAGGGTTGGTGATTTCACGGTCGTGCTTCCGCACATCCACGTTTCGCCTGAGCGGGCCAAAGGCTGCACGCGCAACACGCAGTCCATCTTAGCATCATGTACCAGCAGGAAGCACACCGATCATGCGGGTTGGGACTACGACGGAGTCTTCACCGACCGCGGTGTCTTCCCGACCGCCAATCTCGTCGTCGTCTCTCCCGAGCAAATCAGGCGGGCCGAGCAGCTCGCCCCCGACCTGGGGCGAGCGCTCTTCACGGTGACCGAACCGATGCTCTGTTGCATTTCGGCCTACGAACTGATGGATCGGGAAGGCCGAGAACTACTCGACCGCGATCTCACTCCAGGTCGCGCCCTGGTTATCGGGTGCGGGCCCATCGGGATCATGCACGGCATCATCCTCTCCGAGCGGGGCTATGATGTCTGGTTTAGCGATCCAGAACCGAGCCGCGCGCGCCTTGCGCAGTTCTGCCTCGGCGGAGGGCAGGTCCTGGACACCACACGCAATCCGGGAGGCTTCGACGTGGTGATCGTGACAGCCAACGTTCTCGACGCCATTCGTCAGGGCGAGGCATGCGTCAAGGATGGCGGCATCCTCTACCTGTTCGCTGGCATGAACTCCTCCGACCGGGAAGCCGGACACCCCGAGGGGGTCATCTCCTACGAAGTGGTCCACCGGGCCGCACATGGCCTGCTCACCATGACGATGGGCAAACGGGTCCTCTACCTGGGGCACAGTGGGTACTACGCCTACCTGGCACCCAAAGCAATCGCGACAGTCTCCGCCAACGCAGCTCGCCTGAGCAGGGTGGTGACTGGCGTGATCCAGGGATGGCCAAGCCCGATCGTCAAAGCGCGTGTGGATGGGGTTGCTGACTGGCAGACGCCCGACGGCTCCCCCGCCATCATCCCGGTGCTGCGGGGGACGGCTGACCTGCGCCAGCATGGCAAGCTCGTCGTGTTAGCGGACCAGCACACTTCCTAGTACAGAGTGGGCCACCCTGAGCGCTGCTCGGTGCGTGGGTGGCCCACGCGAGTCGCAACAGGCTCTCGAAAACAAGGAGGTACGGTCATGGATTCGTAGCTTCCCGAGGATTATTGAGATCGTCAACATGCCTTTCCCCGGCACCGGGGATTTTTTCTGCCCATGTGCGTGGTAGGCACGAAGTGAATTAGGAAGGAGCATGACTATGCTCGTTTTGCGAAGAAAAGTTGAGGAGGCAATTGTGCTAGACGGAAGTATTCGTGTAGTCGTCCTGGCCGTAGAAGGCGAGCGGGTGAAGATCGGAATCGAAGCTCCCGATGATGTGACAATCGTCCGCGAAGAACTCCTTCTCGCGACGTGCAGCAGGAAGAACGGACAACTGCGCCGTGATGGGTATCGTCCAGCGTCCTCGCGTTTGCCGCCTGGGTAGCGTGATCTAGTCCGAGGGCGTCGCTTCCCGCCCTCCTCCGCTCTACTCAGGCGCAGCGAGGCTCATACCACAGCTGCCTCGAATGGCCCCGACCGTCTCTGTCCATCCGCAGCCAGGAGGCTCTCGCGACTTTGTACGAGGATGGCCGGAGATCTCGTTCAAGCGATCCTGGCGGAGCCATCGGATACACCGGGATCGACTCTCCAACACCATTGTTCCGCGCTCCCGAGGCAGCCGGTCTCCAGCGCCAGGTCCGTGCGCTGCGCACGTGACCCAGGCGCTAGAGGCCCGATGTCTCTCCCACCCCATGACCCTCTCGCTTTTCCCCTCCCTGTCGGGTGCCATTGGATTCCCCCGCTCATGACTTTGCCAGTCGCTCGTTTGTGTTCGCCCGGTTTCGGGCAATGTGAAAGGAGTTACATTATGCCAAGCGAAAACACAGCTATTCAACGCACCACACGACGTGAAATCGAGGAGACAATCGCCGCGAACTCGGCTATTGCTGACATCACCGCCCTCCGAGCGGAGATCCTCACGCGCGTTCCTTTTCCCGTAGATTGGCAGATGCAGAACAGACAGGCTCGCCTGCGCCCGTTCGCATCGTTCTTTGAGCGTATCCTTGATCCCGACTCGCCAAGCCCCCGTATGCGATCCCTCGTACAAAAGCTCGCGACGGCAGCGCTTTTCAGGCAGTGCGGGTGGCAGACGCGCGACGTCCGCCAGGCACCGGAGGTCTTCGATTCTCGGTTCAATGACGCGGAGGACCTCGTCGTCCCGGTGTTCGAGGTCCTGTTTGCTGAGAGGGAATCCAGGCTGCTCCCCCTCTGGATGCGGGAGCTAGATGCCCACGTCGAGGCAACGTCCCGTACCACCCTGCAGACAATAGATGAGGCAGCACGGGGAGGACTGCCACCTCTGCGTAAGGACGTGGTGTTAGTAGGTGGTGGGCCGCTGACATCCATCGTCGCCTCCGTCCTTGGGCCGTACTTCCAGGTGACGGTGATCACGGAGCAGCGGGGCCTGGGCAAGCCCTGGCGCAATCGCCCCCTCTTCATCAACTCGTCCTGCGAAGTCCGCAACTTCAACGGCTCGCCGCTTCCTCTGCTCGGCGGAACGACCACCCGCTTGATCGGCCGCGGGCAGTGGAACAACCTGGAGGCCAACCTGCTGCTGCAAGCCTCCGATACCAAGGACGTTACCTGCGATAACGGGAGCGTCGCCAGGTACGCCACCGGCTCCCGGCTGGGCGACCTCATCGCTACCGACATTGTCCTCAACGCAGACGACTACCTGGTCGGCCAGCGCGTTGACATATCCCAGATGGGACGCAATCCCGACGGCAGCCTCCAGGTGGTGCTGGTTGATACGCAGGATGGAAGGCAGCGCACCATCCATGCGACCGCCTGCTTCATGCTCACCGGACCGGGGCCGGAACAGTCGAAAGTGCCCGAGGCGGCCTCGCAACGCCTCTACCAGGCGGCGGCCGAGCAGATCGATCTCGCCATACGCGAGGCTCGGATCGATCTGGCGCAAGCGCGTGCGGTACTGGAGGCATTTGAAACGGCCGTTCCCACTCAGGAACCGCTCGTGCTGGAAGTACGTCGAAAGCAGGTCGCTACGGAAGTCTCCCGCATTGCCCAGGGCGTCCAGCGCCGCCTCCCGCGGCTCCTCACGCTCACGGCGGTAGAAAAGCTCACAGAGCTGTGGTCTGAGTTGGAGGAGCTTGGCGCTGAACCGGAGACGTTCCCACTCGCCGATGTCCTCACCACGCAAGAGGCCATCGCCTACATCGGCAGCGGAGATACCACCCGCACGCTCAAGGAACTGGTCGATGGAAACGGACCGGCCTGCGCCTACCCGGAAGGGTGGAAAAGGAGGAGACGCGGGGGCCGCGCAACCATCTACAACGAGGCGGCGGCTTCGCCTCAAGTGTACGCGGCTACCACTCGCAGACGCTATAGCGACGTTTTCACTCCCGAAACCCGGGGGGTTCCACAGAAGGCGGGCCGATATCGCCTGGTCGCCGATAGGTTCGGCAGAGTGCGCGTCGAGGTTTCCTATCGCGATGAGACAGGCGCCCTGCGCAGGAACCGCTACGGCTACGTGTTCGACGCCACCGGCCTCTCCCGTTTCCCTGTGGAAGCGCTGCTCCCCCCCACCTTCCAGATGAGCGAGGTCCCCGATCTCCAGGGTGTCGTGGTAGCGCGTGGCGACGTACAGGCCAACCTCTTCATCGCGGGTTCGGCAACCGGCGCACTCGCCCCTGCTCTCCCAACGGGACTCCAGGGCATTATCGCCGCGTTGGGGATCCCGGAGAACACCATCTCCCTCTGGGTCAATGGTCTCCTGGCGGAACGCCTGGCCTATACCTATGTCGCGAAACGACCGCTCACGAAGACGTGGCCACAGCGTGAGCGATAAGCGCGGCATCAGGCGAGACGGATGGCGGCGGCACGGCGGAGGACGAGTTCCTGGAGATCGGCGCGGGTCCGCATGGCCCATTCTCTCTCTCCTTCTCCACCCATGATCGATGTTGCAAGCGCCCGGGTCCGATCACGTGGCGTGACGGCAAGCGCGTCGGACCGGGTGCCCTACAGACGGGTAGATTCTCCCACTTCTGTATCGTGCAGTATAGCACAGATGAGAAGCGGCAGGATCCTGCTCGCCTTTTTTCACCCAAGCAAAGGAGGCTGATTCTCATGTTACTCTACATCATCAAGCGCTGGTTTCCCTGCCGCAACCGAAAGGCCTGCGCCGAGCAGGCCCGGCTATTTCAGGAGCAGATGCTCGTCGCCCTGCAGGTCGGCGGACAGCAGCTGCACGCGCTCCTGAGTACCACCCCCCATTCGATCACCGCCAGCGACCAGGCGGTGGAGCAGATTGCCGCCGCCGGCTTTTCCTACCGGGAAGTCGTAGGCGCGGTGCGCCAGGGGCTGCTGATCGAGTGGGTCGAGGGGATAACGTCTCGCCCAGACCTCGCCGTCGATGAGTACGCAAGCACGATCCTGGTCATCAGGGGCGAGATCGGAGGCGGGGTCGGGTCACGCCCCATCCACGTCGTCTGCGGGTTCAAACCGCGGCCAAGACGGGGCCGATGCTGGGACTTGCGCGTGCTGCTCGCCTATGACCCGTCGGGCGGCGCGTACCGGGGCAAGTGGAGCAGCGACTACACCCGTCGCACCTGCTTCTGCCCACCGGAAGACGTCGAGGAGGACCCGACCGAGCGCAGGCGGGAGCGGCTGCGCACTTCCGTAAGCAGCACACGAATGGTGTATACTACAGGAGACGACCGGTGACTTTTGCACCAGAAAGGAGAGCAACATGCTCGACAATAACATAACGGCCTTCCCAGCCCCCTCAACATGCGAGCGCGACCAGGGCGTGCAACACCTGGTGGCCTCGAGGCGCTCAGTGCCGTTCCTGCGAATCGGGCGCGTGGCTCGCATCGAGGTGGTCGGTATTCCCGCGCTCCGCTGCCAGATCTGCAACGAGCAGATCTACGACCTCGCCCTGCTCGCGCACATCGAACACGTCCTGCACGGACGCGTCGCGCAGGGGCAGTTCCAGGCGCGGTACACGTTTGAGCAGCTGGCCGCCGAACTCACGGCTGACGCGCTACCTTTATAAATAGCCTGATTACCTCTCGCTAATGAGGTGATCAGCTCGTTCACAGTAGACTAGGGAAAAGGCCCCGGTCTTTCTCGCCAACCCAGGCGGGAAGGGCCGGGGCTTTTGTTGTCTGCAAGGAGGAGCATTCCCTTGAACTTGAACAAACTGCGAGAACACGTGCGGGAGTTCCTGGATCAGCTGGTGATCCAGTGGATGGCGTCTCTGCTCATCTGCCTCGATGAAGTATGCACACTCTTCCGCCGCAAGCGGAAGCGAGGTGAGCGCCTCTCGGATTTGGAAAAGCCACGTGATGGGGATGAGCGCGCAGGAAAGGCGCAGGAGGCCGGCCAACTCGAGAGGGTATTGTTCGACGATGGCGACCAGTTCGTCCTTGTCCACCTGCTTGATCCTCTCATCATCACCTGTGTGCGGTTTTCGCCCGATGGCAGGAGCCTCGCCTACGCCAGCTCCGATGGAACCGTCACCATCCTCGACCTGAAGAGCGCCAGGCCCCTGTGCGTCTTTCGCGCACACCGCGACTGGGTCACCTCGGTCGACTGGGACCCTACAGGCAAACGCCTGGCCTCGAGCAGCAGCGACGGCACGGTCCAGGTCTGGTGGGCCGAGAGCGGGCGCACGCTGTTTCCTCCCATCGTCCACCACTCAGAGGTCCGCGCCGTCGCCTGGTCACCGGATGGGGCACGTCTCGCCACCACGGGAGCTGACCACCAGATCTGGATCTGGCCGATCGGGGAAGGAGGAGACGGCATCGTCACCTGTGCCGGCCACACCGGCCAGGTACGCGCGCTGGCATGGTCGCCTTGCGGGATGCAACTCGCCTCCGCAAGTAAGGATTGGAGCGTTCGCCTCTGGGATACCGGCTCGGGGAACACGCTCCACACCTGGTGGCACGATGGGCCGGTCAATGCTGTCGCCTGGTCTCCTGATCCCGAGAGCGGGCTGGTCGCCTCTGGAAGCGACGACCGCCTGGTCAGGGTCTGGAATACGCGCACCGGCAAGTGCGACTTCACCTACACCGGCCACCGTGACTACGCGGGCATCTCTGCGTGCGCCTGGTCGCGCCCAGCCCGCATCATTTCGGCTGACTGGAATCTCACGATCCAGGAATGGACGAGGCCCTGCGAAACGCAGAAAGCGTTGGTCTCCATCGTCATACCGCGGCCGCGAGTTCCCCTGCTCGACACCGGCTACATACACACGTTGGCGGCCCACACCACTGTCGCTGGCACGCGCCTCGCCCTTGGAGGCGATTGCTGGATGACGATTGGGGCATCCCCCGCCGAGCCCCGCACGATGCTGGGCGATAGTTCCGGCGGACGGGTTGTGCTGCGCCCCTGAAGAAATCGCCTCGTCTTCTAGCAGAGCAGAAGGAACAGCTCATGCAAACCCTCTCTCCGCGCATTCGCGGGCCTCCCAAGGCCTGCGCCGCTCTTTCTCCCACTCCCCTGATATCGATGACCCAATACACATCCCACAAAGGAGAACTTTGTTTATGTCAGAGCAAAATGCTGACCTGCTGACCGTGCGCGAAGTTGCGACCCGTTTGCGCGTGGATGATACCACCGTGAGGCGCTGGATCAAAAACGGCAGCCTCGATGCCATCACGCTGCCGCACCGCGGAGCCCGGCAGGCGTATCGCGTGCGCCGGGCCACCCTCGAAACCCTGCTTACCCCCTCAGCGCTCGGCCAGAACTAACGTCCCCCCGCGCCCTGCACGCACAAGCCGTGTAGCGCGCGAGCAGACCGGTCTGGTCCATACCTCCCACTGGCCCGTAGCGCAGCTCGCCTTCCCCGCGCGGCTGAAGCCGATGCCCGGGGAAGGCGTTTTTGTCAGTCACGAGCGGGGTCCAGGGACGCGGCTTTTGCCGCCGAATCAGGATGGATCTCCGCTCACACGCGATGAGCACCTGCGCAGCGCCGGTCGCCTGGCTGTCGGCGAGGCGCGAGGTGCCTCCCAATACGGAGGATGTATGACGACCTCATCTACACCGCGCAAGCCCGTCCCTCAGCTTTCCCCAGGGACGCTCCTGCGCGCTGGGCGCTATTCGATCGAACGCCTCCTGGGCAGAGGCGGACAGGCAGCAGTCTACCTGGCCACTGATCGAATACGGAGACAATTGGTCGCGCTCAAAGTTGGATTCACGGACTACGTGCGCGACGAGGGCTGGTACATGTCCCGAGTCAGCCACCCGTCCATTCCCAGGGTCTACGACCTGTTTGAAGAGCAGGCGCGCTGGCACCTGGTCATGGACTTCATCGACGGAGTCACCCTCTACGATGAACTATGCAAACGCGGGGCCTTTAAGCTTTCCGAGGTCCTCGACTTCGCGGTCATTCTCAGCGAGGTGCTGGAGGCGCTGCATACCTGCAGCGTTCCTATCATCCTGGGAGATCTGACACCATACAATGTCCTGATCGACCTGGCAGACTGCGTTTTTGTCATCGATTTCGGCGTCGCGCAGAGCGAGCTGAAGACGCCGTCCCGCTGTCTCTGGCCCATCCAGGGAACCAGGGGCTTTCTGGCTCCTGAACGCTACGAGGGGGTGCCAGCTTCCAGGCGGGCCGATATCTACAGTCTCGGTGCCACCTTGCACTGCCTGCTGACGGGCGAGATACCCGAGGGGCCGGCTGCCCAGTTTTACTTCCGCCAGCTTCGCGGCGTCCTGGGATGGCTGATCATGCGCATGGTGAGCCCTCGCCCGGATAGTCGCCCTGGCAACGTGACACGGCTCAAGTGGGCTTTCAAAAGCCTGCGTCTCTGCTACTGGCGGGCGGAACGCTCCCGGTGGCTCGCGCGCTGGTTCTCGCGCCATCTGATGCATGCAGCATGAGCGTACCTACGCGCCGCGTCTTCTCTTTTCACTAGAAGGATGTATCAGTATGTTCATCAAGAGCTATCATCGGTACGCTCAGCTCTACCACCAGGGTCGGCCACGGCGCCCCAGGACGACCTCTTACACGGGGGCTACCCGCCGCATCCGCGGCTCCTTCCTGGTCGAGTAGACAGCGATGTCCACAGCACAGTCCTCGCAACTGTCCCTGGTATCGCCATTGGATCGACTGACGTATCTGGAAGCAGCGCTCTTCTATGCCAAACTGGGGCTGCCGGTTCTCCCGCTCGATGGGAAAGTCCCGCTCATGAAGGGCAGCAGGGGACTCTACGACGCCACGACCAGGGCAGACACCATCCGCCGCTGGTGGCGAGAGCATCCTGCTGCCAATATCGGCATCCCCACCGGCAAACTGAGCGGCTGGTGGGTTTTGGATGTCGATGCGAGGCACCACGGATTCACCTCCCTCGAGCGCCTACAGGAGGACGCCCGCATCCGTGCCGCAAAGGAGGGCCTCATCCTTGAGCCACTGGAAGCCACGCTCACCGCCTTCAC
>WNGR01004366.1_pt1 | contig 15278 bp, 17 predicted proteins | sample 5407581 | NCBI WGS metagenome assembly WNGR01 (sample SAMN13153383, study PRJNA577476) | soil metagenome | isolation source: 80 cm soil or saprolite under Garry oak tree replicate 2 | place: USA:California | collected 2016-06-15
GTATATGCCGTGGATGCTGAAGTCCAGGCTATTGAGCATGTGCGCCAACTATCGGCTTCGCTGGACACGAGTCTTCCGTCGAAGAATTTTCAGGTTGCACCGATTGAGCACATGCCATTGCCCGACGATTTCGCTGATGTGGTGATCTGCAATTCGGTGCTGCACTTCGCGCGCGATGAGGCGCATTTCCGCGCCATGCTGAGTGAACTCTGGAGGGTACTCAGGCCGGGCGGCATGTTGTTTTGCCGGCTGGGATCGAGGATTGGGATGGACTTCGAGGAGGTGCGTGAAAACATCTTCGTTGTGGGAGATGGTTCCGAGTGGTTCCTCGTCGATGAGGAGATGCTGCTTAGCCTCACTGAAGAGATGAATGCCGTTCTCGTCGACCCGCTGAAGACGACCATCGTGCAGGACTATCGCTGCATGACAACCTGGGTGCTAAGGAAGCGCAAGCTGAAGTCCTCTTAATTCATGAAGCCCAGCGGTATGCCGCCACATCCTATCCCCACGAGCCAGGAGATAGACCATGGGCCGGCGCTTCGCAGAACTCGCTTTTACCCCGCTTGTAAAACAACAGCAGCAGCAACACGGGAGCCGGCACCTGTACGAACGGGTGGAGCATTCTCAGGACCTCGGTGACAAGCTTGGCACTGATGAGCAGGATTTCATTCACGGGCGGGACAGCTTCTACATGGCGTCAACATCAGAGACGGGCTGGCCCTATATTCAATTCCGCGGTGGATCGAAGGGCTTTTTGCGAGTGCTGGATGAGCAGACACTCGGCTTTGCCGATCTGCGCGGCAACAGGCAATACATCAGCGCGGGAAATCTTCAGCACGATGATCGTGTCGCATTATTTTTGATGGACTATCCTCGGCAGACACGATTGAAGATGCTGGGACACGCCAAGATCTATGAAGGTACCGATGAGGCGCGGCAATTGATCGAGCAACTTCGCGTGCCGGAGGAAAAGACACTGCCGGAACGCGCTGTAGTGATTCACGTGGCTGCGCTCGACTGGAATTGTCCGCAGCACATTACGGCCCGCTACACGGAAGAAGAATTGACCAGGATTTTGGAGCCGATGCGTCGCCGCCTCGAGGATCTCGAAGCCGAGAACAAACGTCTTCGGGTCGCATCTCGATGAGGGGAATATTCAGGCTTTCGTATCGACCGCGGGGAACAGAAACCGCAGCATCGGCCGTACGCGGCGCGACCAGCTTGCCTCGTCATGCGTTCCATCGGCGATGCGCTCAAAGTGGAAAGTCCTGCCGGCAATCCAGCCATTTGCCCTGAGCCGGCGAGCCAACTGCTCGGCATCATGCACGGTGCGCCGGCCTTCACGTTCGCCTACGTCGAGCCACAGACGAGGCCGCTCCCATATCTGCGGCGCACGCTCGTTGAGGTAACCAAGAATGCTTTTGTGATTCCACCAGACACTGGGCGAAAGCACGGCCAATCGGCCGAATCGCTCCGGATGGCTCAATCCCAGGTAAAGCGTAACCAGGCCGCCGAGCGAAGATCCGCCGAGCCCGGTGGACTCCCTGTCGGTGCGCACGCGGTATTGCGTCGCGATCCACGGCAGCAACTCGTCGATGAGCAAATGGCCGTAGTTTGCCGCCTCACCACCACCGCGTTCCCAGTCGCGCTCGTGGGTATATTCCGCGAGCCGCCGATCGCCGGTGTTGTAGATGCCGACGATGACGAGCGGTTCCACTTCGCCCGCGTTGATGGCCTCGTCGGCATGTTCGCGCACCTGCCAGGTGCGGCCCTGGACGAAGGATGTGCGGCCGTCGAACAGGTTTTGCCCATCATGCAAATAAAGCACAGGATAAGTGCGCTCCGGATGGCGGTCATAGCCGGGCGGCACGTAGACGATGATATCGCGTTGGTCGGGCAGGTAGCGGCTTTGGAAACCACGGTGCACGCGGAGTCGCGGATGAAGGGGGGGACCCGCGCCAGCGAGCGGGCCTTCCGGGGCTTCAGCCCGTGGTTCGGTTTCCGGATTCAATCCCTGCCATCCTCCAGAGAATTGTGCAATGCTCAGCCGGGTAGTTTCAGTGAATCGAAAAAACAGCACCCCATGGCTGTTACAGTATCAAGAAAACTGCGGTTCTCCAACAGATCGGCCTCAATCCCGATTCCGCAACGGAGCGTGCCAACGATGAATCGCGAATATCACAAATGGCATTCCCCGCGCCTTGGCCGGGAAATGGAACTGCTGGTGTTTGGCCATGCAGGTTTGCCGGTGATGGTGTTTCCCACCTCGGGCGGCCGATTTTTTGAATTTGAAGATCGCGGCATGGTGGGCGCTCTCTGGGACAGGATCGAGGCTGGCAAGTTGCAGCTTTATTGCGTCGACTCCGTCGATCGCGAGAGCTGGTATAACCAGCAGGTGCCGCCGCGATGGCGCATCGCCCGTCACGTGCAATACGATGATTACCTAATTCACGAGGTCGTTCCCCTGATCCGGCTCAAGAACCAGGATCATCACCTTGTGGCGTTAGGGTGCAGCTTTGGCGGATATCATGCGGCCAACGTCGCCTTGCGCCATCCCGACGTGTTCACGGGCATGTTGTCGATGTCAGGCGCCTTTGATCTCTCCAATTTTCTGGGCGGTTACTACGACCAGGACGTCTATTACAATCTGCCTACGCACTTCCTGCCCAAGCTTAGCGATGGGTGGTTCTTCGATCACTATCGGCGCAACACCTACATCCTCGCAACGGGGTGGGACGACCAGTGCCTCGAACAGAATCAGAACCTCGATCGCATCATGAGTTCCAAAGACATTCCTCACAAGCTCTACATCTGGGACTCGTGGAATTCGCACGATTGGCCGACATGGCAGCGAATGGTTCAGGAGTACCTTTAAAACAGTGAGCAGTGGACAGTGAACAGTGGACAGCGCTGCCAGATTCAGAGGCCAGAACGAAAAATGAGAAAATGAATTAGAACTGAGGAGCCCCATGAGCGAACTCAATCCCTACACTGATTTTCTCGATGGACGTCCGATCAGAGATATTCTTGCCGCAACGCCCTCGGCGCTTGCCGGGTTCATCGAGTCCATCGGGCCTGCCAAGATTGCGGACTCGCCCGCTCCCGGCAAGTGGAGTCCGGCCGCGATCGTGTGCCACCTGGCTGACTGCGAACTGGTCTTCGCCTTCCGCCTGCGCCAGACTCTTGCCGAAGAGAATCACACCATCCAGCCCTTCGACCAGGAAAAATGGGGCGTGCAGTATCGGGGCATTTCGGCCAACCAGGCTCTCGATGTTTTTACCGCGGTGCGCGGATGGAATCTGCAACTGCTGCGTACAGCCCTGCCCCACGCGGCCGGCAAAACCGTTGCGCATCCCGAGCGCGGCAACATGACCTTTCAAACCATCATTGAGACCATGGCCGGCCACGACCTGAACCATCTGGGCCAGTTGAAGAGGCTGGCGGCCGCAACAACGGCTAAGTAAGATGTTCCCGGCACAAATCGATGTCATCGCCGCATGAGCAGCGATGACATCGCAGGCGTGCCTTTATCCGTCAGAGCGCTTTATCGTGCCTGTTTAGCCCGAAGCTTCTATTTGGATTTATTGGAAGTATTTTTCTTGCCGGACTGCGACTTGTCGGCCGCGGTCCCAGGATTCTCACCACCATGACGGCGCTTGTGATGCTCCACGGCTTTGGCAATTTCCTCCGGCGTAAGCTTGGTAGGGTTTTCAGAATGCAAGACGTCATTCGCGATGTTGGTATCGGTTTGGTCCATTGATTCCTCCTTCATTGAATTGGATGGTTCAATCTTGCGTCCACCGCAGCAGATTCCCGATAGATTCCCCGCCGGCGGCAGGAGACCCCTGACGGCGCTTGCGCCGCTCAGGCACAGGACGGCGGAGCCGCGCGTGCTCTTTACGCTTTGATGTAAATGGTCAAACTTCGACTGCTTGCGCTTTCCAACTTCGCTGCTTTGTATGTCCCTCGTCAGACTGCGGTAGGCCCGTAAGTGCCGTTACACTAGGGGAGTAGACGATGCGGCAGATCGCGCTGAATTGACGCCGCCATGTCTGAATTTTGGAGGCACTGGGACATGAAGAAGATCGGCATTCTGTTCGGCATGGAGAACAGTTTCCCCGGCGCGCTGGTTGAGCATATCAACGCCCGCAACATCGAAGGCATCGAGGCTGAATTCGTCGAGACCGGGGCGGTTCACATGGGCAAGACCCCGCGTTACTCGGTGATTGTGGACCGCATCTCGCACGACATCCCGTTCTATCGTGCGTTTCTGAAGCATGCGGCGATCAATGGGACGGTGATCATCAACAATCCCTTTTGGTGGTCGGCCGACGACAAGTTTTTCAATTACACGCTGGCGGAGAAACTCGGCGTGGCTGTGCCGCCCACGGTGATTCTGCCCCATAAGAAACATCCCGAGGGAACCACCGACCGGTCGATGCGAAATCTGGAATATCCGCTCGATTGGGACGGTGTGTTTGACTACGTGGGCGAGCACGGATTCATGAAGCCCGTGGATGGCGGCGGCTGGAAGGATGTGTATCACATCCACAATCGCGAGGAGTTTTTCCGCGCCTACGACCAATCGCGCGATCTGTGCATGCTTTACCAGAAGGCGGTCAACTTCAACGAGTATTTCCGCTGCTACGTGGTGGGCCAGCAGAAGGTCCACATCATGCCGTACGATCCGCGGAGGCCGCACCACGAGCGGTACATTCAGGACCCGCCCGAGTACGACAAGAAGCTGCTCAAGCGTGTGGAGCAGGATGCGCTGAAGCTTTGCCAGGTGCTGGGCTATGATCTCAACACGGTCGAGTTTGCCGTGGAGGATGGCGTCCCCTACGCCATCGACTTCATGAACCCCGCGCCGGATGCGGATCTGCACTCTGTCGGTCAGGCGAACTTCGACTGGATCATCAAGGAAGTGGCCGACCTCGCCATCGCCAAGGCCAAGGGCGCCCCGCAAACTCTTGATCTGCGCTGGTCCGCATTCCTGGGGGCTGAATCAGTCGCACCCAGGGTGGCAAAGTCCACGAAGAAGGCTGGCGCGAAAAAGAGTGCTGCCGCGCCAAAGAAGGCCGCCACGGCAAAGAAGCCAGCCGTCTCTGAGTAATCAATGGTGATCCCACATCTTGCCTCTCAACTGTGGGATCACCCAACCCTAGTCCCTAGCCCTAACTCTTGGTCCCTCAGTCTCTGATCTCTGTCATACAATTGCCCAAAGCTTTCCCACGGAGGCTGCATGCGTCCTTCCTTCTCGCTCGGCATTGAAGAGGAGTACCAGACCATCGACCCGGTCACGCGCGACTTGCGCTCGCACATCGAGACCGAGATGCTGGAACAGGGCAAACTGCGGCTCGAAGAGCGAGTCAAGGCCGAGATGCACACTTCTGTCGTGGAAGTGGGCACTCGCGTCTGCCGCAACATCGACGACGCCCGCGAAGACATATACGAGTTGCGCCGAGAAATGATCAAGCTGGCACGCGAACATAATCTCGAACTGGTCGCCGGAGCCACGCACCCTTTTGCCGACTGGCGCACCCAGCAGATCTATCCCGACCCGCGCTATCACCAGGTGGTTAAGGACCTGCAACTCGTGGCCCGCGCCAACCTCATCTTTGGCCTGCACGTGCACGTGGGAATCGAAGACCGCGAAGCCGCTATTCGCATTATGAATTCGATGCGCTACTTCCTGCCCCACATAATGGCGCTCGCCACCAACTCGCCTTTCTGGCTGGGCCTCAATACCGGCTACAAAGGATATCGCGCCAAGGTCTTCGAGAATTTTCCGCGTACCGGTATCCCCGATGCGTTTTCGAGTTACTCGGAGTATGAAAACTACATCAGCTTGCTGGTGCGCACCAACTGCATCGACAATGCCAAAAAGATCTGGTGGGATATCCGGCCTCATCCGTTCTTCAATACCGTCGAAGTGCGCGCGTGTGATATTCCGCTGCGGGCGGAGGAGACGGTCGCGATTGCCGCGCTGATACAGGCGACAGCGGCCTATCTGTATCGCCTCCACGAGGCCAACCAGGACTTTCGCCAGTACGCGCGACCGCTGCTGATGGAAAATAAATTCCGTGCAGTGCGTTATGGTCTCGACGGCCAGCTTATCGATTTTGGAAAGCAGCAGGAGGTGCCGGAGCGAGATCTCATCGAGGAGTACCTGGTGCTGATCGACAGGGAAGTGGACGAGCTCGGCAGCCGCGAAGCCATCGACGGTATTCGCAAGATCATGCAAACCGGCACCGGCGCCGACCGGCAGCTCAAAGTATTTGAAGAAACAAACGGCGACCTGAAAGCCGTCGTCGACTACATGGCTGAAGAAACCCGCACCGGGCTTTAGGTTGTTCCCACACTTTGTCTTCCTGAGTGGAGCGCAGCGTAGTCTAAGGACCTGCTCCGGGTTTTCCTTCAAACCAGCCCGAAGTTCGAATCTTGGTGCTTCACCTTATCCCTCGCATCCAAGTCAGGGAATTTGCTGAACCACGCATAGAACGCATCGTCGAACCGATACGTCTCCTCAAAGTCGAGCTTCGGGAAACGATCGTCGTTTGGCTCTAAAACAAGGTGCCAGACACTCGGAGCGTTTTCGTCACATGCGACCAGGTATCTTCGTCGGCCATTAATCTTGTCAAAAGGCAGGACCCGGCAATCCGTAATTCCTCGCAACTCAATCGCACTTTCGGTGAGGCTCACCATGTTTCGAAACGCACGTACCGTAAAGAAACCGGCAAACAGTAAGTAAGCAACTGGAAACATCATCTCCAGAGCATTCGCTTCGCGCTCTCCAAACAACACTTCACCCCAGATCGCCACAAGAAATACCAAGCCCAGCACCGAGAGCACGATGCCCGCCATCCGCTGCCCCGACTTCATCCGGTAAACGCGCGTGAATCCCCGCGATATCTCCACTCCGCTCACAGTCCTTCCACGCCCCTACACGCCCCTACACGCCCACGCCCATCTCAACCCTCAACGCAGCAAACAGCGGTTCCAGTTGCTCGCGATCAAGGTTTCCCATCGTCGCGATCTGTCCCCAGGCTCGCTCGCGCAGATAGTCGCTTTCATGCGCGATCCTGAAACCTGCCCGCAAGCATTGCCGCGGGAAACCAGGATGCGGTAGCGGGAACGTAGTCACAGTCGGAGCTGCAATCTCCTCCGCCGCGGGGAGCGCCAATCCAGCCTCGCGAATTTGCGCACGAGTCCAACGGCCCAGCGATTCGTAATGGGTGTAGCGTGTTTCTCGCCCTTCCCTTCCGTTGTAGTTTTGCCGCAGCGCCTCGCACACGGCAGAAACCAGCGGTGACGAAACGGTAGAGACGGGGCCCGAGCTCCGCACGGCTTCAATGAGGTCGAACGTCGGGCACAGGGTCCTGCCGTCAAGGCGATCGACGGCGTCGGGAGAGACGAAGACAAACGCGAGCCCCGCGTAAGAACCCAATGCCTTGCCGGTTACGCCCGAAGCCAGAAACAGCCTCGGCATCCCAAGCCCATGCGGGTTCGCCGCGCCGAGGCTGCTCACACAGTCCGCAGCAACGGGAATGCCGTGCCGATGAGCCAGCGAGACGAGCAGCGGGAAATCGTTGAGAACGCCGGTACTGGTCTCAAGATGCACCGCCCAGACCCAGGCCGGGTGTTTCGCCAAAGCAACTTCAATGGCGGTGAAGCTCCATGGTCTGCCCCACTGATAACGCAACTCGCTAAAGCTCAGTCCCGCGCGCGCCGCCTGTCGCAATAAACGCTCGCCGAATTCACCATTGGCAAGTATCAAGCCTTTTGCATCTCCAAAGGACGCGCGCAGATTTGCCGCCACGACGTCATTGGCCAGGGTGCCCGAGCCGCCAAGGATCACAGTTTGCAGTCCGCCCATCAACTCGCTGAGCCGCGTGCGGGTCTCCTCATACAGATCCAGGAACGCCTTACAGCGATGAGAGACCGGAGGAGCATGAAATGCCCTCACCACCGGCTCGGAGAGCTCCACTGGCCCCGGCAACAGGCTCAGCGCATGGTTACGCTGCCAGCGGGAACCGTAAAGCTGCAACCGGCTGCTGAACTCCGTCGGCGGCTCCTCAAGCGAAAGACGCATCGGCACAAACTCCGCGGCTCCGCAGGCCACCGGCGGACCCATCGGACGAAAGCCCATCCTGGCGTACATTGGTTGGCGCTCGACGATTCCGGATATCAACAGGTCGGAGTAGACATGCGCTTTGGCGTATTCATTCACTTGCCAGAAGAGGCCCGCCAGCAGCGAGCCGTCGCGGAACTCGGGCAGGATCGCCAGCAGGCGTACTTCCAGCGGTGCGCGCAGCTCGCGCAAGACGTTCGCATCGCGCAAGCGGCTGGCGATCGAAAACTCAGGCCCGTCGTGCACACACACCATGCCGACAAGGGCGCCGTCTTTCGATGCGATGAAGTAGCGATTCCGATGATGGAAGCGGTCGATCAGATGGCCGTCTGACGTGGTAGCGTGCTGACCGATTTCCTCGGCGAAGATCAGGTGATTCAAGCGGTGAATCTGCTCGATTTCACTGGGAGTCTCGGCTTGCTTAAACTGAATCCCGGCCATTGCATGTTACCCGCAATTTGAATCACACAACTGTAACATGCGATAAGTGCTATTCAGAATCCCCTCGATCAGATTGCCGGGTTCACGCTCTCTGGCGCGCTATGGTCAGTAACCCAGTCCCCGCACTACCGCGCGGATACGATCGGCGCTCTCGCGAAGGCCGGCCTCCTCGTCAACGGTCATCGGAATCGGCAGAGGCGCTTCAATGCCTCTGCGGCTGACGATTCGGGGCAGGCTCAGGCAAACATCCTCCAGACCGCGGAAGCCGCGCAGTAGGCCGCTTACGGGCAGCACGCGTCGCTCGTCGTGAAGTATCGCTTCAAGAATGTTCGTCACGGCCAGACCGACGGCATAATTGGTGGCTCCTTTCCCCTGGATGACCTGATACCCGGCGTCCTTCACGTTGTGCACGATCTTGTCTTTCTCAGCGGCGCTGAGGTGGCCATGACCGGGCACCGACCACTGGCTCAGTGGGATGGAGCCGATGGTAGCGCTGGACCAAAGCGGAATCTCCGAATCGCCATGCTCGCCCGCGATGTAGGCGTGCACGTTCTGCACCGCAACCTGGCAATGTTTTGCCACAAGGAAACGAAAACGAGAGCTGTCGAGAACCGTCCCCGAACCGATGACGCGCTCCCATGCGAACCCTGAAATCTTCAGCGCCACCTCTGTGATCACGTCCACCGGATTGGTGACCATCAGCAATACCGCATCCGGAGCGACGCGCAACACATCCGGCAGTATCTTCGCGCAGATGTTTGCGTTGGCTTCGGCGAGATCCATGCGCGTCTGCCCTGGCTTCTGCTTGGCTCCGGCGGTCATCACGACGACGTCGGAGCCGTGTAAACTCTCCACGTCGTCTGAGCCGTCTACGGTGGCCTGAGGAGCAAAAAGAAGACCGTGGTTCAGGTCGAGCACTTCGGCCTCGACCTTTGTCTTTGCAATATCAAAGAGGCTGATGTGGCGCGCCACTCCGCGAATCATGGCGGCATAGGCGATGGTTGCGCCCACGCTGCCCGCCCCGATGATGCCTACCTTGGCCTGTCGTTCCGTTCCCATCTTCTGACCCTCTGGGAGAGTGTACGGCATGAGGCAAAGCGTCCCTGCGCTTGAAAACTTTGGCGTATTGCCCCATATTTGATGCCTGCTGAGTTTCGGATAGATTTCCTCATCTCGCGTTGTAATCGCGGAGGTTCGCACATGTTACTAGCAGCTGCCAGCACGACTCATCCCCGCCCGGCCATGCCAACCGGAGACCCAGAACTCGGCCCCGATGCAGCGCCTTACCTTGTCCTGGCCTACTTCCGCGAGACCAACGCTGAGGGATTACGGATCAGGGCGCGCCTCGATCATGCGGTCAGCGCCGCTAAATCCAGCGATGCCTCCGCCACGCGTGCGTTTGGAGAGTGCGACGAGGTGATCACAAATGAGATCAATGAGGCGCGACGCCGTGCTGCACGCATTGAAGTCCTTCGCGCAATTGAACCCGGAACGATTGCATGGTATGCGCGCGAGTTGGTGCAGGTGAGCAATGCCTGGGACGATCTGGAGCAACTGTGGTCGTTGCCCGACTTGGCAAACCAGCCATTGAGCGATCTTGTGAGAAGGGGCAGGAGAGCATCAAGGTTTTGGATGCGGTCATCTTTACCTGCGCCTGCCAGACAATTCCCGATGAGCTTAATCACTACCTTGAGAACTACCGGATCGGCACCTGTCTCAACTTCACCTCCACGTTTAAAGACCAACTTCCAGACGAGGAGAAGACCCGTGAGGTGCTGGCTTACCTGGCCCCGCAAAGCGGAATCGTATGTGGGCTGATCGATGTAACCAACGCCAAGGTGATCAAGGCAGATCGACGCTGGTGGCGGCAGGTGTTCAGCGTTGTGGCCGTGTCGGCTGCGGTTGCGATGGGTTACCTACTCATCGCCGTCACGGTTCATCTCGGCATGTGGTTCAACTTCAGTCCGACAGATTGGCAGATCAATCCAAATGAGTGGGGAGCCTTGAACGGCGCCTATCTGCTGGTATTGCTCGGGGTGCTGGCTCACTGGGTGCTCGATCGTGTGAAACAGTACCGCACGGGTACCGATGTGACTCCCTTTTCTGAATGGTGGTTGTGGGTTCACGTGAACGAGGTTCCCATCGTCGTGCGCATAGCAACTGTCTGGCTTGTGGTTGGCTTGGGCGTGGCGTTCCAGACCTTCAATCTTGCCAAGGGAGTTCAGCCGCTGACCTATTTCACCGCGGGATACTTCATCGACAGCACGTTCGACGCCTTGATCGGAAGATTCAACAGTTTCATAGGCAACCAAGACCCGGACAAGAAGAAAAAGCAAAAGGCGCAGTAATAAAAACCCTCAGTCAGCCCTGCTTCCACCCATGTGGCGGCTTTCGCCCCGAAGCTTTTCTCATTTCATTCCGGTGAATTTTCCTTTAGTCTCACGGAATACGCATCTGATGATTCGGGTGTTTTCAAGGGAGACTGGCTACCGCACGCATGAACGAGACCGCCTCACAACTGCTTTCGATTGAATATCCTGCCGAGTTCGCACCTGGCGCTCGTTCGGCTGTCACCACCTGCCTGCGCATCGAACCTGCGGAAAAAGTCACGCTCATCACCGACCGCACGACGGAACCCATCGCGGCCTCGCTCGGCCGCCAGCTGGCGGAGCGCGGCTGCCAATGGAATGCATTCGTCCTGGAGGACCTTGCTCCCCGACCGCTCGTTGACATGCCCGCGGCGGTGCTGGCCGATATGGAGACATCGCAGGTATCCATCTTCGCGGTGCAGGTGCAAGCCAACGAACTGCGCTCGCGCATGCAGATGACCGACGTTGTGAATCGCCGCCACATGCGGCACGCTCACATGGTCAACATCACTCCGGAGAGCATGTGCCAGGGCATGCGCGCGGATTTCAATCTTGTCGACAGGCTCTCGCAGCAGGTGCTGGAGCGGGTGCGCAAGGCGACGCGGATTCGCGCTACCACGGCCGCGGGCACTGACATTACCGCCGAGATGAATCCCGGATACAAATGGTTCAAGACGTCGGGAATCATTTCTCCGGAGAAGTGGGGCAACCTGCCCGGAGGGGAATGCTTTACCTCTCCCGGTGAAGTGAACGGCACCTTTGTTGTGGACGGCGTAGTGGGTGACTGGCTTTGCGCGCGCTATGGATTGCTAGCTTCGACGCCGCTCACCATCCAGATTGTCGGCAACCGCATCGTTAGCTGTTGGAGCGCCAACAAGCAACTCGAAGCCGACTTCTGGGCGTATACGCACACCGATGAAAATTCCGACCGCGTGGGCGAGTTCGCCATCGGCACCAATCTTGGAGTCGAACGCGTGATCGGCAATATTCTGCAGGACGAAAAATTTCCCGGCATTCACATCGCGTTTGGGAACCCCTATGGCGAACACACCGGAGCGCCGTGGTACTCCGGCACGCACATCGATGTTGTAGGATTGCGCTTCAATATCTGGCTCGAATCTGAAGCGGGCGAAGAACAGATCATGCGCGAGGGCCGCTTCCTGATCGCTGCATAAACGCAATCTGCGCGAAAGAGAACGATGCTTAACCTGCGGCTCGGAATGAAGTTCTACGATAACGATTGGTTCCTGCGTTATCGTCTTTCACCCGAAGCCGCAGCGGACGCTCTCTCGCAGATGGGAGCGACGTTCGTCATTGCGCAGAGCCGCTTTCTTCCCATGCGGGATTCGGCCGTGCAAAGCGACGTGCGCGATGGCCAGGCAGCCGACTACGCGGCTCTCTGGATGATGTCGCGTTCCGCCCGTGCTCTGGCAGCGCGCAAAATCGGCACGTTGCCTGCCTGAATATCTGCTTCGATCCGGCGTTTACCGCAGCCCATCCTGAATTGGATGCTGGATCGTCCGCGCAATTTCAGAAGAGACAACGAGATTCACTAAGGCCCGATCCATAATGCGCTGGTTCGCGAAGTACTCGCCAGGTGAACGGAAGAACCTCATGGTGGCGTGATGCGAACCGTATTGGCCCGGCAGGAGCGAACCGCACCGCAGGCAATAGGGTGAAGGCTTTTGTCGAGACAGACCTCCACCGCGGTCAAGTAGTTGTTGCCGCAACTTAAGACAAGACTTGAGCGCGGGATGCTCGAATTGGCAGCGACGAAGCTTGCAAGAATCTGATTGGGCGGAAGTGACGTTGCGGATCTGAGCCCGCTGAGACTCGCCGGGATCTTTACGGAGTGAAATGCGGTGCGTGCGGCGGAGAAGAAAGCATCGGGGTCGAGGCCGGAACACGTGCCGTGGGTCCGCCACTCATGTTGCAGAAGGCTGGGATCGGGGTAGATGTCCTCGTATTGCGCGGGTTTGCCGGGTCCGGGTGCGTTGGAGCAGTTCTCGGGATAGTATCCGTTGTTGTTCTCGGGCCAAAGGCCATGGAGGATGAACGCGGGATGCCGGGAGCACTCGGCAGCGCTCGGATGCGTCCGGCAGAACTCCGGCGACCAGGAAAGGTTGAGCAGATAGAAATCGAAACCAGCCGCGGATTGTTTCATCTGCGGATTGGCATACGCCGTGATAGGAGAGTCAGGCGCCGTTTGTGTCGACGGATGCGAGTTACACCCGGATAGCGGGAGAAGAAGCGCGAAAAATACAGAAAAGATTCTCTGCTTCATTGGCGCAGGATAGCAGGTGAGAGTTTGAGCTTGCCGATGTTCTTATTTCCTAAGCGATCAATGCATTCATGGTGAGGCGAACGACGAAGAAACAAATAGCAGGTGACCAAAAACGCAGATTGAAGCGCCCTTGTGACCGCGCGGATCATCTATTTTTTAGCTATGACAGAAGCCACGAAAACTGAACTTCGCACACTTGGCAATTCCGACCTTCATCTAACGCCCATTGGCTTTGGCGCGTGGGCTATCGGCGGCGGCAACTGGGAGTTTGCCTGGGGGCCGCAGGAGGACCGCGAATCCATTGCCGCCATTCACCGCGCGCTCGACCTGGGCGTCAACTGGATCGACACGGCGGCCATCTATGGCCTTGGCCATTCAGAAGAAGTAGTGGCGCGCGCTCTCAAAACGACCAGCCACAAACCGCTGGTGTTTACCAAGTGCTCCATGCGCTGGCATCAGGACCGCTCCATCTACCGTTCACTCAAGGCCGACTCACTGGCAGAGGAGTTGGAGGGCTCACTGCGCCGCCTTGGAGTCGAAACCATAGACCTCTACCAGATTCACTGGCCCAATCCTGAAGCGGAAATCGAGGAAGGGTGGGAAGCGCTGGCGCGTTTTCGCGAACAAGGCAAGATCCGCTGGATCGGTGTCTCCAACTTTTCAGTTGCACAAATGGAGCGCGCTCGCAAGATTGCGCCGATCGCCAGCCTGCAGCCGCCGTATTCCATGCTTCGGCGCGCAATCGAAGCGGAAGTTTTGCCATATGCGAGGGCCAACGGCATCGGGGTAATCAACTATTCGCCCATGGTGTCCGGCCTGTTAACTGGCAAAATGACCGCCGAGCGTGTTGCCGCTCTGCCCGCCGACGACTGGCGCAAGCGCGGGGTTGAGTTCAACGAGCCCAACTTGAGCCGCAATCTCAAGCTGGTCAAGTTGCTGCGGGAGATTGGCAGCGGCCATGGCGTGAGTCCGGGAGTGGTGGCGGTAGCGTGGACGCTGCGCAATCCAGCCATCACCGCAGCCATCGTGGGCGGCCGGAGCGCTCAGCAGGTAGAGGGACTGGCTCCGGCACTCGATTTCCGGCTGGGCGATGAGGAATACAGCGGGATCAACGCGTTTCTGGATGAAAATGCAGGCTAAGGTAGCTCGCGATTTTAGCTGCAACAAAAAACCCCGGCCGGAGCCGGGGTTTTTCACTGGGGAGGGGAGGAATTATTCAGGAGGATGATGCCGGTTCACATTGCTGCAACGAAATCAGGAACAATGATCGCTGCATGATTTTGCAGAAGTTCGGTCAATCTGGCGGCCATGCCGGTGTAGATCGAGGCGGCGCGGAACGCGTTCACGCGAACACCTTCGCTGGCCTGGCTGCAGCCGTAAAGAGCTAACGCGACAAGCACGCAGAGGCGAATCTGCAGGGCGTCGCTACGCAGCGTTTCCAGCACAACCTTGTCCACATCGGGGCTGTTCTTCGCTGCAAAATCGGCCATTTCCATCATGACCCGCGCATTCTGATACATCACCCAGAGGCCCTTTGGGCCTTCCATGCGCTGCCACGCGTCGTCGGGAGTAGCATCCAGGCCTTCTTTCCAGAGGAAATGATCGCTCAATTCGCGAGCGCTCCAATCAGGCCGTAACCGCGCCAGCAACGAATCCCAGGATTGCTTATTACGACGACGTAGGCCCGCACGCCAACGAGCGAAGTAGAAAACTACTGCGACAAAGCCCAAAATCTGAAGCAAAGGTACTATCATCGGTGATCCTCAAAATCGGTTTTCGGTAACCACTCGTTTGGTTGGGTCAACCTTGCTGTATTTCGCTGTTCTTCTACTAGTACCAGAATTCCGTTGATTTGTGCACAACAATCTATTGTTTCAACGCACTTTAGGTCACAATCGGGTACCCAAGAGTGTAGTGCACCATAGTAACAGGATTCTCTCCTAAACTCGAGCCCCAGCAGTGCAGACAGCCTTGAGTACCGATTCCGGCTATTCAGACCGATTTTGCGGACTGGTTGGGCGGCCCAAGCCCCGGAAGTTGAAGTACCTTCGAC
>WNGR01005746.1_pt1 | contig 15278 bp, 11 predicted proteins | sample 5407581 | NCBI WGS metagenome assembly WNGR01 (sample SAMN13153383, study PRJNA577476) | soil metagenome | isolation source: 80 cm soil or saprolite under Garry oak tree replicate 2 | place: USA:California | collected 2016-06-15
TTGGCCGTGACATCTGTGAACTGGCCGTTGCCATCGTTGTGATAGAGAATCGCTTTGCCATAGCCGGTGACGAGCAGATCGACGAAGCCGTCATTGTCGTAGTCCCCAGCCGCAACGGCTACCGAATACATATCCGGGTTGAGCCCTGCCTTTCCTGTCACATCCGTAAAGCGGCCGTTGCCGTCGTTGCGATAGAGATGATTGTGCGGCGGGGTTGTCGGCTTCTCTTTGAGCGGATAAGGATGGATGGAGTCGTCAAGCGGGCGGCCGTTAACTACGTACAGATCAGGGAGACCGTCGTTGTTGTAGTCAAACCAGACGCAGCCTGCGCCGGTGCCCTCAATCAGAGAACCTAACTGCCGCGATCCGAAGCTGTGAGTGAAGTCGATGGCTGCCTTGTCGCTGGCATCTTCAAAACGGATGACGGGCAGCACCTGCGTTGCGGGCACCTGCGGTGCGACCAGCTGCCCTGCGGGCGATGGCGCTATGGGTGTGGCCGATGGCGTGGATTGCGCAGCGGCAACGGAGACGGCTGCGAAGAATAGAAGAAAGCGAATGAACATTTTCAGCGGCCTCCCGCCAAGGTCTGCTTGCCGGTTGCCGAAACGCTTGCGCCGGTAAGATCGGCGGGCGTGGTGGTGCGGAGAAGCACTGCCGGCACGCGATTTTCCGAAGCGTGTTCGGGGCCGACATGGCAGCCCACGCAAATGCGCTGCTCGCCGCGCCGAACCCAGAACCATCCGTGCTCTTGGCGAAGTGTTGCGCCTTTGGCATCAAGCAATACGAAGCGAATCGGCTTGTCGGCCGGCGTCTTAACAAAGAATGATCCGTCTGTCTCTACCGGCGCGGTGCCGAGCGTGACCGCATGTCCAGCGGCGTCGAGCGTCTCAAGCCGCACGGTTGCGGGTGTTGCTTTCAATGCGCCATCGCGCGATTGCCGGGCGTCGAGCGCCAGCAGGTTGGCGTAGTTCCAATCGTGCAGCGCGGAAGGATGCTGTTTGGGCCGCTCGCGGGGAGCAAGCAAAACCGGCTCCACGAGATTTTCCCCGCTCTGCGCGAAGATGGGCTGCAGAATGAACTTACCAGCCTTGAAAGATCGAAGGGAATAGTGCGACCCAGCGACTGCGCGTGCGCTGGCGATCCAAGTGCCCGAAGTGGTCTCTGTGATCGCGCCTGCATATTCCGCGCCGGGCGCTGTCACGCGCGTTTCGTTTGCGAGCGGCGATGTGAAGCGCGCCAGGGACGAACCATGCGTGAACACCACATCGCCCGAGGCCACCTGTCGTCCGCCCCAGCGGGCCACGCCATGATCGCAGCGGTACGACTCAACGCCCGAGCCGTCGGAATACATCAGGAATATTTCAGGCGTCGAGCCCGAGCCCAGCGGGAACGCGGCTTCGAATAAGATGCGGCCGTCTCGCAACACATCCGCGGGAAGCGCACTGCCCGGCATGTACGTGAGCGACTGCTCCTTCGATCCATCGAGCTGTGCCGTCTCGATTTGAAATCCGCTCGCGGTGCGACGGGCAAATACCAACATGCCGCCGGGAAGGTAGAGAGGACGCACCACACTGGTCGCGCTCTCAATGGCCTTGCGCACCGAGTGATCGGCGAGCGTGAGTTCCCACACCTGCCAAGGATCCTCCGGCGTCTTCTTGCCGGCAAACAGGACCGTCTTCGCGTCAAAGGAAACACTCGCATCAGCGGTAGACGCGAATCCTTCGATCAACCTCTCTGCTTTTCCAGCCTGCACCAGCAGCAGTTGTGCGCCACGCGGAAATCTTTCTTCTCCGCGCAATGCCGCCATGGGCTTGTACACGGGTGCGGACGTGACAACGATGGGAATATCGATGACGGGCGCTGTATCTGTAGCGAACCCGCAGACCAAGAGAACAGCGGCAATTGGAACAGCTACTGCAACAACACTCTTCAGAGGCCTCATCCAACCGCCTCCATTGCGCGAACGTCCGATGATGTGCGCATTGGAATGCGCGGCCCGCGCAGGGCCAGGTAGGGATCGAGCGAGGCCATCATGTCATCGAACGCGTTGAAATCCAGCGTCTGCTCTCCATCGCTCCAGGCCCTCTCAGGATTGGGATGAACTTCCACCAGCAACCCATCCGCTTCGGCCGCAACAGCAATGCGCGCCAGTGCCGGAACGAGTTCGCGATGCCCGGCGGCGTGGCTTGGATCGGCGATGACGGGCAGGTGCGTGATGTTTTTAAGAAGTCCATGGAGACGTCGCACTCCGACATCACCTCGGTGACGATGGCGAGGCCGCTCTCTTCGCGAGCGCGGGCCAGCATCTTGAGACCTTCGAGGCCGTGCCCCTGAAATGCGTAGGGGGAGCTGCGGGGCTTGAAGGCGCCTCCGCGAAGAATGCGGGCGCCTGCGCGGCGAACATGGTTGGCGATGGCAATGAGCTGAAACTCGGTCTCAACCGAGCAGGGGCCAGCCATGGTGATGAACTCATCGCCGCCGATTTCCAGATCGAGCACCGGCACGACGGTCTGCTGGCGCCGCGCACTTTTTAAAACATCAGGAGAATCCGCAAACTGCTTGAGCCAGTTCTCGCGCACCGTGCGCGCTCCGATCTGGGGAAGGCTCAGGCTACTCTGATCGTCCACCGACGCGCCTCCATCGAAAGATTGAGGTGCGAAAACCGGGACTTATCGCACCTGCAACTCCGTTTCTAGCGGTGCGATGAACATTTGTCTGTGATGAGTGAACTTGACTATGACCGAGAGGCTGACAATGCGACGGAAGGTGCAGTTTCGATTCGATCCAGCGGATGCAGGAGGGCGAGCTTATGGGCGCGCCATAGACGGAGGTCTGTAGCCGAACGCCGCGTCAACGATCGCGGCTATCCCCAGCGCGATCTCATCTTCGTGGGGGCGGGCGACAAGTTGCACGCCGATCGGCAATCCCTCGGGCGATTGACCAACCGGAACGACCGCAGCGGGCGCGGCCAGCACGTTGAACCACTGCGTGTGCCGCACCGCATCGAGGTAGGCAACCTTCTGTCCGTCGATGGTCCATGCGCGCTCGCCGTGGCGAAACGCGGGAATACTGGTTACTGGGCAGAGCAGCACGGGATAGTCGCTCATGGCTTCGAGCGTCTTAGAGCGCAGAAGGTCAAGCTCAGCCCAGGCGTTGAGCAACTGGGTCGAGGTCAGCGGAGGAACTGCCGCTGCGATCTCGAGAAACTCCGCAAAGATGGGGCTCAACTGCGCGTGCTTGCCGCGAATCTCCGGCTCGTAGAACATGGCGCCGCACTGCACGAAAAACGTTGTCCAGAGAGATCGCAACTGCTCCAGCGTTCGCGGTCGAAACGGCTCAACGCGAAAGCCGGCCTCGCGCAGCGCATTGGCCGCCGCGTTGACGGCGACACGCGTATCATGCGTTACGGGCACAAGCCCATCGTCTTCAAAGAATCCGATTGCGTGGGCGCGAAGGTCGTCAAGACTTGGCGAGCACAGAGGCACAGGAGAGCTGGTGGGGTCTTGCTGGTCTTGTCCGCACAGGGTGCGGAACAGCAGCGTGACGTCAGCCATTGTGCGTGCCATGGGGCCGATGGCGCCGAGAATCGAAAAGGGTCCAATGCAGGGCGGGAGATGTCCGCGGCCGGGAATGCGGCCAGGTGTCGGTTTGAGCGAGCAGATGCCGGTGAAGTGAGCCGGCACGCGCACGGAGCCGCCGCTGTCGCTGCCCAGGCCGGCGGCCGACATGCCGGCTGCGATAGCTGCGGACTCGCCGCCGCTCGATCCGCCTGGCGTGCGGGCAAGGTCCCAAGGGTTGTGCGTGCGCCCATGCAGCAGGTTGTCGGTTTCGTAAGCCATGAGGAACTCCGGGCAATTGGTCGTGCCCAGAACCAACGCTCCGGCAGCGCGCAGCCGCGCAACCACCACGGCATCTTCGGCAGGCACGTCGCCTTCGTGGAGCTTGCTGCCGATCTCGCAGCGATATCCTGACATGGCGATGGATGACTTTACTGTCACCGGCAAGCCATGCAGGGGACCACGCGGGGACTTTTGCTGGTCGAGTTCGTGAGCGAGCGTACGCACTCGCTCGGCATCGAAATCGGCGAAGGCGTTAATTGCTGGATCGAGGCGATCGATCTGGCGTATGTGAGCCTCGGCCAATTCTGGAATGCTGAAGTCGCCGGCGCGCAGCAGTTCCAATTGCCGCACCGCCGATGCGAGCACAATCTCGCTGGGAACATCGCTCATGGTTTTGCGGTTCCGCTGGAGTTTCGGTCTTGCTGCGGCGTCGCGGGAAGATCCTGGTAGTTGAAGCGATAAGCGCGAACAGGCTCACCAGAGTCGAAGCGGTCGTTCCAATTCAACTGATATTCGACCGCCGCCGCATCGTCGGGAAAGCTCTCGCCCGCGGGATACGGATAGGCGCTCATCTTGTGGAAGGGCAACTGCGACACAGTGAAGGGGGACGCATCCCACCAGTCCATGTCCTTCACAAATCCGTTGGCATAGAAGAAGTAGTCGCGCTTCCAGTGCGCAGGCAGTGCGGGCAGTTTTGTCTCGTCGAAGTCCGCGGCAATTTCTTCACCGCTGCCGAAGATTGCGTAGCGGTCGTCGATGCCGTTGACCAGCGGCGTCACGTCGCCCATGCGCGTGTAGTTGCCGCGTTGGTGCTGGAAGGGACCCGTCACGCTGACGCGGTTGTAGTCGTAATCGAGATCGCCGGGACTCGCACCGTCGATCTGCTTCGGATAGCCGCGGAAGTGCAGCGTGGCCAAGGACAGCGGCACTTCGGCGGTGCGCGCTTCAGCGTTGCTGCTGCGATCGACGAGCACCTGGTCCCAGTAGATTTCAAGATTGGTTTGCAGCCGAATACACCGCGTTCCTGCGGGCAGCTTGCCGGTAAGATCGACCACGATGGTGCGCTCCAGGCCTGCCGGAAATCCCGCATCGCCCGGAACTTTCTGCCACGACCCATCAGACAACTGCGCCTCAACGTAAGGCGAGATAGGTTTGACGCCTGCCTGCCACGCAGCGTAGAGCGAGGTGGCGCTGAAATAGTTCACGTAGCCCGTCATCAGCAGCCGCAGCGGCTCGCCCTGTTTTACCGTGCCGAGGTCGAGAGTGAGCGTGTGCATATTCGCGAAGCCGTCATATGGCGATGCAGTGAAGCCGCTCGAGAACTGATGATCGCGCCGGCTCAACTTGTCGAGCACGTCACGGCCGTCGCCCTCCCATGCGCCCAGGGGCAGGCGCGCACCCGCCGAAGCCACCACGCGGCCCGAAGCAAACGGAGGGTCATCGAGGAAGCGCTCGTCGGGATTGACCTCGATATTTTCAGGATGATCGACCGCCACGAGCCGCAGTTGATCGATGTAGTTGACCTCTTCCATCGGCTCGATGAAGCGCACGCTCAGCTTGCCGTTCACTGGGACAATCTGCGAGCCGTCTACTTTAACCCACTCGCCGGGATTGGGAATGTTACGCCGCGTGGGCGTGAACCAATGGCCCACGACCGCCGCGCCAATGACGTCGGTAACCAGCTTGTAGCGATGGCCGTCCCACGCGAACAGGACGGGGCACGAGCTGCCGCGGCGGTCCGCTTCTTTCATGGCGATGACGGGCGTCTTGGGTAGATCGATCTCATCCTGCAGCACGCCGGTGGGCCACAGGATGCGCAACAGGTCGATGCCCTGCGCATCACCGAGTCCCACGAGAATTTGCGGCGGCGCTTGCGTCTGGTAGCCGGACGAACCTGCAAGTTCCCACTTCTGCCAGTGACCGTTGGTGAAGATCTCCACCTTCACGCCCAGTGCCGTCTTATTGTCGGCGTACCCAGACAGGTCGAGGCGCGCAAAATGATTCTTGTTTGCGCCTACATTGCGCAACAGCACGGGCGAGGAATTCGACTGCGTCACGATGAGGTCGGCCGCGCCGTCGCCATCCACATCGGCGGCGATGAGGCCGCGCGGCGCATGCAACGTGGCGCTGTCGAGGCCTAGCGAGTGGCTCACATCTTCAAAGCTGCCATCTCCGCGATTGCGCAACACGCGCACCTGTGAGCCGGCAGCGGTCTCGCAAATTACCGCGAGATCGATCCATCCATCGTTGTCGATGTCGATGGGCGTCAGGCCCCATCCGCGCAGGGCGCCAGAGAGTGGCAACTCGACGCGTTCGAAGCGCCGGCCGGTGTGGTTGGCGGCTTCAACATTACGCCACAGCGTCAGGCCCGGCGCACCCGCGTGCGTGACCGCAACATCCATCCAGCCGTCTTTGTTGAAGTCGAGCACCGAGATTCCGAGCGTAGGCGGCAGCTTCGCGTCTTCAAACAACGGCTGCGTGGGATATTTGCCTTCGCGGGGATTGACGTAAATCAACGGCGACGCGCCGTCGCCGGTCATGGCAATGTCGACGGCGCGATCGTTGTTGAAGTCGGTCAGAATGGCCGCCGCTGTTGTGCCCGTGCCGCCGAGTCCGGTGGGCTCGGTCCATTCAGTGAAGGTCTTGTTGCCGTTGTTGCGCCACAGAACGTTGGACTCGTCGCCGGCTTTGAGAGGGGCGCCTGTAAGGAGGAGATCAAGATCGCCGTCGTGATCGAAATCGACAAACGTGATGCCGGTGGGCCGATTTTTCGCCGCTAGTCCAGCCTCAGAGGTTACGTTTTCAAACTTTCCCTTCCCCAGGTTATGGAAGAGAATCACGGCGTCCTCCAATGCGACGGCCAGGTCGTTGAGCCCATCGCCATCGTAGTCGCCCACGGCGCACGCTACCGCGTGACCTGCGGCTTTTAGCCCGGCCGCTTGCGCATCCCAATTTTCAAAACTGCCGTCGGCATTGGCATGCAGCACGGCGATGGCCTGCGGGCCCGACTGCAGCGTCACCAGGTCCATTCGGCCGGAGCCGGTCACGTCCATCATGCAGGCACCGCCGGCCGCGGTCGAGGTCGCGGGTACAGCAGATTTTGATTTGGAAGGCTGCTGCAAGCTTGCCTTAGCGATCAACTCGGTCGGCACCAGCTTTACCGGAATCATGGCGCGACGCGGCGACTCCGGCTCCTCGATGGGAGTGACGGTGGAATAGCGGCCCTGCTCGCCGTATGCCAGGCCGATGGCTGCTGAGATCTTGGTACTGGTCAGGTGCTGAAAGCGCTTGAAGTGGTCCTTGGCCTCAGGAGTGCGGCCCGAGCGCTGCAGCGCCCGCGCCAACGCAAACTCCGACGATGCATGGATGGGATTGACCGCAAGCGCCTTCTGGAGAATGGCGATGGCCTTATCAAACTGCTTCAGTTCCTGGTAGCACACGCCTTCGAAGTAGTACGAATCCACGTCCTGCGGATCGAGCTTCACTGCCTGCTGAAAGCTGGCCAGTGCAGGCTCCAGTTCATTGGCCGCGTGTTGCGCCAGGCCGAGGTTGTACCACGCCTGCGGATTGGTGGGATCGAGTGCGATGCCCTGCTGCAGCGACTTCTTGGCCTCATCGAGCTTCTGCAGGGTCATCAATGCGATGCCCTCGTTGATGTAGGCCTGGGCAAGCTTGGGATCCTTTTTAAACGCCTCTGCGAAGCTGTCGGCGGCCTTCTCGGTGAACTGCTGACCCATCTGCGCCACGCCGCGATTGTTAAGCCGCACGGCTTCGGCATCGAACCGCACCTGCGCGCCGGCCGGGATGACCCCCACCACCCAAAAAGCAAGGGCCACGAACCCGTTAATTCGTATCCGATCGATCCCCAAAATTGTCTCTCCCAGCGCGGCTGGAACCCGCAAATCTCAGTTCGGTAGATGGAACTTATTAAGTGTATGCGAGCCGCCGCACCTTCGCCGCCCCGTCGTTGAGACCATTGACCGGGTAAACAACACCCGCCCCAATTTATACTTATCCCGTGATTCCGCTGCTGAGCACTATCGACTGGCGCAGCTTTCTGGCCCGCCCGCGGTTGCCGTCTCCGTCGCTCGAAGTGCTGGACGCGCTTTATCGGCAGCCAACGCTAATTACGGGAGCCGGCGGGTCGATCGGCTCCGCGCTGGCCCTGCGACTGGCGGGCCTTGCGCCTCCGTCGCTGCTGCTGCTGGATTCGTCAGAAAGCCGTCTTTACGCCTTGCAGCAGGCATGGGTCGCAGGCGGGGTTCCGGGAACGATGACGGCCATTCTGGGAAGTGTGGACGACCACACGCTGCTCGACGAAGTCTTCACCGTGCACGCACCCCGGGTTGTATTTCACGCGGCGGCTTTTAAACACGTACCCCTGATGGAAGAGCAGCCCCTGGCGGCAATCGCCAATAACGTATTTGGCACTCTCACCCTGGCAACGGCCGCAGCCGATCGCGGGGCGCGCGTGGTGCTGCTCTCTACCGACAAGGCCGTCGAACCGTCGTCGGTGATGGGAGCCACCAAGCGGGTTGCGGAACTGATCGTGCTCGCAGCGGGGGGAATTGTTCTGCGGCTGGGTAACGTGCTGGCCACGCGCGACAGCGTCACCGAGACGTTTGCCCGCCAGATCGTAGAGGGAAGCGCGCTCACTATTACCGATCCAGCCGCGCGGCGGTATTTTGTGACTCTGGACGAAGCGGTCAACCTGCTGTTGATTGCGGCGGCGGAACCCAAGCCTCAGAGCCTGCTGGTGCCGGAGATTCCCGCTCCGCATTTCATCACCGACCTGGCGCACTTTATGGCTCACACCCTGGCGCCGGAGCGTGCGGTCGAACTGGATTTCACCAACCCCAGGCCAGGCGACAAGGACTCAGAACAGCTCTGGTCCAGTTCTGAAACGGCCCGGCCCGCGGGGGAAAGCGGCCTGCTGAGCGTCGAATCTCCCGCGCTGCCCGAAGGGGATCTAGAAGCCTCGCTGGCCGCCCTGCGCACCGCCGTGGACGCGCGCGATCTGGCCGCCTCGCTCCTCCATTTACGTACGCTTGTCCCGGATTACACGCCCAGCACGGCGGTGATGGCGCTGTCGGGTCATCGAGTGTCTTCATGAATGAGTCTCAACCTAGAAAACGGCGCATCGGTGTTGTGACCACGTCGCGAGCCGACTACAGCCACCTCTACTGGCCGCTGCGGGAGCTTGGCGCTCGTCCGCAGATCGACTTGGGGGTGTTCGTCCTCGGCCCTCACCTTTCGCCGCAGTTCGGATCGACCATCCAAGAGATCGAGCGCGACGGGTTTCCGATCAAAGCGCGGATCGAGTGCCTGCTCAATTCCGACAGCGATACCGGAATGGCCAAGACCATCGGCCTTGCCATACTAGGGTTGGCGGATGCCTTAACCGCGTGGCGGCCCGACCTGCTGCTGCTGATCGCGGACCGCTACGAGATGCTGGCGCCTGCCTCGGCCGCCCTGGCGCTGCGCATCCCCATTGCTCACATTGAAGGCGGAGAAGTGAGCCAGGGAGCCATCGACGACCATGTGCGTAACGCACTCACCAAGCTTGCGCACGTTCACTTCACGTCTACTCAGACGGCTCGGCGCCGGGTCATCGCCTTGGGGGAGGAGTCCTGGCGCGTCCACCATGCCGGGGCGCCCTCGCTCGATCACATTCGCCGCTCGCAACTCCTCGACCGGACGGGGCTTGAAGCTCGGCTCGGCGTCAAGCTCGAGGCACCAACTCTGCTGGCGGCATGGCATCCGGTAACGATTCTTGCCGACACTAATTCTGAGGCCGACTCCTTCTTTGGCGCGCTTGCCGAGACGGCTGGGCAATTGATTTTCGTCTACCCCAACGCTGACGCCGGCAGCCAGGCCCTGATCGACCGCACGCGAGCGCTCGCGGCCACCCGCCCGCAGACCCACTCCTTCGTCAACCTCGAGGCAGTCAGCTACTGGAGTCTTCTCGGCCAGGTGAATGCAATGGTCGGCAACTCGTCCAGCGGCATCATGGAGGCCGCATCGTTCGCCCTGCCGGTGGTCAACGTCGGCATGCGCCAGCAAGGCCGCGAACGGGCCGCGAACATCATCGATTCGCCGCCAGAAGCCGCCGCTATCCTTGCCGCGATCAAACGGGCCCTGAGCCCTGAGTTCCGGACCAGTCTCGCCGGCATGGTGAACCCCTACGGCGATGGAAGCGCGGCGAAAACGATTGCCCGGGTACTTTCCACCGTGCCGCTCGAGAACCTGCTCATCAAGCAACCCCCTCCCCTGCCCGAAGAACTCGCGGATTGATTCCGTCTTCCAATCCCCTGACTTTTCCTGTTTTCAAGAGAGCTCAAAGACAGAACATGGCCTACCACATTCCACTTTCCAGCCCCGACATCACCGAAGCGGAGATCGCCGCGGTAACAGCGGTCTTGCGCACGCCCGATCTGAGCCTCGGACCGGAACTCAAGGCATTCGAAGCCGATCTGGCGAAATACCACTCGGTACCCGACGCGGTTGCAGTCAGTTCAGGCACGGCAGGGCTTCACCTTGCCCTCCTCACGCTCGGCATCGGCTCTGGACATGAAGTGATTGTGCCGTCCTTCGCCTTTATTGCCGTGGCCAATGCGGTGCTGCAGGTGGGCGCCACGCCAGTATTTGCCGACATCGACCCGGTGACCCTGAACCTCGATCCCGCGCGAGTCGAGGATGCCGTTACGCCGCGAACCCGGGCTCTGCTCGTGGTGCATACGTTTGGGGTGCCCGCGGACATGGATGCGCTGCTGTCGATCGCCACGCGTCACGGCTTGGTCTTAATCGAGGACGCCTGCGAAGCCATTGGCGCCGAATTTGATGGACGCCGCGCCGGGACCTTTGGAGACCTTGCGGTGTTCGGCTTCTATCCCAACAAGCAACTCACCACCGGAGAAGGCGGCGCAGTTCTGGCCCGCGATCGGAAACACGCCGCCCGGCTGCGCAGCCTGCGCAACCAGGGTCGCTCAAGTGCGGAGTGGCTCGACCACCACGAGCCCGGCTATAACTATCGTCTGTCGGAATTGGCATGTGCGCTGGGCCGGGCACAGTTAGTCCGGATAGATGAAATGCTGGCCATGCGCCGAGCGGCGGCGGAACGTTACAGCGATTTACTAAGTTCGATTTCGGGCCTGTCCCTTCCATCACTTACGCTTCCTCGCCGAAGCATCAGCTGGTTTGTATACGTTATCAAAACCACCATGAATCGCGATCAGGTACAAGCTGGCCTGGCAGCACGCAGAATCGCAAGTGGCCGCTATTTCGCTCCCATCCATTTGCAGCCGGCATGGCGAAATCACCCCGGTTCGGCTGCGCCTCTGCCAATTACAGAAGCGGTAGCGGCAAGCACCCTCGCCTTGCCGTTCTTCAATCGCATTACTCAAGAGCAGCAAAAACAGATAACTTCGGCCTTGGCGGAGATATTACTTTCTTGATATAATCTTTTTGTAACTTGTCCCTCGTATAAAGAATTAGTGGCGAACGGGACAGGAACGTACCTCGTCCGATCTGCTTCGTTTCCCTCTTTGCTTCCGCAAATTAATTATGTTTTGGGGTCAGTGATCTGATGCTTCGAAACATTGCCCTTTCGGCAACTCGCTGAAAGCGGCTTGCATCAACAGCACAGTACGAACAAAGCTGAATCAACGTGGAACAGGTTTCAGGCAGGGCCGGAAGCAGCAGGGGTATCTCCCGAACTGACTTTCCGTCGATGAGTTCCCGAAACAGGACTTCGCCAAGCGGTTTCCTTCATCGGTATGCGGCTCCCGCCTCTTTTGTTCCCTAGACTTGAATCCTCCAACCCGCGTCGAAGAGCAGGTGTATATGGTAGTTAAAGCGCAAAGTAAAGGACGAGGCCTTTCTGGATTGCACGTCGGAACGGATAATGTACGGCGGTATTTCCCTAGAGATGTCTCGACCATCGAACTGGAGTTGGATCATCTCCGGATCCAGTGTGGACTGGAGCCTGATTTTTGGCAGGGCCATCCTGAGATTTTCGATCCGCGCCTTTGTGCGTGGCTCGAAACCAAACACATGCACGGCAGCCGTGATCGTACCCCCGTGCCGCTGGCGCTGATTCCGGCGGGCAAGAATTCATTCCGCCTGCAACCCGTATCAGCCGATACGCAGGTGCGAGCCCGCCTCCATCCGCGGTCCGCAGCCTGAGTGCGGGTTCCTCCGGAAGCACGCAACACGCGTTGCTTCCGGTGTTTGCCATGCCGGCGCGAGTTCGTCCACCTGATTTCCAACTCAAGATCCTTCCCTCCCCAGATCTGAAACCGTATTCAATCTCTCCTTCCGTCGAATCCCTCTCGCTCAGGGCTGAGAATTCCAGACCGCTCGGTCCGGGTTGATAGACTTTGTTTGGAATGACCCTTGCCGAGCTTCAGAAATCGATTGATTATCACGTTGCCGCCGGCCCTGCCGCTGTAGGCGATCCTTGTGCCCTGGACGCGTTCCTCGAGTTCCGCTGCGCCCTCGAGACCGGCCAGATTCGCCCTGCTTCTCCTGATGTGAAAACGCCGACAGGCTGGCGTGTCAACGTGTGGGTGAAGCAGGGCATCCTCCTCGGCTTCCGGCTGGGGGCGCTCAAAGATTTCTCCGGCGGCGGATTCTCCTTCATCGATAAAAACACCTATCCGGCCCGCCGCATTGAATTGAGCGACGGTGTGCGCGTCGTTCCCGGCGGGTCTTCCATTCGATCCGGTGCCTATGTGGCGCCGGGCGTCGTTTGTATGCCGCCCATGTACATCAACGTCGGGGCCTGGGTCGACGAAGGCACGATGGTCGATTCGCACGCGCTGGTGGGATCGTGCGCGCAAATTGGCAAGCGCGTGCACCTGAGTGCCGCCGCGCAGATCGGCGGAGTGCTGGAGCCGGTGAACGCAAGCCCCGTGATCATTGAAGACGATGTGCTCGTGGGTGGCAACTGCGGGGTGTATGAAGGCACCATCGTGCGGAGCGGTGCCGTGCTGGCGTCGGGAACCATCCTTACCCGCGGCACTCCCGTTTTCGATCTTGTCAGCGGTGAAGTGCTTCGCGCCACCGATGAGCTGCCGCTGATGATCCCTAAAGATGCCGTCGTTGTGCCGGGCTCTCGCGCCATATCAAAAGGCAAAGGGCAGGACTGGGGCCTTAGCGTTTACGCGCCGGTGATCGTGAAATATCGTGATGACAAGACCAATCTCAGCACGACGCTCGAAGAGCTGCTCCGATAGTCCGTCGCTGAGGGCCAGGCAGAAGATCGGCTCGCGCCAATACTTTGCATCAGTCTGAAGCGATGGAATTACCAGGTGCAAGCATGCAGTTGATACGCTGGGGAGTTATCGGTCCAGGCCGCGCGGCAACGCGATTTGCGCAGGGTTTACAAGGAGCAGAAGGCGCGGCGATGGCCGCGGTCTGGGGCCGCAATCGGAATCGTGCCGAGGAGTACGCTGCGCAGTTTGGTGTTGCTGATGTTGCCGAAACCCTCGCCGCTCTTCTCGATTCTCGCATCGATGCGGTTTACGTGGCCACGCATCCTGACACACACGCAGAGATCTGCATCGAAGCTCTGGCGGCCGGCAAACACGTAATGTGTGAGAAACCGGCCGCATTGAACGTGCGCCAGCTCGACGCCGTTCTCTCCGCCGCCCGCGATCACGATTGCCTCTTCATGGAAGCCATGAAGCCTCCGTTCTTCCCTCTGTATCGCCAGCTGCGAGCGCATCTGGCTGTCGATCCAATCGGGCCGGTGGGATTCGTGCGCGCCGGTCACGCTGACTGTACGATCGCGCCCGACTACCCGCTTCACTTCGCTGAACTCGGCGGCGGCAGCATTATGGGCATCGGGCCCTATGAGGCTTTTCTCGCGATTGACTGGCTGGGCGAGTTGAAGCGAATGCAAATCATGGGCCGGGTTGGATCGGCAGGCGTAGACACGCTGGCGCTGATTCAAACCGAACACGAACGCGGTATGGCCCAGCTTCATATGGGCATCGATCTTTTGAGCCACGGCGACGCGCTGCTCAGCGCTCCCGGCGGCTATGTCACTCTGCATGCGAACTGGTGGAACCCCTCGAGGGCAACCGTTCATTACATTGAAGGCCGCGAAGTGAAACTGGACGAACCCTTCGCGCACGGCGGCTTCAATTACGAAACCGATCATTTCTGTGGGCTGATTCGGGACGGATTGCGCGAGAGCCCCGAGATCACACATTCCCTCTCGCTTGGAATGGCGCGGCTGCTTGAAGAAGCGCGCACATCTCTCGGCGTGCGATTCCCCGGCGAATAAGCGCATAGGGAATATGGGCCGCCCCGAAGAGCAGCCCATCGTTTCGAGATTGTGCCCCATCACAGCCCGTTATTGCGGAGGAACGGCTGTACCCGTGGGATTCTGGGGCGCGGGAGGCGGAACAGGCTGTGTTTCAGAACTGGCTCCGGGCGCACTTTCCTGGATACCGATTGCACTGCCTGTGACCACTAACTCAACACGCCGGTTCTGTGCGCGGCCCGCATTAGTTGAGTTATCAGCGATGAAGTGAGTTTTGCCGAAGCCGCGTGCCGAGACATTTTCGTCAGGCACGCTCTGCGATACGAGGTAATCGCGTACACCGTTGGCACGCTCCTCTGAGAGCTTCTGGTTGTACTCTTCTGAACCGATGTTATCTGTGTAACCTTCTACTTGAAGTTTCAGATCAGGGTACGCGAGCAGAATTCCGGAAACCTTTGCGAGTTTCTCACGAGCATCCGGCTTCAGTGTGTACTTATTGAAGTCGAAGAGCACGTCAGACAGATTAACGATCAGTCCGCGCGCTGTTTCCCTGGTTTGCAACACCTGGTTCAACTGATTCTTGAGGCGCTCACGCGTCTGTTCTGCCTGGCGAGCGCTCTGCTCAGCCGCTTGTTGTGCAGCCCGTGCCTGGGCTGCGCGGGCGTCCGATTCCTGCTGCGCGGCGCGAGCTTCAGCCGCGCGGGCTTCAGACTCTTTAGCGGCCGCATCAGCCTGGGTGCGACGTGCGGCCTCCTGCTCAGCGGCCGCTTGGGACTGTTTTGCGGCGTCTTCAGCATCGCGGCGAGCCTGGCGTTGAGCCTCTTCATCTTCCGCCTTGATTTTGCGGATGGTGATGATGCGAGCGTCTTCGGCCGCCTGAACTGCTTCACGGGCGAAGGTGATGACCTGCTTGCGCTCACCCTTGCGGATGTCCATGTCTTGCGCGTTTTGCAGCGCTGTCTTTGCGGTGTTCATTGAGTCCGAAGCGTACTTGTCAGCTCCCGCGGCGCTGGCGATCTGCACGGCGTTTTCCGCTTCATACAGTTCCAGCGGCGATCGCTCGTTGCGCGTAATGGGATGCAGCACTGCATGTCGTCCTGCCGTCTCAGCATACGCTCCACGTGGCAGCAGATTATAGTGGGCGTTCACCTGTTCGATTACACCTTGGG
>WNGR01005062.1_pt1 | contig 15275 bp, 17 predicted proteins | sample 5407581 | NCBI WGS metagenome assembly WNGR01 (sample SAMN13153383, study PRJNA577476) | soil metagenome | isolation source: 80 cm soil or saprolite under Garry oak tree replicate 2 | place: USA:California | collected 2016-06-15
TCCATGGGCAGTGGGGTAGGCCATGCCCCTGGAACGTCTGTACCAGCTCCCGGCGACGGCTCGGGTGTGCTGCCGTCGCCTTCGCCTGTCGGGGTGGTGCTACCGCTTCCCCAACCACGCTGCATATGCGCGGCAAGTGGCTGCCGCATCGACGGGACGGGCACGAACGGGAAAGACGTCGGCGCGTAGTTATATTCCGGCAAGCGTTCATTGGCCATGTCGAGACGCCGGCTGCGACGCCTCGTCAGTTAGTTGCGCGAGGGGAGAATCAAGAGACCACTCACGCATCGTCAAAGCTGTGGATGTAGCGCCGAATTTGGTTGCCCTGTACTCCAAGGGCATCCATTCCGCTACGAGTGCCGATGGGGGCGCCGTCCACCCCGACACCGCCAGCGCTGAGTTCTGACGCGTTCTCTGATTCCTCACTAGACGCGATTTATGTGAGCTGAGGTTCATCTGCATGGCGCTGGAACCTACCGCAGGAGCTGGAACATGCGCTGCATGCGTCCAACAGCAAGAATCTTATTCTTGATCTGCTGTCGCCTCGCGGAAACCTCACCAGGCGCCAATGCTTCGTTCATGATGGCGCGCTCTGCTTCTTCGTCTTCTGACGATGAAGAATCGCCTTCTAGCTCCTCCTGTGAACATACAGAAAGAACTGCAAGCAGCATTTCGATAACTGTTGATCATATAAATGATAGTTGCCCAGGGAGTAAGGGAAGACGTGCTTTTCGCTCCAACGAACGGAAGACTCCAGGTAAACGCGTCCATGAAATTTGGAAGCCAGTATGGATGTGGGCGTGCATGATACTGGCGGATGGTAATGCTCTTGTTCGCGTACTTGAGTACAGCACCTCGGTTGTGATACACATCGAGGTAATTCGGTGCCGAGAAAACCGTGATCACAGACGGGAACTTCTTTGTTGGGGTCTTACGAAACATGACATAGCTGCTATACGTTTAGCTCATGAAACCGAATTGGGGAATTTACACCCACCCCGCATCTTGAGCCTCGTGTCCGCGGATAACGCCTAGCAGCTCGTTACGCTCCAGGAACTTTATGACGGCTTCATACCTGCACGAAACGATTAGGAGAGATTGGTGGGAAGAAACAAGGGCCGGACGTGAAATAATAGGAGCAGCCCCGTGTGGTATTGTGCCCCCACAATTGACCAGGCGGTACCGGGGACGGATGCTGGGAAGGTTCGGTCTCGTGTCCAAAGTTTGGGACTGGGTCAGCCCACAATAAGTCGCATAGTAAACCGAATGACCCAGGCTCTTGGAACCTGTCAATCTGACCAGTAGAAATCAGGGTTAGTGGATCATCTTTGTTCGAATTTGATACAAACTTTGTCGATATCCGAAACAGTGTTGAGTTCGGGAGAAATACCGCCGTGCACACAGAAGAATTTGCCATCCAACAAGCCAGAGACCGGTAACGCAGAGAAAGATTCTATACATGCTTCATACACTTTCTCACTGTACTTGTGCAAACCTATTTGGAGATTCAGAGGATAGAGCGTGGATGAAGAAGTAAGGGCTTACATTCGCGCTTGAAGGTGAAGTACTCGGTAAGATGTCGACACTCGTGGTTGCCACGGATAAGGAATATGCGCTCAGGATGCCATATCTTGAGAGCGTACAGATAAAGCAGACACTGTCCAAGGTTGTGGGTATTTCTGTGTTCAGACGTAGGACTGCGCACCCACCTCGATTCCAAAACATCCCCTGTCAACATAATCCCCGAGGAAAAGGTAGTTTGTCTCAGTCAAATTACCACCAACTTCAAATATTTTCATGAGATCATACTAAGAGGAGGAAGCCAAGGCATTAGTAAGGAGAGGAAACATACTAAAAAGTACTCACATATTGGCCATGTATATCACCGACAACTGTGCGAAGGTTTCAGTTCCCAACCAGTACATAGAGCATAACAGCGACATACCGGTTACTGGGCTCTTCACCTTGAGCACGTTCGGTTCCGCCGACAACACGTCTGTACTCTGCCGAAGAATCGCCAATGCCTGAACTTCGGTCAAACGACCCTCGCGTAAGAAATGTTCTCGCAAAAACTCGGCATTGGGCTTTCGGCGTCCATGCTGGTCGTTCATCCAGAATTGCTCATCGGTGGGACGGGATGCCGCAGGCTGGGGGACCTGCGCAAGCAAACAACGCTTTTTGAGCACCAGTCGCATATGCAGACACAATAAACAAACACGTACATTCTTGACGTGCCGCTCGTAAGTGTCGGGAGGTATATCGACCGCACGGGTCGAGTTGCCCTTCTCTTGGATCTGATACAACGCGTTTTGGAGGTAGGTAGTGTGGTCCACCATCCTGGGAGCGGAAGAAAAGCTTCGTAGGAGACTTGGGTGTCAGGACGTGGGAGGGATTGGTTGGAGACTAGGACGGCTGGAGTCAGTTCAAGTTCGCGCGGAATCGTCAAACGCAGCATTGCGTGTAACACACCGCAAGCTATCAAATCTGGGTTCGGGCCACTCTAGAACCCCGTCGGCGGAGGAGCGGACACTGCAAGAGGGATGAAAGTAGGGTATTACAGGGCCACAGCCCAGTCGTGCGTGGTCTACTTGAGCGCTAATCGCCTTGTTGGACCCCTGAATGTCGAAAACAATGACTTGGACAGCACAGCCTTGAGATGCGGCGATGATCTTGCCCGCCTGTTGTTGTGTTGGCGGTGCTGAGTGACACTGCACAGGCTTTGGACGTGCTCAGTACTCAGTTTGCGGGTGGTCCGCTGGCGTTGATACGTAGACGAGTTTCAGAAAGCGCTGCAGTCTGGATTCAGGCATCTGTTGGGCCGAGGCGAAGGCGCTTCTTTATGACCCTTCCAAATATTCGGCTCTTCAACCGAGGCCATGACATGGCAGAGATCCGTAAAGTTTTCTGCTGGGTGTGCACAATTAATCTACGTGGCGTAGACAGCGTAGTTTGCCAAGATGATCACGGCACAACGGCACGAGAGCAGATATAAATGAGCTGCACAAAACCAAAAAAGGAGAACAGGAGAGGAACCCCAGTTCTCTATATCATACAGTGTGGTATGCCGTACTAGGCGTACAAATTTTATTTTGGCAAAGGAATGCCACAGTACTCGTCGTAACCCAATGCGAGATTGAGATTCTGAGCGGGGATTAGCGTGACGCTCATTCGCAGTAGAATCTGGGACCTCGCACCTGTAGACATTGGGTCGCGGCACCCTTAAGGAGGTTATCCAGACCACCCTTAGAGCGACGATTAGTTCTGGTTTCGGAATCACGACCACACAACGTGACACGTACCACCACCACAGCACGGTCGCCCTGGCTGTGTACCTGGAAGCCACCCACAACCCAACCATGCTGATCTTGCACATTCTTGACCTCCACAACATCCTTCTGGATGCGAACGAGCTTCTCTTCGGCGTACTTCTTTTCATAGAGCCCCTTGAGCTCACGGGCGGAAAGGTGTTCGCTGAGTGGCATGCTCAGTACGGAGACGATACCGCTGAACCATGGCGCGACACTTGGCACAAACGCGATCTTCATGCTGTCCATTCCGGCAGGCAAGAGACGTGAGAGATGCACCCCGGCCTCACGCTCGTGGATGTGGTCTGTCAAAGAGTACGCGCGTATGCCACCGCCGAGTCCTTCAGGGCTGACCTTCGGAACCGTCATCGGCCGCCCGTCTGGTTGTTGAGCACCCATAACAGTTCCCGCTCCACTATAGCCTGACATCGCAAAAACCGACGGCCATACAGGATGCCTTAGAAATGGGAGCAGTGGTGCAATCAGTAGTTGTGATGATGTCGCGAAACAGCCGGGATTTGCGATGCGTTTCGCGCCACGGATAACATCTCGAGAATGAAGTTCTGATAGCAAAGTAACATGGGTGACATTTAATTCTGCAGTAGATTACGTGGGGCGAGGATTCTCACCAGGGAGCCCGTACGTCCATCCACCCTCAAAGCGATAATCTGCACTAAGATCAACGACGACACTTCCGTTCCCACTCCCACCTGCTCGCTCCGTAGCACCACGGTCGATAGCATCAACAAATGGCTTCGCTACGCCATTGGGTAACGCAAGGACCCATGCATCGACCTCGCCGTCTTTCTCCATACGCTGAACATCCTCCGTAGAAAGGTTTGAATATGAAATAGGCGTCTTCGTGTATCCATCAAGCGAGTAGCCAGCAAGCTGACGGGATGAGACATGGGTAAGGTTCAGAAACGGGTGTCCGGAAAGGAGTGTCGTCAGTGTCTGTCCAGTGTATCCCCTTGCTCCGATTAGAGCAAGTCGTTTCTGCGCCGTGGATGCAACTGGCTGCGCCGCCGTAGCGTAGCCGCGTACAGAGCCCAGCGTGCGACGTACTAGGGTCGAGTATGGTCGGCTACCACTTGGAGGAGAGGAGGGACGAAGCGGAGACGCAGAAGGACCAACTGGGAGATATGAGCGGTCAATGCGGCCCTTGTCTTCGAACTCCCTAACAATGCGTTCAACTTCACTGACATTCTGGATGCCGTACCAAAACAAGGTCTTTCCGGAACGAGTGAAGCTGCCATCCGCGCGGTCGAAGTGCCAAGCGCGGTTTTCATCGTCCGCATGAGCAGTCCAAAAGAGACGCCGGTGATCCTTGCGCACGGCATTGAAGACATTGTCTATGACGTTGTTGAGAATACCATTGCGGGAGGAGAGAAGTTTTGTCATGACGGGAATTTCGCCTTCAGGGTGGGCTACAACGGCTAAGACATCCAATGGTTCATCCCCGTAAAGCGTGTAAGGGGTTTTGTTGAGGTTGCTGAGCACTTCGGTGACACTCTGGGTCTCCGCCAGAACGTCGGGGTCACGATCACGGATGACCTGCCGTAGGCGATCGGCACCCAGGGAATCGATGGAATCATGCTTGAACAACTTGTAGCCGCGGCGGATAAGCGTGCCTGCTCCACTATCGGTGAAAAGCTCCTTCTGCAAGGAGTCTGCAGAGATGATGGCGACAGACGAGGAGCGGGGTAAGTGGTCCAGGAGTTCCTTGATCTCTCTGAGCTTCAACTTTGTTCCATATTTGACCCACGGTTGTTTCATAAGATCATTGTACTCCTGTGCTAAACGCGTCACGATCGTCAAAGGAACCACTGAGGAGAGCACCTTACTTCGTCAAGATTAATTACGTCCAGCTTCTCGCTGGTGACCCCGTGAAAGAGTCCGCCTTTTTCGTTGAGAAAGACGATTTTGAGAGGCTCAACCTCTTTGGCAAGTTCTCCAGCGGCGATGTCAGCATTAACGTTAAGTATTTGCCCATCAGCGCTCTCGGCCAAACTAGTAAGGATGGGCAAAGCGCCAGCACGGATGGAGGCCTCAAGAGGACGCTTGTCTACCCGGACGATCTTGCCAACGAGACCGTATTTGTCGCGATCCAGATAGTCTGCGGTAAAAACGCCAGAGGTTATGGGACGGGCTCTCGTGCCAAGCTTTTCCAATGCAGAAACGATCTTCAAGTTCTCGTCTAAGAACACACGGCGAGCAATTTGTAGGGTTTTCGCATCTTCGGAAGAATTAGTGAAGGTCAACGGGCAACGGCGAAAAGGGCGCACCCGTTACGCGGATACCATCAATATATTCTGGAACGACTCCGCCACGTTCGATTATTTCATTGAGCTGGGGACCACCGCCGTGGAGGATGACAGGATACAGGCCGACGCGGTAGAGAAAACTGAGACTCAGAGCGAGTTCATCGAGTTGCCCCAGTACAGCACCGCCGACTTTGATAACAGCGAACTTTGCTGGGTGAGAGGGATTCGAGGACGAGGAGAATATGCGAAGGTAGCGCTCGACCTCGCGTTTTGTTCCAATGGAGTATAAAAGGCGGGTGATTGTTTCCTGTGAGAAAAAAGATGTAAGAAAAGGATGACAAAATTGGGAAGCAGAGTACTCTGTCGGTTTGGGCTACTGAGTGGATAAGTTTACTCTGTAATGCAAAAGGACGAGGGTGGCGGGCGAGGAAGAGGGCACGCCTTGCCAACAACATGATGACGGTTGAAGGGAAGAAAAAAAAGTGATAAGATAAATGCGGCGCAATGATAATCGGGTCGGGTGTTACCGAAGACCGACCGACCGACCGTTAAGTACCTGTGGAGGACCATGGCCATACCGTACCGGCACCATTGTGTTCTCCTCGACGACCATCATGTCGTCCCCAGACCCCCCACAACTCCGTCTTTCCCTCCCTTCGACAGCTCCCACTTTCAAGCGCTCCTTTGATCAGTTTGGTTTTGATCTCGAAACTCCCGTCGATTCTTCTCTCGTAGCCGGCTCAAGTAGTACAGATGAACATCGCCCCGGCCCAAGTAACACCGACAGGAACAAGAGGGCACGCAGCAACAGCGTTACCCCCAACAACAGTAACTCTGTAGAGCAAGCCCGTTCCATCGACACCCCCCCCTCTGGTTCCTCGCACTCTAACCACATGACCACCACTCACAGGGACGCCCCCTTGCTGCCCCCGCCCCCGCCGACAGCGCGCCATCCCCGGGCGCCAAACAACGACTCAAATGATTCTGTGTTTTCTCCCGGCCTATCTCTGGGTGAAGAACCAACCCACACGCCGACTCTATTGTTTGAGTCACGCTCCTCGGATTCCTCCATCAACCCCCCAACTTCCACCACCTGGTCCAATCCGCCTTCCTCGGCGAATCCCAGCGCCGAACATAACGAACAGTTTCGCCTCTCCATGGAGCGTTTTCATGCTTTCGATAGCCAGATCTCTAGTATTCGTGCTCGTCCCTCGCCTCTTCCTCTTCGCGCACCTTCAAACCCCCCCACGTTGCCACCCTTGACCCTTTCCTCCACCATCGAACACCCACATGCGCACCTAAACCCTGCAGTGTCTCTTCCCTCCGTGGAGTCTTTCAACTACACAGCCCCGTCACCGCAGTCGGCGCCGCCGCCTCCACCAGTTGCACCGCCTCCAATCGCCTCCTCAACAATCGATCAGTACCGTTCCAACATGTCACCTTTGGGTTTCGAAGAGTTTGGGGAGTTTAGAGAAATGATGGGTTTTTTTCCGGAACAAAATCCAAACTCTCGGAGCGTAGACCGCTCGGCTGTCAGACCTCGCCAAAGTTCGTCTCCACTCGACAACTCAGGACGTCACCGTGTCGACCGACCAGTTCGAGGTTCCCCCGCAAGACAATTTTCAGAAAACGTCTCGAGAAATTCGACCCTACGTCCATGGCCCGTGGACCATAGAAGTGCCATCTTTGGCGACTCTGACGACGAGTTTGGTGATCTTCCTGTTGTCAACAGTTTGCAAGGCAGACGGTCGTTAGATCTTCCCAGGTCTCGCCTTGATCCTTCTCTTCTAGCGAATAGGTTAAGAAGGTCAATGCGGAGCCAAGCTGCTCATGAGGCTCTAGGTCGAATGTCTCCGCCTCGTTTCCCCACCCCGCCTACGTCGCAAATCGAGTCTAACCAAACTCGTTCTGTGAATCACTCTCGTATACTACAAGAACACGAACGGCCCGACAGGTACGAACATCGATCACTTCACCCACCTTCAAGGCGGCCCGTTTTACCTGAAGCTGTTCGCACCCTGGCTGAAAGACTTGGTCGAGGGAGGCAGAGGACAGACTATACTGGCGAAGGTGGTACCGAGCGATCTCGTAGCCCGGCAGCTGCAACCTTCTCGAGTCCGTATCTCCGTCGTCCCTTTACTTACCCGATGGTCCACTGATCCAACATACCGTCACTCTTTGCCCCCCTCTGTAGGCTCAACATCTGCGTATGATGACTGGCTCTTCGAGCTTCCCGAGTTTGCATCATCCGAAAGTCCCTATGCATTGGATCTTCCGACTCCATCTTCTTGGATTGATGAGGACAGCACTCCCTCTAGACCATCCATACCATCTTCGCGAATTCAAAGAGATGTATCGATTTCGCGACCAGCTCCATGGCGGAGTTCTCTGCCTCCGAACGACACTTCGGAAGATCGTCTTTTGACCTACCTTTCACTTATGCACCGCGTACCATCGACAGTACCGCCCGGAGAGGAGACACAGCCAGGTGAGTGGTGCGATTTCACCTGGGCTGCTTCTCGCAGTTAGCGTCGGGCTCTGAATAATTGAGAACCATAGACCCTGTCTGGCGGCGGGTTTCTTCCTTCTCCGACTACCACCCCTCTCATTTTCAGCCGACTCGGACTAGCAGCGGTCATGGGGACGGAGCGAATAACATGCCTTTGACACGCGTGACTCATTCCGCCGAACCGTCGAGCGCCAGCACCTCCTCTCAGGACGTGGGCATGGGATGGCTGCGGAGCCTTGCCCGTGCAGAATTAAACCACGGGCTTGTACACGAGCGTGACACGAGTTCTGCATCCATCCCGAGCTCCTCTTTTAGTGATCGACCTTCGGCTGAACGTTCGTCCGCGTCTATTCGAGGGTTTATTGACCGCCGCCCGCATCTCCAGCCACCCTCTCGCATTCCACTTGATCCGGGCACACGAAGACCATCGGAAGTGTATCGACCAGTGCAATCTATGGACGTTACAAATGACATGACCGTTGATACAGATTCACTCAGGCCAGACGAGTCCTCGGAAGTTCCCTTTTCAAGTCATGCCGCCGCTCTTTTCGCCTCCCGTGGGACCTCCTCGACCGTCGAACCTACTTCTCTACGTCGCCCGGACTTTGTTGATCTAGAGCGCATGACCGCGCTGCCAGTCTACCCCCGGGGAAGCCGGGTCGAAGGAGACTTCTCGATTTCAGCCTCACGTCGGCGCGCAAACGTTGGGGAGAGGAGGCACCGTACTTCCCCTGAGCCGGAGCGCTTAGGCACTATACGTCGGTTTACCACGACGGAACCGCCCGCATCTTTTGTTCCCGGGTCCCGACCCCTAGATATAGAGGAATTCCAGCATGGACCCTTCCGCGCGACCCTGGAACGCTTGGAGAGGCGAGAACTGCAAGAGCACCAGATCATAATGGAGAGACAGGCAGAAATTGACCGGCTACGCTCACGATTGGACGAACTACAGTCTCTGGATAGGTCATCCGCATCGTCACGCACGCCGACCTTACCTCCGTTAAGGTTTGATCGTGAACCCTTGGTTTCTGAGGCTCCTCACAGGATGCCTCCCTCTACGCCTCCAACGAACATCGACTCATCTGTAAGCCATTCCACTCCACCGTAGACCGTACTTACACCTCCCTTAGCCTTTCCGCGCCGACCTAGAAGCAGCACATCGTCGGCGTACCTGGAACAGAGGGAGAGGGAGCAGGTCGTCCTGGCTTCCCGGCGATGAACCCGCACCATGGCGTAGTTCCTCGGGTCGTCCGACGCCTTCTGCTCCTGCTCCTATGCCCCGTGCACATTCTCCACCGCGTCCCCTCCCGGAGAGTCTGGACCTTCACCCTCCCCGGCGTCGGCCTGAAACCTTAGAGTTGTTGAGTTTTGGAGATGTGGATGAATACTCCCTTGACAATCTGATGGTGCCGCCACCTTTGGGTGATGGTACTATTGCTAATAGTATTTTCGCGCGCAACTTAACGCGCATTCGTGGGGAGCCTCCAAGTGTGGATGGTCAACAGTCGCGGAGAGAACCACGTGGTAATTCGCCAGGGAACTTGGATCCTGGGGTGCGCCCTGCTTCGAGAGAGCCGCATGCAGATGCGCTACGCGGAATCCGCCCGCTTTGGGCCACACACGTTTTGGGCCCGTGGGGAACTGAAGTACGCGACGAAATGCTTCCCAACGGGTTAAGCGCAGGAACACCCACAGATGCTACTGTCCGCGGTCGTCGTCGTCGTGCCAACCAGTCTACTTTGGCTTCCCAAGGACGGAATGGGTCCGAGGATGAGCGACCCCCTGCAGCCCGCCGTGCGTCATCTACGTCACGATACGCGGCGACTCGCAGAACAATACGTGATCCCCTGCTCGAGAGAGTCCAAAGGATGGTCCGTGGCGGTTCGCGAGAAAGTGGATTTTTTGGTCGGTACGGACGACGAAATCCTGGTGATTTCATCGTGAGTTGGCTGTCCCGACACTCCGTGGAATATTACAGACTAATTTACAACAGCGCGACGAGGACTTTGACACGTCTTATGAGAGCCTCTTGTCTTTGGCGGCAACTATTGGGGAAGTACGACCCCGACACACACCCGACCATGTCATAGAGTTGTTGCCAACTGCCATGTTCAAGGAGTGGCGCAATGCTGAAAGTGATCAGCGCTGCCCAATCTGTCTGGATGACGTGAGTGTACGACGGTTGCTCTAGGTCACCAATACTGACGAAGACATGTTCGTAGTATCAAGAGGATGATCCGGTCATGAAATTGTCCGACTGCTCACATTGGTTGCACAAAAATTGTTTGCAGGTAAAGTCCCAGCCTTTATGAGCAACATACTTTTTTCACTGGCTGACCCTGGAGTAGCAATGGCTTCGGGGTGCCACAACCTGTCCTGTCTGCCGTCAGCGCGTTCGAGGCCCACAGCCTGGCCGTCGCGAGCGCGAGGTACGGGCAGTTCCTTCGTCAGGCTCGTCCCGCGGTGTCGAACGCAGCGAACACGATATCACACGTGAGATACAGGAGCACGTGCGTATGGCCTTTCCGGATATCGCTGCGGCAGTTCGTGCGGAAGCCGGACCAAGCAATAGCGGGTCGGACGCGGAAAGGGATGTTGAACAGGAGGACGGCGACGTTGTCGATATGACGTTGGATTGGAGCATCACAAACGCTATCTAGACCAATCATCTATGAGTTACCTCACATTTCGAAGATCTAGCTGGCCGTATCTCGGCGAACGACTCTGGCAACAACAGTTATTTATTGTCTTGTCGCATTATCTGTATGATGACCACTGTTGTTAGTATGTTCTCCATCTGCACGAGGCTATTACTGTGAAATATCGTATTGTTCTGTAGTGACTGTACGATGACTGCTAAGTGTAATAACGACTTGGACTCGACAAACTGCAAAACCAGACACTGGACTCAGGTTGTACCAGTACTCGGGCTACGGCCGCACTCAGACTTGAATCGAGCTTTCTGACGTACTTGTCACTGTCTGTCCTTCCTTCCTACTCAGCAGATCACCGTACAGTGACGAGCGGTGCGCACACTCAGCAGGGCGCTGAAAGCGGCATTAAAGCGGAATTCAATGACGTTTTCCACGCCGTTTTTCCAAACTGCCGAATTTGAAAGTATTCACCTGCTGCGTATGGGAGCGTACACGCCGAAGCGAATCGCACTTTGGAACACTCATTCTTATCTGACCCATAATATACACGGATGTCGGGGATCGCACAACATAGTATCTCGAAGAGGGCTACTCGTGTAGAAAACCTGGACAAAGCCGCCATTAATAGACAAGGGCGTCGATAGCACCAAACAGGACATTACGTTCGGTGATAAGAATTCCGAATTCCGTCAAGCGTAGTCGTAGTTTTCCTTTCCGCCCTTCACAACGCCCTGCGTGCGTGTCAAGAGTGGCATTACAACTTGGCATTACGTGGTTTCCCATCAATGTATGCACTCACCCTCTTGAAGGCGGGTCTAAATAAAAGACGATTTTCGGTAAAGATGGGGTGTTTTGAAGACATGGAGAGTACAATGCGTACCGTTCGTGAACACGCTCGACCCAGGCCTTCGTCTTCGGTCCGAGCAGGTTTGGCATGTGAGCGGCGATGGCCTCAAGGCCGAAGGACATCATATAATCGGCCATCGTTGGGTCTGGGCCACCTGCGAACCACCCGGTGGGAGACTTGTCGAGTGCGTCTTCAACCTGTAAGTTGTGACGAGAATATTGATGGCCGATAAAAGGGGAAAAGAGGGTGCACACATATTTGAGGCTCTCGTTCAATGGTTCCGCAACTAGTTTAGCGTCGAGCATGGAGCAGAGGGGCCAAAGGAGCGGCCGGAGGAAGAACGGCGCTTGTGCGGGTACGAGAGAGAAGACATGACGGTTAACGAGGAGTGGCATCAAACTGCCTTCCGAGAAGTGAGTAACTGGCAGAATTGTATCAGCCCATTCAATCTCAAAGAGTGCTACAAGTTGGCAAAATTGTTACAAAAAATGTCGGCGACTTCACCCTCTGGAGGTGGGGCGACGCGTCCGTTGCCATACTTGTTGATGATATACTCTAGCCATATGATCGGTGAGAACGGCCAAAAGTAGTAAAGGCTGAGGTACACACGGATGATGGCCCCGCTCTCTGCAAGGGTAATGTCACCATCTGTAATGACGGGGGACTTGCCAAGCGGATGAATGTTGCGTAATTCCTTGGGGGCACGTTGGTCTGATCGGCGCTGATAGAACGTTATATCGTAGGGCACCTCGAGTTCTTCCTAAAGGAAGTATATTAACGGTAAAGTATGATAAGATGGACTTGAAGACGCACAAGGAGCCAAAGGATGCGCTGAGAACGCGAATTGTTCAGATGATGGACGTGGATCATCGTTAACCTTGGAGTTTGGCTTGGGGCTTGCTTTCATCCAACTCGTCACCATGTCTTCTTCGTTTTCATCACTCGTACTCGCTTTCTTGTCCTTCGTTTTATTTCTCTTTCGTCGCGGACGTCGCATCAAACCCCCTCTTCCACCCGGTCCACTTCCATGGCCCCTCGTTGGCAATATAACTGATCTCAGAGCGAACGAACTATGGTTGCTCACCACTCAATGGGCAAAGCGATACGGTACTGTCTCGGCCGTTTCTCTTTCCGTTCTACTCTGCAACTCCTTCTCCATCTCATCTCAGGCGACGTCGTATATCTCCATATTTTTGGTCAGCCTCTTATATTCATAAACTCCCCCGCCGCCGTGGCAGAGCTTATGGAGAAGCGGAGCGCAATCTACTCTGATAGAGCTCCTCTTGTCATGGCGACAGAGCTGTTCGTCCCTTTCCTCGACTCGTCTTCCCCCCACTGACCGCTGGCCTCCGCTATACCCATTTCTTTCTAGCTGTGGTGCTGGACACATGGTGCGACATCTGGCAGACTCTTGTTTCGATCTTCTCAGCCGCCCCGTATTCTACCTTACCTCTAGGTTGCCTTTACACGTTACGGCGAAGAGTCTCGCCGTCAGAGACGGCTCATGTCGCGCGGTCTTGCGCAAAGTAGGATCCCGCAATACCACCCACTCATTAGCGCATCCACCCGCCCGTTCTTGCGGAGTCTGCTTGCCTCAAGCAGTCGCGACTTTGTACCTGCAATTCGCCGTTATGCCGGTGGCCTCAACCTGAACGTCGTCTACGGGCTGGAGGCAACGCGCGACGATGACCCCGCGTTGCTCAAAGCCGAAGGCGCGACGGATCTCCTCGCCAACCATATCACCGCTGGCGGTGGTCTCTGGGCAGTCGACATCCTCCCTTTCTGTCTGCGCTTCCCACTGTCTGTGCCTTTAATTGAACGCTGACGGGATATTTTTCATCAGTGAAACATCTGCCCGCCTGGTTTCCCGGTGCCGGCTTCCAGCGCAAAGCCGCGGTTTGGAAGGAGACGATCGTTGACTCGGTCGACTTTCCTTTTTCGCTTCTCAAAGCTAGCATGGTACTACTACTATGCCGTATATGCCCAGTTCTGTGACTGATCCTTTCCCTCCCGCAGAGGGCCGGCACAGCACCTTCTTCTTTCTGTTCTACCTTACTACAGGAATCGGACCCAGCAACGGCAACCTTAGGTATTGAAGAATTTGACATCAAGTGGGTTGCGAATTCCATGTATGCTGCGAGCATGGACACAGTAAGTACTTGCTCTATTTCTCCCAGTGTCTTGGCCAATCGATCGACTCTTGTACCCAGATCATAACTTTCACCCAACACCTTTTTCTAGCACTGCTCAAGCACCCGGAGTGTCTGAAGCGCGCTCAGGCAGAGCTGGATAGCGTGCTTGGTGCAGGCCCTGCACGCTTTCCAGCATTCGAAGACCGGCCCCGTCTACCCTATCTTGACGCTTTATTTTCTGAAACCTTGCGCTGGGGTGTACCTGTTCCGCTCGGTTCGTCGCTCAAACAGAGCCCCGTACGATAGCGCACTTTTCACACAGTCTAGGTCTACCCCACAGAGTGATGCAGGATGACGTTTATGACGGTTGTCTCATCCCCAGGGGCTCCCTTGTCTTCGCCAATATCTGGGCAATGTTGCGCGATCCTGAAGTCTTTCCAGATCCTGAGCGTTTTGACCCCGATAGAACCCGAAGTGAAGTTTGAGAACTCTATCTTCCGGTCTGCTCTCCTTCTCATTGCTAGAGAATCCGTACTCACTCTCATCTTAGGACGGCTACTCGCTTCGCCGTTGTCCTGCGACCGCGATCGGATGCCGCCCTTGGGCTTATTGAAGAAGCAACTTGAATGCGCACGCTAGCTCAGGTGGCATTGTCGTTCTGTCGAACCCATGGCCCCCCTCTTTGCTCTTGTCTTGGTGAGCACTCCTCACAAGCACAAACAGGTACAACAGGAACAAAAAAAAAGGCGCGATTTCGAAGCAGCGTCAGCTTTGGAACTATGAGTACTGGTTCTTCATAATACCCACTATCACCGGGGAATCAGTCTTTCAGTGAAAACCCCATATTGGACCTAGAATTCGAACCGAATACTTTACTTTTGAGTCTTTCACAGAGGTCAATGGCAGAGGACAATGGGACTTTAACTTCTTGTCACCATGTGAGACGTTTTACTGTATTCACAGTTTTATCACGAGACGACCGATTCCCGGACCCTGGGTATGCTGCTGACACGGGAGGGAATGTCATGCTTGCCGGATAAGTTATTGGTTTTTTACTTCAGCTCCAGCTCACAACCACGTATCGTGGGTCACGAGATATCAGGTGTTGCGTGTTGCGTGCCTATCGGCTATCCCCTGAAAATCTTATGGAAATGAATGATTATCGGTTTCAAGTTATACTAGTGGTATCGGGGAGTTGACTGTATCTCCCTCTCTTTTTTTTTATGTGGATAAGGAGTTGAGTTATCAAGGTATGTAGCCAAATAGCAAAGGAAGTGGGCAAGGTAACAACCAAAGCCCAAGCCCAAGCGCAGAGACTTGCTGCAATGGGAAAGGATGTAAGACAGAGAGGTCATCCCGGCTCCCAGACCGTTATGGGGCTCATCTCACCGGTCAAGTCCACACTTCCTACTTAGGATCGGGGGCAACTGCTAGGTAGTCATTTCTCTCTACAACAACGGTAGCCCCAATATCTTGTTTAGGATTCTCTCACCAACGTATGTCCCTTAGATTTCCCACGTCTTTCTTGCGTGCGGCTTTGGACCTTGCTCTAGTCCACTACACG
>WNGR01005613.1_pt1 | contig 15275 bp, 13 predicted proteins | sample 5407581 | NCBI WGS metagenome assembly WNGR01 (sample SAMN13153383, study PRJNA577476) | soil metagenome | isolation source: 80 cm soil or saprolite under Garry oak tree replicate 2 | place: USA:California | collected 2016-06-15
GAGCGCCTCGCCGAACAGCGCGTTAAAGCTCTGGGCGTTCAAGTCATTCAGCACCCGGTTGTCGGTCACCTCCGGCGGGTATGGCCGGCCCGGCAGCGGCGGCGGCGGGTGGTGCGGCGACGGCAGGACGATCGGGCAGTAGGCCGCGTACACGTAGTGGATGCCCAGTTTCTCGGCCACCGACCGCGCGCCGGCCGTGGCCGGGAACAAGCCGCTGGCCACCAGCGCATCACATCCCTCGGCCGCCTGGGCGAGCGTGCCGAACTGTGCGGCGATCAACTCGGCCGCGAGCCGGGGCACGTCCGCCGCCGACGGCGGCCTCGCCCCGTGCACCAGCGGGCGCACCGGCGCGCCGACCGGCGCCAGCGGCACGCCGACCTCGGCCAGCCGCTCCGCGCAGTCCGGCGGCGCGCACATCCGCAACTCCGTGCCGAGTTCCCGCAACCGCACCGCGAGTCCCACCAGCGGCTCGACGCCCCCGCGCGAGTCATACGTCGACAACAACACACGCATTTCGCGCCCCCCATTTCCGTAGGTTTTGGCCCCGGCCAGCGATTATGCGGCACGACCCGGGCCTTGCCGCAAGCCCCCCGGTGCGCTATATATTGAAAATGGAGAGGAGTGGGTACTCTCCTTTCCCTTGATCGTCCGCTGTGGACGGACAACCTCCTCGCGAAGCGGCGGCAGCAAGGGTCATCCAGCCGTCCTGCCCGATCGCTGTTCACCCAGCGGCCTGCTGTTCGCCGGGCCCGGGGGCCGCCGCCGGGGGGGCCGCACGTCCTTGCCGGACTCACGCCGGGACGGGGAGACTTCTGGTGTGGCGCGTGTGTGGTCACCGCTGTGCAGGATGCCGGCACTGGTGCGGGTGGCGTGGCCGGCGATGCTCGCCGTCATCGTGGTGATCGTTGGTGGCGGTTGCGGCGGGGGCACACAGGCCCGGCCGGGGGCTCGGTCTGCGGGCGGTGCTGAGCGGCTGCGGGTCGTGGCGACGACGGTGCTGTCGGCCCGGATGCGAGACCTGGCCGTCGCCTCGCCCGCACTCGGCGCGACGGTGAAGGTCCGGTTGCTGCTGCCGGTGCACTACGCGGCGCGGCCCGGAGCCCGCTGGCCGGTTCTGTACCTGCTGCATGGCTGTTGTGACACCTATCAGAGCTGGACCCGCTCAACCGACGTGGAGGCGCTGACCGCGCACAGCGATGTGCTGGTGGTGATGCCCGACGGCGGGAAGGCCGGTTTTTACTCCGACTGGCTGACCGGGCCGCGCTGGGAAACGTTCCATCTGGTCGAACTGCGGCAGATCCTCCAGCGAGACTACCGGGCCGGCACGGTCATGGCGGTCGCCGGCGCGTCGATGGGCGGCCTGGGCGCCTTGGCCTACGCCGCCCGCCATCGCGGCCTGTTCCGCGCCGCCGCGTCCTTCAGCGGGATCGTCGACACGCGCCTGAGTCCGCAGGAGTCGATGCGGTACGTGGACCTGGTCCGCTCCCAGGGCGAAGCACCCAGCCACCTGTGGGGCGGCCCACGCGGCGACGCTGCGGTGTGGGCCGCGCACAACCCGTATGACCTGGCGCCCAAACTGCGCGGCACGCAGCTGTTCATCGCGGTCGGCACCGGGCAGCCCGGGCCGCTGGATCCTGCCGGCACGGCGGCCAGCACCATCGAATCATCGCTCGCCGCGGAAAACGCGGCCCTCGCCAGGCGGTTGCGCGCGCTGAAGATCCCGGCACAGTTCGACTTCTACGGCCCGGGCACGCACAACTGGCCGTACTGGCAACGGGACCTCCACCGAGCCTGGCCCCTGCTCCAGCACGCACTCGGCACAGGGCTGAGCATGCCCAGCGGCGATTCTGGGGCCGAGGGGACGGGGAACAGATTGACCCGTTCGGCGCGGTATTGACGGCTTCCGGCCTGTACTCTGGTCGGCTGGCGTGTCAATCTTGGCGACGTGCTGGTCGATGTTGTGTCTGCTTCTGGACAGGCCATGGCCGGGGCACGCGCCGCTGGGGGGCAGTGCTGATGGTGGTGCTCGACGGCGCGTCACTCACGATCGATTCCCTGGCAGCTGTAGCTGAGGGGCGCGATCAGGTTGCCCTCGCCCCGGCGGCGCGCAACCGGATGGAGGCCGCCCGGGAAGTCGTCGATGAGGCACTGCGATCGGAGGCCGTCGTCTATGGCCTGACGACCGCCTTGGCGGAGCGGAAGAGCGTCGTGGTTGACGTCGGGGCACGCCAGGGCTTCAGCAGGTTCCTGATCAAGGGTCACCTCATTGCCCAAGGACCGCCCGCACCGCCCCCCATCGTGAGGGCTGCGATGGTCTGCATGGTGAACGGTTTCGCGAAGGGCACGGCCGGTGTCCGCCCTGAGCTCGCCGAGATGCTGGTCCACGCCCTCAACCATGGTCTTGTGCCGGCCGTTCGCAGCCTAGGTTCGGTGGGCCAGGCTGATCTCGGGCCACTGGCCGACCTCGCGGAGGGCCTGGTTCGCGAGACCGGCTTCGTGCTTGCGCACAACGAAGGGCTGGCGCTCATCAACAACAACGCCTTCTCCACCGGCTGGGCCGCGCTCGCGGAGCTCGCCGCCGAACAGCTGCTCGGGGAAGCCGACGTCGCCGCGGCCCTCGACCTTGAGGCGTTCGCAGCCAACCTCAGCATTCTCCACCCCGTGGTCACCGAGGCCCGGCCGCACCCGGGCACCGTCGCGACGATCCGCCGCCTCCGTGCGCTGCTCGCCGGGAGCTCGCTCTTCCAGCCGGGCAACGCCCGGAACCTGCAAGACCCGCTCACCTTCCGCAGCATCCCCCAGATCCTCGGAGCCGCCAGGGACGCCCTCGGATACGTCCGGGCCACGATCGAGACCGAGCTCAACTCCGCGTCGGCCAATCCCGCCGTCGTCCTCGCCGAACGGCGTATCGTGTCGGTCGGCAACCTCGACATCGTGCCAGTCGCCGCCGCGCTCGACTTTGCCCGCATCGCCCTTGCCACGGTGGTGACCTGTGCAGCCGAACGGACCGTGAAGCTGCTCCAAAGCCCCCTCTCGGGCCTTCCGGCCGGCCTGGCGGCCGAGGCGGACACAGGCGAGGAGGCCCTCGCCGAGTTCGCTGGCGCCTCGCAGGCGATCGCGGCAGAGGCACGCACGCTCGCCCACCCGGTCTCCTTCGAGGTCGTGAGTTCGAGCAAGGCTGAAGGGATCGAGGACCGCACGACCATGGCCCCGCTCTCGGCGAGACGTCTCACCGAGATGGCCGACCTCGCCGCACGGGTCGTTTCCCTCGAGCTCCTGGTCGCCGCCCAGGCCACCGACCTGCGCCGATCCTCCCGCCTGGGCGAGGGGACCGAACGAGCGCGTCGTATCGTGCGCGAGCTCGCCGGCTTCACCGCCCACGGACAGGCCCCGCCCGCAGAGCTGGAGCCACTCGTCGATGCGGTCCGGGCGGGCCGCTTCGCCCGAGCTGCCCTCCCCGGCCAATAACGGCTAACGGGCCACGTTCCAGGCGTCAAGTACATCGGGGTTCCGGCGCTGGGCCGCGGTACCCAGGATCGGATGCAGGTCCATGGACGGTGAGTATTTGCTGGCCGGTACCGTGCGGCCGAGCGCCTCGGCCATGGCCCGGACGTGGTGTGGGCCTGCGCCGCAGCAGATGCCCACGTAGTTCACCCCCAGATCACGGGCGGCCACCGCGAAATCTGCCATCTCGAACCTTGTACAGCTAAACGGGTCGAGGGCGAGCGGAAATACCCGGGCCGCGCCTTCCGCCCGCAGCGACTCCATTGTGGGCGAGGCCTCGCTGGTCCGGTACGGAACCGGCTGCGCGGCCACAGCGCAGCCGACCTGGTCTCTGATCCCGGCGATCAGCGGCAGCATAGTGGCGGGGCCGCGATCGCAGTTCAGCCCCACGATGGTGGCGCCGTGGCCGGCCAGGATCTTGCACGCCTCGACGTAGTCGTAACCGTCCCAGGTCTCGGCCGGCCCTGTGGTTGCCAAGGTCACCATCGCCGGCAGGCCAAGCTCCTGGCTGACCTCCAGAGCGATCAGGGCCTCGCCGAGGTAGTCGTTGGTCTCGGCGATGACGAAGTCGATCCCCTCGTCGGCAGCCCAGCCCAGTTGCTCGGCATACATGGCGCGTACCACGTCTGCGGTAGCCGCGTCCTGCGGGTCGTAAGCCCAGGTGTTGCACACGTTGCCGGCTACCAGGGCACCGCCTTCCGCCGCCACCTTCTGGGCCAGCCGCACGGCCTGCCTGTTCATCGCCTCCAGGTCGGACTCGCGGCCCAGCTGGCGCAGCTTGTCGCGATGGGCGTAGTAGGTCAGCGCCACCATGACATCAGCGCCCGCGCGCAGGAACTCCCTGTGCAGCTCGGTCACTGCCTCAGGAAAATCCAGCACCGCCTCGGGCACATAAGCACCTGCCTTGACGTAGCCCCTGCGCTCCAGCTCGAACACATATCCCTCGGCTCCCAGCACCGTGCCCTGGGCAAGCCGGTCGGCCAGAGCCGAACCCGTTCCTGTCATAATCGCTCCCTCGCCCACAGGCCCTGGCACCCTGCCTGGACGCCTGCCGCGACCCACGCTTCCACTGTGACCAGCGCTTACTCGGCAGAGAGACATTCGCCTGGCTCTGCATAATGACACTGTGCCGCCAATCTTCGCGGAGCTGCCGTCCGTCCTCAAGACCACGGCCGGTCATAGGCTGCTGCACGAGGAGGGTCAGCAGGTATCCCCTGGAATCGAAGCTCATTGTTCTCCTCCTGGTGTCGCCTCGGCCGGCATGTAGAGGCGCACCTCGATGCCGTCCGGGTCGCGCAGGCCAACGAGTACCCGGCCCGCATGCCCGGTGACGATCGCGCCGCACGGCTCGCCGAGGTCCTCCAGGCGCTGTTGCCACGCGTCCAGGGCAGCCAGGGTGGGCACGCGCAGGGCGAGCGGGTCGAACCCGGCCATTGCGGCCGCGCGCACTGGGTCGTGGCGCAGGGCGAGGTCGATACTGCCGTCGGGATCGCGCATCGCCACCCCCATCAGCACGCCGCCTTCGACGAACTCGATATGGGTGTGCAGACCCAGCACGCGCGCGTACCAGTCGCGGCTGCGTGCCAGGTCAGCGACGGGCAGCTTGACGTGATGGAAGCCGTTGATTGCCGTGTCCACGAACCCCCCCTAGGCGGTATTACGCTAGAGGTAGCTCTAGCGAGTTACTAGAGTAGGATCTAGCGAATGAGCGAGGCTGTCAAGCACGCCGGCGAAAGTGGCACCCGCCGCGCCCAGCAGGCGCGCGCCACCCGCCGCCGGATCACCGACCAGGCCGCGAAGCTGTTCATCGAGCAGGGCTACGCCGCCACGACCCTCGACCAGATCGCTACGGCCGCGGGTGTGGCGGTGCAGACGGTCTACTTCCACTTCGGCAACAAGGCCACGGTGCTCAAGGAAGTCGTCGACGTATCGGCAGTTGGCGATGACGAGCCGGTACCGGTGATGGAGCGGCCCTGGGCACGCCGCGTCCGCAAGGAACCGGACGGCCGGCGAGCGCTGGCGATCTGGCTGCGCAACGGCCGCACGATCTTCGAGCGGATAGCCCCCATCATGAAGACCGTCCGGGATGCCGCCGGCACCGACCCGGAGATGGCCGCGCAGTGGCAGACCAACCGCAAGGAGACCTACACCGCGCACAGCGCGGTCGTCCAGTGGCTGGCCGGCAAGCACGCGCTGCGGCCAGAACTGACCGTGGACCGCGCCACGGACATCGTGTTCTGCCTCGTGAGCATCGAGGTCTATCAGCTGTTCACCGGCGAACGGGGCTGGACACCCGCCCAGTGGGAGCGGTGGATCAAAGACACCCTCACCGCCACGATCCTCCGCTGAACGCGGCCGGCTCTCGGGCACATGGCGGACCCGGGGGTCAAGGAGGGAACCTCACGGCTGGGCCTCGGCCCAGCAAGGGTGGCCGGCTCGCACCCTCAGTGGCCGGCTCTTGGAACGACATCGCCCCGGGTCCGCTTGCAACGCTACGCCCGCCGGCCCGGCGAGTCACTGGCCGTGCGCGGATTCTGCCCGGCTGCCGAGCGACAGGCCGGTATCAGGAGTTCTGCCCGGTACCGGGCGTTTCGGCGGGCTCAGGAGTTCAGGAAGGCCAGCACGGCGAGCACCCTGCGGTTGTCGTCGGTCGACGGCGCCAGGTCCAGCTTGGCGAAGATGCTCGTGCTGTGCTTGCCGACGGCTTTCTCGGAGATGAACAGCCGCTGCGCGATCGCGCTGTTCGACCGGCCCTCGGCCATCAGCTCCAGCACCTCGCGCTCCCGGGCCGTCAGCCGGGTGATCGGCTCGTCCCTGGACCGGCGGCCCAGCAGCTTGGCCACCACCTCGGGGTCCATCACGGTGCCGCCGCCGGCCACGGCGCGGATCGCGTCGATGAACTGGTCGTCGTTGAACACGCGGTCCTTGAGCAGGTAACCGACGCCGCCTTCCTGATCGGCCAGCAGCTCGCGGGCGTAAAGCTGCTCCACGTACTGGGACAGCACCAGCACCGGCAGGCCGGGGACCTGGCGCCGGGCCTCGAGCGCGGCGCGCAGGCCGTCGTCGGTGAACGACGGCGGCAGCCGGACGTCGACGATCGCCACGTCAGGCCGGTGCTCGAGCAGTGCCTCCAGCAGCGCGGGCGCCTCGTCGACCGCGGCCGCGATCTCGAAGTCGTGCGCCTCGAGCAGCCGGACCAGGCCATCTCTCAGCAGGAAGAGGTCCTCGGCGAGGACAGCGCGCACGGTACCTCCATGACGATCATGGTCGGCCCGCCGGGCGGGCTGCTCACAGCCAGGATGCCGTCGAATGTACCCAGCCGCCGCTCGATCCCGGCCAGCCCGGTGCCCCGGGCCGGGTCCGCGCCGCCGCAGCCGTTGTCGGTGACCTCGACGCGCAGCATGCCGCGCGCATGCCGGATCCGGACCTGCACCACGCGGGCGCCGGAATGCTTGACCGCGTTGGCGAGCGCCTCGGCGACGGCAAAGTAGCACGCGGACTCGACCGGCGCATCGAGCCGGCCGGGCAGCACGATGTCGGTCTCGGTGCGCAGCGGCGTGTCCAGGGCCAGCGCCCGGACCGCGTCGGCCAGGCCGCGGTCGGCCAGCACCGGCGGGTAGATGCCGCGGACCAGGTCGCGCAGCTCGGTCAGGGCCCTGGACGAGGCTTCCCTGGCTTCGGCCACCAGGGCGATCGCGGCCTGCGGGCTGGTCTGGATCAGGCGCTCGGCCGCCCGCAGGCTCATGCCGAGGGCGACCAGCCTGGCCTGCGCCCCGTCGTGCAGGTCCCGCTCCACCCGCCGCAGCTCGGCGGCGGCGCTGTCCACCGCGTCGGCCCTGGTCTGGGTCAGCTGCTCCACCCGCCCGGCCAGCTCGGCGTCGGGTTCCGGCCGCAGCAGCACCCGCGAGTGCGCAATGATCGTGCGGGGCGCCAGCCACAGCCCGAAGGCCAGCAGCAGCGCACCCTCGGCGCCGGCCGCCCAGGCCCAGGTCCCGCTGTCGACCAGCACGGCGCCGAATCTCACCCCGCCGTAGTACGAGACAGCCGGCGCGAAGCGGGGCCAGAACAGGGCGAGCACGATCCCGTACGTCCCGAGAGCCATCAGCCCGGCCGCGGCCAGGTCCGCCGCGGCCGCCGGGGCGCGGGTCACCAGGACCAGCACGATCGCCACGGCCACCGCGTTCCACAGGATGCTCCACCAGCTCGGGCGGAACCCGTAGTTCGGGCCGAGCAGCTCGACGGCCAGCGCGGCCACCGGCAGCAGCAAAAGGCGCCACCGAGGGCGCGGCCCGAGCAGCGCCCTGACCAGGCGGGATTGCCGGCCGACCGTCCGCCACAACAGCCACAGGCCCACGGCCAGGAACACGTAGGCCTGGGGCAGCAGGAACTCGGTCCGGTACGATCCGGCCCCCGCGAGCACGAGGCCGTACTGGACCGAGAAGGGGTAGCCGCGCCCGTAGGACCTGACCAGCCAGAAGCCGTAGAGCCCGAGCGCGATGAGGGCCACCGCCACCAGCCACGCGGCCTGCCTCGGGGCCAGCACCAGCACGAGCCCCGCGAACAGCATCGCGACAAGCGCCAGCCAGTGACTGGTTCCCACCAGCCCGAACAGGCTGATGGCCAGGGCCAGCAGGGCGATGCCCCAGCCCAGTTCCCGAAGACGCCCCCGCGGGGTCTTCGGGGCCACGCCGGCGGCCTCCATCCGGCGCACGCTGAGCCAGATGCAGGCCGTGGCGTAGGCCGCGATGAGGATCGTCGATTTCACCATGCCGGGCTCCTGCCGTGCCGCGGGCGGCCAGCCGCCGATTGCCCTCCATGGTGACCGAAACGACGCGCCCGCCGCCATGGGCCAGCGCCCACTCCCGCAGTAGGCAAACCCCTACCGTGCCGGCCGGCGCTGCGCCCGCGGCTGGCAAGGACGCGTAGTTAGGGCTTCTCGGGCAGCAGGCGCCACCGACGCGCGCGGTGGCCGGTCAGGGGCTATGAACAGGTACCGGGGTGCCACCACGGCTATGAGCAGGCACCGGGGTGCCACCGGAGCTGCCGGCGCTACTGGCAACCAAGACTACGCCGGCGGCCACCCCGGCCAGCAGGATCGCGATCCCGATCCAGCCGAGAATGATGCCGACGGTAGCCAGGCCGGAGCCCTTCTGGCGGCCTGCTGAGTTCTTGATCTCCCGGCGGGCCCGGTATCCGAAGAAGAGGGCCAGCACGGAGCCGATCCACGCAAACCACAACACCCCCAGCAGCACGGACACTATGGCGGAACCGTTGGTCTCCCGGTAGGGAGCGACGAGGTGGCCGGGCGGCGCCGGGTCCTGGGCGGCGCTGACGATCTCTTCGGGTGACCCGAGACGCTCCAGCACGTTACGGACGGCGGCCTCGTCGCTGGCCGGCTCCCGGCGCATCGCCTCCTCGAGGTGGTCGCGGATCTCGGAGATCAGCTCCTCCCGCCGGTGCGCCGGCAGCGCCGATGCGGCCGCGTCCAGGCGGCGCAGGTAGTCATCGACCAGTTCGTCTGAGTGCACGTTCATCGCCCTTCTCCCTGTGCTGTCAGTAGTGCGTCGACGGCATCCCGGAACCGGGCCCATTCGTCGCTGAAGTCGGCCAGCGCGCGCTGTCCGGCGTCGGTGAGCTGGTAGTAGCGTCGCGGCGGCCCGGCCTCGGACTCCTGCCAGGACGTGCTCACCAGGTGGTCCCGGCGCAGCCGGCTCAGCAGCGGATAGATGGTGCCCTCGCTGACCAGCAACCCGTCCGCCTCTGACAGCGTCCGGACGAGCTCGAACCCGTACCGGCGGCCGTCTCGCAGCAGCGCCAGGACGCAGTACTCCAGCGTGCCTTTCCGCAGTTGGCTCACCGAGTTGCGTGCTCGGCCAGGTTCCATGCATCGCAAGGTACTATGCGGTTCGCAGCAAGGCAAGGCCCACGAAAGCTCTGTGCCGCCCCGTGGTCAGGGCGACAGGTCGGCCAGAATCTCCTCCAGCCGGGCCAGGTGCCCCGCGATCCACGGCAGCGCCAGCGGGTCCGGCGCGGCCAGGGCCTCCTCCTGCTTGGCGTCGCTGTCCCCGTACAGCAGCCCGGTGGCCAGCCGCAGCCGCAGCGCCTGCGGGCTCTCGCCGAATGCGCTGCCGGGCAGGGTCCCGGCGCCGTACCGCTCCAGCAGGAGCCCGGCCAGGCCCGCGCCGGTGCGGACGCCATGGCGCCGGGCCAGGTGCCCGCGCCACGGCCCGAAGTCCGGGTAGACATAGAACGCCGCTTGCGGCGGCGGCACATCAAGCCCGGCGGCGGCACAGGCATCAGCGACGGCGCGGCAGACCGCGGCGTGCAACGTGCGGCTCCGTGAGATGCGTTCGGAAACCTCTTCAGGTTCACTGAACGCAACGGCCGCAGCCTGCTGTATCGGCGCGGCTGGCGCCGACCAGATCTCGCTGCTGATACCGAGCAGCTGCCCGCGCAGCCAGCGGCCCAGCGGCCCGTCGGGCATCCGGGCCGCGCCGAGCCGCCAGCCGCCCAGCGCGAAGCTCTTGCTCAGCGCCGTGGTGACCACGGTCCGGTGCGGTGCCACGGCAGCCGGGCTGAGCACCGGCGTCGCGGGATCGTGCACCAGGTCGCGGTAGATCTCGTCGGAGATGATGATCAGGTCGTGCGCGGCGGCCACCTCGCAGAACGCCCGCACCGTGTCCGGCCGGGCCAGGCGGCCGGTCGAGTTGTCCGGCAGCGTGACGATCACCGACCGGATCTGCCGCCCGGCGGCCCTGGCCGCCTCGATCGCGGCGCTGAGCGCGCCCGGGTCGCAGATGCCGCCCTCGCCCGGGGCGGCGGGGACGAAGTGCGGGCGGACGCCGATCAGGCTGGCCTGCGCGGCGTAACTGACCCAGCTGGGCCGGGGCACCGCCACGTCCGCGCCGGTCGCCATCAGCAGGCCGAAGATCAGCGGCTTGCTGCCGGGCCCGCACACGACCGAGCCCGGGTCGGTCGGCAGGCCGCGCCGCTGCCAGTACCCGGCGGCAGCCGAGCGCAGCGCGTCGAGCCCGGCCACGGGGCCGTAGCCGTTGCTGGCGGTGGCCGCGGCCAGCGCCTCGCGCAGCGCCGGAGGGGCGGGCAGCCCGGCCTCCCCGAACGCCAGCGGCAGCACCGGCTGGCCCCGGCTGCGCCGGGCGGCCAGCGCCTCGTTCGCGGCCAGGGTGGCCGAGACCGGCATGGGCTCCGCGGTGGGAGCGGCGGCCGGGGTGGCGGCCGGGGCAGCGTCGGGTGCGGCCGTGAGCAGCTGAGTCTGCGGAGCGGTCAGGGGCTGGGTGGCTTGGGCCGGCGTCACTGATCCGGCGAAAGGCATAAGGAGAACTCCAAGCGGCGGGGGAGGGGGCGGCGCGACCCAGCCTCCATGCTGGCGTCACTTAGCATCGCTGAGCGGGTATCGCTGAGCGCAAACCTTTGCAGGCCTCACCAGCATGTATCTGTTTGAGCATTAGCACAAGCTCACATATCTGTCGCAGAGAGTAAGCTCGTCTTATGCTCGATACGCACCGGCTGAGACTGCTCAGGGAGTTCGCCGAGCGCGGGACCATCGCGGCCACGGCGGCTGCGCTCGGCTACACGCCGTCGGCGGTGTCGCAGCAGCTGGCCGCGCTGGAGCGGGAGGCGGGAGCGGTCCTGCTGGACCGGACCGCCCGTGCGGCCGAGCTGACCGATGCCGGGCGGCGGCTCGCCGAGCACGCGGAGCGCATCCTGGCCATGATCGAGGCCGCCGAGTCTGACCTGTCCGAGGCCGGGCCGGTCGGGCGGGTGACGGTCACCGCGTTTCCTACCGCGGCGGTAGCGTTCGGCCCGGCGCTGGTCCGCCGGGTGCGGGCGCACCCGGGCCTGACCCTGCTGCTGCGGGAGACGCAGATGGACGAGGGCCTGCGGCAGGTCCGGACCGGAGAGGTGGACGTGGCCCTGGTGGCCGACTGGTCGGGCCGGCGGACCAGCGTGGAGGCCAAGGACAGCGGCGTGCTGCGGTTCTACCACCTGATCCGCGACCCGCTGGTGCTGGTGCTCCCGCGCGGCCACCCGGCCGCCGACCCGGCCCAGCCGGTCGACCTGGACCGGCTGCGGGACGAGCCGTGGCTGGCCGCGCCGACGGGGGAGCCCTCCCGGCAGGCGGTGGACCGGCTGCTGGCCGGCACCGGCGGGATGCCCCCGGCCCCGTGGGAGTTCGAGGGCCTATCCACGGTCCTCGGCCTGGTCGCGCGCGGTATCGGGATCACCGCACTGCCCCGGCTCACCCTGGCCGTGGGGGACCGCCGGGTGGCGGTGCGTGAGCTTTCCGGTGCCCCGCCGGCCCGCGACGTGTACGCGGTGGCCCGGGCGTCGAGCGTGCGCAGGCCGTCGGTGGCCGTGATCCTCGCGGCGCTGGACACGGCCGCCGGGCGGCTGGGCCGGTAGGTCCCGCCCCGGGCGGGTACCGCAGGTTCGGGCGGCGCGGTCTCGGGTAGTGATCACATTGGGGACTGTCCTGGGCGTAACGCGAGATGACAGGCGGGGGGCCGCGACCTCATGGGGGCATCTGGGGCCAGGCCGGCTGTGGATGTGACAGCGAGCGACCGGCGGCCGGGTTCATCGCCGGCTGCGGTCGTGGAGTTCGCCGCCGAGGAGCTACTGCACGGCGCGGCGCCCGAAGCCCTGTCCGCCGTTCTCAGCCGGCTGGCCGGCGCTTTCGGCGGCCAGGCGGCGCTGGCCGCCCAGTACACGGCCGGCCGCAAGCTGGTGGTGCTCGCCGCCCATCCGCAGCGGGCGGCGGCCGATCCGGCGCTGCTCGCCTCGGTCGGCGCGCTGTGCGCCGAGCACGCGGACGGGGCGGACCGCGGATACGTCCAGGCCCCGCTGGCGCCGTCCGCCCGGCCGGGCGCCCCCCGGGCGAGTGTGCTGCTGGTCTGCCCGCCGCCGGACGAGGGCCAGCCGCCGTGCGCCGGGTCGCTGTGCACGCTGGCCCTGGTCGGGGACGCCTCGGGGTGGGCCGGCGAGACCAGGTCCACCATGCGGGCGATCGCCGCGATCGTGGCGGCGCAGATCCGGCAGGCGAACACCGCCGCGGAGCTCGCCGAGCGCCAGGCGGTGAGCTCGGCATTGATCAAGGGGTCACCCGACGCGATCCTCGCGGGCAACTCCGACACGCGCATCGTGGAGTTCAACCCGGCTGCGGAGGAGCTGTTCGGCCGGCGCCGGGATGACGTGCTGGGGCGGCGCATGGCGGAAATCATGGCGCCGGAGGAACAGGACCGGTTCCTGCAGCACGCCGAGACCTACCTGCGGTCCGGCGACATGGGTGAGTTCGTCGGCCGGGTGCGGGTGCCAGTTCTCCGCCCGGACGGCACGCGGCGCCAGGCCGAGCTGACTCCGTGGCCGCTGACCGTCGAGGGCGAGGTGCACTTCTGCGGCTTCCTGCGCGACTTCACCGAACTGGAGCAGGCCCAGGCGGCGCTCGCGGATAGCGAGGCGCTGTTCCGGCTGCTGGCTCAGGTGGCCCCGGTCGGCATCGTGCAGACAGACGCGGACGGGAAGTGCGTCTTCGCCAACGACCGCTGGTGCGTGCTGACCGGCATGACAGCCGAGGACGCGCTGGCCGGGGACTGGACGCAGGCCCTGCACCCGGACGACATCCCGCGCATCGAGCAGGAGTGGGCCCGCGCGGCGGCTCACGGAACCGAGCTCCGCACCGACTGCCGCCTGCGGACCGCCGCCGGCGCCGAGGTCTGGGTCCACGCCGGCGTCGTGCCGCTGCCCGGCCCGGATGACCAGCCGGCCGGGTACCTGGCCGCGCTCACGAACATCTCCGACCGCAAGCGCGCCGAAGCCGAGCGGGAGCGGCTTCTCGCCGCCGAGCAGAGTGCCCGCAGCAGCCTCGCCGGCCAGACCGAGCGGCTCAACAGCCTGCTCGCCTCGGCGATTCCTGGGGTCTTCATCGCCGACGAGCATGGCCTGATCACGCAGCTCAACAAGAGCTTCTGCGACTTGTTCGGCATCGAGGACGATCCAGGCCAGCTCATCGGCACCCCGGCCGCGCAGTTCGTGCGCCGTATCAGGGAGGTGTTCGCCGACCCGGCCGATTTCGCCCGCCGCGCCAAGAGGGCCCTGACCGAGCGCAAGCCGGTCCGCGGGGATGAGATCGCGTGCGCCGACGGCCGCACCTTCGCCTGCGACTACTGGCCGGTGGCCGTCTCCGGCGAGCACCGCGGCGATCTGCTGCTGATGTGGGACGTGTCCGAGCGCAAGGCGTTCGAAGAGCAGCGCGAGCGATTGCTGACGGCGGAGTTCGCCGCCCGCGAGATGGCGGAACTGGCCCGGCAGCAGCTCGAGGAGCAGAACGCCAGGCTGCTGGAAGCCGACGAGGCTAAGACGAAGTTCCTCGACACGGTGTCGCACGAGCTGCGCACGCCGCTCACCTCGATCGTGTCCTTCACCGAGCTGATCCGGGAGACCGAGGATGAGCTCAGCCCGGACACCATTAGCTCACTCGAGGTCATCGAGCGGAACTCGCAGCGGCTGCTCCGCCTCGTGGGCGACCTGCTGCTGCTCCGCCGGATCGAGGACGGCATTATTCCCCTCGACCGCACCCCGCTGTCGATCCCCGAGCTGGTCAGGGAGGTGGCCAGTTCCGCATCGGCCAGCGCGGCACGCCGCGACATCCGGATCGAGGTCACGGCCGAGGACGGGCCGACGGTGCTCGCCGACCGGAACCGGCTGCAGCAGGTCTTCGACAATCTGCTGTCCAACGCGGTCAAGTTCTCCGACCCGGGCGGCCGGGTCCGCATCGCCGCCACCCCGGACGGCCGCGCCTGGCGGGTCGACGTCGCGGACTCGGGAATCGGCATTCCGCCCGATGAGCTCAGCCAGGTCTTCGACCGGTTCGTCCGGGCGTCCAACGCCAGGAAGGCCAGCGTGCCGGGCACCGGTCTCGGCCTGTCCGTGGTCAAGGGGATCACCGAGCTGCACGGCGGCCGGGTCGAAGCGGAGAGCACCGTCGGGGCCGGCACAACATTCCGCGTCTACCTGCCGATAAGCCGATGAGCCCGCGCATTCTGTGCATCGAAGATGACGAGGACATCGCCCTCGCCGTCCGCATGGTCCTGCGCCGCGCCGGGCTCGACGTGATCACGGCGGCCGACGGGGGAGAGGGCCTGCAGGCGTTCCAGGCCGAGCAGCCGGACCTCGTCCTGCTCGACCTGGGTCTGCCGGTGCTCGACGGCTGGGAGGTCCTGGAGCGCATCCGGGACCAGAGCCAGGTTCCGGTCCTCATTTTCACCGCGCACAACATGGAGGCCAGCGAGGAGCGAGGTGCGCAGGAGGGGGCGGACGGCTATATCACCAAGCCGTTCAGCAACACTGAGCTCATCACCCTCATCCAGGTCCTGCTCCAGCGCGCCAACCGGGAGGCATGAGCAGTACCGACCCGGCAGAGACGGCCGGGTGTCAGCAGCCGGGCTCGCCGGAGTCCTCATGACGGTCTCGTTGCCCCGCCCGCCAGGCCTGATACCGGCGCTCCCATTCGCTGCTGTCACCGAGCCTGCGCAGCGTCCCGGCGCCGTAGGCTCGCACGGTCGCCGGCAGCCGGTACCAGGTCAGCTTGTTGTTCTGCTGGCCCGTCAGCAGGATGGAGCGCGCGGCGAGCATCACCACAGCGGTGGCGACGGCCGCGCGGGGCAGGTATGTGTCGGCGCAGACGTCCAGGGCGTCCTGCAGCCGGAACGATCCGTCGAAGACCGACAGCCGCGCCCAGAGCAGCCGCTCGGCCG
>WNGR01004370.1_pt1 | contig 15274 bp, 17 predicted proteins | sample 5407581 | NCBI WGS metagenome assembly WNGR01 (sample SAMN13153383, study PRJNA577476) | soil metagenome | isolation source: 80 cm soil or saprolite under Garry oak tree replicate 2 | place: USA:California | collected 2016-06-15
CGACCACGGCCAGCCCCACGGACAGGTTGGTGGCCTGCGCGATCGCGCCGATGCACGGCGGGCCGGCCAGGAAGCCGGTGTAGGCGATGGTGGTCACGAACCCGATCTCCCGCTCACCACCGGAGCCGTCGGCCCGCCGACCCGCCGCGCCGGCCAGGCTGATCGCGACCGGGAAGCAGAACGCGAGACCGATCCCGGCCAGCGCGAACCCGGCGTAGTCGACCGGCACCCACGGCACGAGCACCACGGTGAACATGCCGACCGCGGCCACGCCGGCACAGACACCCAGCAGCCGGTAGGGCCCCCAGCGGCGCTCCCAGCGCTCACCCAGCAGCCGGGCGATCGCCATCGCGATGCTGAAGCAGGCGAAGCCGATCGTCGCGGACGACTCGTCGATTCCCCGCTGGCGGACCAGGAACAACGCCGACCAGTCGCCGTTCGCGCCCTCGGCGATGGCGGAGCCGAGCATGATCGCGGCCAGCAGCCACAGCGCCGGCCTGCGGATCGGCGACCCGAAGCGACCAGCAGGCTTCGTGTGTGCCTGGCGGTCCGGCCGGGCACCGGGCACCGACCTGGCCACCGCCAGCACGAGTACGGCACCCAGCACGGCCATCGCGATGAAATGGCGCAACGGCGACCAACCGAGGGCCACCAGCCAACCGGCGACGAGCGCGCCGGCCAGCGCGCCGAAGCTGTACGCGGCGTGGAACGTCGGCATCAGTGGGCGGTCAAGGTGCCGGATGACGGACACGGCGGCGATGTTCATCGACACGTCCAGCGCGCCGACGAACACGCCGACCAGGAACATCACGCCGCCGAGCACCACAACCGACGGCGCGAGCCCGATCAGCGGCAACACCAGCGCGCCGCCCAACCCGCTGATCACGACGATCGGCCGGGCACCGAACCGGGCGCACAGCCGCCCGGTGAGCGGGGCGATGAGGATCAACCCGATGCTGCTGCCCAGCAACGCGAGCCCGATCGCGCCGGGGCCGGCGTGCACCTGCCGAGACACGGCCGGTATCCGGGACGTCCAGGAGCCGACGACCAACCCGTTGAAGGCAAACGTGACGAAGATCGCGGTCCGCGCCATCCGCACCAGGCCGCCCCCTTCCCGATCCGGGTTCCCGCGTGCTACGCGGCGTAGGTCCTCGTCAGGGCAACGCTAGTCGAGAATGGCACGATCCGGTGATTTGCCGCAGGTGTGTATCTCTGCGACGACGATCACCGCCCCCACGTTGGTGACAATGCGGTGTGAATCACTCGACTGGTTGTTACCAGAAACATCAACGTGCCGTCGAACGATGTAGGTCAACGGGACGGTTACCCTGCACGTGCGTGGGTACGGCACCCCGTCATGCCCTCGTAGCTCAGCGGACAGAGCGAGAGACTTCTAATCTCTTGGTCGCAGGTTCGAGTCCTGCCGAGGGCGCACAACAGATGGAACTGGGGAGACGGGGTGCCGGGCGCCTCGTCCACCTCGGTCGAGCCACTCGCGGCGTGGCGGTTCACGTCGTGAAGGGAACCGCAACTGAATTCTCTTTCACTGTCTGCCGCAGTGCAGCAAGAGATCCCGCCGCTGAGGGTGATGTGACAGAGGCAGTGTATTTGTCCTGTTGTAGTGGATCTCCGACCGGAGTGCCCCGAACAGCCTCCCTATGTCCTGGATGATCCCTTGGTCTGGTTCGGCCTGCTGGTCCGGCGCCGGAGCGCGACGACCACCCACGTGATCACGAAAGCCGCAACGGGGAAGCCGCCGATCAGTACCGCCGGCGAGAAAACCGTTGCGGTGACGCTGTTCTCGTCCTGGTATCCGCCGCTGACGATGACGACGACGAACACGATGAACGCGAGCACCATCGCGGCGCCCAGCGCGATGAACGCGCTGTTGATGGCGGGCATCGGCCGGGTGCGTTCCCGCTGGATCGTGACCGTGACGTCGGGGATCGCGGCCCAGTCGGCGCCGCGTTGCCGCAGCCAGATCCGGCGCAGTGTGTCCGCCGTGCGCGCCAGGTCGAGATTGTTGCGGTCGTGCAGGTGCGGCAGCAGGTGCCGTTTGCCGGCCGCGTCGTACATCGCGATGACGTACGTCGGCTGACCGCGCTGGCCCGCCTGCCGGTTGACCTCGATCTCGATGTCCTGCACGTCCGCCCACCGGAACACCTTGGAGTGAAACGGGTAGGGCCGTTGCAGCGTCAGGTGTTCCGCGTCGGTGCGCGTCGCGGTCCGCAGCAAGGTCCAGGCCAGCAACGCGATCAGCACGGCGAACAGCGCGACCAGTGGGATCACCACCGCGGGTGGCGTGTCGTCCGTGCTCAGTCGCAGCGCGCCGCCGATGGTCAACAGCAGCGGGAAGCCGATGGCGGCAAGGGATCGGCGCCAGGAACTCCGATACTCGTACCGGAATTGCTCACGGTCATCGCTGGGTCGCGCCATGCGACGGCACGGTAGTCGGCCGGCTCGGGAACCCTCCCGCGGTCAGGTTGTGGCGGGTCGATACCGCACGTTCACGGTCAACGTGGGGTCGCCTTCGCCGACCCGGTGCAGGCGAATCGGCTTACCGCCGGGGTTGTCGTAGAGCCGGATGCCCTGGCCGAGCAGGACCGGCGCGATGTGTAGGTCGATCTCGTCGATCAGTCCCAGTTCGAGAAGCTGACGGCCGATATTCGGGGAGAACACCTCCAGGTTCTTGCCGCCGGCCGCCGCAAGGCCGATCCGTACCGCCTCGGCCGGGCCGCAGTTCAGGAACGTGACTCCCTCGGCGGGCCTCGCGTCCTCGGGGTGGTGGGTGAGCACGAAGATCGGTCCCTGCCAGGCGCCGCCGTAGGGGCGGGCGTCGTTCACGACGTCCCAACCGTCTCGACCTCCCAGCACGGCGCCCGTGGTCTGGATGTACTCGGCGTGCAGGCCCGGACGGGTCGAGGTCCCGGTCATCCAGTCCATCTCGTGGTTCGGTCCCGCCACGAATCCGTCCAGTGACATGGCGAAGTGCAGAAGCACCTTCCCGCCTGCGGTCTGCGGCTCGGTGTCGTTCATTCGTCGCCTCCTGAGATCTGCTCGCGGGTTGATCCACGCTAGGGCATACCGATGGTATGCGCTTGTAGCACGAGAAACACGTGTTACAGTCCTTGTACACGCAACCTGAGAGTGATGGGTAACTCATGACGGACAAGGCAGTGTCTGACCGCATCGAGCAGCAACTGAGGTCGGTTTTCCCCGAGGGCGCGATCGAGCGGATCGAGGTGCTGGGGTACGGCGACGATCCGGCGGTCGAGCCGGGAGAGACCGCGATCCGTATCTTCATCAGCCGGGGAAGCCGGCCGGAGGGCGAGCAGATCGACGAGGAAGTCGTGCACGCCTTCGAGGAAGCCAATCGTGCGGCGATCAAGAAGGTGCACGACAAACTGCCCCGCTTCATCGGGTGGATCGAGATTCGTCCCGACAGCCCGACCGGGACCGGCAGGCGTCATGGTCCCGTCCTCAAGATCGGCGGCCACGGGGGGCGGGCCGCGTCGCTGGATGAGGCGTCGGAAGGACTGACGCCCGTGATGACCCGGCTCGGGCCCGCTGACCTGGCGACTGTGGACACCCTGATCACCGCGGGCATCGCGAGCAGCCGCGCCGAGGTCATGCGCTGGGCATTGGGCCGCATCCGTGAGCACCCGGCATACGCGCAACTCAAGGAGCGGGTCCACGAGATCGACGACCTCAAGGCCCAGTTCTGAATCCGCGCGAGGTGTCACACACGAAGCCCGGCCGGTGTCTCCATGCCGAAGTCACGAGAACTCTGGAGGAGACATGGCCGGTAACACCCGGATTCCCAAGGCAGAGCTGACCGGCGTCTACGGCGCGCTGGTCAAGCGGATGTCCCGCAAGATGCTCGGCGACGTGGCCGAGCCGATCGAGGTGGCCTGGCACAACCGGAAGGTGCTCAACTTCAGCTTCGCCGTCGGCCGTAAGACCCAGAAGTGGCACGCGTGCGACGAGAACCTGAAGTCGTTCGCGCACATGGCCGCCGTGTCGCTGGTCGGCTGTAGCTTCTGCCTGGACCTCGGCTACTTCATGGCGCACAACGAGGGCCTCGACGAGGCGAAGGCGCGCGAGGTGCCGAGGTGGCGCGAATCCGATGTCTTCACGCCGCTGGAGCGCGACGTGATGGAGTACGCCGAGGCGATGACGCAGACGCCGCCGACGGTCACCGACGAGCTGTCCGCGCGGCTGTTGGCACAGCTCGGTGCGGCGGCGCTGGTCGAGCTGACGGCCTTCGTCGCACTGGCGAACCTGTACAGCCGCACCAATACCGCGTTGGGCATCGAGTCGCAGGGGTTCTCGGCCGCCTGTGAGCTGCGTCCGCTCGCCGTACGCTCGTCGGCATGAACGGCGAACCGTTCGTCACCCACCGCAGCCTGCTGTTCACCGTGGCCTACGAGATGCTCGGCTCCGCGGCCGACGCCGAGGACGTCGTGCAGGAGACCTGGCTGCGGTGGGCCGACATCGGCGACGCCGCCCGCGCCGAGGTGCGCGACCCGCGCGCGTACCTGGTCCGGATCGTCACCCGGCAGGCGCTCAACCGACTCCGGTCGGTGTCCCGGCGCCGGGAGGACTACATCGGGGAGTGGCTGCCCGAGCCGCTGCTGACCAGCCCCGATGTGGCCGAGGACGTCGAGCTGGCGGAGAGCGTTTCGATCGCGATGCTCACCGTGCTGGAGACGCTCGGGCCGGCCGAGCGCGTGGTCTTCGTGCTGCGCGACGTGTTCGACGTGTCCTACGACGAGATCGCTGCGGCCGTGGACAAGTCCGCCGCGACGGTCCGGCAGATCGCGCACCGGGCGCGGCAACACGTGGCCGCGCGGCGCCCTCGGATGCAGGTGAGCCGCACCGAGCAGCAGCAGGTCGTGGCGCGGTTCCTCGCCGCCCTCACCACGGGTGACGTGCAGGGACTGATGGACGTACTCGCGCCCGACGTCGTCCTGGTCGCCGACGGCGGGGGCCTGGCGCCCGCGGCCCGGCACCCGGTCGAGGGCATGACGCGGGTGCTGGCGTTCCTGTCCCGCTTCACGGAACTCGCGCCGAACGCGGAGGTCGTCACGGTGCTGCTCAACGGCGCGGTCGCGGCCCGGATCGACCCGGCAGGCGAGCTCAACACCGCCGTGACCTTCGTGGTCGAGGACGGCCGGATCGCCCGCATCTACGCGATCCGCAACCCGCACAAGCTGGGGCGGCTGGAAAAGGTGGCCGAACTGCGGCGGTGACGAGCAACTTTTCTGTATCACCGGCCCGGCGCGCCTGTCCGTTCGTACATGAGACGACAGTTGCTCGGTTCGTTGTTGTGCGCGGTAACCGCGCTGGGGATGGTGGCCGTGCCGGTCACGGCCGAGGCGCAGGCCCGCCCGGTCACCGCGCCGGCCACGACCAGGCCGGTACCGGCACCACCGGCTGACGCGTGGGATCCGGCCGCCGGCCCGCGGACAATACCCAAACCGCACCGCGGCTCCGCACCGTTGACGCAACCGCTGGTGGCGTGGACGGTGAACATCGGCGCGAGTTCCACCTCTCTGTGGCCGACTCAGTGGTCCACCATTACCGCGACCACCAACCAGGACCTCGGCCCCACTCCCTACTACCTCATCATCGTCCAGCTCGCCTCGGGCAGCGGCGCGAGCTGGGCACCGGTCGCGTTCTGTGGCACCGGCACCAGTTGCAGTGTTTCCGTGACTCGCGCAAGTCCGGGCATCAACAGTTTCAACGCCTACGTCGCGTCGTACTCGTCGACCGTCCCGCTGCCCAACGTGCAGGCGGCCGCACCCGGCAACGGGTACTGGACCTATGACGTGAACTGGCACGGTATCGGCATCGGCATCACGTCCGACCTCACGACGCCTGCCGTTGGCCAGGAGGTCACGATAACCGCGACGACCGGCGAAGACGTAGGACCATCGCCGTTCTGGATCCAGATCTACGACGTGACAAACGGCACCCGCCTGGCCGTCTGCGGATACGGGACGTCATGCTCGGCGAAGGTCAGCCCGTGGCAGGCCGTCACTCGCTCGTACAGCGCGGTCGTATCCGACAACACCGCCGCCTGGCCGCCGACCGGAACCATCTCGTGGTCGGCCGCGACCTACGTGACCTGGTCCATCAGCGGGTTCCAACTCTCGCTCACGGCCCCGGCCTACGCGAGTGGCGGCACCAGCGGAAATGTGATCGTCACCGCCACGGCGAACATAGACGTCGGTTCCACTCCCTACTTCATCGAGATCTTCAATCAGGGCACCGGTGCGCTGGTCGGCGTGTGCTCATACGGGTCGGTGTGCTCGGTTTCCGCCCGCGTCCTGCCAGGATGGAACAGTCATGTCGCGGTAATCTCCACCTACGACGACGTATTCCTCCCGTCGACCATTCTGGCCAATTCCAACTCCGTACACACCAATTTCAACGCCCTTACCTGATCGTGCGGCGGCGTGCTTCGTGACGGATGGCGCGTTCGATCTCGGCACGGCTGCCCGGTTGGTCCTGCCAATCCTCGGCGAATGCGGTGAAGACACGAATGGCGTCGTCCGGTGCGGCGTCGGCGTGCATGCCTGCCCACGACAGGCATGTCGCGCCGACGGCGGGGTGGGTCAGGTTCTCGGCGATGCGGCGCAGGTAGATGTCGCAGAACAGGGCGACGCCTCCCGCGTGGGTGTCGGCGAAACCCAGTTGTGCCATGAACTCGCCGACGAGGTCACGCAGTTCCAATGGTGTGTCCGTGCCGCAGGCCGCGATGGCGTCCCGAATCGGGCTGCGGTAGCCGTGCGGCTGTTCTTCCCGCGCGACCATGGGTAGGTCGCACAGGGCGTGTTCGTCGATCAACCACTTGGCGGTGGCCATGGCGAGCAGATCCGGTCGCGGGCCGCCCTGATCCGGCCACTCAAGGTCGATGCCTCGACGTCGAAGCACGCGCAGTGCCCCTTCTTCCAAGCTCAGCAGCATGCACCCACCTCTGGTGTCAGACCAGGCAGAACTCGTTGCCTTCCGGGTCGGCCATGACGACGTGGTCGGGTTTGCCCAGCCACTCGTCCTCGTGTACTACGGTCGCACCGGCGGCGGTCAGTCGGCCAACCAATTCCAGCACGCGAGGCCACCGCACCTCCCACGGTGTGTCGCGTCCGCCGCCGATCTGGATGTCGATGTGCAGCCGGTTCTTGACCACCTTCGACTCCGGCACCCGCAGGAAGGACAGGCTGGGGCCTACCCCATCCGGATCGGACAGGTAGGCGCCGTCATCCCACTCGTCCTCGGGAATGTCGTGCTGGACGAGCCATTCCGGCCAACTCGCGAACCCGTCCGGTGGTGGCTTCTCGATGTATCCCAGCGCCAGCGCCCAAAACTCCGCCAGCTTCGTCGGGTGCGCACAGTCGATCGTCACGCTCCACCTGGTGGCCATGGATCCTCCACGGTTGATTTGCGCGGACCATACAGCGCAGGTCTGACAGCCGTCGTTGTCTCATTGGCCGGCAGCGAGCCGGAATTCGAGAAGGCAGCGTTGATCGGTCAGGTCGATCACCATGTCGAGGACCAGGCCGTGCGACGAGCTGAGCGCACGGAACTCATCGATCCGGCGCTCGCGGCCGCCGAAGATCACGAGCATGGCCAGGTTGGATTCGCTCTGCGCCCGCTGCCCCCCGACCGGTTCGATGACCAGCACGCGCCCGGCCGGGTGGGCGGCCTCGACGCAACGGCTCAGGATGCGGTGGGCGCCCTCGTCATCCCAGTCGTGGAGGATGTCGAACAAGACATAGGCGTCCGCTCCTGCCGGGAGCGGGTCGAAGAAGCTCGCCGCCGTGACCTGCGTCCGCTCGTCAAGATCGTGGGCGGTGAAGGTGCGGCGGGCCTCGGTGGCCGTGGGTTCGAGATCGACAAGATGGCCGTGCAGCCGAGGGTGCGCGGCCAGGATCGCGGCGAGCACGCTGCCTCGGCCACCACCGACATCGACGATGGTGGCGAACCGGGACCAGTCGAAACCAGCGACGATCCGCGGGATCTGCTGGTGGATCCGGTGCGTCATCTGCCGGTCGAACGACTCGCGGAGGTGCGGATACTCGGCCAGGTCGGCCCAGAAGTCCTGCCCGTAGCGGCGTGGGTAGGCGGCTTGTCCGGTGGTGATGCTGTGCGCGAGTTCGACAAACGCCAGCTCGGCGCGCCCGCCTGCGGTGTCCAGGCTCATGAGGTCGGCCAGACCATTGCCTGCATCGACGCAGAGGTTCGCGCCGAACCCGCTCGTGCGGTAGCCGGTGGAGGTACGTTCGAGGACCCCGAGGGTCGCGAGGTGGTCGAGCAGGAGATCGAGCGCGACCGGAGCAACGTTGAGCTCGACCGCGAGTTCATCGGTGGAAGTGGCGTCGCCGAGTAGCCGATCCGGCAGCCCGAGGGTCACCGCGACCCGCAGCGCCATCGGCGTGGCCAGCCCGGCCATGCGACGGAGTGTGTCCGTATCGTTGTCGTTTTGGCCCACGAAGATCCACTGTGTCATGCGTGTCAACGGAAAATCCACTCGCACAGGTCCGGTGTGGACACCGCTCACCCCGGCGCGAGGATCTCGCGTTGTCGGAACGACGCTGGTCTGCGAGGATGCTCCGTTGTCACTTCCGAAGGAGCATCTGATGGCATCACGTCTCAATCCGTACATCAGCTTCACCGACAACGCGCGGCAGGCGTTGGAGTTCTACCACGGGATCTTCGGCGGCAACCTCACGAAGAGCACCTTCGGTGAGATGGGCACGCCCGCCGACTCACCGGACGCCGACAAGATCATGCACGGCATGCTGGAGGCCGACCACGGCTTCGCGTTGATGGTCGCCGACACCCCGCAGGGGATGGCACACAACCCCGGCACCAACATCGCGATCAGCCTGAGCGGCGACGACGCCGACGACCTGCGCCGCTACTGGGAGAAGCTGTCCACCGGCGGCGAGGTATCGGTCCCACTGGAGAAGCAGATGTGGGGCGACGAGTTCGGCATGTGCACGGACCAATTCGGCATCACCTGGATGGTCAACATCGGTCAATCACCGGCCTGACACAAGGCCAGACTCGCCGGGCACACACACGGTGCCCGGCCGGTCGGCGGATCCAGGCGTGGAGCCACCCGCCGATGGATGTAAAGATCTGCGAATGGAACGCCGCGCCACCACCGCCGACGCCGACGCCTGCCTGCGCATCGTGCGCGGCCTGCAAGATTTCTTCACCGACGACGTACCAGACCGAATCCGCCACGACCTGACCCACCACGAGGCCTGGGTGACCACCGAGGGCGGCGCGGTGATGGGCCTCGCCATCGTCGACCGGCGGTCAGCGGACGCGGCCGAGATCCTGTGGCTGGCGGTCACGCCGGCTCGGCGCAACGCCGGGCTGGGCACGCGACTGCTGACACACGTGGTGGAACACCTGCGCCAGGCCGGGGTGTGCCTGGTCGCGGCCAAGACATTGGACCGATCGGTCGACTATTCACCATACGTGGCGACCCGAGCGTTCTGGGAACGACGCGGTTTCGTGCAGATCGACACGATCGACCAACTACCAGGCTGGCAACCCGGCAACCCCTGCGCATTCTATGTAGCAGCACTCGCACCAACCCTGTGACCGTTCTGGTTAGAGATGAGCAACCACAACACGGAACCCGGCGGACCTTGCCAAAGCGTGCCACCCCAAAACAGCGAACCGGCAACGAGGCAGGAGTTACAATCCGCCCATGTCATCAAACTGGGGGGATGCGGACTTTCCACCCGCACCAATCGTTTCAGCACAAACAGCGGGATTTGTCGCCCGACCACTCGTTGTAGCGAGGGCGGCTACCGTATGGTTCGTCGCGGCAGGATGCTGGCTGCTGGCAGGCCTGGCGAGCGAGCTCAGCAGCAAGGGCGCGGTCACGGTCTTCGTCACGAACACGTCGACCGTCGGACGGACAGACCAGGGCACCGTCTCGGTCACCCATACAGCGACCGAGACGGTAGCGCCAGCCATCGTGCTGACCATCGTCGCCGTCCTGGTAGCGCTGTGGGTCGGCTTGATTTTCCTGGTTCGCAACGGGGCGAACTGGGCGCGGATCACGCTGCTGATCCTGGCGATCATCGGCGAACTGACCACGTTGTCCCAGATCCTCAACACGTTCGGCGGCACGCCGCCGGACACTTGGGCCATCGTGGCGGGCTTGCTCGACTTCGGCGTGTTCTGGCTCGTCATCGCCGGCCTGATCATGATGTTCCAACCGAACGCGAGGCCGTACTTCCGGCATCGCTGACTCAGATCAAGTCCGCCGCATACGCGGCCAGTGACCGGTTGTAACGGGTCAGGTGCGGCGCAAGGGCGGTCAGGGCGATCGACACCGCATCGCGTTCCCGGCCGACGCTGGTCAATGCCAGGGCCAGGAACGCGCGGACGGCGTCGTCCAGTTCGTCCGACTGGTCGAGTTCTGCGGTGAGCAGGGCGACGCTTTCGGTTGCCTGACCCAGGTTCCGCAGCGAGCTGGCCAACTGGATCGTGGCGCGGCGACGGCGGTAGCCGGACAGACCAGCAGCCAGCGCGGCGCGATACTTGTCGACCGCCAGGTCCGGACGGCCGGTGGAGTCGAACGCGGAGCCCTGTTCGAACAGGCCGACGGGGTCGTCCGGCGGGCGTTCGGCAACCAGCTTCGCCATCGCGCCAACGAAATCCTCATGGTCGTCGATCGATGCCCACAGCAGCGCCAGCCGCCGCTCCCAGTCCGGTTCGTCCATCCTGACAGCCTGACACATCGAGCCCGGCCAGTTGCAACAGGAGACCCTTCACACCCGTGGCCGGCACGCGATCGCGGGCGGCCATGGCGTCCGAGCACACCAGTATCGGCGCATCCGAAACACTGTCGGGCAGCCGGCCGTGGCTGCCACGCACACACGACGGATCCAGTGGCACCACGGCCATTCGGTAACGCAGACCAAGTTTCTTGCGGGCCAACGCCATTCCCGCCCGTAACTTGACCATCGGGTCGCCAGGATCGAAGAACAGCTCGGCCGGGTCGTAACCGGGCTTGCGGTGGATGTCGACCAACTGGGCGAAATCAGGCGCCCGACTGTCGTCCAGCCAGTAGTAGTACGTGAACCACGCATCCGGTTCAGCGACAGCGACCAACTCACCCGCACGCTCGTGGTCCAAGCCGTGCTTGGCCTTACCCGACTCATCAAGGACCTCAGCCACACCGGGCAGTTCACCCAGCAACGCGGCCACGGTCTCAACATCCGAAGTAGACCGAACATACACGTGGGCCACCTGATGGTCGGCCACGGCGAACGCCCGTGACGTCCACGGGTCCAGGTACTCCATACCGTCCTGCGTGTAAACGTCGAGCAAGCCGGCGCGACGTAGGGCCCGATTGATGTCTACTGGACGACTGACCGGTGTGATGCCGTACTCGCTGAGCAACACCACCGTGATGTCCTGTCGACGCAGGTGCGTCAGCAGCGGGCCGAGCAGCTCGTCGAGTTCGCGAGCGGCGGCCACCGCTTGGACTGAGTCTGGACCATAGCGCTGGAGGTCGTAGTCCAGGTGCGGCAGGTAGGCCAGGGTCAGGTCCGGACGATGTATATCCACAATGTACTTGGTTGCGTCAACGATCCACCGAGTGGACGCGATGTTCGCGGTGGGACCCCAGTAGTTGAACAAGGGGAAGGGGCCGAATCGAGTGGTCAGCTCGTCGTGCAGGGGAGGCGGCGACGTGTAGCAGTCCGGTTCCTTGCGACCATCGGCATAGTAGATCGGGCGCGGGGTAACAGTGAGGTCGACGTCAGCGCCCATCGCGTACCACCAGCATACGTTGGCCACCCGATAGTCGGGCTGGACGCGGCGGGCGTCGTCCCACACCTTGTCACCGTGGACCAGGGCGTTGTGTTGGCGCCATAGCAGGACTTCGCCTAGTTCGCGGAAATACCAGCCGTTGCCGACGATACCGTGCTCGTTGGGGAGCGCGCCGGTCAGGAACGTGGACTGGGCCGAGCAGGTCACGGCTGGTAACACCGTGTCCAGGCCGGCGACAAAGCCCTCCGTGCCGATCGCGGCCACGTTGGGCATGTGGTCCAGGAGCTTGGGGGTCAGACCGACGACGTCGAGTACAACCAGCCTCGTCATGCCGACTCCTTCAATCCCATGGCTACCAAACGGTCCCGTGTCCACGCCAGCTCGGCCGCGATTCCCTCGACCAGGTCGACCGCGTCGGGGAGCACGGGCCATGTGTAGGTCTCGACCTCGACGTGGTCGGTTCTGGCCTGCGGTGTGTCGAACAGGGCGCTGAGGGTGTCGGTGAGCGTGGTGCCGGCCAGGGAGTGCAGCGGCACGTGGTAATGCACTCGCCATGGGCTCGTGGTGGGTAGGGCGCCGGCCAACGCGTCGGGTAGGTCGTCCGCGCTCAGTATTCGTCCGTCGACCATGGTCTTTGTCTGGTGCAGGAACCTTGGCTCCGCGTAGCGGGTCAGCCTTGCTGGGTCGTCTGCTTCGAGTGCGTTGGAGGCCTGGATCTTGACGATCGGCAGTCCGGCGTCGACGAGCCTGCCGACGGCGGCCGAAGGGTCCTCGAAGGCAACGGCGAGATGGCAGGCGTCCAGGCACACGCCGATCCACTCACGGTCCACTGTGGTCAGTTCGGCGACGGCTTGCTCGGTTGTCTCGATGACGCAGCCCGGCTCGGGTTCCAGGCCGACCCGGATCCGACGACCGGTGGCGCGGTACAGATCGGCCAGGCCGATCGCCAACGTGTCCAGGGCACGATGCGCTACGGCGACGCGGTCGAAAGTGCGCCAGGCCAGCGGCAAGGTGGAAATACTCCCCCGCACCGCGTCGTCTGGTAGCAGTTCGGCCAGCACGCGGGCGCAGGCCAGTGTGTAGTCCAGCCGTCGTGGATCGGCCCAATCGGGTAGGTAGACCGCCTTCTTGACCACCGGCTGTTGGAATCCAGCGTACGGGAAGGCGTTCAGCGTCACGACTTCCAGCCCACGGATGGCCAGCTCGGCCCGCAGCCGACGCATCGCAGACGGGGTCAGCTCGCGGACCACGTTCACGGCCAGCCACAGGCCGACACCGAGCCGATCGACGCCGAGGCGCTCCCGGATCGGCTCGGCATACCGAGCCAACTGGCCGATGACGCCGTTGACGTCCTCCGCCGCGTGCACATTCGTGCAGTACGCCAGGTGCACGATCGTGCCGTCAGGATGCCGCAACCGCATCGGTCACGCCCCGCCACGGCGGATCGAGTTGCCCTCGAACGTGGCCAACTCATCCACGTCCACCTCGTCAAGCTCCAGCCGACCGCTCTGCCCATAGAACGCGACCGGATTACGCCAGACCACGGTATCCACTTCGGACGCACTGAAACCGGCAGCCAACATCGCATCGGCCGTGCGCCGAGTCTTCAACGGGTCACTGCGACCCCAGTCGGCAGCCGAGTTCACCAGCATGCGCTCGATACCGTGGTCAAGCAGGATGCGAACCATCCGCTGCTCAGTCATCTTGGTCATCGGATAGATGGAGAACGCCATCCAACAGCCACTGTCCCGAACAGCCTCAACGGTGACCTCGTTCAGGTGATCGATCACCACCCGCTCCGGCGGAATCCCCGACTCCCGGACCACGTCCAGCGTGCGCAACGTGCCGGCCAGCTTGTCGCGGTGCGGGGTGTGCACCAGCACGGGCAGCTCATAATCGATCGCCAACTCCAGCTGACGGGCGAACACCTCGTCTTCGTCCGGCGTCATGGAGTCGTAGCCGACCTCGCCCACCGCGACCACCTGGTCCTTGGCCAGGTAGTCGGGAAGCACGTCGAGCACGCCGGCGCAGCGAGGATCGTTGGCCTCCTTGGGGTTCAGCGCGATCGTGCAGTGGTGCCGGATGCCGAACTGGGAGGCGCGGAACGGCTCCCAGCCGATGAGACCGTCGAAGTAGTCCACGAAGCTGGCCACCGACGTGCGCGGCTGGCCCAACCAGAATGCGGGCTCCACCACGGCTCGGACGCCGGCTTCGTACATCGCCGCGTAGTCGTCGGTGGTTCGGGAGGTCATGTGGACGTGCGGGTCGAAGATGCGCATCAGGGGGCTCCCACCTCGGGATAGGCGTCGATCAGTGGCTGGATGTCGGGCGGGACGTCCCGGCCCGCGGCGATGAGTTCGCGGGCGTAGTCGGCGAGCATGCGGGCCAGTTCGCGGTCGGCCCGTGCGGGCAGCCCGGCCACGTCGCCGAGCGGGATGCCGGTGAACACACATTTGAGCACGGCGTGCCGGTAGCTGTGGTCGTCCAGGTACGTCGCGCCGTACGGACCGAGCGCGCCGCTGATCAACCGGCTGTCGTTGGTGCGCAACGCATCCTGGACCAGCGGCACGGCGGCGGCGCCGATCGGCAGCAGCGGCAGCGCCCGCAGCACGGCGCGGCGTTCGGCGGCGTCGCCGTGCTGGTAGAGGTGGGTCAGCTCGCCGACCACGAGGTCGGTGGGCAACGCGACCAGCAGCAGCGCGCGTACCCCGTCGTCCACGGTCCAGCCACGAAAGGTCGGCGACGATATCGGCCTACGCCCGCAGTGCCGACCTGCGGCCGGGAACGCTTTCCTGATATGGGATGGTCGCACGGTGATGCGCGTGGTGGTCTCGGCCAGCCAGGCGCGACCAGCCGCGCTGGTCGCCGCGGCCACCGCGGCCCGCAGCTTGTCGATCATCGGTCTCCTCTTCGTTCGCACCGCGCAGGAACTCCAGGGACCGCTGCGCGACCTCCGGTGCGGCATGGGCGTGCCGCGGCAGTTCGACCGCGACCAGGTTCTGGTAGCCGACCGCACGTAGGGCCGCAAGGACCGGCGGGAAGTCGATCTCGCCCGCGCCGAACTCGAGGTGTTCGTGCGTGCCGCGCCGCATGTCGTCGATCTGCACGTTGACCAGCCGGGACGCCACCCGGCGGACGCAGTCCGGAATGGACTGTTCCTCGACGCACCTGCAGTGTCCGATGTCGAGCGTCACGCCGAAGCAGTCCGGATTGCCCAGCCGCCGCGCCAGTTCCTCGTACTTGGCGATGGTGTCGACCAGCATGCCGGGCTCCGGCTCGAAACCCAGTGGCACCGAGTACCGGTCGGCCAGTTCCACCACCTGCTGGCACCCGTCGAGCAGCCGGTCCCACGCCACGTCGGCGGACAGGTCCGCCTCCGGTGCGCCGCTCCAGAACGACATCGCCTGGGCGCCCAGGTAGGCCGCGATGCGTACGGCGCGGCTGAGGTAGTCGATCCGCCGGTCGC
>WNGR01004371.1_pt1 | contig 15272 bp, 17 predicted proteins | sample 5407581 | NCBI WGS metagenome assembly WNGR01 (sample SAMN13153383, study PRJNA577476) | soil metagenome | isolation source: 80 cm soil or saprolite under Garry oak tree replicate 2 | place: USA:California | collected 2016-06-15
CGATCAGGTGATCGTCGGTATACAATTCGATGAGCTGGACGTCGGCCTCGTGGATTTCCGCCCATGCCGCCTCGATCATGCTGCCATTGAGCCATTGCCGTGGGCTGCTCAACCGGCTGCCGCACTTCTCGGCCTCTTTTGCATGTTCGGTCGCCGCGCGGTATACCACCGCCAGATGCCGCTGATCCTCGGTCATGTCCGGGCGGAGCTCGCCATTGTCGTCAAAGGCGAGACCCTGGTGTTCAGCGGCCAGCCGTGCCGCGAACCGGAGTCCGGACGCCCGCGTCCGCACCCTGGCCCGCCATGGTGTGGACAATGCTCTTCGCAACAAAGTGGCCATGCGCCACCCCTATTACCCCCCATCGCGCAGAATCTGTGGCGGCGCGTATATAGGCTAATCGGCCGGCACACACGGCGCGTTACTTTACGACGTAACCGCAGGACAAGTGCTAGTGTCCTGCGTCGTTAATTCGTCGTCAGTTGTAGTCTGATCGCATGCCAGAGGCTGTAGCGAGACGTCGGGGTCCGAAACTGGAGCCGGTGGTCCTCACTGATGTGGAGCGGTCCACGTTGGAGAGTTGGGTGCGGCGACGGAAATCGGCGCAGGCGCTGGCGCTGCGGTCGCGAATCGTGTTGGCGATCTGGTCAGCCACGGCTACATCGTGGTCGCGATCGACCACACGCACGACGCCAGCGAGGTCGCGTTCCCCGGCAGCCGTGTCGAGGTCAGCATGCTGCCGGCGATCACCACCCCCGAAGTCGCCCTTGAGGCCGAACAGGTCCGGGTGGCCGACACCCGGTTCGTGCTGGACGAGTTGGCCGTGCTCGACCACGGCGGCAACCCGGACGCCGAGCACCGGTCGTTGCCCAACGGCATCGCGGGCGCGCTGGACCTGTCGCACACCGGCATGTTCGGCTGGTCGATCGGCGGCGCGACCGCCGCGGGCGCGATGTTCGCCGACCGACGGATCGCCGCCGGCATCGACATGGACGGCACGCTGTACGGCCCGGTCGTGACCGGCGGACTGGACCGGCCGTTCGTCCTGATGAGCTCCCAGGACCACGGCCGCGACAACGATGCGTCCTGGGCCGGGTTCTGGGCCGCACAGCGCGGTTTCAAACTGGACCTGAAACTGACCAACAGCCAGCACATGTCCTACAGCGACGGCGAGGCGTTGTACCCGCAGGTGGCGCCATTGCTCGGACTGCCGGCCGACCAGCAGGCGCAAGTGATCGGCACGATCGACCCGGCGCGCGCGGTGGCCGCGGAACGCGCGTACATCGAGGCGTTCTTCGATCGCACGTTGCGCCACCGCGACGGCCACCTGCTGGCAGGCCCGTCACTGCGGTTCCCGGAAATTCAGTTCATCCCGTAATCAATCAGCGTCCGCCGCGCGCCACCTACTGTCGAAGGTGGCGCGCGGCGTCCCCGGCTTGCCGAGATTGATGCCATCCTGGCGACAGATATTGCCATTCGCCAATCATGATTGCTAGGCGACGGGTTGTCCCCCGACAAGACCACCGATTCAGTCTGGTCTTTCATTCGTCGGCGGTTCCGGCGACGAATGGTCCGCTCGGCAGATTCCCTGGACGTTGCACGCTGATAATCTGCCCGCAGCAACCACAATCCACCACGGAGGCAGCACCATGCGGAGATTGGCCGGTATTTTCGCGTTCGCAATCGCACTCACCGTCGCACCCGTCGCACTGGCATCGGCCGGTGTGACAACGCTCACCCCGTCCGCCGCCAGCCCGCAGACCCCGCAGTGGGTCTACATCTTCGACGTCCCCGAGCAATGGATCTGCGTGTACGAGGGAAACCAACTCGTCGAGAGCGGCAAATACCAGGCCGCCACCTGCCGCGCCGGCACGACCGGTATCGCCGTGTGGGCCCTGACGTACTAGCATACTTGTCCAGTGTGGACATCAGGTTTTGGATCTCGATCGCTTCGGGAACGCCGAGGGTGTGATAAAGGGAATGCGCTCGACGAAGCAGCGCGACGGCCTGGGTTGTGTCGGCGGCGACAGTTCAGGGCTCACGGACGTGGCCAGGACCGATGCGCCCGTCGACTAAGTTGATCGGGTGACTACCAACGCTCCCGTTGCCGGGCGGCATCCGGTGCTGCCCGACACGATGTTGCCCGGTCTGTTCCAGGCGGCGGATCGCGCGTCGCTCGATGGCCAACGGCGGTACGTGTGGCTGACCGGGTGGCGACTGGGCCTGGCGGCGGCGGCCGCGGTGACGGGTGCGTTCACCCTCACGTTCGGTCGTCACCTGGATTTCGCGGCGCTGGGCACCGTGCTGGCGTTCGGGTGTGCGGCCGTGTTGGAGCAGTTCTTCATCCGGGGCAAACCGGAGCAGGCGTGGTACGACGGGCGGGCGGTCGCCGAGTCCGCCAAGACACTGGCCTGGCGGTACGCCGTTGGCGCCGATCCGTTCCCCACGACCAACGACGACGCGACCGTCGACCGGCTGTTCAACGAGCAACTGCGGCTGTTGCTCAGCGACGCGCCGAACAAGAACCTGCGCCCGACCGAGGACCCGGCGATCAGCGCGGCCATGCGCACGCTGCGCGCCAGCGACCTGGACAACCGGAAACAGACCTACCTGACCGATCGGATCATCGACCAACAGCAGTGGTACACACGAAAAGCCGAGTACAACCGCGGTCGCGCACAACGGTGGCGATGGTCGCTGTTCCTGCTCGAAGTGCTCGGCGCGCTGGCAGCGGCGTTGCGGGCCGTCCAGATCGTGTCGTTCGATCTGACCGGCATCTTCGCGGCGATGGTGGCCGGCGGCGTGGCGTGGCTGGGCATGAAGCAGCACGACTCGCTCGCGCGGGCCTACACCTTCGCGTCACACGAGCTGAGCATGATCCGCAGCCGACTGGAAGGCCCGACCACCGAACAGCGATGGGCCGCCGAGGTGCGCGACGCGGAGGAAGCCATCAGCCGGGAACACACCATGTGGCGGGCTTCGCGCTCCGCCATGGTGATGTGACCGCCAACGGTCAGGAACAGCCGTTGCGGTAGGAAATCCCGGGCGCGTACTGGTTCCACTGTTCATGGGCGTCGCCTTCTCGCCGGTGGCCGACCTGCTCGGGCGTGGTCTCAGCCCACGCTCTGTCGGTCGGGCTCGATGAGCGCGACGACCCGCTGCTCGCTGCGCGTGTAAGGGCCGCCGATGTACTTCGTCGCGATCCGGTCGACGATCTGCCAGGCGGCGTCGCCCTCGATCCACTCGACGACCCTGCCGCGGATGATGACCGGCTGGAACGGGTTGTCGGCCGGTGTCAGGGAGAGCGCGACTCGCGGGTCGCGGCGCAGGTTGCGGGCCTTGCGGCTGTCCGGGCCGGTGAGGATCACGACGTGGTCGCCCTCCGTGCCGATCCAGACCGGAACGGAATGGGGAGCGCCGTCGGGGAGGACGGTGGCGAGGTGCGCGATCGAGGCGCCGTCGAGCACGCGGCGTACGTCGGGGTTGAGCATCGTGGTCATCTCCTGACTTGGGTTCTGGGTGACGAGGGTCATCGCTCGACCGAGTAGTGGAGGTGGGTGACGCCGGGCGCCTGGACGGCTTCGACCAGGCGAAGGCGCACGTGCCCGGGCAGCGACTGGAAGAAGGGCCGGCCGCCGCCCAGTAGGACCGGCACCTGGTGCAGGACCACCTCGTCGACGAGCCCCGCCTTGAGTGCCTCGGTCGCGACGCCGCCGCCCATGAGGCCGACGTCCTTGCCACCGGCGGCCTCGCGGGCCGCGGCGATCGCGTCCGCGATGCCGGTGGTGACGAGGGTCTGCCGCTCGGTCATCTCCGGTGCCGGCCGGTGGCTGAGGACGAACAGTCGGGCCGCCGGGTGGGGGCTGCCGCCGCCAAAATGGTCGGAGTCCTCATAGGTGTTGCGTCCCGCCACGACGGCGCCCACGCGTGCGGCGAGGGCGTCGAAGACCCGGGCGCTGGGCTCGCTCAGCTTGAACCCGTCGAACACCTGGCTGGGCGTGTCGGCGTCGAAGTACCAGTCGAAGAGCATCGTCCCGTCGCCGAGTCCGCGTCCGGCACCGGGATCGCGGCCGGTGATGTACCCGTCGACCGACACCGCGTGGGCGCTGAAGACCTTGCTCATCTCGGTGCTCCTTACCTGGGGTTCCTTCAAGAGACGCTGCGATCGTAGCATCCAAAGTTCCCTAAGGGAACCCCCACTTGCTAGACTGGCTCCATGCAGCGCACGAACTTCAGCGGGATGGCGTGCTCGATCGCACGCACGCTCGACGTCATCGGGGAGCCCTGGTCACCGCTGATCCTGCGGGACGTGTGGGCCGGATGCGCCAGGTTCGAGCAGATCCAGGCCGACCTCGGGATCTCGCGCAAGGTCCTGACCGAACGGCTGAACCACCTCGTCAACGAGGGCGTGCTCGAGCGCCACCCCTACGACCGGCGACCACGGCACGAGTACCGCCTGACGGAGAAGGGCGCCGAACTGGTCGACCTGCTCATGGTCATGACCGGCTGGGGAGACAAATGGCTCGCGGGCGCGGCCGGCCCGCCGGTGCTCTACCGCCACCACGCCTGCGGCGAGATCAGCGCTGCCGGCCTGCGCTGCACCCACTGCGGCGAGCCGATGCACGCACGCGACATCGACCTACTGCCAGGCCCCGGCGCGACCATGTGATCGACGCGGGCGGTGTCACAACAGGACCAACCGCGAAATCGAACATCACACTCAAAAAGCCACAACACCGGTGGGTCCCAGGTCACCAGCGGTAACCGGGTTTGAACCATGAGGTTCATGGTGCGCGGAGTACGCCGATGCGGACGAGGGTGCGGGCGGTGCGAGTGGACAGTTCGGCCGGTGCGTCGGCGAGCAGGGTTGCTGCGGTGCGGGTTCGGCCATCGGTCAGCGTGTCCAGGGCATGGACGACGCCGGTCGGCAGAGAGTAGACCCCGCCGTTGATACGTGCGCGGACCTTGTCCTTGCCGTGCTCGATGACCTCCACGGTGACCGAGTCGGTGCGGGTGAGCGGGTCGTCCGGTCCGATGGCGTCCACTGCGGCGGCGTCGCGCAGGTGGTGTGACACCGTGACGCCGTCGACGTCGGTGCCCCGGGCGGCCAGGCGTTGCAGGGTGGTCGCCGGGTCGGTCGCGCGCAGCCGTTCGCCCAGCAGGGCCAGCATCGTGGGCAGGTTGGTGGCGGTACTCGGGTCGCGCAGCCAGGGGTTGTCCCAGAACGCCGGATCCTGCGCGACCAGGTCGGCGACGATGTCCTGCAGCAGCGTGCCCCATCGGCGGGGCGCGACGGACACCGACAGGTGCAGGGACACCGTGTCACGGGCCTGGGCCACGTGGGCGCAGTTGTAGGGGATGTAGAGCACGTCGCCCGGTCGCAGGACAGTTTCGACGGCCGGGGTGCCCAGCGCGGTCTCGTCGAGGTTGCCGGCGTCGTCGCCACGGCGTGGGTGCGGTACCGGCCAGACCCGCCACAGCTTGGTGCCTTCCAGCTGCACGACGAACACGTCGACCGGGTCGTAATGCGGTGCCAGGCCACGCCGGCCGGCCGGGGTCAGGAACCCGATGACATCACATCGCGTGGCGAACAGGCTGCTCATCGTGCCGGCCAAAGCCCGCAGGTTGGGCCGGTAGTGGTTGAGCGAGTTCCAGGTCAGCGTCGCGCCCGCTCGGAACAGGGCCGCGACGCGGTCGGGTAGGACGCGGTCGGCGACGTATTCGCTCTGTACCACGACGGCATCGGTATAGGCGGAACGGGGCACCGCACGGCCGTCCTTGGCGATGTCCAGATAGGGCGGACGGATCGCTTCGGAGCTGAGTATCTCGTCCAGATCGGCAATGGACAGCAGGTCGCGTGGATCGTGGTCGAGTGCGTCGCGGCGTACCAGAGGCGCGGTGTTGAAGTGTCGCGCGAAGAAATCGTCCTGGTCGCCGATCAACTCATCTGCGGCTGGCACGTACATGCGGCTCCCTTCCTGGTGGCGGCCGCCGGCCGCCACCAGGAATTTCGTTGTCAGATAAGCCGGATGCGGACGAACACGAATTCGTCAGCCTCGCCTGACTCCTCGACCAACTCGATGCCGACGTCGTCGATCTGTTCCACAGGAGCGCTTTCCATACCGCCTCCGGACGGACTCATCGGTTGATGCGGTGCGGGTGATCGTCGCCGCGGCATCAGGGTTCCCCCGTCATGTCCCGATGTCAATGCTCGAACACGGACTCAGTCAACAGTAGGCGACCGGCCTGGCCGGTTCGTCGACGCGCCAACGACACAGGGACTCCGGTCGACCCATTGACCCCGGGCCGTCAGTTGCGGGCGCCGGTGGCCGGGGGCAGCGCGTTCAAGCGGTTGAGGACGGTCTCGGGCAGCGTCACAGCCGCTGCCTCGATGTTTTCGATGAGGTACCGGCGTGTCTTGGTGCCGGGGATGGGTACGACGGACGGGCCTTGGGCCGTTACCCAGGCGAGCGCCACCTGTGCCGGCGTATGGCCCAGTTCGGTCGCGGCCGCACGGATCACGTCGATGAGTGCCTGATTGGCTTCGATCGCCGCCGGCTGGAAGCGCGGGTTGCCGTGTCGCCAATCGCCGGCTGGCAGGTCGGCGGTACTAGCGATGGCGCCAGTCAGAAAACCTCGGCCCAACGGAGAGAACGCCAGGAACCCGATACCTTCGACAGCACAGTACGACACGACGTCGTCCAACGCATTCCGTGTCCACAGCGAAAGTTCGGACTGCACGGTGGCCACCGGATGAATAGCGTGTGCCGACTTGATCTCCGCCACGCCGACCTCGGACAACCCGATAGCCGCAGCTTTGCCCTGCACGACGAGTTCCGCCATCGCACCCCAACTGTCCTCCAGCGGGACCGCCGGATCGACCCGGTGCAACTGGTACAGGTCGACATGGTCCACACCCAGCCGCAGCAGGCTGGCGTCGCACGCCGCCATCAGGTGTTCCGGGCGACCGTTGCGGTACGTCTTGCGTGCGCCGTCCACGACGAGGCCGCCCTTGGTCGCCAACACAACCTGATCGCGACGACCGGCCAGGGCCTTGCCGACGAGGTACTCGTTGGTGAACGGGCCGTACTGGTCGGCAGTGTCCAAAAAGGTCATGCCACCGTCGATCGCCTCGTGGATCAACTTGATCGACTCGGTCTCGTTCCAGCGCTGTTCGCCGTAGGCCCATGACATGCCCATGCAGCCCAGCCCGATCCGGCCGATCCGTGGACCTGTCGCGCCCAGGGTCGTGGTTCGCATCAACTGTGCCTTTCCGTTCAGTGGGCTGGTTCCGAGGCCGGCGTGGGGGCGGGGAGGGCCGGATCCGCCATGTCCACGTCCGGGATGATGTCGGCGATGTGTCCGTCAGGTTGGATCAGGAACACGGCCGGTCCGGCGGGCAGGACGGCCGCCAACCGTTCGAACGCGGCCGGTGGCAGTTCGGCCAGGTCGACCACGTGCACCCCCGGGTCGGACGGCATACGTCGACGGTACACAGCGGGCCGCCGGCCGGGCCACCGGGCCAGGGTGTTGGTATCGCGGGCCAGACTGATCGCGTCCGCCGCAGTTTCCGACCATACCAACGGAAAGCGGTCGCCCGGTCGCAGGGCACGTCGCCACCGGAGATGCTGGCCCGGCGCGTAGCTGATGTCGGTCTGCGCCATCAATGGCGCGACGAATCGCTGTACCAGGCCGGCACTGTGGGCGGCCCGGAACGTGGCATCCCGAGCCGCGATGGCCAGCCGGTTCCCGTACAGGCCCCACTTGGTCTGCAACGCCGTGGTTTTTGCGACCCGCACGGCGGCCGCTCGGCGTTGTCGGGCGTAGTCGTCGAGGATCTCGATCGGCGCGTTGCCGTCGATCACCGACGCCAGCCGCCAACCGATGGCCACCGCGTCCTGGATACCGGTGTTCATGCCCTGCCCGCCTGCCGGGCTGATGATGTGGGCGGCGTCACCGGCGAGCAGGCAACGGCCCTGCCGGAACCGGGTGGCGATCCGGGTGCGCACCGCGAACGCGGCGGTCCACGCCGGCTCCCCCACCGTGCCGAGGCCGCCCGCCCTGGTGTCGATGGCCTGCTGGAAGACCTCGCGTTCGGGCAGCCACCCGTTCTCGTGCGGCGGCACACTGGTGGCGATCCGGAACAGGCCACCCGGCAACGGGATGACGCCGAGCGCGCCGTTGCGCGAGTACAGGTACTGCAGCAGGTCCCGGCGGACCGGGCCGTGGATCGGGGCGTCGGTGATGGCGAACGTGACGTCGACCGTACTGCCCTCGAACCCGATTCCCAGGCGACCGCGCACCGTGCTGTGCGCTCCGTCGGCGCCGACCAGCCAGTCGGTTTCGGCGAGTTCGTCGCGACCGTCGGGATGGCGCAGCAACACCGACATCCGTTGCCGCTCGTCGACGACATCGACCAGTTGGACCCCCCGCTCGACCTTGCCGCCCAGTTCTGTCAAGCGGTCACGCAGGATTCGCTCTGTGTCGTTCTGCGGCAGGGTCAGCCCGAACGGGTACGGGGTGTCGGTCAGCCGGTTCAGGGCGGCGGTGCCCAGCAGCCGGCCTTCCGAGTAATAGCCGACGCCGTCGAGCCGGTGGCCCGCATCGACCACCTGCTCGGCGACCCGGATCCGACGGAGCAGCTCGAGGATCCGGGGCCACACCAGCACCGCTCGGGACTGCGCGGAGAATCCGGTGGCCTGGTCGACCACGCGCACCGGCACGTCGCGTTGCAGCAGCTCGCACGCCAGTACCAGACCGACCGGACCGGCGCCGACGATCAGGACGGGACGGTCCGGCCGTCTGGACATGTTCATGCGAGGCACTCCAAACCGTTGCTAGCACAGACAAGAACGCGAGCGAAGCGAGTCCTCTACATGGCCAGCCGCCGCGGTGTCTTCTCCCCCCGGAGTGGAGCGCCAGCGGAGCGGAGGGGGGAGAAGACACCGCGTAAAGGCGGCTGGCCCGCGAGCGGAGCGAGCCAATGACACTGTCAGGACTCGGCGCCCACCGGGACCGACGCGTCCAGCGGTGCGACCTCGGTGGTCGTCGCCGTGGTCTTCCGGTCACGCAGTAGCCAGCCGATCAACGGCGCGCCGACCGCGCAGATCGCCACCAGGATCCACAGTGCGGTGTGCAGCGCGTCGGTGTAGGCGGACGCCGCGAAGTCGACGAACGCCTGACGGACGCCCGCCGGTACCGCGGCGCCTGCGGCGGACAGGTTGCCCGACGCGATCTGGTTGGCCACGGTGTGCGCGTCGGCGATCGCGCCCTTACCGGTGAAGGCGGCACCGGTGGCCAGGTGGGACTGGGTGAAACCGACCAGGAGCGAACCCATGCCGGCGATCGCCACCACTTCCCCGGCCAGCCGGGTGGTGTTGAACATCCCGGCGGCCATGCCGGCCCGTTCCGGCTCGACGCTGCTCACCGCGGTCGCGTCGAGTACGCCCAGCGAGATGCCGAAACCGATGCCGATCGTCAAGAACGGCCCGGCGAGCAGGGCCACCGAGGCACCGGGGTGGATCACGGTCAGCCACGCGGTACCGGCCGCCACCAACAGCAGCGTGATCACCAGCAGGCTACGTGCGGACAGCCACCGCAGGGCGATTCCGGTGCTCGCCGGCAGCACCAAGGTCGGCGCCGTCAGCAACATCAGGATGAGCCCGGCGCCCTGCGCCGAGTTGCCGTCGATCGACATGAAGTACGACGGCAGGTACACCAGCAGCGCGACGAACCCGAAGGCCAGCGCAACAGGAACCACGCACACCGCGACGTACTTGGGCTGGGAGAACAGCGACAGGTCGAACATCGGGTGCGCCTGGCGCCGTTCCACCATGACGAATCCGGTCATCAGCGCGACACAACCGATGTAGGCGGCGATGTTCAGCGGGTGCAGCCAGCCGATCTGCGGACCTTCCACCACCGCGAGCACGAACAGGAAGAGGCTGGACGTGAACGTCACCGTGCCCCACCAGTCCGGCTTGGCGCCCGACGCGGACCGCGACTCGGCGATCCACCGGGTGGCCACGACGACCAGGGCGGCCACGATGGCGTGCAGCAGGAAGACCCAGCGCCAGCCGCCGAGGCTGACCATCAGGCCGGCCAGGAACGGGCCGAACGCGAGGCCGATACCGAAGGACGTACCCAGGATCCCGAAGGCCCGCGCCAGCGCAGGCCCCTGGAAGGTCTGCGCCAGCATCGCGGCACCGCTGGTCATCACGGCGGCGGCGCCGAGTCCGGCCAGGGCACGGGCGGCGTCCACCGCGTAGATGTTGCTCAGCAGACCGCTTGCCAGCGAGGCCAAGCAGAACAGCACGACACCGGAGGTGAACACGCGGCGGCGGCCGATCCGGTCGGCCATCGAACCCGCGGCCAGCATGAAGCTGGCGAAGACCAGGTCGTAGCCGTTCACGATCCACTGCAGCGGCACCAGCCCGGCGTGCAGGTCGGTGCCGATCCCGGGCAGCGCGACGGACGCCCCGGTCAGCGAGATCGGCAGCAGCCCGCAGGCCACACACACCGCGATCAGGGTGAGTACCGGGCGGGTGCGGGTCGGACTCGCACCGGCGATGGTCGTTGACATGAGTGCTACTCCCCGAAGGTTCCTTAGAGTCTCTGACATCGAAGGACAGTCAGCGCCGAACAGTAGGGCTGGTCCAGACGTATCTCTGTGCTGATCTCTATCTGTACCCTGATACACATCCGAACTCTAAGGCCCTGCGGCTCGCTGGTCAACCTGCGAGTCAGCTATCAGATCTCTGATATCGAGAGGTACACTGTTGGTGGACGTCTTGGTTGACGACAAGGAGCCGGACGGTGGACAAGACCTTGGCCAGCATCTCGGAGCTGCCGCTGGAGTCGAGGCTGGGCCACGTGATCAAACGTGCCGAGCAGACCCTCATCAACGGCAAGAACCTGGTACTGCGCGAAGTGGACCTCACCGTGCCGCAGTACGCGGCGCTGCTGGCCCTCGCCGAAGGATCCGGTGCGTCCGGGGCGCAGTTGGCCCGCCGCTGCCTGGTGACCCCCCAGACCATGCACACCACCCTGGCCAACCTCGAGGCCAAGGAACTCATCGAGCGCGAGCGGTCGGAAGTGCACAGCCAGGTCCTCGTCGCGCGGCTGACCCGCAAGGGCAGGGCGGTGCTCAAGCGGGCCGACCAGAAGGCCGTGAGCCTCGAACAGCACGTCGCGGAGGCGTTCACGCCCGAGGAACGCCAACTGTTCCACGACCTGCTGGAACGGGCCATCAAGGCCATCAACGACTTTCACGAATGACGACATCGCTACGCGGGGAACAGGACCGGGACACGGTGTTCGGCGGCGGCGCCCGGCGCCCGGCCACGACCGCTGGGCAGGACCGGCCAACCGTGCCGGCTCGCGTGCGCGACCAGCACCGGATCGGCGCCGACCACCACCGGGTGCCCGACGGCGAGCAGCATGTCCAGGTCGGTGGCGTGATCACCGTAGGCATAGCAGTCCTCGGGCGCGAACCCGAGTGACCTGGTGGTCGTCGCGACGGCGTCCGCCTTGGCGATACCGATCATCGGCCGCAGCACGTCACCGGTGAGCAGCCCGTCCGCGTCGACCACCGGCGAACTGCACAGCACGATGTCCGCGCCGATCGCCTCGGCCACCGGTTCCAGGCACGGGCGAAACGACCCGGAGACCAGCACGATCGTGTCCCCGGCGGACCGGTGGGCCGCCACGGCGTCCAGCGCGGCCAGGTGGAACGGTTCCGGCTGGCCGGCGAATTCGGCGAACCAGTCCCGTCCCGCGTCGAGCAGATCCCGCTGGCGAGCACCGGCATAACGCCGGTAGTACGCGCGGTTGATGTCCGCGCGGTCCACGCCACGGTCGGCCATCTCGCGGAGCTCGACGACGGCCGCCTCGTATTCCGGGCCGTTGTCGCCGCCGCGTGCCAGCCAGAAGCGGAGAAACTCGAACATGCTCTTCACGGTGATCAACGTCTCGTCGACGTCGAAGAACGCGGCCGTCATCGCGCCGCCACCGCCGCCAATTCGTGGCGGACGGCCTTGACCGCCTGCCGATGCTCCACCGACGAGATCAGCCCGGTATCGAAACCGGTGAACCCGATCTCGCCGGACGCGACCACTTTCCCGCTTTGGCGCAGTTCCACGGCGACCTCGAAGACCAGCCGTTGCGGATCGTCCAGCGACAGCTCGTGCACCACGCACGACAACTGGGCAGGGAGTGGGAACAGGAAGCCGTCGAAGGACAGCCGCACCGAATTCCACACGACGTAGTAACCGCGCAGCGGCCACCGATGCCGGTATCCGGTCTCGAAAACCCCGAGGAACATCTGGCGGGCCGCCTCGACGATCACCATGCCCTGCACGTGCTCGCCGGTCTGGTGGTCGAGCAGCAGTTCGTTGTCCCCGTGCACCCGCAGGTCCGCCGCGAAGCTCTGCGTGCCGGTCCGTCGTAGGCCGGCGAGCAGCACGTTTTCCGCGCGGTGCTTGTGCACCTGGTCGCGGCCGGCCGGCTCGGCGTCGTCGGCCACCAACCGGACCCGGTCCGACACGCCGCGCCGGTCCAGCGCGGCCTGTACGTGCTCGTGCTCGAACGGCCCGATTCCCTGCCCGGCATGTAGCCGCACCGCGCCGGTGATGTCGTCGAACGCGCCGGACTCGATCCGACCGAGCAACCCCGACACCGTCCACACGCGACCATCGTCGACAAAGCCGCGGAAACGATCGGCGACCACTATGACGTGTGTCTCGTCGACATCAACCGCGGATTCCGCCGCGGTAACGGCCCCGACATCTTGTGTTTCCATGGTTGTCATCGTGATTGTCCCCAAGTCCTCTCCTCGTGTACCGCCAGTCTTATCGGTGGCCCGTGGCCGCACAATGCCGGAACGGTTGCTCAACCGGCGACCGGCGACCGCTCCGGGCGGGGTAGCCGCCTGGCTACCGTTGCCGGTGTGGCCGGCGGGAGTCCCCGAACTGAGCGTTGACGTCGAATCGCGGGCCGGCCTACATTTCTGGCAGAGTAATTTCAGGAAGGCAGCAATTCCGAGAAGGGAATTCCAGATGCGGGTCGACATGCCCGGAAACAACGGCCGGGCGGCCGTTGTCGCGGGACTCGGCGCGGCACTGCCGTCCCGTGTGGTGAGCAACGAGGAACTGAGCCGTCGGCTGAACACCAGCGACGAGTGGATTCGTAGCCGGACGGGCATCGGTCAACGGCACGTCATCGACGCCGGGATGGCCACCTCGGATCTGGCCGTCACCGCCGGCTCGCGAGCGCTGAAGTCGGCCGGTACCACCGAGGTCGACGCCGTGGTGCTGGCGACGACGACGCCGGACCGGCCGTGCCCGGCCACCGCGCCGGACGTCGCCGACCGGCTCGGCATCGCCGCGGTCCCCGCGTTCGACATCGCCGCCGTCTGCAGTGGTTTCATCTACGGCCTCGCCGTCGGCGCCGGCCTGATCGCGACCGGAGTCGCGGACAGCGTCCTGGTCATCGGGGCGGACACCTACTCGACCATCATCGACCCGGACGACCGGACCACGGCCGCCATCTTCGGTGACGGCGCCGGTGCCGTTGTCCTGCGCGCCGGGGCACCGGACGAGGCGGGCGCACTCGGCCCGTTCGATCTGGGCAGTGATGGCGCGCAGGCCGACCTGATCACCATTCCGGCCGGCGGTTCACGGCAGCGCTCCACCGGCGAGCCGGCCGGGCCTGGCGACCAGTATTTCCGGATGCAGGGCAAGCGGGTGTTCAAGAACGCCGTGCTCCGGATGGTGGGCTCGACGCGCACCGTGCTGGACCGGGCCGGCTGGCTGGTCGACGACGTGGATCACCTCGTCGCACACCAGGCCAACTACCGGATTCTCACCGAGGTCGCCGCGGAACTGGCCATCCCGGAGGAACGGGTGGTGTCGAACATCGCGCGAGTGGGCAACACGTCCGCCGCCTCGATCCCACTGGCACTGGCCGATGCCGCACTGGCGGATGCGCTGCGCCCCGGCCAACGGGTGCTGCTCACCGCGTTCGGCGGCGGACTCACCTGGGGTTCGACCGTGCTGCGGTGGCCGGACATCACCGCAGTGGCCTGACCCGACACCGTCTCACCACAAGGAGTCTCCCATGACCGACCTGCGCGACCGGCTGACCACGCTGCTCGTCACCAAGTTCGACCTGGCACAGGACGACCTGTCGTCGAACCCGACGCTGGAGGATCTCGAGTTCGACTCGCTGTCCTTGGTACGGTTCGAAACCGCGATGGAGAACGAGTTCGGCATCCCGTTCGCGGACGAGGAACTGACGCTCGATCTCACCGTCGACGCGGTGCTGCGACTACTGGACCAACGAAGCGCGTGAGAAGGTCGTGGTACCCCGGTCACTGGAAGGTGGCGTGCTCCGGGCGTACCACGATCGCCACGCGGTACTGGCGGTCACCCACCGGGCCGTCCATCTCCATGCCGTACCGCTCGGCCAACACGGCGAAGAACTTGCCGTCCGGGTCCGGGTCGATCCGCTCGACGACACCGCGTACCTCGAGATACCGGTAGGGCTGCTCGGGGTCGTTGATCGACATCGAGATCCGGGGTTCCTTGGTCACGTTGTGGTACTTGCGGCGCGTCGTGGTGTTGGTGAACCAGAGCAGTTCGCCGTCCCACAGGTACCACATCGGGTTCACCTGGGGCGCGCCGTCCTGGCGGATCGTGCCCAGGTGGCCGTACAACGGGCGCTCGAGCAGGTCTTCGTGGCTGGCCGGGATCACTGGCACTGTTCTGGCTCCCCATCTGTCGGCATCCATGATCGGATGCCGGGATACTATCAGAGGTCTGTTACTTGATCGAACACGAGTAGTGTGACTACGTGACAGCGGCGTCCGCGTATTCTTCGTAGAATCCCTCGCGCAGCGCCTTGGCCACCGCCAGTGTGCGATTCGCGCAGTCCATCTTGGCAAGGATGTTGGCAACGAGGCGTTTCGCGCCGTGCTCGGAAACCTTCAACCTGCGGGCGATCTGCTTGTTACTCAAGCCTTCGACGAGCAACACGATCACCTCCTGCTCGCGCGGCGTCATCCTCGGTCTGGCCGCGGTCACCCTGGGGGCGCTGTCGTGCACCATGGCCATCAGGTTTCTGGTCAGCCGTGGCGAGATCGGCATCTCCCCGCTGTGCATGCGGACCAGCGCGTCATGAAGGGTGCTCGCGTTCAGCTCGTTGACCGTCATGAATCCCGCCACCAGGATGGATGACAGGTGGGTCAGCTCGACGAATTCGCTCTCGTCCAGCAGCA
>WNGR01004372.1_pt1 | contig 15270 bp, 15 predicted proteins | sample 5407581 | NCBI WGS metagenome assembly WNGR01 (sample SAMN13153383, study PRJNA577476) | soil metagenome | isolation source: 80 cm soil or saprolite under Garry oak tree replicate 2 | place: USA:California | collected 2016-06-15
GCAGTCCGAGCACGCGCGTCATCATCACGAACAGTTCCGGCTCGACGGGCACGCCGCCACGGTTGAGTTGCGTCGTGACGCTGCGCAGGCTGCTGTGCGGCTTGATCGTGACATCGAGTTGCGGGGTGGCGAGCGGGACGGGGGTGGTGGCCCAGTGGTACGCGCCGTACGTCGCGGCGGCGAGCAGCATCGCGAGCACGACGCAGGCGATGAGGCATTTCTTCAGGAGGGACATGGAAACGTGGTTCGGGTGAAGCCAATATAATACTTGCTTGCCTCCGCCAAAGTCAGAATTGACTGTTCCCCGAATCCATGAACGCACCGCTTGCTTCTGCTCCTGGCACTGCTGTCCCCGCTTCTGCTACTGTTTCCGTCGCGCTTCCCGTGTTGCCGCGCCCCGCGCGCGAGGAGTTCGACGCCGTCCTCTCGCGCGGCGCGTTCATGCCGCTGTCGCAGTTCGGCGTGATCGACGCGAAGGGCGACGACGCCGCTGCCTTCCTGCACTCGCAACTCACCAGCGACACGCAGCACCTCGACGCCGCGACGGCACGCCTTGCCGGCTACTGCTCGCCGAAAGGCCGGCTGCTCGCGTCGTTCCTCATATGGTGCGGCGGCGAGTCGATCCGGATGCTGGTGTCGAAGGACGTGCAGCCCGCCGTGCAAAAACGTCTGTCGATGTTCGTGCTGCGCGCGAAAGCGAAGCTCAGCGACGCGTCGGGCGATACGCTTGCCATCGGTCTTGCCGGTGACGTGCGAGGCGCGCTGTCGGGCGTGTTCGACGCGATTCCCGACGGCGTGCACGTGAAGGTCGACGGACCGGCGGGGTCGCTAGTGCGCGTGCCCGATGCGGCAGGCCGCCTGCGCTACGTGTGGGTCGGGCCGAAAGCGGAAGTCGAAGCGCGCCTGCCCGTGCTCGAGGCCAAACTGCGGCGCGTGTCGCCGGCCGTGTGGGACTGGCTCGACATCCGCGCTGGTGAGCCGCGCATCACGCAGCGTGTGGTCGAGCAGTTCGTGCCGCAGATGATCAACTTCGACGTGCTCGGCGGCGTCAATTTCCGCAAAGGCTGCTATCCGGGCCAGGAAGTGGTCGCGCGCAGCCAGTATCGCGGCACGATCAAGCGGCGCATGTCGCTCGCGAACGTCGTGGGCGAAACGGAGAGCGTCGTGCCGGGCGCCGAGCTGTTTCATTCGGACGATCCGGGCCAGCCGTGCGGGATGCTCGTCAACACGGCGGCCGCGCCTGACGGCGGTGTCGATGCCCTCGTCGAGATCAAGCTGGCCGCGCTCGAAAACGGCAGCGTGCATCTGGGCGCCGCCGACGGCCCCGCGCTGACCTTCCTGCCGCTGCCGTACGCGCTGCCGACGGAAGTCTGACGCGCCAGTCAAATCCGCACGACGCCGCGCCTTCCTTTCTGGATTTCTGGCGCGGCGTGTTCCTGCCTTATTCACGCGTTCTCTTTACCAAGACTTCTGCCGATGTGTCTGATCGTGTTCGACTGGCGCCCTGAAGCGTCTGACGGTCCGCTGTTCACGCTCGCGGCGAATCGCGACGAATTCCTCAAGCGCACGGCCGAACCGATGCATTGGTGGGACGATGCGCCCGGTTTGCTCGCGGGCCGCGATCTGGTTGGTGGCGGCACGTGGCTCGGCATGACGCGAGACGGGCGCTTTGCCGCGCTCACCAACTATCGCGCGCCACGCGAAATGCGCGCCGATGCGCCGACGCGTGGCACGCTGGTCAGCAACTGGCTGTCGGGCGATCACGGTATCGAAAGCGGCGCGCCGCTCGACTATCTGTTGCGCGTCGCGCAGGACGGCGACATGTACAACGGCTTCAATCTGCTCGTCGGCGACTGGACGCGGCGCGAACTCGCGTGGTACTGCAACCGCTCGCCGTCCGCGCCAACGCTGCTCGCGCCGGGCACGCACGGCATCTCGAACGCGGTGCTCGATACGCCCTGGCCGAAGCTCGTGCGCAAGCGCGCCGAGCTTGCCCAGGCGATCACCGACGAAGCCCGTCCGCCACTCGCGACGCTGATTGGCCTGATGCGCGACCCGCACGTCGCCCGCGACGACGAACTGCCGGCGACCGGCATTTCGCTCGAACGCGAACGCGCGCTGTCGGCGGCCTTTATCGATACGCCCGATTACGGCACGCGCGGCACGACGGCCGTGCAGGTGTTTGCGCAGAACGGACGCCTGAGTGTCGCGGCGCTAGAACGCAGCGACGACAACGGCTCGCATCGTGTCGTGCGTCCCGGGCATTACGAGCGCAGTTTTACGTTCGATATCGCCTGAAGGCGAAACGGCCGCTCATCTTCATTCGAATCCGAACGCGGCGCGCAATGCCGCCGCCGCGTCCGCATGCGCGATGGCCACGTCGGGCACGTAGCCACCCATCTTGAAGAATTCGTGGATCATGCCCGCGTAGCATTTGAACGCAACGGTATTGCCCGCCTCGCGCAGCTTGTGCGCGTAGGCCTCGCCTTCATCGCTCAACGGGTCGTATTCGGCCGTCGCGATCCATGCGGGCGCCACGCCGTGAAACTCCGGCGCGTCGCGCGTGCCGTCGAGCGGCGCGAAACGCCACTCGTGACGGTCGTCGGCATCACGCACGTATTGCTCGAAGAACCATTGAATCGTGTCGCCGGACAGCAGATAGCCATCCGCCAGGCGTTCGTGCGAGTCGGTCTGTTGATGGCCTGTGGTGCCCGGATAGATCAGCAGTTGCAGCACGAGCGGAATGCCTGCGTCGCGCGCGAGCACGGCGCATACCGTGGCGAGCGTGCCGCCCGCGCTGTCGCCGCCGACGGCGATCCGGCTCGCGTCGATGCCGTAAAGCGGAGCGTTCTCGTGCAGCCACTTGAGCGCGTCGAACGCATCGTCGACGGCGGTGGGAAATTTGTACTCCGGCGCGAGCCGGTAATCGACCGACATCACCACGCATTGCGCGTCGCGCGCGAACATCCGGCAGAGCGCGTCGTGCGTGTTCACGCTGCCGACCGTGAAACCGCCGCCGTGATAGTAGACGAGCGCGGGCGCGGGATTCGCCCATTGCGGCTCGGCGGGATGATAGAGACGCACGCGAATGGACTCGCCGTCGCGCACCGGCACGTCGATGTCCTCGACGGAAAACATCGGCGCAGTGGGCACTTCGAGTATCGGCGCGCTTTTCTCGTACGATGCCCGCGCCGCTTGCGGCGTCAGATCGTGATACGCGGGGCGCTTTGCGCGCGTGATCATGTCGAGCACCTGCTCGATCTTCGGATTCAGCGGCATGATCGGACGACGGCGCCCACGCGCCGGACGGTTAAATGAGCGCGCCATGATGCCACGAACGCGCGTTGAAGCGCTCGCATCGGCGCGCTAGCGTGCTTCCTTGACCTCGGGTTTGAGCGACAGCGGATCGGTCGGATTGCGCTGCTGCTCGATGTCCTCGTGCCGCAGCCGCACCGTCTCGAGAATGGCGGGATGCGTGAGGATATAGAAACGCCGCGCGGCGATCGCGTCGAACGTCAACGCCGCGACATCTGCCGCGCCCAGCTTGCCGGATCGCACCGCGCGTTGCAGTTGCTTGTCGGCGGCGAGCTGCGAGCGCGTGGGTTCGGCGCTATTGCGAAGCGACTCGGGACGCGCGCGCTCGGCACCGGCGATGCCCGTTGGCACGAACGCGGGACACAGCAGCGAGCACCCGACCTCGCCGCCCGCATTCTGCAGATCGTGATACAGCGTCTCCGTCAGCGAGACGACCGCGTGCTTCGACGCGTTGTAGATGCCCATCGACGGCGGCGACAGGAGCCCCGCCACCGACGCCGTATTGACGATATGCGCCGGCTCGTTCTGCTTCAGCATGATCGGCGTGAAGATACGCACGCCGTGGGCTACGCCCATCACGTTGACGCCGAACACCCACGCCCAGTCGTTCGCCGAGCTTTCCCACAGAAAGCCGCCAGAGCCGACTCCGGCATTGTTGAAAAGCAGATGAACCTTGCCGAAGGCGGCGAGCGCGGCATCCGCGAGCGCCTGAACCTGTGCGCCATCGGACACGTCCGTTGGCACGCCAATAACGTCGGCCCCCGATGCGCGCAGTCCATCGACGGCTTGCGCGAGCGCGTTCGCGTCGACATCGGCCAGCACGAGCTTCATGCCAAGCGACGCGCCCTTTTCCGCGAACGCGCGGCCGAAGCCGCTCGCCGCGCCTGTAATCACGGCGACTTTGCCGTCGAACTCGAACATGCCGTTTCCCTCGTTCAGCGATTGCGCGTGGCGCGTTCCGATATGCGCCAACTCAGATCAGCTTGACGAGCTGCTTGCCGAAGTTGTGCCCCTTGAGCATGCCGAGAAACGCTTCGGGTGCGTTTTCCAGACCTTGCGCGATGGTCTCGCGATACTGCAGCTTCTTCTGCGCGACGAGCGTGCCGAGTTCTTTCAGCGCATCCGGCCACACATCCAGATGCTCGCTGACGATGAAGCCCTGAACCAGAAGTCGCTGCGTGAGCAGCAACGCCGGATGTTTGAGCGGCATAGGCGCGCCGTCATAACCCGCAATGAAGCCGCACAACGCAATGCGGCCATGCGCGTTCATCCGCGCGAGCGTCGCGTCGAGCCCTTCGCCGCCGACGTTCTCGAAACAGCCGTCCACGCCGTCCGGCGTCGCCGCCTTGAGTTCCTGGTAAAGATTGCCAGCCTTGTAGTCGACGCATGCGTCAAAGCCAAGCGTCTCGACCACATAGTGGCACTTGTCCGGGCCGCCCGCGATGCCGACGGCGCGCGCGCCCGCCTGCTTCGCAAGTTGGCCGACGACGCTGCCGACCGCTCCGCTCGCCGCGCTGACAACGACCGTCTCGCCCGCCTTCGGCGCGATGATCCGGTTCAGGCCGTACCACGCCGTCACGCCGGGCATGCCGACGGGGCCGAGATACGCGGAGAGCGGCACATGCGTGTCGTCGATCTTGCGCAGGGCCTGGCCGTCCGACGTGCCGAATTCCTGCCAGCCGAACATGCCGACCACCTTGTCGCCGGGCTTGAATGCCGCGTTCTTCGACTCGATCACTTCGCCCGTCGTGCCGCCGATCATCACTTCGTTCAGCGGCTGCGGCGTCGCGTACGACTTCGCGTCGCTCATGCGGCCGCGCATGTACGGATCGAGCGACAGATAGTGATTGCGCACGCGCACCTCACCCTCGGCGAGCGGCGCGAGCGGCGTTTCGACGAGCTTGAAGTTGTCGGCGGATGCCGCGCCCTGCGGACGCGACACGAGCAGAATCTGGCGATTGATCTGGCTCATGGCGGGTTTGTCTCCGGAAATATGGGGTGAAATAGGGAACGGGGGCACCACGCGGCGTTCAGCCGTCGCTCGGCCCCGGCTTCGCCGACGGATCGCTGCGCAGTCGCTGCTGCCGCACTTCGCGGCCAACGGCGAGACGCCGCATGTACTTGAACGTGCCGAGCGCCTTCGCGACGAAATGGCCTTCGCTGTCGCGGATCTCGCCTTCGCAATAGGCCATCGTGGTCGAGCGGTGCAGCACGCGGCCCGTCGCACGTAACTCGCCGCTGCCGGGCTGCATGAAGTTCACCTTCATCTCGACCGTGACGACGCCGACGCCATCGGCAGCGAGGCTGCGCGCGGCCATCGCTAGCGCGACGTCGGCGAGCGTCATCGTGATGCCGCCGTGCGACACGGCCCACGTGTTCAGATGCTCGGGACGCAGCGCCAGCAGGACCTCGCTGGCGCCGTCCCCCGCCGAAATGAGTTGCACGCCGAGGTGATCGATGAACGGGCTTTCAATCACCAGCTGGTTGGTGGAAGAGTCAGTCATATGCATTCAGAGTTCGTAGTCGACGGCCTGACGCGCCTCGCGGATCGGCGCGAGAAACGCCTTTACGTCCTGATGCGCGGGATGGACCTGATACGCGTCCAGCGCTGCCTTGTCGGTGAAATCGGATACGAGCACGACGTCATAAGTCGAGTCGAGGCCTGGCGTCGCGATACCGACTTCGAGATGCACGATGCCCGGCACGGCATCGCGGCAGGCCTCCAGTTTTTGCTTCAGCACAGACGCATTCTGCTCCCGCGTCCGGCCTTCTCCCTCGTTCAACTTCCACATCACGATATGACGAATCAAGACGTTCACCTTTGCTGTTGACCTTGCGTCGCGGTCCGCACGGAGCGCATGCAGGACACACATGAAACACGCTTCGTCAGATGATACCTGCACTGCGCGTGACGATGAATCGAGCTGCACGGCATAGGACAAACGCACAGGTCGCCCGTGCATTCGTCCCCTTCACACCAGGTAGCGTCGCCTATACTTTTCAGGCAATCAGCCCGGCCGTGCGTGCAAGCAGCCGTCACGCGCAACGCGAAACCGGGCGCCACCAACCTGCGGCCACTCCTCCTCCCGCGCGAGCTCGCCGCGCCCCGGCCGCCTTGTCTTCCTTCCTCTTTGCCGCTTTATGCACGCATGGAAAACGGCCCGCGCCGTGGATGCGTTCGCCTCTTCTACCGAGAGCCGACGCTACGCGCGGATCATCTGCATTCACTTCACGAGGACAACATGGCCACTTACCTCATGCTGGTCAACTGGACCGATCAGGGTGTGCGCACCGCGAAAGACACTGTCAACCGGGCGCGCGCGTTTCGCGAAGCCAGCAAGGCGATGGGCGTGACGATCGGCACGGTGAACTGGACGCTCGGCGCGTACGACCTCGTGATCTCGTTCGACTCGCCTGACGACGAAACCACGACCCGTCTCGGTCTCGCGCTCGCCGCGCAAGGCAACGTGCGCACGGCGACGATGCGCGCGTTCAGCGAAGCGGAGATGGAAAAGATCGTCGGCGGTTTGAAGTAGCCGGGCGCCCCCGGCACGGGTTGCTCGCAGCGTGTGCTCGCGCGCCGCAGTCAGAGCTGCGCGCGCGGCAGATGCCATCCATACGTCGCGGCAGCCACGCGCAATACGAAGCACGCGACGCCGCCCGCCACGCCCGCCATCGCCGGCGACAGTCCGAAGCGCCGCGCGATCAGCACCACGGCTGCGCCGAAAAATGCTGCCGTCGCGTAGATATCGGTGACGAGCACGGACGGAATGCGCGCGAGCAGCACGTCCTTGATAACGCCACCGCCGACACCCGTCACCGTGCCCATCAGCGCCGCGACGAACGGGCGGATCCGGTACAGCATCGCCTTTTCGACGCCCGCGACGGCGAACAGCGACAGGCCCGCCGCGTCGAGCACCATCAGCCAGAACTCGGGAAAGCCTTGCGCGGTGGTATGGAAGAGGAACGTGAGCAGGCCCGCGGCGAACGTCAACGCGGGATAGCGCCAGTCGCGGATCGCGTTGGGCGGCGTCGCGCCGATCAGCAAGTCGCGCGTCACACCGCCGCCGAGCGCCGCGACGAACGCGATCACCATCACGCCGAGCAGGTCGAGGCCGCTGTGCATCGCGGCCACCGCGCCCTCGATCGCGAAGATGAACGTGCCCGCGAGATCGGCGCTAAGAACGATAGTTTCGATTTTCGGTTTCATGCGGATAGTCGTGCGCTTGTCTTGCCCCCGGGACGAGCCGAACGGTACAACGAAACGGCGCGCGCTGGCATGCGTCCGGACCGTCCTGTTTCGGCGCAAGCCAGCCGCACGCCGAGGGCGCCGCGATTGTCTCATCGCCGTGGCGACGGGCAAAGCGTGCCCGGCTTAGCCCACGATCGCGCCCGCTTCAGCGCCCTGCGCCGCTATAGTGCATACGACGCGCGCCCATTCACGCGTCCCCTTCGAGAGGACCAAGACCATGACCGCCGACCGCGCCGCGCGCTTCGCCCGTTTGCTGCTCTTCTTCGTCGCGCTGCTGTCGCTTGGCGGCTGCGCGGGTATGTTCGGCGGCGATCCGCTGCGCGTGACCGTCGCCGGGATCGAGCAGCTCGCGGGCCAGGGAATGGAGATGCGCTTCACTCTGAAACTGCGCGTGCAGAACCCGAACGAAACGCCCATCGACTACAACGGCGTTTCCGTCGAACTCGACCTGAACGGCAAGCCGTTCGCGAGCGGCGTCAGCGATCAGAGCGGCACCGTGCCGCGCTTCGGCGAAACCGTGATCGGCGTGCCGTTGACGGTGCCCGCCTTCACCGTCGTCCGCCAGGCATTCGCATTCGCCGACAGCGCGCAGTCGGGCCAACTTCCTTATATGTTGCGCGGCCGGCTTGCTGGCGGCATTACGGGCGGCACGCGCTTCACCGACCAGGGCGCGCTATCGCTGCCGATGGGCAGCCTGAGCGGTCTGTAGTGCATCAAAAGGCTGCACACCGCCTCGCAATCAGTGATTCGTGCCTTCGTTGCCTTGTCCTGAAGGCGCTGGCGGCCGGGCGTTGCCACCGCCGCCCGGAGGCCCGGACGGATGTCCGCCGCCCTGGCCGGACGGCGGTCCCGAAGGACGCGCAACGGGCGCCGCGGCGGGGGGCCCGGCGGGACGGCCACCACCTTGTGCGGGTGGCGGTCCGGGTGGGCGTCCTCCATCGTGCGCAGGCGGCGGCCCAGGAGGATTGCCGCCCTGACCCGGCGGACGCCCGCCTTGCTGCGGGGGCGGCGCTTGGGGTGGACGACTGCCTTGCTGTGGCGGCGCTTGTGGCGGGCGATCGCCTTGTCGCGGCGGCCCAGGCCGATGTCCATGCCCAGCGCCGGGTGGCCCAGGCGGAGGTGGCGACGTGGGCGACGCGGACGGCGGCCGGTTCCCACCGGGTGGCGGACGGTTACCGCCAGGCGGCGGTGGCGGACGGTGCGGCGGCGGCGGATGATTCGCCCAGCGGCCACGGTCGCCGTACCACGGGCGTCCGCGATAGTAATGGTCCCAGTAGGAGCCAATCGAAAACGTAATGAGCGGCAGGCCGATCGCCGTCCCGTAAGTCATGATGGGCACATTGCTGCCCTGATACGGATAGGTCAGATAGCCGCCATAGACCCATCCACGCGCCTGCGCGATCGCCACGTCACACCATGTGTAGCCGCTCACGCAGCCGTAGACGGCCACCGGTTGTCCAGCAGGCAATTGCGCGACGACCGGGTAATCCTGCGCCGGTCCTGCGTACAGGTAGACGGGCTGATTCGTGTAGGCCTGCGATTGCGCCGACGCCGCACCCGATGCGATCGACAGCGCCACTGTCCCCATGACGGCAACGCAAGCAACGCGCGTTCGCATGATTGTTCTCCTTATCGTCTGGCGGATATGTCTGTGGACGGAACAGCGAATTGTGTGCCTGACAGGCATTTGTCACCCACGTGCTGTCACAGGAATGAGGCGGAAACGGGAACAACGGATGCAGCATCCGCCTGCATTCAATCTGTCGGGAGCACCACATGAAACATGATCTGAAACCGGGCGATCGCGTCAACTGGAACACGCCGCAGGGCATGACAACGGGCAAGATCGTCCGCGCGATCACCACGCACACGGAAATGGACGGCCATACGGTGGCCGCGTCGAAGAACGACGTGCATTACGAAGTCGAAAGCGAGAAAAGCGGCAAACGTGCTGTCCATCGCACGGAAGCTTTGCACAAAATGCCGAAGCACTGAAGCATGGCAAAGCCCGCGTAAGGTAAAGTCGACGCAAAAAAGCCCGCGCGCTTTCGCACGCGGGCTGTTATATCCGCAGATATTCGCTACGCGCAAGCGCGCTCAGACGACCTCGAACAAGCCCGCCGCGCCCTGCCCGCCGCCGATGCACATCGTCACCACGACGAACTTCGCGCCGCGCCGCTTGCCTTCGATCAGTGCATGGCCCGTCAGACGCGCGCCCGACACGCCATACGGATGACCAACGGCAATCGCCCCGCCGTTGACGTTCAGGCGTTCGTTCGGAATCCCGAGCTTGTCGCGGCAATACAGCACCTGCACGGCGAACGCTTCGTTCAGTTCCCACAGACCGATGTCGTCGACCTTGAGACCTGCCTGTTTCAACAGCTTCGGCACGGCGAACACGGGGCCGATGCCCATTTCGTCCGGCTCGCAGCCCGCCACCGCGAAGCCGCGGAAAATACCGAGCGGCTGCAGGCCTTCGCGCTCCGCGACCTTCGCGTTCATCACGACGCACGCCGACGCGCCATCCGAAAACTGGCTCGCGTTGCCCGCCGTGACCACGCCGCCCGGCAGCGCCGTGCGGATCTTCGATACGCCCTCGAGCGTCGTGTCGGCGCGGATACCTTCGTCGGCGGCGATCGTCACTTCCTTCGTGAAGAGGCGGCCGCTTGCCTTGTCGGCGATGCCGGCGAGCACCGTCATCGGCACGATCTCGTCGTTGAAGCGCCCCGCTTCCTGAGCGGCCGCCGCGCGCTGTTGCGACTGCACGCCGTATTCGTCCTGGCGTTCCTTCGAAATCGAATAGCGTTTCGCGACAGTCTCGGCCGTTTGCAGCATCGGCCAGTAGATTTCCGGCTTGTGCTCCATCAGCCAGCCTTCGCGCAGCATGTGCATGTTCATCTCATTCTGCACACACGAGATCGACTCGACGCCGCCCGCGACGAACACATCGCCCTCACCGACCATCACGCGTTGCGCGGCAAGTGCAATAGTCTGCAGGCCCGACGAGCAGAAGCGGTTCACCGTCATGCCCGGCACGGTCACGGGCAGCCCACCACGCAGGGCGATCTGCCGCGCGATATTCGAGCCCGTCGCGCCTTCGGGGTTCGCGCAGCCCATGATTACGTCCTCGACGCGCGCCGGGTCGATCTTCGCGCGTTCGACGGCGGCCTGCGTCACGTGGCCGCCGAGCGTCGCGCCGTGCGTCATGTTGAACGCGCCGCGCCACGATTTGGCGAGACCCGTGCGGGCAGTCGATACGATTACGGCGTCAGTCATGCATGTCTCCTGCTAATTTCAAAGAGTGTGTGTGGTTCGCGTTGCGTGGCTCAGACAAGCAAGTCCGCCGATTGCACGCGTTCGACGCCCGCAGCGCGCATCTCGCGCCATGCGTTGTCGAGCGAACCGTTCAGGTCGATTGCGCGGGTCGCGTCTTCGATGACGACGACCTCGAAGCCAGCCGCGCGCGCGTCGAGCGCGGACCACGCGACGCAATAGTCGGTCGCCAGCCCGCAGAACCACACGCGCGTCACGCCCGTGTCGCGCAGATAGCCGGCCAGTCCCGTCGGCGTCGTGCGATCGGCTTCGAGAAACGCCGAATAGCTGTCGACGCCCGCGTGATGCCCCTTGCGAATCACAGCGCGTGCATGCGGAATGTCGAGGCCCGCGTGCAGCGCAGCGCCAGGCGTGTTCTGCACACAGTGTGTCGGCCACAGCACCTGTTCGCCGTACGGCAGGGTCATCATCTCGAACGGCTGGCGGCCCGCGTGATTCGCGGCGAACGAAACATGCGACGGCGGATGCCAGTCCTGCGTCAGCACGACATGGCTGAAACGCCGCGCAAGCTGGTTCACGAGCGGCACGATTTCGTCGCCGCGCGCGACGGCGAGCGCGCCGTCCGGCATGAAGTCGTTCTGCACGTCGACGACGAGCAGAACTTCACTGGCATCTTTCATCACTGTTCCTGTTGTCTCGCGATGGCGGTGCGTGCGCGTTCAGCTAGTGAAGCCGCGCCCCTGCGCCGCGCGCTCGACGATGCCCGCTGCAATCTGCCAGGCGTCGCCGTTCGGTTGCGCCGCATAACGGCGGATCGCGTGCTCGACGTTGTAGAGGCCGACGGTGTCCGCGTACTGCATCGGGCCGCCGCGCCACAGAGGAAAGCCGTAGCCCGTCAGATACACCATGTCGATATCCGACGCTTTCGACGCGATGCCCTCTTCGAGAATCTTCGCGCCCTCGTTGACGAGCGCGAACACCAGACGTTCGACGATTTCATCGTCGGAAAGCTTGCGCCGTTCGACACCGAGTTCCTTCGAATACGCGACGATCATCTCGTCGATCTGCTTCGACGGATACGCGTTACGGTCGCCCGCCTTGTAGTCGTACCAGCCGCCACCCGTCTTCTGCCCGAAGCGCCCCGTCTCGCACAGACGGTCGGCGATCTTCGAGTAATGCATGTCCGGGTGCTCCTGATAGCGGCGCTTGCGGATCGCCCAGCCGATATCGTTGCCCGCGAGATCGCTCATGCGGAACGGGCCCATCGCGAAGCCGAACTTCTCGATCGCCTTGTCGACCTGCGCGGGCAGCGCGCCTTCTTCGAGCATGAAGAGCGCCTGGCGAATGTACTGCTCGATCATCCGGTTGCCGATGAAGCCGTCGCAGACGCCCGACACCACGGCCGTCTTTTTGATCTTCTTCGCGACCTTCATCACGGTGGCGAGCGCGTCTTTCGCCGTGTCCTTGCCGCGCACGACTTCGAGCAGCTTCATCACGTTGGCCGGGCTGAAGAAGTGCATGCCGACCACGTCCTGCGGACGCTTCGTGAAGGCGGCGATCTTGTTCAGATCGAGCGTCGACGTGTTCGACGCGAGGATCGCGCCCGGCTTCGCGACTTCGTCGAGGCGCTTGAATACCTGCTCTTTGACGCCGAGTTCTTCGAATACGGCTTCGATGATGAGATCGGCGTCTTTGAGGTCGTCATACGAGAGCGTCGGCGTGATCGACGCCATGCGCTGCTCGAGCGCTTCCATCGTCAGCTTGCCTTTCTTGACGGTCGCCTCGTAGTTCTTGCGGATCGTCGCGATGCCGCGATCGAGCGCGTCCTGCTTCGTTTCGAGCATCATGACGGGCAAGCCCGCGTTGATGAAGTTCATCGCGATGCCGCCGCCCATCGTGCCCGCGCCGATCACGGCTACCTTTTTGATGTCGCGCACGGGCGTGTCGGACGGCACATCGGGAATCTTGCTTGCCGCGCGCTCGCCGAAGAATGCATGGCGTAGCGCCTTGCTTTCGGGCGTTTGCACGAGCGCGAGGAAACATTCGCGCTCCACCTTCATGCCTTGCTCGAAGCCTTCGAGCACGCCCGCCTCGACTGCGTCGATGCACTTGTGCGGCGCGGGGAAGTTCTTCGCGATGGCCGCGACGCTATTGCGCGCGAACTGGATGAAGCCCGCCGCGTTCGGATGCTCGATCTTGCGGTCGCGAATCTTCGGATGCGGCCCGCTTTGCGCGCCGACCTTGCGCGCGAACGCGAGCGCGCCTTCCATCAGATCGCCTTCGATCAGTGCATCGAAAATCGGCGTGCCCGCGAGCTTCTCGGACATCACGGGCGTGCCCGACACGATCATGTTGAGCGCGGCTTCCAGCCCTAACGCGCGCGGCAGACGTTGCGTGCCGCCCGCGCCCGGCAGGATGCCGAGCTTCACTTCGGGCAGCGCGATCTGCGCGCCGGGCGCCGCCACGCGGTAATGCGCGCCGAGCGCGAGTTCCAGGCCGCCGCCCATCGCGACGCTGTGGATCGCCGCGACCACAGGCTTCGCGCTGCCTTCGACGGCCTTGATGACCGTCATCAGCGTCGGTTCCTGCAGCGCTTTCGGTGTGTTGAATTCGGTAATGTCGGCGCCGCCCGAGAAGGCCTTGCCCGCGCCTGTCAGTACGATCGCCTTGATGGCGGGATCGCCCAGCGCGCGCTCGACGCCTTCGATGATGCCCGTGCGCGTCGACAGGCCGAGGCCATTGACGGGGGGATTATTCAGCGTGATGACGGCGACGCCGTCGTGTGTCGTGTAGTCCACTGCCATCTGCCTGCCTCCATGCGATGCGGACGCGCCTGATATGCGCAGCCCGGATGGGAACACCCGGACCATTGTCCGCTGATTCGCTGTTCGTTTGCGATAGCAGGCAGAATACACAAAAAAGCACGCTCGTTCAATTTGAACTTCAATTTGAACGAGCGTGCTGGGATGGGCGTAAACCCGAGGTCTACGACAGATCGGTTCTCGCGTGCCGGACGGCGTCCGCTTCTTCCTCGTCGAACGGGCAGTCTTCGATCGCGAGCGCTGACGGCAGTACGTGATCGCGGAAGCGCTCGCGCAGCTTGAGTTTTTGCAGCTTGCCCGTCGCCGTGTGCGGCAGTTCGTCGACGAATACGACGTCGTCGGGAATCCACCATTTCGCGACTTTGCCTTCGTAGAACGCGAGCATCTCGTCGCGCGTCACGTCGACGTCCGGCCGTTTGACGACGACGAGCAGCGGCCGCTCCGTCCACTTCGGATGCGAGCACGCGATGCACGCCGCCTCCGCCACTGCGGGATGCGCAATCGCGACGTTCTCGACGTCGATCGAACTGATCCACTCGCCGCCCGACTTGATCACGTCCTTGCTGCGGTCGGTGATGTTCAGGAAGCTGTCCTTGTCGATCGTCGCGACGTCGCCCGTCGGGAACCAGCCATCGACGAGCGGCGACGCATCGCTGCGGAAGTACCGGTCGATCACCCACGGCCCGCGCACGTGCAGGTCGCCGAACGCGACGCCGTCCCACGGCAGGTCGTGCCCGTCGTCGCCGACGATCTTCATGTCGACGCCGTACATCACGTGGCCCTGCTTTTCGCGCAGCTTGCGCTGCTCGTCGGGCGAGCGCTGCGACTGCTCCCATGTGAGCTTTGCGAGCGTGCCGAGCGGCGACATCTCCGTCATGCCCCACGCGTGAATCACCTCGACGCCGTAGACCTCCTGGAACATCTTGAGCATCGCGGGCGGACACGCGGAACCGCCGATCACCGTACGCTGCAGCGTCGAAAATTTCACACCCGCTTCGCGCATGTGGTTCAGCAAGCCGAGCCACACGGTCGGCACGCCCGCCGAATACGTGACGCGCTCCGCTTCCATCAACTCATACAGCGATTTGCCGTCGAGATCCTTGCCCGGGAACACGAGCTTCGCGCCCGTCAGCGGCGCGGAGTGCGGAATGCCCCATGCATTCACATGGAACATCGGCACGACGGGCAGCACGGAGTCGCGCGCGGACAGGCCCATCGCATCGGGCAGCGACGCGCCGAACGCATGCAGCACCGTCGAGCGATGGGAGTACAGCGCGCCCTTCGGATTGCCCGTCGTGCCCGACGTATAACAAAGGTTGGATGCGCAACGTTCGTCGATTTCCGGCCAGTCGAACTCGCCGTTGTGCAGTGCGAGCAGCGATTCATAGCTCGACGCGGCCGTCGACATGCGCGGCATGTGCGCTTCGTCCGTCATCGCGATCCAGCCGCGCACGTTCGGACACTGCGGCGCGAGTACATCGACGAGCGCGGCGAACGTGATGTCGAACAGCACGTAGCGGTCGTCGGCGTGATTGACGATATAGGCGATCTGATCGGGAAAGAGACGCGGATTGATCGTGTGGCACACGGCGCCGAAGCCCGTCGTGC